>WNFL01242726.1_pt2 | contig 10514 bp, 9 predicted proteins | sample 5400361 | NCBI WGS metagenome assembly WNFL01 (sample SAMN13153351, study PRJNA577476) | soil metagenome | isolation source: 40 cm soil on Douglas fir-dominated hillslope | place: USA:California | collected 2013-09-17 | reverse complement strand
ACCTTAAGATTTTCATCCAGCTCAATGACCTTCACCGCCTCCCCAAGCGTGATGAGCAGATGGCCGTTCGGCAGTTTGATCGCGGCATGTGGAAATCCATCCACCGGAATCTCGCGGAGCAGCGCGCCGTCGGGCGAGAGTTCCACGATTTTCTTCTCGTCCATGAGGCAGACCCAATAGTGGCCATCGGCCGTTTTGCGGGTGCCGCGGAATTGATGGCCCATGTTCCTGGCGTGCGAGGCCACTTTGACTTCTTTCGCCACCTGGCCGTCGCGCCCGGCCTCGATCACCCTGCTTAAGCCGCATTCCGCCACGAGCACACGTCCGGCGGCCAACGGCTGGCAGGAGTGGCACTGTGCCCCTGCCGCCCCTTTGTACTCCCAAACCACTTGCTTGTCGCGCGACACCTCCTTCGCGCCTTTGCTATAGCAAAAGAGCACATTGCCATTGGGTAACATCCAGCAGTCCTGCGGCGTCTGCGCGGCAAACTCCCATTCGATCGACCCATCCGCCGCGACGATGGCCACTTTGTTGCCCTGGTAATCGCAGCAAAGAATGCGATGGCGTGCGGAGTCAGCCTGGGCCTTCGCTTGAAATGCCGCGAGACCCATGCCGCCAAGAGCGGCAACAGTCCGCCGCGTAAACTCACGACGTGAGAGGAGTGATGGTTTCATAATGATTCTAACTGGCGCGTGACGTTCAGAGCCCGAATCGTTTGTAGTCCCGATTTCAGCCGGTTGCGCTCGCGATAGCCCGGCGCGTGTGGCGATTCCACGTCCCGCCGGCTGAAGGCGGGACTACAAACCTGCGTCACGCTGCTGTTCATATTCCATCCGTGAACCGGGTCTGGCCTGGATGTTCCCATTCGGCGGCGGCAAGGTAACCGCCGTCGACCAGCAGAGAGGTCCCTGTAACGCCGGCGGAGTCCTCGCAGGAAAAATAGAGGACGGCTTTGGCGATGTCGTGCGGCGTAAGAGGCACCCCGATCGGCACGCGGCGCAGGCGCTTCCGCAAAGTGGCTTCCGGGTCCGCAGTCGCATTCAGGTGCTCGCGGAGCATCGGCGTGTCGGTGATCCCGGGGCAGACACAATTGCAACGCACGCCGTCCGCCGCGTAGTCGAGCGCGATCGATTTGCTGAGCATCAGGACCGCGGCCTTCGACGTGCTGTACGCTGGCGTGACGCCCTGCCCGATGAAACTTCCCACCGAGCCAATGTTCACCATGTAACTGCGGCGATTTTTCCTGAGGTGCTCGAGGCCATGCTTGATCGAAAGGAAGATCGACTTGACGTTGACATTCATCAGCCGGTCCCAGTCGCGCTCGTCCAGCTCGTGCAGCAGCTTGACCTGGACGATACCGGCGCAGTTGACGATAATCTGCAACCCTCCGAACTCGCGGACAGTCTGCTCGATCGATGATCGTACCGCCGCTTCACGACTCACGTCGCACTCGATAAAGATCGCGCGGCCACCCGCGGCACGGATCTGTTCGGCGATGGCCTTGCCCCTGCCAGCCTGCACATCGACCAAGGCAACGGCCGCCCCCTCGCTGGCGAATAAACGCGCGATGCCTTCGCCCATGCCCGAGGCGGCGCCGCTGATCCACGCGACCTGGTTCTGAAGTCGTGCGCCCATGCTCAGGACTGTGTTGCTTTAGCCTTCGCCTGACTCTGCAGTTCGTAGAGGGAGGTGTATTTGCCGACGTTGGGAATCATGGGGCGCGGGCCACTGCAACGGGCAAAGCGCGCGGGCTTTCCGCGAATGAGACGGAACCTGGCTTCTGCCAGTTGGGTCATCTCGCCGTAATAAATTGGGAACGCATCGTTGGCCCGGTACTCATAGATGAGTGTTCGTCGCGGTCGGCTTGAGCGATTGGGCAGCGACGAATGCGGGGTAATGCAGTGCATGAAGATGACGCTGCCCGCCGGAGCCGGGAGACTCCTCGGCTTGCCGAACTCCGTTAAGTCTTCCGTGATCATACCGGCGAAGCGGCCGTCGGGGCTGGCGTGGTCAAAGTAGTGCGTGTGGTGACGGGGGAGGACCTGCAAACATCCGTTCTCCTCGGTAGCGTCATCGAGATAAATGAGCGTGGTTACCAGGTCATCGTTCGTGTGCGGGAAGTAAGCCATGTCCTGGTGCCACTCCACAGCCGAACCGACTTTCGCCGGCTTCATGTTCAACTTGCTGTGCTGAAGGTTGAAGTGGCCGCCGACGAGCGACTCGATCCTGTCGAGCAAACGCGGATCGTGCGCCAGATCGCGGAAGGTTTCATGCTGGTCGTAGGGATTAAAGATTCGCCGCGCCACGCGTTTCCCATCGACAGGCTCAGGTTCCAATTCGAGGATTTTGCTGTAGTCACTGCCGGACAACGCCTGGTCCGTCATCTGCCGAATCGTCGCGTCAACGCGCGCGAGATCGTCGGCATCGAACAACCGTTCGACCACCAGGAAGCCCTCGTTGCGATACTCTTCAATCTGCTCGTCGTTGAAGAAATAGCTGTTCGTCATATCTTCAACCGTTCCCATTTTTTTTGAAACTGCGGTCGATCGAATACTTCTGGATTGAGCACCCCGCGCGGCTTCTTTCCGAGCGAAAGGTCCACCATTACCTGGCACGCGGCCCGTCCGATGTCGCGGAACAATTCGTCCGTCCAGGCAATGCAGTGCGGCGCGAGGAGCACGTTATCGAACTCGCCGAAGCGATGCGGCGCGGTGACCGGCTCCTGCGCGAAACAGTCGAGCGCCGCTCCGGCAATGCGCTGATTCTTCAATGCATCGTAGAGGGCATCCTCGTCCACAATGCCGCCGCGCGCGGTGTTCAGCAGATACGCGTCCGGCTTCATTAGCGCAAGCTCTCGCGCTCCAATCAGGCCCCGCGTCTTTTCCGTGAGCGGACAGTGGATGGAAACAAAATCCGCCTGTCGAAGCAGATCTTCCAGGCTGACCAATCGGACGGCCAGCGTCGCGGCCATCTCCTCCGTGGTGAACGGGTCGCAGGCCAACGGTTGCTTCATGCCGAAGGCGCGCAACAGTTCAATGGTCTTGCGTCCAATGCCGCCGAGGCCAATCACGCCGAGAGTGCGGTCACGCAGTTCGCGGCCCATGTACTTTGAGCGTTCGTCCCACTGTCCGGTGCGCACCAGTCCGTCCTTGATGCGCATGTTATGGCTCAGCGCAATCATCCAGCCAATGGTCGCCTCTGCCACGGACCGGTCGACCGCCCCGACGGTGATGGTTACGAGCACATCGGCCGCAGTGCAGGCTTTCACATCCACTGCGTCATACCCGACCCCAAATCGCGCAACGGCGAGAAGATTATCTGCCTTCGACACGCTTTCCGCCGTCACCGCCGGCGTCAGGACGATCACACCTTGGGCGTCGCCCATCTGATCTGCGCCGATTTGTTTGCGATGCTCTTTGAAAACGCGCTGTTCGATGTGCGGATGGCGCGTGAACTCCGACAGGCCGATGTCCTGATACTTCGTGGCGCCGGCGCTGTCGTAGAAGTCGGCCGTTAACGTGACGAGAAATTTCGTCATAGCTTCTTCTCCTTCCAGGGATTGCCCTCGACCGTGGCGCAACGCTCGTCCACGATCACGCGCTCGGGCACGGGGCCGGCATAGACCCAGATCATCGCCATCGGTTCTTTGCTTTCGTTAATGAAGTAGTGCACCCGCCCGCGCGGGACGAACGCAGTCGAATTGTTGCCCAATGGGTAACGGCGTCCTTCCACGAGACAAGTGGACGTCCCCTGGATGATGCAAATGGACTCGTCGAAATCATGGAAGTGCGCGGGCAGGCGGCCGCCTGGCTGGAACAAGCCATAGCCGCCGCTCATTTCGATTCCGGGCATCAGGCTCTTGTTGAAATGGTCGATGAAGCTCGTTCCCGGCCCGGCCTCGAATCGCGCGGCCGTGTCGAAGCGCGTTACCCGTTCTTTTCCAGGAACGCTGGCCGACTCTTTCGACGTCGCGCGCGCCTTGAATGGAGCTGAAACCAGGTCGCGACTCGGCGCCTCTGAAGCCAGCGCCACATGCAGCACGCTACTCTCCTTTGTCGAGCCATTCCAGGCCGAGTGGGCGATTCCGCGCGGAATGACGATCGTATCGAGCAGGTTGAGCGAGTATTCACGGCCTTCCACCGCCACCACTGCCGTCCCCGAAAGGACGGTGATCGATTCGCTCACGGGATGGGTATGATACGGAAGCGTTGCCTCCGGCTCGAAGGTCACCAATCCAGTCATGAGATTGCGTGCACGGTTGTGCGCGCCCACCAGGCAGTTCAACAAAACTCCAGGCGCCAGCTCAACCGGTGAATTCTTTCCAGGTTCATTCATCACTTCCGATCGATCGGGACGCAATGATTCCGGCGGACGCGGCAGAGGCGTGGGCAGAAGGCAGGCTACCTCCGGCACAAACGTCGGCACAATATTCCGGTCCTGGCCCACAACGCCGAGCGCCCCGTGCAGACTCCGCAAAAGCAGCCCGGCGTCCGCGCCGATGGCCAGCATGCGGAAACCTTGCTGACGGCGTTCAATCAAATTCTCCGGGCTCGTGGCGATGACCCCGCACTGCTTGTCCTGCGCGCGAATCAGCTCTTTCATCGTCAGCAATTCCGCCGCAACGCCCGGGCCTTCCCATTGTCCCCGATAACCGGCACTCGAGGAGTAGTCCGCCGGTCCAAAGAAGAAAACCTCGACACCGCCGACCTGGACAAGCTCTTTGATATTGCGCCGGGCGGTCACGGTCTCGATCATCGGCACCACCAGGACATGCTCGTTGGCTTCCTGCGTGTGTTGCAGGAAACATTGTCCCCAGCCAGTGGCCCGTTCCGCCCCGATTCCGCGAAGACCTTCCGGCGGATAGTTCGCGAACGCCACTGCTTGCTTCAGTTGCCCGGCCGTTTCGATCCATGGCACCACCACGCCGTCCGCGCCGATGTCCAGGACGCGCTTGATGACGCCCCCGTTCAACTCCGCAATGCGCACCAGTACCACCGTTTCGCTGCGCACCGTGGCTCGAATGTGTTCGAGAATATCCCGCCAGTCGAGATGGCCATGTTCGGCGTCGATGACAATCCAGTCGAGCCCAAGCGCGACGGCCATTTCCGAAATGCTGGCCGATTCCAAAGTGATCCAAAGTCCGTAGACCGGCTCGTCCGCCGCCAGCTTTTGCCTCAGCCTTTTGAGGGCGGATGTTTTCATTTGGAAGTAACCACGGAAGGTGTGCTCTCCTTCGCCAGGTAGTTGCCGTAGCCGATCACAATGGTGGACGAGACCAGCACGACGAGGCCGAGCAACATCAATCCATGGGTCCGTCCGGTCACTCCTTTCCATTCAGAAAGGTAAACTCCCACCAATGTTCCAAAAATGATGATGCTGGCCATGTGCAAAGTCCAACTGGAGAAATCGTATTTGCCCATCTTCGTCGTGCCCATCCCGTAAAAGAAAAACTGGAGATACCAAAGCGTCCCAGCCAGGGCGCAGAAAAGGTAGTTCATCAAAAGCGGTACCGATGCGGCGCGTCCAATCGACTCCCTCTCCGCTCTGGGGAGAGGGCCGGGGTGAGGTGTCCCGGGTGAGGGTGGTTCTTCGGTTTTGACGTAATCCCCGAAAGTCTTGTTGCAAAGATTCAGCGCTACACACCAGATGCAATTGGTGGCGAACCCTCCGGCCAGGATGATGATGAGCACCGGCAGGTTCTTCCAAAGGTCAGAAGCCCCATTGGTCACTGCGAGCTCGGCGATCGGTTTGCCCGCGGCAAAGCCATAGGACATGCAGGCGCTCATGATTCCGCAAAACGTCGCCACCAGCACTCCCTTCTTGAAACTGAATTCCTTCACGGACGCCTTCTTCTCTTGCTCCGGGAGCTCGCGTTCCTTCGCCGTGCCCGCCAGGCCGCTGATCACAATACCCAACAGGCAGACGGCGACACCGCCCATCACGGTCAGCCCGGAAGTTGTCCTGATCACACCTGCAAATTCCCCGTTGAAAATCGGCGGGAGCAATGTGCCAAACGCCGCGCAGTAACCGAGCGCCATCGCCGTTCCGAGGGCAAAGCCGAGGTAGCGGACCGTGAGGCCGAAAGTCGCGCCGCCGACTCCCCACAGCATGCCGAACAAAAAACTCCAGAAGACACTTTTCGCGGGAGCGTTGCTCAAAGTATTCAGCAGGTTGGGCACGGCGAGAAAGGCAATGATCCACGGCACGATGATCCAACTGAAGACCCCGCCCACAATCCAGTAGCTTTCCCACGACCAATGCTTCACCTTGCGATAAGGCAGGTAGAAGATCGCGGACATCAACCCGCCGATGGCATGCAGAAAAACGCCGAGCGGAGGATTCGGTACCATACTTACATCAACCCTCGTACCGCTTTGAACCCGCGAACCAGCCGCGGCGATTCTCCCTCTCCCCTCAACGGAGAGAGAATTCCCCGAAAAAGTTCCCGCTGCGAACCCCTGAACCCTGCGCGCGGCCGCTTGAGCCGTAAGCCGGCCGAGTGTGGCTCCCTCTCCCCAGGGGAGAGGGCCGGGGTGAGATTTCTCCGAAACGAACTTTCGCATGTTGTACCCGTAAACTCTCGATACACGCGATCGAAGGAGCAAGCCGGACAAACGTGTCTCCCTAAGGGAGAGGGCCGGGGTGAGGGGGAACGGCGGCTTCGAACTCCCATCGTTGACGCTTTTTGCCGCCAGTTCATGGAGTCCTCTTTGCTGTGCTCATCAAGCCAGAGTACGCGCTACCGTTTGGTTGCGCAGATAATCCGAGAGCGTTTCCGGCCCCAGCACGCCGCCGCCGCATCCGCTCAGATTGCAGCCCGCGTACGGCATCCCGTGCGCGAACAGGTTATGGGCGTTTATCCAGCTATTCCCCGCCACCAATCGCTCGGCCACCCGATTGGCGCGGTCGAGATTATTGCTCCAAACGCTGTTGGCCAGACCGTATGATGAACTGTTAACCACCTCCACAACCTTCTCCTCGTCGTTGAACGTCATCAGGTAGGCCACTGGCCCGAAAACTTCCTCGCGCGCGCAGACGTTCGCGGCGTCGCCGGTGAGCAGCGCTGGCTTCACATAAAAACCTTTTCCGTAACCTTCGACCTGCGCGCGCCCGCCCACCAGCAAAGGCTTCGCTCCCTCTTTCACTCCGCGCTCCACGTAGTCAAGCACTCGCGCGCGTTGTTTTTCGCTGACCACCGGGCCGATGTTCGTGTCCGGATTCGCCCCGTAACCAATTTTCATCGCTCCCAGCGTCGCCGTCGCTTTCTTCACAAATTCGTCGCGAATTTTTTCATGCACCAGCCAGCGCGTAGCTGTGCAACAGACTTGTCCGGCATTGAGTGTCACCGCTCCCGCGAGCGCTTCGGCTACGGCGTCAACGTTCACGTCATCAAAAATAACCGCCGCCCCTTTGCCTCCCAGCTCCAGCTTCGCCGGTATGAGATTCCGTCCGGACGCCTCCGCGACCAGCCGACCAACCTCCGGCGACCCGGTAAACGACATCCGTTTCAAGCCCGGATGACGCGCCAGAGCAGCCCCCGCGGTCTCCCCCAGGCCGGTGACGACATTGATGACTCCGGTCGGCACACCCGCTTCTTCTGCCAGTTTCGCGAAATAAAGCGTCGAAAGGGGCGTATCCTCAGCGGGCTTGATCACCACCGTATTGCCCGCCGCCAGCGCGGGAGCGATGCCCCACGCGACGAGCAGGAATGGAAAGTTCCAGGGGAAAATAAATCCGCAAACGCCATACGGCACTCGCATCGTGCGCGCGTCAAAGCCCGACACTGCGATCGGTTCGCGGCGGCGCGTATGCACGGCGAGATCCGCATAGTAACGGAACGTCTGTGCGGCATTTGGCACGTCGAACCCGGCGGCCTGGCCGCGCGGCTTGCCAACATCCAGTGACTCGATCTGCGCGATGATTTCCTGGTGCTTGTCAATCAAGTCAGCGAGGCGGTGGAGAATCACCGACCGGTCGTTGGCTGGCATCGTGGCCCAGCCGCTTTTCCGGAACGCTTCTTGCGCGGCGGCGACGGCCGCGTCCACGTCCGCGGCATCGCCCGCCGAAACTTTTGCCAGCACATTCCCCTGGCCCGGATCGAGCGTTTCAAAAGTTTTTCCGCTCTTCGATTCGACCCATCGTCCCCCGATGAACATCTTGAGCGGCTGCGGCGACAGGAACTTCGTTACTTCAGAATTTAGTGAGGTCATAGCTGGTTCTTTCGTTAAATGCCTTCGGCCCATGTGCGATCTATTTGTGTGCTGTACGACCATGTTGGCCCATCCTCGCATTTCCGAAAGACTATTTTTTCAGGGGAACCCAACGCGGTGCAATAAAATGGGGCCGTCCGCTCCAATCCCTTCTTAATCACACTCCTAATCGTAATCCTAATCTTCCGGCATCCTGGTTGCGATGCCGACGCGCTAGGACTTTGTGCCTTTTGTCACCCCCGCGAGAGAAACAGTGCCCGTCCGGAAGACCGTAGCCTGCCTATTGGCTGATTCCGCGTGTTCTTCGTAGTCCGCGGTCAATTTTGGCCTTTTCAATACGAGCTTTCCAAACCGCTAAAACGGCTTATTGACGAGCAATTTGGCAGGGATCATTTTGATCTCGTGACGCTTTATATTACCTGCAATATGACGCTCCATTTCCTGTTAGCCGCTTCTACGGCCGCACCATGAACAAAGCCTCCCTCGCAGAGAAGTTTTCGCTCATCCACGAGCATTGGCGGCCCAAAGTCGTTGCCGAGTTGAACGGCCAGGAATTGAAACTCGCAAAGCTCTCCGGCGTCTTCCCGTGGCATCAACACGAACACGAGGACGAGCTTTTCCTCGTTTGGCGCGGCCGGATGGTTATCGAGTTTCGCGACCGTCGTGTGGTTCTCGAGCCAGGCGAGTTTTGTGTTGTGCCGCGCGGCGTCGAGCATCGCACGATGGCCGACGGTGAGGCTGAGGTTTTGATCTTTGAGCCCGCAGCCACCCGCAACACCGGAAACGTCGTTGACGAGGTTTTCACCGCTCCGAACGGGGTTCCCGTTTGAAGGAATCGGGACATCTGGCCGCCGGTTTGGACCAGCCGCACCACAATTCACAAACCACCACACACCATGAAAACAAGAATAGTTGCATTAAGTGTTTCGACGGTCGCAGTCCTGTTGTTCGCCTTCGGTTACACCTACCGTCTGGGGTATTCTCATGGCAGTGCTGAGGAGAGGCTCCATTGGCTGCTGAGCTACCAAGTCTGCTATCGCTCCGATCTCACTACCAACACTTGGCGGCCGTTCGGCGAACCGGTCGTTGGCGACGGTGTAACTCACCGAACGTACGACGCCGTTCCTGAGGAAGAACCGCAGCGTTTTTACAAGATCCTAAAGACGAAAAACTGAACGCCTAGACTACGTGATGAACGTCTTCGAGCTATTGGGTCGTTAGTTGCGCCGTTCGCTTGTGTCTCATGCTCACAGTCCGACTGGCAGAAGCCGATTCACCTCGCCTTGCGGAGATTGTGGAGGCGGCTGGACTTCCCCCCGTGCCGAAGCGTTGGCCTAACGCGCTACAGCGCGGCCATCGCGCTGTCGGTCGAGCTTGCGAGACCCTGAGCTGTTTATCGCGATTGTAAGCGTGTCCTCTCGCGGGCCGGGCGCAACCGTTTTGGTGCCTTCCGAGGAACCCCGTAGGCGGTTCAATATCCATTAGCCCAGGGTTGACGCGCCTTTTATTCCTCCCGCGCGTCTACCCTGGGTCCGTCGTCGCCCGATCTTGTTCCCCTCTCCCATCAAATGGGAGAGGGGCCAGGGGTGAGGGTATTTTCCGCTAGTCCGCAACCGCGTCCTTTACTCCTGGAGAAAAGCTGGTCAAGCCAGTTCGCTGGCAGTATAGAAAGCTCAAAATGCCCATTTTTATGCTCTCCCAGTCGACCTTCCCAGATCTCGACACTGTTTATCGGGATTGCAATCGTGGCCCCTCGTGGACCGCGTTGCTGAGTTTTTATTGTTGATTGCCCATAACGCACACATGACATCGGCCACTATCAAACTCTTCCTTCCTCGCGGAGACGCGAAGAGCCTCCGCACGGCCGAAATCTCTAATTGGACGGGCAAGGCAGTCGCCGCGCCCCGCACCGAACTGGATGAGCTTCTAGCTCGCGAGGAGCTGGAGAAGGCCGGAGTCTATATTCTGACTGGCAGCGACCCTCTTACCAACGCGCCACGCGCCTATATCGGCGAGGCAGAGGTCATTCGCGAGCGCCTCAAGCAACACAAGACAAAGGAGTTTTGGGTCTCGGCCATCGTCTTCGTCAGCAAGGATGAGAACCTGACCAAGGCCCATGTGAGGTATCTTGAGAGCCGCCTCCTAACCGAAGCCGCTCGGATCAACCGGTTCACACTCGAACAGAATCAGGCTGGCGGATCGAAGCTTCCCGAATCAGACCGCGAGGACATGGAGGTTTTTCTCGCCCGCATTCGGCAGCTCCTTCCCGTCCTCGGCTCTGACATCCTCGCGCCGATTGCTCAA
>WNFL01046506.1_pt1 | contig 10514 bp, 11 predicted proteins | sample 5400361 | NCBI WGS metagenome assembly WNFL01 (sample SAMN13153351, study PRJNA577476) | soil metagenome | isolation source: 40 cm soil on Douglas fir-dominated hillslope | place: USA:California | collected 2013-09-17 | reverse complement strand
GATCGCCGGCATGCCCTACATCAGTTTCCTGGCCGCCGGCATGGTCTGCTACAGCGCGATGAACAGCGCCACCTTCGAGTCGCTGTATTCAGCGTTTTCGCGCCTGAAGGTGCAGCGCACCTGGGAGGGCATCCTGCACGCGCCGATGACTCCGGTCGATGTCGTCGTCGGTGAGTGGCTGTGGGCGGCGCTCAAGAGCACCTTTTCAGGTGCGGCCATGCTGCTGGCCATGTATCTGCTGGGCCTGGTGCACGGCCTGCGGCCGCTGGCCGTGATGCCAGTGGTCCTGCTGATCGGCCTGGCCTTTGCCGGACTCGGGCTGATCATGACCGCAGTGGCCAAGAGCTTCGATTTCTTCGTGTTCTACTTTACCCTCCTGATCACGCCGATGATGTTCGTCTCGGGCGTGTTCTACCCTCGCAACGCCCTGCCCGTCTTTGTCCAACGGGCCGCGGAACTGCTGCCGCTCGCCCATGGGGCCGATCTGGCACGCGGGCTCACGCTCGGGCTGCCGATGACGCAACCGTTGACCGATGTGCTGGTGCTCGCGGCCTATGCCGGGTTGAGCCTGCTGGTGGCGGTGCGCCTGATCCGGCGGCGCCTGCTGAAGTAGCCGCGCGGCGCCTCAGCTGCGGTGGCGTGGCCCCGAGCTGTTGTAGGGATCGCTGCCCCCTGTCGTGCCTTCGTTCCACGACCCTTGCAGAGCGAGGGCCTGCGCCGTTCGGTCCGGGCGCGACCGGGCTTTGCGCGGCATGGGTCGCAGCACGGCCTGGTCTGAAGTCTTCGCCAGACTAAATACGTAATTGTCGCGTTTGGCTGCCGACATGGGCCACTCCTGAGCGTGCGAGCATGCTAGATCCGCGATTGGAACCAGCACCAGCCCACCGGTCGGCGGCGAAGTGCCGTTCATCGGACCCGCGACCGTTTATCCACGCTTGCTGACCGTTTGCCGGCAGCGCCGGCCCAACTGCGGCCACCGCCTTGGCTTTTCAGGCCCGCGGCGATACTCAGTTCATCGCCATGACTCACAGGCGGAGGCGCGTCGCCGCCGGGCGACAGTCAAATGCGAATTCTCACTTGCAGCGCCGAACGTCGTAGGCGTAGCGTCCCGCTTGGCGCGCCAATCCTGCGCCCGACCTTGTGGAGTTCCGCACATGACCCACATGCACTCGCAGAGCGGAATCAAAGGATCGACGTGGCATCCGGCTCACCGTCGATCAACGTTGTCAGCCATCCGGGCTTTGATTGCAGTCATGGCAGCCTTGATGGCCTCCTGCGGTGGGGAGCCGCCGCCCGCGGGCAGCGTCGTCGATCATCCGCCCGGTCCGAATCCATCCCCACGGGCCGGCGGCCCGCTGCCAGGGCTGAGCGTAACGCAGCTGGCGATGTTCAAGGCCAGTCAGGAGGCCTTCAACGAACTCAGTTCCGTCACGGGCGGGGCCGACTCCGGCAAAGGGCTGGGCCCGCGCTTCAATCTCGACAGCTGCTCGGGCTGCCATGGCTTTCCAGCCGCCGGCGGCTCGAGCGGATTCGTGAATCCCGAACCGATCGCCGCGCACCGCGCGGGCGCCACAAATGACGCCGAGATTCCGTTTCTGCACGCAGATGGCCCGATTGTCGAGGCACGATTCAAGTGGCTGATGGATTCGGACGGCAACTTCCGCCTTGGCGCCAATGCCAATGGCGCCTACGGGCGTCGCCCCGACGGTAGCGTGCATCCGCTGTTCACGATTGCAGGTCGCGCCGATGCCCAGGGCTGCGAGATTGGGCAACCGACCCTCAAGGCAGCCTGGAACGAAGGCAATGTCAGCCTGCGAATTCCAACGCCACTGTTCGGCCTCGGGCTGATCGAGGCGATCAGTGATTCGACCATCGCGGCGAACACCCTTGAGCGGATGAAAGCGATGGCGCTACGGCCGAACGCTCACGATCCGCAGCGCCCGGGAGCCATGCGGGCCGGCGACCGGGTAAAGATGTATGAGCGGCTCGGCATCATCGGTCGACCGGGGCGTGGTCGTGAAAATCGCTCCGGCAATGACAGTACTATCACGCGTTTCGGTTGGAAGGCACAAAACAAATCGCTGCTGCTGTTCGCCGGCGAGGCCTACAACGTCGAGCAAGGCGTGACCAATGAACTGTTTCCGAACGAACGCGATGAAGAAGCGACGCCCTTGCCCGAAGTCTGCAAACTGAATGCCACTCCAGAGGACGATATCGATTTTGAGCAGCTCGGCCAACTGGCCCCGCCGACGACCCGCTCGCCCAGCGAGCTGTTTGCAGCGGTCACGGGCGATCTGGTCAAGTTCGAGCTGTTCATGCGCATGCTCGCGCCGCCGATGCCTGCCTGCGATCTGACCAAGTCCGGCGATTGCGCCGAGAATATCGTGCGCGGCAGCGCGGTATTCGATCAGATTTATTGCTCAGCTTGTCATGTGCGACAGTTGCCGCTTGGAGCCTCGTCAATCGCGGCCGTCAGCGCCCAGCGCTACGCCAATCTCTATTCCGACCTGCTGCTGCACAAAATGGGCAGCTGTCCAGACAATCCCGATCACACACCGAGGTGCCTGGCGGATGGGATCGCGCAGGGCGACGCGCGGGGCGACGAATTTCGCACCGCACCTCTGTGGGGCGCGGGCCAGCGGCTATTCTTCCTCCACGACGGGCGCGCGCGCGACCTGCCAAGCGCGATTATGGCCCACAAGGGGCCCGGCTCCGAAGCGAACACCGTCGTGAACCTGTACGAAAAGCTGCCGACGACGTCGAAACAGGATCTGATCGATTTTCTACGCTCGCGCTAGCGCATGCCTGAAAGAATCGTGGTGCCGCAGGAGAGGCTCGAACTCCCGACCCCCTGATTACAAATCAGGTGCTCTACCAACTGAGCTACTGCGGCGGCGGGCGGGGCAAATCATAGCGGCCCGGCGCCACGCGGTCACGGACCCGCTACGGCTTCCCAGCTCCCGGGCAATCGCTCCAGGCCGGTTCGCTGGGCAGGTTCAGCCCGGCGACCAGTGCCGGCACGGCGGGCGGCGGGATGCCGATCGCCACCTGCACATTGAGCCAGTACGCACTGATGGCGTGAGTGCGTGCCTCGACGACGGGCTCCAGTCCAGCGGCGCGCACGGTCTTGGCTCGCTGGTCCGCGCCTTCCCTGCTGCTGAATACACCCACCGAGACCTGGTTCGTGTCGGGAAGTGCCGCGGCATCACGCACCCCGTTATTGCTCAGCCGCTGCAGCGCGCGCGTGCGCGCGCTGGCGGTACCGAGATGATCGACGTAAACCCAGTACCCCTCGTTCACCGTAGCGGGCCCCTGGCGCTCGCGCGGATTGAGATTGCGCGCCCGCAGGGCCGTGGCGACCGCGGCGGTGGCCACCGTGTCGATCAGGGGGCCAAGTGATGCGCAGCGCGAGGGGCCCGCGCTCTGATCAGCGCCACCGGCCACCTCCGCTGCGCGTATCGGAGCCGCGCCAGGCGCCGGCGCCAGCTGCAGGGGAGTGCCGGAGACCGCCTTGTGGCCGGCCAGCGGCTTGTCTATCCAGCGCGCCCAGCCGAAGAACAGCAGGTTGGCCAGCAGGAGCGCGTATAGGAGTGGCCTCATCAGCACAATTCTAGCGGGAATTGTGCGCAGCGAGCATCGCCAGTCCCTGGATCACCAGCGCATCGACACGTTCGTGCGCGACGCGGAGGAATCGGGCCACCGGCGCCGCGCCGCCGCCTGCCAGGAGCAATCGTGGCCGGCCGCCCAGTTCGGCGCGCGCCTCGCGGAGCGATCGTTCGATCAGAGCCGCGCAGGCCAGCGCGCTTCCGGACAGGAGTCCGGCGCGGGTACTGCGGCCGAAGGGCGCGGCGCTCCGCGCTGCAGCGCCCAAGCGGCCGCCGGCGCGCCGGCGTATGCCGGCCGTATCGCGCAGCAATGATTCCACCATCAGGGCCGGTCCCGGCGTGATCAGTCCGCCGCGGTGCTGCCCGGCGGAGTCCAGCAAATCGATCGTCAGGGCCGTTCCGACATCGACGATGCACAGCGCCCGGCCCGGATGCCGGGCCCGCGCGCCGAGCATGGCGACCCAGCGGTCGGCCCCCAAGCGCCAGGGTTCCGCATAGCCATTGCGGACGCCCGCCGCACGGCGCGTGCTGCGGATGAATTGCGGAGCCGGCGCGCCGGCGGCACGCGCGGCCTGACGCAGGGCCCGCTCGAGCACGGTGCCTGCCACGCTGCACACCAGTACGCGATCCACCCCGCTCGTGACTGCCCGCCGGGTCACGCGCACCACCGTGCGCCCGTTCCACTCCACCACCTGCAGGCGCCCGAGGCGCCGGCCGCGCAACGTCGCCCATTTCAGGCGGGTGTTGCCGGCGTCGATCAGCAGCTGCTTCACCCCTGTGCCCTCACCGTCACCTCGCCCGAGTTAAAACGACGCAGGCCTTCCTTCCCCTCCACGCGCAGCGCCCCATCTGGATCAATGCCGCGCGCCACGCCGACAAACACGCCGGCCGGCGTGCTCACCGCCACGCTCCGGTCCGCAAGCGCATCGGCTGCGCCCCACTCCGGGGCAAATCCGCTGAGCCCACGCGCTTCGAAGTCCAGCGCCCCGTGCACGATCTCATCGAGCAGCAGCGCGGCCAGCTCATTGCGATCGCAGGCAGGGCTGCCGAGTGCCGCCAGATCGATCGGTTCAGTGCCGCTGGCCTGCACGCGGCGGGTCAGCGCCGTGCCCAGCGCGCAGTTGATGCCGATCCCAATCACGACCATCGCCGGGCCCGCGCTCTCGGCACGCAGCTCGATAAGGATGCCGCCCAGCTTGCGCTCACGGGCGTAGAGGTCATTGGGCCACTTGAGCTGCACCGGCGCGGCACCCACGCGCTCGAGTACGCGGCGCGCACAGACGCCGACGGCAAGGCTCAGGGCCGCGGCAGCGCTGGGCAGCGCATCGAAACTCCACACCAGGGACAGGCAGAGCGCGCCTCCCGGCGGCGCAAACCACGGCCGCGCGCGGCGCCCGCGCCCGGCCGTCTGGTATTCCGCGGCGAGGAAATCAAACTGTCCCGCCGGCGGCTCGCCCCGCGCGAGCAGCACCGCATTGGTGGAAGCCACCGTCCAGGCAACTTCCGCCTGCCGCAATCGGGCCCGCACGTCGGGCTTCAGCAAGGCGACGATCCTGGCGGCATCGAGCGGCGCGACGGGCTGCGCCAGCCGGTAACCCAGGTGTGGCGCGGCCTCGATTTCCAGGCCCAGGGCCTGCAGTGCGCCAATCGCCTTCCAGATGGCGGTGCGGCTGACCGCCTGCTCGGCGGCCAGGCGTTCGCCCGAATGCAGGGCGCCGTCCGCCAGTCTGCAAAATACCCGTTGTGGAAGCGTTACCGCGGGAGCGGCCTGCGCCAGGCTCACGCGCGCTCGATCGTCGGCACCGGCACCGCCAGCACCGTGTCCACGCAGCCGCTGAGCTGACGCATCGTCTGCTCCCCGAGCGCGGCCCGCGCGGTCGCCGACATGACCAGCAGCGTGGCGTCGCCGAGCGCCTCGTCCCAGGTGGCCAGCTCCAGCATGTTGCCGGCAAAGGCATCGACCGCGGCGCGATCGATCTCGATCAATTCGCGGCCGCTGTTGCGAAAACTCGCGACGACCCGCGGGCGATCGGCTGCGGCAATGGCCTCGGTGCAGCACGTCAGGCCGCGCGAACCGATCCACATCAGCACGTTGGTGTGGTAGTAGGGGCGGCCGCGCGCGTCGGCGGCATCAAAGATCACCGCTTCGTAATCCATCTGAGCGGCCCATTCGCTGACCAGCGCCGCGTCGGTGCGCGGCGAGCGGCAGGCGTAGGCGACGCGCGCCACGTGATCGAGCACCAGACTGCCCGTGCCCTCGAGGAATTTCCCGGCGGCTTCATGGGCGCTGAAGTCCAGTCGGCGGCGCGGATGGAAATCCAGCGCCGCGCACGCCTCATCGATGAGCTCCGTGCGCCGCTCGAGCCGCCGGTTGGGCGCGAGCATCGGATACAGCACAATCGTGCCGTCGTCGTGAAAGCTGATCCAGTTGTTGGGAAACAGGGCGTCCGGCTTGCGCGGCACCGCCGTGTCCGCTCCCACCTGCACGCGCACGCCTTCCGATTCCAGCGCCCGCCGCAGCTGCTGCAATTCCGCGCGCGCCGTGGCCATCACTTCCGCGGCGCCCGCCTCGGCATCGCCCGAGTGCTGCATGGCATTGGAAGCGGCGGTCTCTTCATTGAAGGAGAAGGAGGCCGGTTCGATCATGAACACTGCGCCGGCGCACTGCTGGGATCGGTCTCTGCTGGCGTGCTGCATCGTGAGCGGAGTCTGCCACAGCCTTAGGACGCTTAAGGATCCGTTGTCCCGCCGGGCAGCTCGTATGCGTTGCGGTAGGTCCGGCGCAGCCGCTCGGGTGGCCGGCGCGGACGCCCTTCTAAATGCAACTGATTGATCATTGTATATAATTTTCCTTGGAGGATGGATCAGACAGAATCTGTGACCGGATGAATTGTGCATTGCATAGAGGCTGAGTTAGCATGCGCGCCGAGTTGCAACCACGCCTGCCCATGCCACTGAATCCACCTCCTGCGCCAGCCCGCGTCATTCGCAAGTACGCCAATCGCCGGTTGTACGACGCGACCGCCAGCCGCCATGTCACGCTGGAAGACCTGCGCCGTTTGATCGCCGCCGGCGAGCGGGTGCAGGTCATCGATGATCGCACCGGCGAGGATCTCACGCGCGCCGTGCTGCTGCAGATCATCTCGGAGCAGGAACAGTTCGGCTCGCCGGTCCTGACGGTGCAGCTGCTCGAGGGCATCATCCGCTTCTACGGCAATCCCGTGCAGGACATGCTCTCGCGTTATCTGGAACAGGGCCTGGGTGCGGTGATGCAGCAACAGCGCGCGGTGCAGGAACAGATGGCGAAGGCGATGGAAGGCCCACTGGCGCCGCTCGCTGAACTGACCCGCCAGAATATGGAGATGTGGAGCCGGATGCAGGCGTCCATGCTCTCAGCGCTTAACCCGCAGGCGGGGACAGCCGGCCGCAGCGATACGCCGGGTGCCGACGAGCCAGCCAGCGGCGATGATTCCAGCGAGGCGCCCCCGCCACCCGCTGCTGACAAATCCCCTTAAGTCGAGGACTCCCGCTCATGGATCTGAAGGGCAAGACGATTGCCGTCACCGGCGCTGCGCGCGGCATCGGCCGTGCGCTGTCCGAACAGTTCGCGGCCTGTGGCGCCAATCTGGCACTGATCGACCTCGAGGCCGCTTCCCTTCAGGACACGCGCAACGCCTGCCTGGGGCTCGGCGTGCAGGCCCGCGCCTACGGCGCGAGTGTGGCGAACGAGTCCCAGCTGATCGACGCCTTTGATCGCATCGTCGCCGACTTCGGCCGCTTCGATGGGATCGTCAACAACGCTGGGATCCTGCAGGACGCACTGCTGGTAAAAGCTAAGGACGGCGCCGTGATCGGCAAGATGAGCCTGGCGCAGTGGCAGGCCGTGATCGATGTGAACCTGACCGGCGTGTTCCTGTGTGGCCGCGAGGCTGCCGAACGCATGGTCAAACTCGGCCACGGTGGGGTGATCGTCAACATCTCCAGCATCTCCCGCGCCGGCAACATCGGGCAGTCGAACTACACCGCGGCCAAGGCGGGAGTGGCCTCGCTGGTGGTGGTCTGGGCGCGCGAACTGGCGCGCTACGGCATCCGGGTCGGCGGCATCGCCCCCGGGTTTACGCACACGACGATCCTGGATTCCATGAAGCCGGAGCTGCTGCAGAAGATCGTGGCCCCGGTGCCCGTGGGCCGGCTCGGCCGACCCGAAGAGATTGCGCACGCGGCCCGCTTCATCTTTGAGAATGACTTCTTCAGTGGGCGGATCATCGAGCTCGATGGCGGGCTGAGGATTTAGGATGCGCCGCGTTCCGATTGAGTGATATCCAGGCATCCCCTGAGCGTCATGACCCTTATAATATATTATATAATCAACATGTTATCGAACTTCCTCTCTGTTTCTTCAGGCTCCTGAAAAATCCTCTTGCACCGCATACAAACTTTGGTTAGGATAGCCACAGTTCGAAGCACCTCACACACCCTGACCATTTGGAGCCACTGATATGACCGACCGTATATTCGATGCGACTGCGCTGCTGGAGACCTACCGCAATGCGCTCGCCCCCGCGTTTCAGGCCCAGCAGGAAGGCGTCAAGGCCCTCGAGCGCCTGGCCCGTTACCAGTACGCCGTCGCCGGCGACTACCTGGAGTGGACGTTGACCCAGGCCCAGGCCATCGTTGCGGCCAAGAGCCCGGCTGAGCTGGCTGCCAAGCAGACTGAGCTCGGCACCAAGATCAGCGAGCAGCTGNGCAGCTGCGCGGCCGCGTTCAGGAACTGACCACGATCGCCAGCGAGTCGCACAACACCCTGACCGCGATGTTTAACGCCGCGTCGGCCAAGGTTGTCGAACTGACCAAGAAGGCAGCCTAAAGGCCTGCCGGACTAGCTGACAGATCAGGCCTCGGGGCTAGGAAACTCCCCCGGGGCCTTTTTTTTGAACGATCCAGCACAGCGGGTCTTGCCCATGAGCACCGACGTCCGGTTACCCGTCGAGCGCCCGTTCGGGAGCAGCGATGCGTATGCGCGCGCCTGGCAGGACTGGTGGCTGAGCCTGTGCGCCCGGCCGGAGCTGCCACTGGCGCTGGCACAGGATGCCCTGGCGCGCACGACCGACAGCTGGCGCTTTGCCCTGCACGCGGCCACGGGCCAGGAGCTGGCGCACGGGAGCAGCGATCCGCAGTTTGCGGACGAGACCTGGAACCACTGGCCCTTCAACGTCTATGCGCACAATTACTCCAGTTTCAGCCAGTGGGGTGCGCAGGCCCTGAATCCGGCCGGCGGCATGTCCAGCGGCAGCGCCTTGCGCCTCAATTTCCTGCAGCGCCAGCTCCTGGACGCGAGTTCACCGGCACACTACCTGTTGACCAATCCGGAACTGCTTGAACAGACGCGCACCGAGTCAGGCGCCAATCTGCTGCGCGGTGCGCAGTACTGGCTCGAAGACCTGACGCGCACCTTCGAAGGGAGTCCGGCCCCGGGCACCCTGAATTTCCGGGTCGGGGAGCAGGTCGCGATCACCCCCGGCAAGGTGGTGATGCGCAACGAGCTCATCGAGCTGATCCAGTACAGCCCGCAGAGTCCGGACGTCTATGCCGAACCAATTCTGATCACGCCGGCGTGGATCATGAAGTACTACGTCCTCGACCTTTCACCGCACAATTCGCTGGTGCGATACCTGGTCGAGCAGGGCCATACGGTGTTCATGATCTCGTGGCGGAACCCGACCGCCGCCGACCGCAACCTCGCCCTGGACGACTACCTGCGGCTCGGCCTGCGCGCCGGGCTCGACGCTGTGTCGGCCATCGTGCCCGAACGGCGCGTGCACACGGTGGGGTATTGCATCGGCGGCACGCTCCTGTCGATCGGCGCTGCCGCGCTGGCCCGTGAAGGGGATACGCGCATCGCGTCGATCACGCTGTTCGCCGCGCAGACCGACTTCAGCGAACCAGGCGAGCTGGCCGTGTTCATCTCGCCCGCTCAGCTCGCGCTGCTAAAGTTGCTGATGGAGCGCGACGGGGTGCTGGCCAGCGAGCGCATGAGCGCGGCTTTCGCACTACTGCGCGCCGAGGATCTGCTGTGGGCGCCGGCGATCAACCAGTACCTGCGCGGCGAGCGCGGCGCGATGAACGATCTGATGGCCTGGAACGCCGACGGCACGCGCCTGCCCTGCCGCATGCACAGCGAATACCTCACACGGCTCTACCTGAACAATGAGCTCGCCACGGGCCGGTTCACCGTCGGCGAGATGCCCGTCGAGCTGCAGCAGGTCAGCGTGCCGATGTTCGTGGTCGGCACCGAGACCGATCATGTCGCGCCCTGGCGCTCCACTTACAAGACCCGGGCGCTGACGCGTTCGAGCGACTTCAGCTTCGTGCTGACGAGCGGCGGCCACAACGCCGGCATCATCAGCGGCCCGGTCAATCCGAAGCGCCGGCACCGGAAGCTCCGATGGCGGGAGGCAACGGCCGCGCTGACTCCGGAGCAATACCTCGCTGAGGCCGAAGTCTGCGCCGGCTCCTGGTGGCCGACCTGGCAGCAATGGCTGGCCGACCATTCTTCACCCGAGCGTACGGCGCCGCCGACGCTGGGAAATGCCGCGGCGGGGTACCCGACGCTGTGCGACGCGCCCGGCGGCTACGTGCGCAGCTGAGATTGTGATCAGGGCCGGGGCGGAACGACCGCCGCCCGCAGCACGCCGGCTTTTTCGCCGGGCTTCATGAACTTGACCAGGACGCGCTGACCAATCAGGAACGGCGTGTTGGCGGCCGAGACCACCACCTCCACCACGCGCTCATCGCTCGCTTCGTTGGCGCTGTCGGATTTCAGCTTGCGCGCACCAAAGGTCGCCGCGATGCGAATCACATGGCCGACGGCCATCTTGCTGGGGTCCGCCTCGGGCACGATCTCCGCCT
>WNFL01114114.1_pt3 | contig 10515 bp, 11 predicted proteins | sample 5400361 | NCBI WGS metagenome assembly WNFL01 (sample SAMN13153351, study PRJNA577476) | soil metagenome | isolation source: 40 cm soil on Douglas fir-dominated hillslope | place: USA:California | collected 2013-09-17 | reverse complement strand
AAGTTTCATCTTTGAGTTGCATCGCGATGCACACCCGCGCTCACTCCTGTCGCTGCCACCGCATGCAGCCAACCCGGCCAACCCTGCTGACGTCGCGCGCGCGGCGCGCTGCATGCATCGCCCTTCTCGCCGCCGCCGCGGCCTGCACGATCACGCCGCTCGAGCGTCCGCAGGTCCGCATTCCGCCGGCCGCCATCAACAGCGTGACGCTCGACCAGTACCGTGACGCCGTCGCGCAACGCATCATCGAGCGCAATCCGTCTTATGTGCTGCGCGGCACGCCACAGGCCATGCTGCGCTCGCTCGTCGTGGTCGCGTTTACCGTCGACCGCAACGGCCAGCTCGTCGCGTCGTCGGTGTATCGCACGAACGGCGATGACGAAGCCGAAGGCACCGCGCTTGCGACGCTGCGACGCGCTTCGCCGCTGCCGCAACCGCCCGCGAAACTGCTCGACACGCGCGGCCACCTGGAGATGATGGAAGACTGGCTCTTCAACGACAACGGCAAGTTCCAACTGCGCACGCTCGCATCGCCGCAGGCTCAAACGATCGACTGAAACCGCGCACACCTTTCATCTGCCTTGCGGCGTCGGGTTGCCGCGAGGCGCGCCCGCTCGTTATAATTTTCCGATACGCCCTGCCGGAGCTCTCCGGCGCCGCTTTCGCCGCACGCCCATCCTGCGTGCGCCGAACAGTCTGACCGTGGCGTCGCCGCGCCACTCGCGCGCCCGTCCGGACTGCATCGCCCTGCGTGCTGCCTTGCGCGCCAGCGGTCGTTGAGTACCGCAGGCTCACGCACCGTTGCATGAGCAACGTGTTGCAGGTCCGCCGACGATTTTCGCGGCCGCGTCCTGCACCGCTTTCAGCCCTATACGTAGCGTGCACCGCACGCATGATGCGCGAGACGCGTTGCGTCGACGCGCCTGCATCACGACACGATAACCGGAGACCCTGCATGTCCTCATCCCTTTCCGCGACACCGCCCGACGTGGCGGGGCAAAACAGTGCCTCGCGGGTCATCTTCGCCAGCTTCATCGGCACGGCGATCGAGTTCTACGACTTCTACGTGTACGCGACGGCCGCGGCGCTCGTCATCGGCCCGGTGTTCTTTCCGCACGGCTCGGCGACCGCACAGGCGCTGTCGGCGTTCGTCACCTTCGGCATCGCGTTCATCGCGCGGCCGATCGGTTCGTTCCTGTTCGGCCATTTCGGCGACCGCATCGGCCGCAAGTCGACGCTCGTAGCGTCGCTGCTCGTGATGGGTCTGTCGACGACGCTGATCGGCTTCGTTCCCGGCTACGATTCGATCGGCAGCCTTGCGCGGCATCGGACTCGGCGGCGAATGGGGTGGCGCCGCGCTGCTCGCCACCGAAAACGCGCCCCCCGGCAAACGCGGCTGGTTCGGCATGTTCCCGCAGCTCGGACCGTCGATCGGCTTTCTCGCATCGAACGGGCTTTTCTTCGGGCTCGCGCTGTCGCTGTCCGACGAGCAGTTCCGCTCGTGGGGCTGGCGCGTGCCGTTCCTCGTCAGCGCGGTACTGGTCGCACTCGGCCTGTACGTGCGTCTGAAGATCGCCGAGACGCCGGCGTCCCGTGCTGCCATCGAACGCCAGGAGCGCGTGCGCGTGCCGGTCGCGACGCTGCTCTCGAAGCACTGGCGGGCGACGCTGCTCGGCGCACTCTCGATGGTCGTCTGCTACACGCTGTTCTACATCTCGACGGTGTTCTCGCTGTCGTATGGCGTGTCGGCGCTGCACATCACGCGTCAGACCTTCCTCGGGCTGCTGTGCATCGCGGTGCTGTTCATGGCGTTCGCCACGCCGATCTCGGCATGGGCCAGCGACCGCTACGGCCGCAAACCGGTGCTGATCGTCGGCATCGTCGCGGCGATCCTGTCGGGCTTCGCGATGGCGCCGCTGCTCGGCAGCGGTTCGATGTCGTTCGTGCTGCTGTTCCTCGTCATCGAGCTGTTCCTGATGGGCGTCACGTTTGCGCCGATGGGCGCGCTGCTGCCGGAGCTGTTTCCGACCAACGTGCGCTACACCGGCGCGGGCGTCGCCTATAACCTGGGCGGGATTCTCGGCGCGTCGGTTGCGCCGTACATCGCGCAGGTGCTCGCCGCGCACGGCGGGCTGACGTGGGTCGGCGGCTATGTGTCGATCGCCGCCGCGGTCAGCCTGCTCGGCGTGCTGTGCATGCGCGAGACGCGCGATGCGACGCTGATGTAGGCAGGACACTCAAAAAAAGTCGCGCGACCCACCGCAGCCGACCGCGCGACTCCCCCCACTCGCATCGACACGCAGCATAGCTGCGTGTCGATGCGTCCCGTCACCGGTAGTAGTAGCCCCCGCCGTGATGGTGGTAGCCACCGCCGTCGCCGTAGTAGTAGCCGGGCGCCGGCACGACGACGCATCCGCCCAGTGTTGCAGCCAGGAACGCGCCCGCGATCAGGGTCAGCGTCAAGCGTTTCACATCGTTCTCCCCATCGAGTTCAGTGATATTCGAGCGGTCTCGATCTCGAATGATTCGATTGAACACGACGGCACTTCGCACGACCGTTGCAATTTGTAAGGGCAAAAGCGGGTTGTGTTACAACCAGCGAACGAGCGACCCACTCCGCATCAAGCTCCGCAAGGCTCGGCGGCCAAACGGCTCGTGTGGACGCTACAAAAAAGCGACAGATTTAACAGGCATGTAATGTGCGGCGGAAGAAATGACCGGCCCGATATCCACGCATTGATGCGCCGCAACGCCGGAACTCGACAGGCGGGCCATAATGTCTAATGGGATTTGAACACGGATGTAGCCGTGTTGAAGGCGATGCCTTCGGCGTGTTTCCTCTTCGCTCCCGCCACCCCGACGGGAGCGCTTTGGGGGGCGCAGCGCGGCGGTGCCTGCTCGACTGGGTCACCGCGCGTCACGCCCCTTTCTTTTGCGCCGTCTTTGCGTCACCACAACCTGCCTGACGGGCGATTTGTCGGGAGGAACCTCAACCGCCCTTGTCCGACTTCACGCCGCCGCAGCGCTCGCGTCGCCGCCCACCGTGTTCGGGTCCGTATGCACGTAGTCGATGGCCCGCAACGCTTCCTCGATCGGCGGCACGCTCCGGCCGTCGCCGATGGAAATCGACCGGAAAGGCGCTTCGACGCCGAAATGCTGCGGCTCCGTCGCGACAAAAATCATGACGGTGCGCTTCAGCAACGAGGTGAACGAACCCGGTGTCGACGCCGATGACGAGCGCGGCCTGGTCGATCATCTGTGCAATCCCGGTGACGCCCATCGGCGGCAGCAGTGTCGCGCCCGGCGCTAGCGCGGCGATTTCGCTGGCTTCCTCACGCTCCGCAGGCGAGCCCCACGGCAGCACGACCTGGAAGCCGCGTCTCATCAGATCGTGCGTGATCGCGGCCCAATGCGTAGCCGGCCACTTCTTGTCGTCCTTGGACGTCGCGTGGAACAGCATCGCGACGGGTGCGGCGCCCGGTGCCGGCGCTTCACCGCCAGGCGGCACCTGCAGGTTGAAAACCGGCGGGCCCTCCAACTGATAGCCGAGCGCCTGGCTCACGCTGACCCGCATGCCGTGCCACGCATTGCCCTTGAAGCGCGGCTGAAAGCGTTCCGTGTAGGCGAACGCGGCGCCGCGCTCGCCGAGATCCTGCGAGCGGTATCCGATACGCCGCGACGAGCGCGTCAGAAACGCGATGATCGCGCTCTTGTAGACGCCATGAATATCGACCACGACGTCGTAGCGTTCCGCGCGCAGTTCGGCAATCGAAGCCGTGATCGCCTTCAGGTCGCCCAGGTTGCGCGCCTTCTTGAAGCGCCGCAACGGCGCACACAGCACGCGGTCGATGCCGACGTTCCAGCGTGCGACTTCGGCGAACATTTCATCGGCGGCCCAGTCGACCTTGACGCCCGGAAACGCGCGCTTCAGATCGGCGACGACCGGCTGCGCCTGGATGATATCGCCGAGCGACGTGACTTTGATAATCAGGATTCGCTTCATGTACGGGCCGTCACCTCAATCGGGGATCGATTCATTCTAGTAGACGATTTCATGGTTCAAAACGCGCATTCTACGGAAGTCGCGCCTGTCCAGCCGGATTGCCGGTTACCAGGCCTTACCGCGGCACGGCCGCCGCGCATGTGAGCGTCCGCTCCCGGGGCGGGTGCTCCGGAGATCGGCCGCCGGATCGCCGGCCGCTATAATCCAGTCTTCGTCTTTTGCAGACTGCCATGTCCCGGGCCCTCCCTCCGCTGACTTCGACCGTTGCGCGACGCGCGAGACGCCTGTGGCGTCAGTTCGGCATCTTCTGGCTCGGCGCAATCGCCGTCGGCCTGATCGCGGTACTTTACGCGCGGCTGATCGACTGGGGCTACGATGCGTTCCGCTCGATGCAGCACCAGCACGTATGGCTGCCGCTGATCGTGACGCCGGCCGTCGCCGCGGTGTCGGTGTGGCTCACGCGCACGTTCTTTCGCGGCGCGGAAGGCAGCGGCATTCCGCAGGTCATCGCGACGCTGCATACGAACACCAGCGAAACCGGCTCGCGTCTGCTGACGTTCAGGATCCTGGCCGGCAAGATCGCCGTGTCGTTCCTCGCGATTCTCGGCGGCTTCACGATCGGCCGCGAAGGGCCGACGGTGCAGGGCGGCGCCGCGCTGATGCTCAACCTGCGACGGCTCTATCCGCGCTCCAATGCACTGATCGAACGGCAACTCGTGCTGGCGGGCGCGGCGGCCGGTCTGTCGGCCGCGTTCAACACGCCGCTCGCCGGCATCGTGTTCGCGATCGAAGAGCTTACGCGCAGCTTCGAGGCCCGCGCAAGCGGCGTGCTGATCACCGCGATCATCATCGCGGGGGTGATCGCGCTCGGGCTCAACGGCAATTACACGTACTTCGGCACAATCCAGATCGGCGCGCATTTCCCCAAGCTGCTCGCCGTCGCGGTGCTGCTTACCGCGGTCGTGACGGGCATTGCCGGCGGCATCTTCGGCTGGCTGCTGCTCAACACCGCGCGCTGGATTCCCGCGCCGCTGCGCCAGTTGTACGGCGAGCGGCCGGTCGTATTCGCGGCGCTGTGCGGGCTCGTGATCGCGGTCAGCGGCCTGATTTCGGGCGGCACGACGTTCGGCAGCGGTTACGCGGAAGCGCGCGGCCTGCTCGACGGCACCGAGCAGCTATCGGTGTTCTATCCGCTGCTGAAGATGATCTCGATGGTCGGCTCGTACCTGCCGGGCATTCCGGGCGGCATCTTCGCGCCGTCGCTGTCGATCGGCGCGGGTTTCGGCAACGTGCTGCACATGGTGTTCGGCGACATGCAGCTGCAGATGCTGATCGCGCTCGCGATGGTCGGCTATCTGGCGGCCGTCACACAGTCGCCGATCACGTCGTTCGTGATCGTGATGGAGATGATCAACGGGCACGCGCTCGTGATCTCGCTGATGGCAACGGCCCTGATCTCAAGCCGCGTGTCGCGCTTCTTTGCACCGCCGCTGTATGAATCGCTCGCGCAGCGCTATATGGCGCCGCTGCCGCAGCCGGCGCCCGCGCCGGTTCCCGAAGTGCCTGAAGTATCCGACGCACTGGTCAAGAATCGCGACGACGATGAAGACGAGCGCGAAGCGACATCGGCCGGCACGATGCGTCAGTAAGAGGAAAATCGCTGCTGGAATGCGACATCGCTTCCACATTCCAGCAGCGTCGCGCGACACCCGACAAAAACTCAGGCCTGCGGAATCTCGATCTTGACTTCGAGCACTTCCAGATCGTCCTGGCGCTCGAGGCTCACACGGATATCCTCGTCCGAAATCTTCACGTACTTCGAAATCACGGCGACGAGTTCACGTTGTAACGCCGGCAGGTAATCGGCGGGCGCGTGGCCGCCGGCGCGCTCGTGCGCGATGATCAACTGCAGGCGTTCCTTCGCTACCGACGCGGATTTTTTCTTCTCGCCCAGCAAAAACGAAAGAATCGACATAACGTGCGCTCCTCTTACTTGGTGCCGAAGAGGCGCTGCAGCAGGCCTGGCTTCTGGTAATCGGTAAAGCGAAGCGACTTTTGCTCGCCGAGGAAACGCGCCACCACATCCTTGTACGCTTCAGCCACGTCGGTGCCGTCCAGGTGTACAGCCGGCAGACCCTGGTTCGACGCGTGCAGCACGGCTTCCGATTCTGGAATCACGCCGATCAGATCGATGCGCAGGATTTCCTGGATGTCGGTGAGCGACAGCATCTCGCCTTCGCTGACGCGCTTCGGGTTGTAGCGCGTGATCAGCAGATGTTCCTTGATCGGCTCCTTGCCTTCGATCGCGCGCTTCGTCTTCGACGACAGAATGCCGAGAATACGATCGGAGTCGCGCACCGACGACACTTCCGGATTCGTCACGATCAGCGCTTCGTCGGCGAAGTGCATCGCGAGCAGCGCGCCCGACTCGATACCGGCCGGCGAATCGCAGACGATGTATTCGAAATCCATCGCGATCAGGTCGTTGATGACCTTCTCGACGCCTTCCATCGTCAGCGCGTCTTTATCGCGCGTCTGCGACGCTGGCAGGATGAACAGGTTCTCGCACTTCTTGTCCTTGATGAGCGCCTGGTTCAGGTTCGCTTCGCCCTGGATCACGTTGATCAGGTCGTACACGACGCGGCGCTCGCAGCCCATGATGAGGTCGAGATTGCGCAGGCCGACGTCGAAGTCAATCACGGCCGTCTTGCTGCCGCGCAGCCCGAGAGCCGATGCGAAACTCGCGCTCGTGGTCGTCTTGCCCACGCCACCCTTGCCCGAAGTCACCACAATGATTTTTGCCATTAGCCTTACCCTGTGTCCGTCAGATTCGTTCAAATTCGTCAATTGAATGCGGCAGCCCTTGCATCGACGGCACACGCGCCCGGCGCGCAGCGCGTCGAGCGCGTCAGGTGAGCCGCAACGGTTCGATCATCAGCTTTTCTTCATCGAGGCGGATCTGCACGGCCTTGCCGAGCACATCGGCAGGCAGCGGGTTCTCTGTCGTTCGATAGATGCCCGCGATCGAGATCAGTTCCGGCTCGAGACACGTACAGAAGATGCGTGCGTCGTGATTGCCCTGCACGCCGGCAAGCGCGCGGCCGCGCAACGGCGCATAGATATGAATGTTGCCCTCGGCGATCACTTCCGCGCCGTAGCTCACGAGACCGAGCACGACCAGATCGCCCTTCGCGTAAATCCGCTGGCCGGAGCGCAGCGGCTTTTCGACCACCAGCGTCTGCGCGGAAGTCGCCACACGTACCGGCTCGGCGGGTTGCGTCGCGGCGGATGCCGCCGCCTCGGCAACGGACGCGGCAGCTGCGTCGGTTGCTGCATCGGATGTTGCTGCTGCGCTGTCGGCTGCTTCGTCGCCCGCTTTCGCGGCGCCGCTCGCACCGCGCCGGTCGCGCGCCTCGAGGAACGGCAGGCCGGGTTCGTTCGCCCATTCCTGCTGCGCCGCATCCGCGACGACGCCGACCGGACGCATCCGCACGCTGTCGAGCAGCTGCGCGATGTCGGCGAGCGGCACGCGCTCATCGGCGGCGAGGCGGCGCACGTCGATCGCGACGACGTCGTTCGCGAAGAATTCAGGCGTCGCCTCGAAGCGCCGCGTCAGTTCGGCACGGATCGAATCGAGGTCGGTAGTCTTGACCACGAAGAGAAGCGTGTCGACAGAGCCGCTGCGTAGTTCGAAAAATGGCGATTTCTTGGGCGACATAGCGTTCAGCAAAAAATTTTGCGTATTTTACAGGCGTCCACGCGCGCAGCCAGGTTTTTTGGCGATAAAGACGGACGGCAGGGAGAAATCACGCGCAGCGAATGCCGCAGCCGGCAGCACCGCCTCGCGCGTCACGATGCGGACGGCTCCGAGTTCGCCGGGACGTGACGCACGAGCAGCGTTTCCCACTCGTGGCCGGCGCGCGCCGTGCGCGTGTGCTCACCGGTCGGACCGAAACCGAGGCGCTCGTAGAAGCGCATCGCCGTGCGGTTGGCGTCGGCAACCCATGCATAGACTTCCTGAGCGCCTTCGCCGGCCAGCCACTCGCTCGCAGCGTTCACAAGCATCTCGCCGCCGCGCAGATGACGCACCGCGGGCGCCACCCACAGCTCGCTGACGAACGCGCGGCGCGCCGCGCTGTTGTCGAAACACGCGCCGATGAGGCCGGCGGGATGCCCTTCCGTATAGAGAATGAACGACGTGGCCGTCGACGAACACGCGTGGTCGGCGGCGAGCGCATGAAACGTGGAAGCGTCGGCGGACAGCGCGTCTTCGAGCGTTTCGCCAAAGGCATAGGGCGCTTCGCGCAGCGACGCTGTACGAAGTTCGCGAAAAACGGCGCCCTGGTCGGCAGCAATACGGCGAACGGTCAGTGACGGACTCATGCAGACGGAAACCCCTTGAAGCGCTAACGCGTAGCTTTAACCGAACCGGCGCGCGAGTCAAATCCTTATTTCACCGCGCAAGGCCGTGCGCGTGGTACGCCCGGTTGCTCACGGAACCTCGTATGCGCCAGTGCCGTCGGGCCATGGAGTCAGCAGTTCGTAGCCGTCGTCGGTGACGGCAACCATATGTTCCCATTGCGCCGACAATGAGCGGTCCTTCGTGACGACGGTCCAGCCGTCGCGCTGCACCGCCGTGCCCGCGCGCCCCGAGTTGACCATCGGCTCGATCGTGAAGACCATGCCCGGCTTCAGCCGCGTGCCCTGCCCCGGCTGGCCGTAGTGCAGCACCTGCGGATCTTCGTGATAGACCTTGCCGATGCCGTGTCCGCAGTAGTCGCGCACGATCGAGAAGCCCTTGCGCTGCGCGGTCTGCTGGATCGCATGACCGATATCGCCGAGCGTCGCGCCCGGCTTCACTTCGCGGATGCCGGCGAGCATCGCGTCATAGGTCGTGTCGACCAGTTCGCGCGCCACCGTGCTGGGTTCGCCGACGCAGTACATGCGGCTCGTGTCGCCAAAATAGCCGTCCTTGATCACGGCGACGTCGATGTTGATGATGTCGCCGTCCTTCAGCACTTCGCTGCGGTCGGGAATGCCGTGGCACACCACCGAGTTCACCGACGTGCAGACCGTCTTCGGAAAGCCCATGTAGCCGACGTTGGCGGGAATCGCCTTCAGCGTGTTGACAATGTAGTCGTTGCACTGCGCGTCGAGTTGATCGGTCGATACGCCGGCCTTCACATGTTCGCCGATCATCGCGAGCACGTCGGCGGCGAGCCGGCCGGCGATGCGCAGCCGGGCGATATCGTCGGGAGTCTTGTAGGTAATGGCCATATCGTGAGAGCGCGTTCGTGTCTTGCGGGGCGGCAGGCGCGCGCCAGGGCTGCGCGTTGCCTGCACCGGAACTTCCGGCGGCCGTGGCCGGAAAGCGCCGCCGCGCGGGTTGTCGTTCGGGCAATTGTACAGATGATGCGAACGGCCCAGCCCGGCGAGCGCGGATCGGTTCGCGCCACGGGTAGAGAAAACCTTTGCTGCCCTTCCAACCGATCCCGGACTTTCCAGGCTGTTACAGCCGCGCGAGCGCGTCCAGCGCGCGCTGCCAGACCTGGCGGGTGCGCAGCGCGGTCAGTTCGCGCCAGTCGGCATCGGCGGGATAAAAATGCTCGAGCATCGCGGCCTTGATCCGGCGGCCGGTCGCGTCGAGCGGATCGCCGTGCAGATGCAGCCAGTGGTCGTCGCGCAGGATCGAATGGCCACGGGTGCTGTCGTAGGTGCCGCATTCGATGACGAACTGCATCAGCTGCACGTCGTCGAGCTGGTCGAGCAGCGCCTGCGACGTATAGCCGGTTGCCGTTGCGGCGACGCCGGTGTCGGACGTCGCGTTCGCGGCGGTGATGATCGTGTGCAGCCACGGGCCGTAGATCGAGCGCGCCGTTTCATGCGCCGGGTAGCTGCGCCCGGCGATCGCCATCAGCAGCGGGTAGCCGAACGGGCCAGCGCCGGTGTGAAGATCGAAGCTCATCGCGACGCGCGCGCCCGCCACGTAGTCGTTCATGATCGAGCGCACGGTCCGGTTGCTCCACGTCGGCGCCTGGCCGCCGAAGAAGAGGCCATTGCTGTGCAGGTACTGCCCGGCTTCGACGATGTTCATCGCTGCGGTCTGGCCGAGATTGCGGATGTGCGCGGCCAGCATCTCGTCGGCGTTGCGGCGCGCCGGTCCGTCGAGGTCCCTGCACAGGTAGATCTCGTGCATCGTTTCGTAGGCGGAATTGACCGGCAGCGAGCGACCGAAGTCCACGTAGTTGCGGTTCACGTCGACGTTGTCCTCGTTCACGCGGCGCATCCACGCGGTGCCATACGGATTGACGAGATGCACCAGCACCACCGACACGTCCTTCGGCGGTTCGCGTCGCTGCAGGTCGCGCAGCAGGTCGATCTGGCATTCGGAGCCGTAGTAGCCCTCGATGCCGTGCGTGCCCGAAATCGCGACGAACCGCTTCGGCGCATGGCGCTCGCCGAGCAGCGCGACGTCGGTGGCGAGCGTCTCGCCGCGCGGGCCGCGCAGTGGA
>WNFL01110737.1_pt1 | contig 10515 bp, 12 predicted proteins | sample 5400361 | NCBI WGS metagenome assembly WNFL01 (sample SAMN13153351, study PRJNA577476) | soil metagenome | isolation source: 40 cm soil on Douglas fir-dominated hillslope | place: USA:California | collected 2013-09-17 | reverse complement strand
CCTGCAAATGAGGAAATTTGGTCAACATAAAAGTGTGCCGTCTCTGGTATCAATGAAATACACACCCTTTATGATTATTCTCACCATACTGGACTGTTTTGGAGAAAAGGGTTCAACTAGAGAGAGGATAAGTCCGACTTGCTTTGTATCAATCCTAGCCTTCGACCTCTTGCTCACCACTTTGGGGGATGTCCGGGCCGACGACGACGACGACGACGATGGGGGTGTTGCTAGAGCGGTCCGAGGTGGACAAGTCGCTCAAAGCACTGGAGACGGTGGTCGCTGTCTTCTACGACTACTGCCAGTTGGCTGCATCGATAGCAGTCACGAGCAGAAAGCTAGCACGTGCTCTCAAGAACACTGCTGTTATCAAAGCTACATCACAGTATCCAGGAATAATCATTCTGATCCTTCTCACTCCGCTCATCTGGCGCCCTTCTGCTAACGTGCCTCTAGCAAACACCCTCTCAGCTGCAGCCCTAATCTTCGATGCTGCGGGAGAGGTCGACCTCAAATTCTCAAAGACTGTAGAGAGAGAGTACGAGGCCTCGATGAACGAGCTCAAGAAATGGGTCAAGAAGCTCAAGGTTCGCCGCGTGCTCAGTGCGTGCTCGGCTCGTCTAACTCATGCATCATTGTCGAACAGAAAGAAGACAAGTCACTTGACGAATACACGATGGCTGCAAATGCAAAGATAAAGGCTGCGGGTGCGTTCACCCTTCCGCCTGTCACATTCTACTCAAATTCGCCTCCGATCCGCAGGCATTGCATACGAGAAAAAGGCCAAACGTAGGGACAAGGATGCGATAGAAGAGCACACTCGTTACGCGACTTTGCTCTCCACACTTGGCTCGGAAATGTCCAGTGCCAAGCAGTCAGTGTCTTGTGCAATGAGCTAGTGCAAGACTGACGGCTTTGCAGTCAACATGCTCTATTCATAACCTCAAAGCACACTACTACCTTATATTCCCTATCCGCGTCCCTTGGCCGTGTGGCGGAAGCACAGTGGTTGAGGGTCTGCGAGACGGTCCGTAGGTCATCACCTTCCATAGGGCCGCTCGGCGAAGGAAAGGCATATATAGAAGGCAACTTCCTTTCCCAAGCGCCTCCCGACCTCCCCTCAGACACCAATAACGACACCATAAATAATCTGCCTCCCAGTAATTCTTCCTCAGCTCCCTTGCCGCCACCCAGCCCTTCTCTCCCTACTTCAAATACAACACCCTCTACAAACCTTACCTTCATTACCTCCATACCAGACTTGGTTCGAGAACGAGGACGCGAGCGAGAGTCAGTCCGAGGGACGACTATCAAGATCCCCTCTACGGAGGCTCTGGAAAAGATCACTGAAGATTTGAGACATTCTCTTGCGCTACCAGGTGGTTTAGCAATTGTTGTAAAGGATAAGGCGAATGCGAGCCAGACTTCTCTGGTTCCTATCCCCGAAACGGCACCAGTGTCCGCGTCAAGTCCCTCGCAATCAGTTCAATCGTTACTACCTACACTGAGTACGGAGGAATCAAGTAGCGATGCTTTAGCTCCGAAGTCAACTACCAATCAAACCCAAGTAGCAGTGCCGAGTACAGCGACAACACCACAACTGCAAGCAAAGGCAATAGAAACCCCAGAGCAGAAACCACTTACTCACTCGCAGGGAATCCCAGCACCAACAGCTGCTGTGGAACCATCCGTTCCGTCGTCGCCAGTGAAAAGCCTCAGGAGCCGGAAGAGTAACGCGACTCCTCCTCTACGGATCACTACCCCCCCTACCGCCCCCAAAACCCACGCAGAAGCCCTCGAGCGAATCGCGGAATCCTTCCAAAACCCTGCAATGAGCGAACCCGCATCCCTTCCCCGCGTCGAAAGACCACCAAGTAGGCCATTCCAACGCGTTGCCTCCCCGCCTACTCGAGGACTACCAGAGAGAGTCGCCTCGCCTCCCAAACCGCAACTAGCTGATTCGCTCCCACTCTCCCAGCCCATGGAGAGGACCAATACCCCTCCTGTACAGATGCCTGCTCCTGGCGGTGTGTTCCGCGAGCGAGGGGAGAGAGAAAGGGAACGGGAACGACCACACTCTATTGCTGTTGCAAATGAGATTCCGTACAGGGATGTTCAGCGGCCGATTCCACTTTCGCTACCTACTCAAGAGCAGCCACTCCAGTCACACGAGTATGACAGGGCTGCAAGGACGAGGAGCATCGACTCTACGTTTACCAATGGGATGGGTATCGGTGCCGTGAGCGGAGGCGGTAATCAGGTAGCTAATCTGAGGGATCGATGGAACGACCGGCAGGTGGGCTTCTCTCTCGTTCATGCTTCGCCGTAGTGAAGAGAGATTCTAATGGCGCTTTGCTTGAAGTATGCAATGTCCCCTCCACCACAGCAGCCCTTCCGAGGCGAAACGATGCGCCCACCTTCTCGAGTCGCGGAGATGGCCTCACGATTCAACACCAATATAAACCCGGACATGACACCACCGAGTTCGTACCCATATCCTAGAGGTGCTGTGCCACCAAACGCGAGCCGATGGTCTGCGTCGAGTGACAACCTACCTCTGCGCACACCGTTGCACAACCGTCAGTCGGCCGTAATGGACGACTATTCTCCTCCGCCCCCGCACCGCCGCGAACGCGAGAGAGAACGAGAGGTGGACTGGCGCGCGGAAGAGCTCGAGCTGGAACAAAAGCGTCTTGATCTTGAGATCCAGCGGCACCGCCTTGAGGCGGCTCGCCGACGCGAAGTTGGTTTAGTGCGTGATAGGGATAGGGATAGCCCATATGGAGGGACGGCCGAGGAACCACCAGCCATAATGCGCGATCGCGATGGGAGGGGGATGACACGACCACCTCCCATGCCCTCTTCGAGTGCCCCAAGAGCATATAGCCGTTCTCCCGTATTTGACTCGCCGCCCGAACCGCAACCTCATACCAACCCCCGCCACTCTGTTCGCTTCGATGACAGAGACAGAGACAGAGATATGGACTACGGTACCCCACTGCCTGCGCAGCCACGCTCGAGCTGGTACATGAACGACGACCCTCCACATCCACATACGCCTCCGCAAGATGCTGCTCCACCCAAAGAAAGGCACAACTGGTTAGGTCGTGGATTGCGGAAGCTTAGTATTCCGACTTTGAGTGACTCGCGAGACGGTGGAAGGGATCGACAGCAGACACTGCCGGACAATAGGTCAAGGAGGAGCTTTGAAGACCGAAGGGATGTGTACGTTGGTGAGAGAAGATGAAAAACACATCATCATAATTATGACCCTTTGACACGAAATCACGATTTTGCCAATGTTTCGAATCTGACATATCCTACAAAGCTCTGTGCTATGCTCTCGCGGTGATACGTAGTGCATCTCAATCCATGTAATATCGTTTATTACGTGGAGAGTGTCCATTCTCGTTGGTATATGCGCGTAGGCCCCCATGGTAAAGGTTACGATATGCACAGCCGGGAATTTACGTATCTATTGAAGGTCAATCCACGCAAAGATAAACATTTAGCTATTAATGGCCACCCATTTCCTTCGCGAGCTGCTCAGCCTTTGCCTTGACATCATCGATGGTACCAGCCTTGGAAACGGATTAGCGCAAAGTGAATGCGAAAGCGAGACGCCACACACCATGTAGAACGCCGATTCTGGAAGCGAGTCGTGTTGGCCGGCAAGAATCTCTTTGAATGAGCGGATGGTATCCTTCAAAGGAACCAGCTTGCCCTCATAACCAGTGAATACCTGGGCAACCTGGAAAGGTTGCGACATGAAACGCTACAAAACGCCTTGGTATTAGCACGCTGAATAATGAACAGCCGAGAGGACGCGTACCTGGATCTTTCGGGCACGTTCGACAGTCAACTTATCTTCCTCGGATAATTCGTCCATACCAAGGATAGCAATGATATCCTGGAGGCTCGGTGGGTATTCAAAGTGGCCATAAGAGTTCAGATGCGTACCTGGAGCGACTTGTAGTCTTGGAGCATCTTCTGTACAGCAGTGGCGACATCGTAATGCTCCTTGCCAACCTATTCAAGGTTAGGTCGGTAGCAGGAAGACATTAATACAGAGGTGAACTTACAATACGAGGGTCCAACATACGCGACTTGGAGTCCAAGGGGTCGACAGCGGGGTAAATACCCAACTCGGCAATAGAACGAGACAACACAGTGGTGGCATCCAAGTGAGCGAAGGTAGTGGCAGGGGCAGGATCAGTCAAGTCATCAGCCGGTACGTAAACGGCCTGTACGGAGGTGATTGAGCCCTTCTTGGTGGTGGTGATGCGTTCCTGCCTACAACGAGAGTCAGTGAAGGCTTAAGAGACATAGACGAACACACATACATGCCACCCATGTCAGTCGACAATGTGGGTTGGTAACCGACCGCAGAAGGGATACGACCAAGCAAGGCGGACACCTCGGAACCAGCCTGGGTAAATCGGAAGATATTGTCAATGAAGAGCAATACATCCTGACCCTCTTCGTCACGGAAGTACTCCGCAATGGTCAAGCCAGTCAAGGCGACACGAGCACGAGCACCCGGGGGCTCATTCATCTGACCGAAGACGAGCGCGACCTTGGAGTCACCCTTGAGGTTGATGACACCGGTCTCAATCATTTCGTGGTACAAGTCGTTACCCTCCCGAGTACGCTCGCCGACACCGCAGAAGATGGAGAAACCACCGTGCGCTTTAGCAACGTTGTTGATNNNNCTGAATAAGCACAGTTTTGCCGACACCAGCACCACCGAAGAGACCAATCTTGCCACCACGAGCGTAGGGGGCGAGGAGGTCGACGACCTTGATACCGGTCTCAAGAATTTCGGCGGTGGTCGACTGCTCGACGAATGGTGGGGGGTCGGCATGGATGGGGAGCCTCTTGACGCCTACAATGGGACCACGCTCGTCGATGGGTTCTCCAATGACGTTCATGATGCGGCCGAGGGTGGCCTTGCCGACAGGGATTTGGATGGGGGCACCAGTGTCAACGACTTTTTGACCACGGACGAGGCCCTCAGTACCGTCCATGGCAATTGTGCGGACGCTGTTTTCGCCAAGGTGCGAGGCAACTTCGAGGACGAGACGACCGCCGCTGAAGTCTTGCACCTCGAGGGCGTTAAGAATAGGAGGGAGGTTTTCTGAGTCGAACTGGACATCTACGACGGCACCAATGACCGTTTTGACGTGACCAGCTTGGTGCTTCGCTTCGGTCGCGTATTGCCGTGCTGGAAAAAGGTGAGCATAATTAATAGCGAGCAAAGAATAGAGCAGGGGCGATATAACACGCTACTAACTTTGGGGGACTGCAGTGGGCAGATGGCGAACGCGGCCGGACGATGACGGTACACGGGCAGCCGATTTTTGGGTTTTGCTGGCGAGGGCAGCGGCGGACGAGAAGAGCGCACTGGGCGCCGTCGGACGAGCGAAAGCCCGACGAGACACACGAGCGACGCTGCGGGTCGTCAACATCGTGCACGACAAGCAGCAAAAATTCGAGAGAAGAAAGGGAGCGAGTTCAAAAGACAAAGCACGTGCATTTCGACATCTCATTTTAACTCCAAAAGCGCATTACAAACACATAGCGTGGGTACTGCAAAACATAATGATACATGCCAGGTCGACAGATCGCGCAGAAGAGAGGAAAACAAGCGAGGAAATGGCTAGGGAGGAGGCAACCTAGATGCTGCTCGTGAATTATCAGTGGCGTAATTGAATGAGGTAGCTTCTGTAGAAAGCAAAGAAAGGGTATACTTAGGGAACAAGGTCAATGACTGAACCGTTGGCTCAAAGAAGCCCCTTACATGCTACTCCAGATGCCCGAAACCTACGCACCTAGGGGGGCTACTGTTAACTCAGTGCAGCTCTCTGTGTACACCTCTGGTCTCCCCATCTTATGGAGGGCCAGATAGAGGGCCAGATAGAGGGTTTGGCGCGAACGGGGATAATGCAAAAAGGTGATGTAAATATCGCCTAGGAGTACCATTATTCTAGAGGTGAGCCTGTGCCGGCATTAGCCGAGCCGCAGAGCACGCGAGCTGCTATCCAATGTACGATGCGCACTCTACCCTGTGGCTAGAGTCTTGTGCAGTAGAGAGAGATCATGCGTGAGTGCTGAGTCATCTTCCTCAAAGTGAAACTCACCATCCACCATTTGACTTGCTGATGCCCTTGATTGGACGTGCCAGATGGATCATGCCTCGCCCTCTCGTGCAGTAGAAACGGCGTCCTGTAGGGAGTATGGAGCCAGAATGAACAAGAGTCCACCAGATTCGATCATCTAAGTCATGATGAAAGCAACTTGACATAGAAGCGTCTGAAATGGGAACAATATTCAAGAATCATGAACTTCAAACGTCTTCCTACCAGCAACTTGCTGTTTAAGGACATCAATGATGTGATCATGATTGAACGGCGAGGTATAGCCCGTCCGAGGGAGGCCCGGCCCGTCCGAAGAAGGCATGCGACCTTCTTGACCGACTTGAGAGCATCTATTCGTTGGCTCAGTGGCTCGACACGGGTACCTATAACTATTCGTCTGGGGCCACCGACTTATGGAAGCCAATCCTTCAGTCGAGACGCGTGTAGGCAGGGCAGGTGGTCGTTGGGAAACGAAGAAGGCGAGGGACCCGGTGTGCACCGGGTTTACGTAGTATGGGCGACTAGGGGTGCTTATGCGAGGTGGAGCAGCGGACAAGGGGCGTTGCTGGGTAACCGAGCATCCAAATGGGTGGAACATAGAGCGACAGATCGTCCTAAAGTTGAAGAAATTTGAAAATTTTACTTCGGAAAGCGTTGCGCGAATCGAGTTTTCATGCGAGGTTAGAGAAAGCGTTTGTCGCCGGCGGCCGCAGACCTTCGATTCAACTGTTAGGATGTTAAGAATAAGGACTATTTAAGTCGTGCTTTGTATGATGAACCCACCACGCTGGCGGGTAATTTTGACCCAACTGCCATGCTGGGGCCAGTACAAATCCTTTTGGACGCGCACATCCTGCCACTGAGATACAGCAGTTCACCTTTTTGGAGGCTTCTTGCATCTAGTCCGCAGTCTCATCTGCGCCCGAAGGAAATAACTTTGAAGCCTGCTTTCGAACGGGCATGCGTCAGATATTACTGTTCAAAAGCATCGCCTAAAGACCAGAGCCCAAGCACCTTGATATGTCCGGAAAGAAGGCACCTGCCACGCGAACTTCATACCTTGCCTCCGTCCAGAGCAAAGATGTACCCCGAGATCGAACCATACCAAAGAGGAAAGCTGGAAGTCGACGGCCACTCCCTCTAGTAAGCCGCTTGGTATGAACTGGTTCCATTTCTCATAGTCCTGATTCTCAGTTACGAGCTGGTTGGGAACAAGAATGGCAAACCAGGTATGTTTACAGGACGATCCGTCTGAAAGCCATATCAAAATAACCAAATTTTTCATCTAGGTGTGTCTAGCCATCGATCCGTCCCGAAAGCTAGATGCTGAAATACCTGTCGCCCAGCGATATTCCTGCATGGTGGACCGGGTGGCGGCTGCCTCGTTCGCGATCGCTCCTTCTTTGATCCGAAAAAGTACCACGCCATTCTCCTTGACCAGAGGGGTTCAGGGAGATCCACCCCGACTGCTTCATTACACAAGAACACGACATGGGACCTGGTGGAGGATATTGAGCGATTGCGTAAGCACCTAAACATCGAGAAATGGCTGGTATTCGGCGGATCTTGGGTGAGTTCGTGAGAAACCCGATTTATTGGATCCGAAATGGTCGCTTCGAGCACCACCGGTTGCCTGCCTGCCAGTCGATCGTTTTCCTAATAGCATTTTTTCAGGGATCTACGTTATCTTTAGCGTATGCCGAGGTTCGGGAATTCGAAGCATGCTCCTCGAAAGTACTCATAGAGGTTTCAGACACACCCAGAGCGAGTCACCGAGCTAATTCTGCGGTAAGATACAATAATAATGTCACTAGGTATATATATAACTATAATATGTAGTGGTATATTCACCCTACGCAAGAGGTACATGATGCTTGTCACTTCTAATCAAATCCTCACCTGATCTTCAGCGAGCTCCTATGGTTTTACCAGGAAGGTGCCTCCCACATGTAGCTCTTCTTCCTAGATTTTGATGCTCGAAGCTAACACGTCCTATAGCTTCCCCGAAGCTTGGGAAGAGTATCTAGAACCCATTCCTGAAAACGAACGGCACGACCTCATTACGGCGTATCACAAGCGTCTCAACAGCGACGATGAGAGGACGCGGGTCACGGCAGCCAAGGCGTGGTCGAAATGGGAGTACGTTGCACCACCGCCCCCTCCTGGAAGTCGTGAATTCAGCCATACCAATTGATTGCCACTAGAATGTCCACTTCAAGGCTCCACGTCGATCCCAACTACATCGCCAGAGCAACCGAAGATGATTGGGCAAAGTAAGCGTCATACTGTTTCTGGTCCCTCGCCATTTTTATTCAACTTTCTTTCCCACCAGTGCATTTGCAAGGATAGAGAATCATTACTTCGTAAATGAGGTGCGCGAATGTTATGGCGCCGCTGCACGTGCCTAATTCGTTTGAAGGGATTTATGAGGGAAGGTCAACTCCTTGAGAAGCAATCGATAGACAGGATGTGAGACATGTCAGTGTGTATATGTTACTGGTCCTGACCCTGTGGACAGTCGACACATCCCTTGTGTGATTATTCAAGGCCGCTATGATGTGGTGTGTCCGGTATGTGCCTCTCTTGAATTCAGGACCATTTTACTAGAGTAGAACCCTCAGGTGACAACTGCATGGGCCCTGAAGAAGGCATGGCCCGAAGTGGACCTGCGAATTGTTCCAGATGCTGGTCACTCCGCCGGGGAGCCTGGAATTTCTGCGGGCCTGGTCGAAGTCAGTCTTCAGTCATGTTGTGATGTGAAAAGGAGCTCAATAATTTCTAGGCAACAGACAAGTTTGCTCAAGGAGATTGAGAATTCCCGGATTTCCGGATTAACACCCGCATTGGCAGGCGTGTGTATAGTTCGAATATACACGAGGAGTTGCAAAGGCGGGGTGTAGCACATCCCCAGGTCCTGTAGAATTTTGGGAATCTCTGTTTCAGATAGGGGGGCTCATGTTTGCCTATCCCTCTCGTCCTTAAAAGAGGACAGTAATCATAACGACATGAAAAGGAACCATTTGCTCCTCTTCCCATTTTCATTGGTATATTGCTCACAGGGAGCACACCGGGCAGTTCAGACGAACCCCTTCTGAGGGCTTCGGTGGTGAGACTTCAAAGTGACCACATAGTACATAGTTACGCCCAGGCACCTGAGGGATTCCCGGTGCCATGTCAGCACTGTTGGGTGTGCTGCAGGAGCGGGTGGATCACGACCAAAAAGCTTCAGAGGAAGCGGAAGCGACTCGTAGAGGCACAACGTGGAGACTGACCAGTGCATCGCATGTCCGAACCCTTGCTCCTGCTCCTGCTCCTGCTCCTGCTCCTGCCTCTGTTAGCCGATAACCGATAAAAGTCCAAGTCTGAATTTGATTTGATTTTTTGGGTCGCCAATCGCCGAGCGCCAAGTGTTAACGGATCCCGACTGTCCGCTTCTTTTTTTAATTTTTAATTTTTAATTTTAATTAATTAAAAAAAATCATTTCAACGGGTCATCAAACTCTGCCTTTTGAAAGGTGTTATTTTCTCTCAAAGAACCAAAGAACAACGTTAGCTTTGCAATGCTAAATTGATATCGGATTTCTCATAGCAGGTGTCGGTTTCAATGACTGGGTCAATAAAATGTTCGTGCATCAATTAGAACTTACTGTATATCACACGCACGACGACGGAAATACCACTCAGAAAAGACGTAAGGGACCCCGAGCCTACGGAAGTGGCCTCAAACCTGAGATACAAATACTCGGTCCCCTCCCTTCCGCAAATTCCCTGGGAAGCGACCACCCCATCCGACGGCCTATTAGATTCATAGCAGATAATACTGGGTGTGAGACTTTATATTAGCGCATAAAGCGGATCAGCCCTGCCCTCGCTGATTCTTGCAGACGCAAAACACTCGAAGGCGGAATGCGGCAGGTGGGAAAAGTCTGTCCACGTGATCAAGATGGTGCAAAAGAATTTAAAAAAATTAGATGTAGAGAAGAATGTAATCAAAATGGGGGGAGGGGGTAAAGCGTCCGTCATTTCATCGTGATGACAGGGCGTTCTGTGTTTGTAGCAGGAAACACTAGTTTAGAGCAACAGCGAGCCGAGGACTAAAGCTCCAAGTCCAAGTGTGACCAATGGGGTCAAAGGGTTGATCTGCGCTGCAAGACCCTTGGTCGGTGAATTTGAGATGACGGAGGTGGTCGCAGTCGCAGTCGAAGTCGAAGGTTCGATGGTCCGAGTGGTATGGTTGATATTGGGGAGCTGTTTGAGGGTAGTCTCGATGTACGCGCTGCCAATCGGATCGCCTTGGCAGACCTGGACTGGCTCCATCTTGAACGGGGGGTTGTACGCCAATGCGTTGGGGATAGTAGTACCAATTGCAAGATCGACG
>WNFL01188951.1_pt1 | contig 10516 bp, 12 predicted proteins | sample 5400361 | NCBI WGS metagenome assembly WNFL01 (sample SAMN13153351, study PRJNA577476) | soil metagenome | isolation source: 40 cm soil on Douglas fir-dominated hillslope | place: USA:California | collected 2013-09-17 | reverse complement strand
ACACTAGTCCGAGAGCGAGTCCTATGCCGAGGATTTTCTTTTCATTGCGTGTCATTGCCGCACCTCCGGAGTGATCTGAGGCAGAGAAGTTTGAGGGACAGGTGTATTGGATTCGTGTCCATCCCTTATCAGGGGAGCTCCCACTGCGCGTTCGAGATCCGCGATCCGCGATTCCAGTTCGGACGCGGCGCGGTAGTAATCGAGTTCAACTTCGAGAGTCGTGTTCTGACTGTCGAGCAGGTTGAGGAAGTCCGTGCGGTCGGCCTGGTAAGCAGCGACGGTTGACTTCAGCGTCGCCTGTGCTTGAGGACGAAGCGTCTGACTGTAAAGATCAACCAGGCGCTTGGCAGATTGCGCGCGAATCAGAGCTTCCTGAATTTCTTCGAACACGAGCGCACGCTGGTTGTCGTACTCGGCTTTGTCAGCCGAGAGATCCGCCTGCGCCTCCGCGATCTCCGCGTCATGACGCCCGCGGTTCAGCCAGGGTAGTGTGACGGCTAGCTCGGCCATGTACGTGTTGCGATAGCGGGCGCCGTCCGGCATGAGCATGTAACCCGCGCTGAGGTTGTAGTCCGGCGTGTACGCCCTTTCGGCAAGCTTAGCTCGAGCCTCGCCCTGCCGCACACCGGAGGACGACATCGCCAGTTCGGGCCGATTCTCTAGAGCGTTTTTTTCCAGCTCCAAGAGTGCAGGAAGCTTCTGCGGCGGAGAATAGTCGCCTTGGATTTCGAGTGGAGATCCGGGGTCCCGTCCCAGCAGCGTATTCAGTCGGGCTCGCGCGAGACCGCCATCCTGTTCGAGCATCACGAGGTGCTCGACCAGTTTGGTGAGAGCGATCTGTGCTTTCAGCACGTCTTGCTGCGGAACGCGTCCGACAACATACTTGATCCGTGCCGACTCCGAGGACTGGCGAGCCAGCGCCGCCTGTTCGTCATGCAGCAGGAGTTCGTCCTGATTGCAGAGAAGGTCGTAGAACGTCTTCCGGACTTGAGCCGTGACGTCGTGTTTTTTGGCCTCCAGTTCCGCTTTAACCTGCTCCACTCCCTCCGAAGCAAGTTGTGTCCGCAGTGCCCGCTTACCCGGACCGGACAGTGACTGATTGAACATGAACATGTGTTGCGTCTGGTTCAGATCCCAGGGCTTGGCGAGTGGCGTTCCCCAGCCCCGATACATGAACTCGGGGTCGCTCAACGAACCGGCACTGCGCACCCGTGTCTCGGCGATTGCGACACGACGCATAGTCACCCGGATTTCGAGATTGTTGGCCAAAGCCGCTGCTTCGAGTTCGGCAAGGCTCATCGGCGGTGCGGACGGCCGGGAGTGCTGATGTTTCTGAGCCAGAAGCCCAGTAATACCGGACAAAGGATCGGCATCGGCGGCTGGCTCGCTGGCAAAAGCAGGTGCACCGCTAAAGGCGATGAGTAGATAAATGCCTATATGTAAAGCTTTCATTGCTCCTCCGTAAATGATTCACAGCTAGAGGGATAGGAGGCATGTCCGTGTCAGACGCACCAAGGGCGCAGCAAAACAGAGCACGGCCTCATCTGGGCAATGAAAGTTGTCTAGATTCTCAGGACGGAGATATAGCCGGGAGATGGCTCGGGAGGTGACGCATGAAGGAACGAAAGATGGAAACGGACTGTCACCGCAGTCAACGTCCCTGACGACGCGACCGGCGGTATCACAGCGATTGTGAGAGGGCGAATCGGCCCGGCTGTCAGCGCCTGGGGAAGAACCGTGTTTGTTGGTCCTTGAGCCTTACAGCAGGAATGACTGGCCGGCATCATCGAGCTTCCACATTGCTCCGCCATGTGGTGGCAGCACTCCCGTTCCGCGGGAGTCATTGTCGCACCCGGAAGGACGCAAGCCACGGCCGGCGTGACCGCCCACAGAAGGGCGATCTTTCGCTGACTACGAGGAACAAAGATATTACTTCCAACTAAGATGTTAGCCCGCCCTTGACGACGACTGCTGTGACGGTGATCACAGGCCTAAAGCTCACGGAGACAATCACCCAACCCGCCTCATGAAACCGATGGAACGGCTTGGTGAGCCTTCGTTTCAAAAAAAAACACCTTGACTCTGGAATGGGTTCCAGGGTTGATACTTCTCATGGTGCAAAGCAAAGGTCTGCGTTCCGGGACTCTGGCCAAAGCGGCAGAAGTGAGTCCAGACACGATTCGACACTATGAAAAGATCGGTGTTCTGCCACGAGCGTCGCGGACAGAGTCTGGCTACCGCGTCTATCCCGCGAGCGCGGTGGAGAGAGTCCTTGTGGTGCAGCGGGCGCTTCGAATCGGCTTCACTTTGGCCGAGCTGGCGGGAGTCCTCAAGGCTCGTGATGCCGGAGGGGCTCCCTGTCACCGTGTGTACGAGCTTGCCCAGGGAAAGCTCAAAGGTATCGAGGCAGACATTGAGGCGCTAAAGCGCACAAAACGATATTTGCAGAAAGTCTTGGCGGATTGGAAAGAACGCACTCAGCTTGCGGGCCCGGGGCAGCAATCGCACTTGCTGTACTCGCTCAGTGAAACGATAAAGAACGCTGGTCTGACAGTAAACCAGTTTCGGAGGAGAAACAGATCATGAAAATACTGATCACAATTCTTTTGTTCGGCGGGCTGCAATTGGCGGCTCAAGACATGCAGTCTTGCCCCATGCACAAGGAGCACATGAAAGCGGCTTCGCAGCATCAAGCCGACGTGGAAAAACACGGTGATGAGGCGATGGGCTTCCCGCATGACAAGACCACTCACCATTTCCGTTTGTACTCGGACGGCGGGGCTATTGAAGTGACCGCCAATGACAGCAAGGATTCGCAAAACATGCAGGCGATCCGGTCACATCTGACGCACATTGCCACAATGTTTTCCAACGGGGAATTCTCCATTCCCATGTTCGTCCATGACCAGGCGCCGCCTGGCGTTCCAGTGATGAAAGACAAACGCGCCGAGATTGCTTATACCTTCGAAGAGTTACCGACAGGTGGAAGAGTGCGCATTAAGACAGCGAAGCCCGACGCACTGAAAGCAATTCATGACTTCCTTCGTTTTCAGATCGAAGACCACCACACTGGGGACACAACTGATATCGGCTCGTTATAACGAGCGCATGCGCATGTCAGCCCAATGGGCACCAAGTTTTCTAGTTCTGGGGCAGTAGGCGAACGCCACTGCATTTCGGCAGTGGCGTTCATGGTTGCGGGGGGCGGATTTGTTCCTCAGTCGCTCATTGATTCCGTGCAACTTACTGATTCTACGATGGTCCGGAATGCCAAGAAAGGCCATAAAGGCAAGTTCTTCATTCAGTTTTCATTCAGTTTCCTGATTTCGTCACAAGAGCTTGCTTGCTGCCCACTTTTGCGCCGGTCGTTTCGCGATGGTTACCGCCGTGAAAGGGCCGCAGCTGAAGGTAAGTTACTGAAACTACTCGACACGGATGGCTTCCGAAAGCAGTTTCAGTAAGATATAGAAAAGTTTCGTGGATCATGAATGGATCAAGATGCAGTCTGATCTGGAAATCAATGTGCCTTCTGTCGTGACAGCGAAATCTTCACCCGTAACTACTGAAATTACTTCCCGCTTGTCCGGCACTCGGGAGCGGTTCAGCGATCTGATCCCATGTACACTCTTCCCGCAAAGGCCGCAATATTCTGAAGTGCCCGCCGCTTTTTGCCGGCTTTGGCCGCCATCCGAATTCCTGCGAGCGTACTCTCAAAGAAGTCCGCCATGATGTCCAGGTCGGCATTTGGGTTGAGTTCGCCTTGCTTTTTCGCTCTGGCCAGTGTCAGCATCAGAGCGTGACGTTGCGATCGCGCTGCGTTGCGGGTAATGCGCGTTACCTCGGAGTCTCTCTGTCCGAACTCACAGATCGCATTGAGACCCATGCAGCCTTCGGAGCTGGATAGGTCATTTCGTTCGGCAAAGGTCACGAGAGCATTTCGGACGGCGGAGAGCGCCGAGCCAGGCTTGTCCAACTCGGCGTTGATGGATTGGACACTCTCCGTCACGTACATCTCCAAGGCTCGTAAGAACAGCTCCCGCTTGTCACCGAAGGTGTCATACATGCTCTGTCGCCCGACATCCATCGCGCGCATCAGGTCGTCGGTTGATGTGGCGGCAAAGCCCTTTTGAGAGAAAACGGATATGGCACGGTGAAGAGCTCTTTCTTGATCAAACTCCTTCGGTCGGGACATATGCTTTTCTCCTCGCGTTCAATTATGCGATGTATCCGCCATCGATTGTGAGGCTGGCACCTGTAATGAACCCAGCTTCACTGGAGGCGAGATACGAGACAAAACCTGCGATCTCTGACACATCCGCCATTCGTCCCAGCGGAATCAGGGTCTTGACAGCTTCGGCGTGTGGCGCACTCATGTCAGTCGCTGTCGGACCAGGCTGGACATTATTGACAGTAATGGCCCGAGGAGCGAGATCGATGGCGGCCCCTCGCACCAATCCGGTGAGGGCCGCTTTGGTCATGCTATAGACGCTAGCTCCGGGAAACGCTGTGCGGACGGCAGTGTTGCTGCCAATTAGGATGATCCTTCCTCCTCCGTTCATATGCTCCGAAGCCGCTTGTATGCCGACAAATGCTGCGCGGACATTAATGGCCAGCATGCGATCGAAGTCTTCGAGACTGTAGCTATCGATGGTTCCCCGGATCAGAATTCCGGCATTGTTGACGAAAATATCCAATTCACCCAACTTTTTTGCGACTTGATCAACTGCCGTGCGAACGTCCTCGGCAGAGGCGCTATCCGCTTTAATCGGGAGTGCGTTGCCTCCCGCAGCTTCTATTTCGCTTGCGATCCGCTTTGCTTTTTCTTCCGAACTGGAATAGGTAAATGCGACCGCTGCGCCGTCTGCAGCAAGCCGCCTCACGATTCCTTCGCCAATTCCTCGTGAGCCGCCGGTCACGAGAGCTACCTTGCCGGCAAATGATCGACCGTGTTTTTCCGTCATGTCCATCCTCCTGATTGAGTGCAACCTGACATTATGGATTATATTATCCAGAATAGGATTCAGATTATCTGACTGGTCGATGAGCACTATGGTTTAGAGATTCAGCAGAATTCCTTGGCGTTCGATGTCTCTTAATCGAAGTACCTTTTCCAGATTTGCCGATGCAAGGGCAAAGCACTCAATCAGCTCCACTTGAGGTCTCTGAGCGGATTCGTATCGGGAAACGCCCATCTCTTCAGTGCTTGATTTCCTGACGGGATGCCGACTTCTACTGTGGGAGGAGTTTCCGGCTGGTGGTGCCGGCCCGAGAGTGCCCTGCCCGGCGAGGCGATCCTGCATATCCATGGCGGTTGGCTTAATTGGGGGCCCGGCGCAGCTGCTCGTGCTCGCGTGGAAGCATTCGTGCCGGCCTACCGGCTTACTCCCGAGCATCCCTTTCCAGCGGCTGCTGAAGATGTGCGGGCAAGCTACTTTGGGCTAATCGAACGCGGCTATTCGAAAATCGCCGTCACCGGCGACTCGGCCGGAGGTAATCTCGCCCTGGGCCTTCTTATTTTTCTCTCGGCGAACAGGTCCGGAGGCGAAGTGGCGCCGGTAGGAGCAGTTTGAGATTTCCATTTGAACGTTAGTCATTTCAGTTCTCCCTTTATCCTGTCTCCATTTCAACGATCTCTCCGAACGCATTGAAGGGAAAACACTTTTCCCCGCGCCTTCTGGAATTAAGCCGGCGAAGCGCGTGTTTTGTCTCACGAGTGTCCGAGCGATCGAGTGCGACTCCATACTGAGGGAGCTGGTTCAGCGTTGCCTCGTGCCGCCGCCACTCATAGGCGTTCCGCCAATAATGGGCCAACGATTTCAAAATGAGAGTCACAGTCGACCTTCTTGAACAACCAACGGGTTCATCTCGACAGGTGCATCTTCTTCAGCAGCTCGGTGTAGCGCGGGTCCTGACGCAGATTCTTGATTAGCCAGTTGCTCTTCACCACCAGCAAACCGCGATCATGTTGTTCATAGGCGCGATCCATCCAAACGAATGCTTTGTCAACTTCTCCGCGATAGGCGTATACCTCAGCGATCTGATAGGCCCAGCCGCTCGGGCGAATCTTGATCAATTGTTTCAGAGCGGTATCGGACTCCTGGGGCCGGCCGGCCGCGTGATACGCAAGCGCTTCGCCGAACGATCTCCAATCTTCGCGCGGTTCCTGCTCCATTTCTGCAAGGGCGTCCTGCACCTGACCTTCTGCCAGGAGAAGTTGGCCACGACGAAAGTGATCGCGCTCTTGTTCCGGGTTCAGTTCCAGCATTTTTTGTAGGGTAGCCTGGGCTTCTTCGTACCGTTCCATCTCGAACAGCATATTCCCCAGAGTCGCGTACGACCTTGCTCGAAGCGGATCGAGCGCTACCACCTGTTTTTGAAGATTGATCGCTTCGTCCAGGTGACCCAAAGTCCGGTAAAGGTCCGCCCGGTAGCGCAAAACATCGACGCTTCCCGGCTCGAGTTCGGCTGCCTTGTTTAGGGATGTTTCGGTACCTTTCCAGTCCCAGTCTTGTTTCATCTGGACCCAGCCGAGTGCCAAATATCCTGCGGCCAGATTCGGATCGAGCACAATCGCCTGCTGTGCATCCGCGCGGGCCCTACGATATCCTTCTCTCTGGTCCATGAGGTCATAGCCTGCCATCCAGTTCAGCACGTAGGACCGCAGTGCCCAGGCTGGCGCATAGTTCTTGTCCAGCTGGATGGCCTGATTGGCGTAGTTGAGTGCCGTAGTGAGGTCCGCCTTCTCCACTCCGCGGCCGTTGAAGTATTGACCTTGCAGGTAAGCCTGATAGGCCTCGGGACTGGTGTTGCGCAAGCTTACAGAGATGGCTGGGCCGTTAGCGTCTAGCAGCTTGGCCTGCAATGCGCCGGTCGCGGCACGAGCGATTTCTTCCTGCACCGCGAAGATGTCATTGATCTCCCGATCATACGTCTGCGACCAAAGCTGAAAACCATCGTCCGCCTTAACCAGGTCCGCAGTGATGCGTACATGGTTGCCCTCGCGGCGCACACTTCCCTCAAGAATATTGGACACCCCGAGCTTTCGTCCCACTTCGCGCAGGTCTTCGTTCTTCCCCCTGAACTGAAAGGCTGACGAGCGTCCGACGACCTTGAGCCCAGATACTTTGGCGAGTTCGTGAATCAGTTGTTCGGCGAGTCCGTCTGAAAAATACTCCTGATCTTTGGCCGGACTCATGTCCACAAAGGGTAGCACGGCAATGGAACTGGCGTTCAAGGAAGAACGAGTGGACCTGCCTCGAGCAAACCAGAGATGGCCGGCTGTCGCAGCTGCGACGACTACGCCGAGGATGGGTATGATTGCAAGTTTCCGGAAATAGCGGCTACGAGAAGATTTTTCCTCCTCTGAAGAGGCGGTTCCCGGAACAACGTCCTTTTGCGTGCCTAGCTCCGAAGGCGGCGTTGCACTTTCGTCTATAACTGGTGCAATGAACCGGTATCCTCTTTTAGTCACGGTTTCGATAAATTCAGGTTTATCGGGCCGGTCACCAAGGATTTTTCGGATATCTAGGATGTATTTTCTGATCAATTCTGGGTTGACGTGGGTCTCGGGCCATAGCTTTTCGAGAAGTTCGTCCTGGGTGACTAAGCGGCCTGGATTTTCGACCATGTAACGCAGCATGTCATAGGACTTCGGGGGAATGGCCACGCGCTCTGGCCCTCGCCAAAGGCACTGGTTCGCCGTATCAAGGCAGAATCCCTGGAAAGATTTCATTTATCGAACCTGACTCGTTGGATGGCGAAAGATATTTCGCTTCAAAAATGACTTAGAGTAGTTCCAGGCCCCCATCGGTTCAAATACCCACCAGTACGCAGTGCGCGACCGTTTAAACTGCTTAGTTTCCGTGACATAGCGTCTCCACCGAGAATCCACACAATCCCGACGGGAACTTCACCCCTATTTCCCCTAAGGTTTCTAGCATAGAGCCCGAACAGGTCGAGGCTGTGGGATTCGTAAGCCATCATCCGAAATCCAGGGGAAGCACAATTTCGGGTCAGTGGCACCGAGCCTTGCCGAGAAGCCGTTTACGAAACGGTTAAGTTGTTGAATTCGCGCCGGGATGACAAGTTGCAGTACATCTCAACGCCAGAAAATGAGGTTTTTTGCAGAAGTATGGAGGATACAACTCTTCCCGCTTACGTGGATGGCCTTTATGCCTATGCTATGGTGCTCAGCCGTAACCCCGCGATGGCTGCGGATCTCGTGCAGGAAACATATCTTCGCGCCCTGAAGGCCAAGGAAAGTCTTCGTCCCGACAGCAACGTGAAAAGCTGGCTATTCACCATCTTGCGAAATATCTGGCTCAATCACTTGCGCCACGAGCGCGCCGGGCCCAAAATTGCGGAGCTCGATTCGGACCAGAACCTCGCAGATGTGTCCATTGCAACTTCCGAAGATCCCCACGATCTCTACGTGAGGAATGTGCAACACGAACAGGTGCGTACTGCGATCCAGCAGCTTCCAATCGAGTTCCGCGAGATCATCATTCTGCGCGAGTACCAAGAACTTTCTTACAGTGAGATTGCCAATGTCTTGCAGTGTCCAGTGGGAACTGTAATGTCTCGTCTGGCGCGGGCACGGTCCAAACTTGGGGATATGCTCTCCATTTCACCAGAGCCTCTGCCAACTGAGAATGAGCGAACAGTAGATCAATAATGCGCCTTCAAACCATGCCTGTCCCCTTTGAAAAATGCACAGGTCAGAGGATCGGACTTGATTTGCGCACGTTGGGGAATATTTCTTTGTTTGACGTGTTGCTCCTAGTGTTTAAGACTGCCGCGTGTTTAAGACTGCTGGCGCGGATCAAACCTTATGAAGCCCTGTGATGACCTCAACGTCGATTTGCTGCGCTATCTGGACAACGACCTCAGCGAGCAAGAGTTCAAATATCTTCGCGATCATCTCGATACCTGCGTGTACTGTCAAGACCGACTGGAACGGGAACGCGCGCTGTCCCGCTTCTTGTATGAGTCACGTCTCCTATACTCAGCGCCTGCAGAGCTGCGTATCCAAGTCTCGGCGGCTATAGAAAGGAACTCCGCCCGGTATCGATCACGATGGGACTGGTGGCGGCGCGCGTCTCCACTGGTTTTGAATTGGAAGACGCTAGTGCCAGCCTCCCTGGTGGTCGCACTGTGCCTTATGGCAGTCCCGAACATCGTGCAAAACGTTCGCGCTGCGAGCTACGTCGAGGCTGCTCTAACAAACCACAACAGATACCTCCATGGCGAGCTAAAAGCTGGAATCGGTACGAAGTCGCCAGAAGCAGTTACTGCCTGGTTTGCGGATAAGCTCCCGTTTCAATTCCGGCTGCCAGGTTCGGAAGCGGCGCTCCCGACGAACCCCACTTACGAATTGGCAAGCGCAAGCTTGGTGCAATATCGAGGAATCCCAGCAGCCATGGTCGTCTACGAGGCTCCGAGCGGAATGATCAGCCTCTTGGTTGAATCCAGCAAAGCGGCCGTCGTGGCTGGGGGAGACGAGAGTCATTACGGAGCGCTCATGTTCCACTATCGAAACGAAGGCAGGTTCAAAGTGATTACGTGGAGCGCCCACAACCTGTCCTACGCTCTTGTTTCGTCGATCGCAAGTTCGGCACAGGAATCCTGCATGGTTTGCCATCAAAGCATGGCAGATCACGGGCAGTTCCGCAGGCAGCCGTAGCGCTGCTTTCACCAAGAACTCAGAGCACCGGAATAAGAAACGCCTAGATGTGTCTCTACCTGCGAGCGGCAACATCGGAAAACAGTCGTTGTTCGTCGTCTCATCAATATCAATGGCGCAAAGGGAACCCCGGGCCGGCTCGCGGTCCTCGTTGCGCCGAGATGGACGCCAGCAGCAGAGAGCGAGGTCATCCATGAGTCCTCGTTGCGCCGAGATGGACGCCAGCAGCAGAGAGCGAGGTCATCCATGAAACGCAATGAAGAGATACTGTACCTTGAGTCCGATCCCAAGATTTTCGAGGATCGCTTCGCGCGATGCCGCCGGCTACTCCACTTCCTCGCTGCCCGCATTCTTGGCAGTCAAGATGAAGCGGATGATGCCATCCGAAACTGCAGGGCTGCGGCTTCGCGCAATCCAGCAAGCTTCGAGAGCGAAGGCGCCTTCCGAAGTTGGCTCGCGCGCATTTTGATTGACGAAGCTTGTGCGCTTCTCCGCCGAAAACAGTTTTCCTTAATGCGGTCCCCCCAAGAGTCTTCTTACCAACCCGGAAGATAGCAGCAGTGATCGCTTGTATGGTGACAACGACACTTACACCCTCGGAATATCAGACTGGTTCATGCGGACCAGGTAACGTCCTCGGGAATAAACGAATCATTCAAGGGTTCTTGCTTACGATGACATGGCGATCAAGGAGCTAGTACATGGCGTTCAAATCAGAAAATCAGGCGGGAAGATCATGAGCAACTCATCGTCAAAGGGCACCGCCCTCATCACCGGCGCCTCTCGCGGCATCGGCGCAGTCTACGCGGATCGTCTCGCAAAGCGGGGATACGA
>WNFL01081477.1_pt1 | contig 10516 bp, 8 predicted proteins | sample 5400361 | NCBI WGS metagenome assembly WNFL01 (sample SAMN13153351, study PRJNA577476) | soil metagenome | isolation source: 40 cm soil on Douglas fir-dominated hillslope | place: USA:California | collected 2013-09-17 | reverse complement strand
TCATTGTAGGCACCGGTAATGTGGGAGCAAAGCTGATAGGGCAATTAAAACAACAGGAAAAATTCCTGTTTGGACAAATGAAACTGCAGCTAAGGGTGGTCGGAATCAGTAATAGCCGGAAGATGCTGATCGATGAAGAAGGAATTGACCTCTCAAAATGGACCGGAAAAATAGATGCGGCCCCTGCAGCTAATTTGCAAAAACTCGTTGATGAGATTATTGCCCGCAACCTGCGAAATTCAGTTTTTGTAGATATTACGGCCAATGATAAAGTGGCGGCTGTCTATGATCAGTTATTGAAAAAAAGCATTTCAGTGGTTGCCTGCAACAAAGTAGCCGCGTCTTCAACATACGGCGATTATAAAAAACTAAAGGACCTGGCTACGGAATACAATTGTCATTTTCTGTTTGAAACAAACGTCGGCGCTGGTCTGCCGGTGATTGCCACGCTAAATGATCTTGTGAGAAGTGGTGACAGGGTTCATCGTATGCAGGCGGTCTTAAGTGGCACGCTCAATTTTGTTTTCAACAATTACGATGGTACAAAGAAGTTTGCCGATATCGTAAAGCAGGCGCAGGATGAAGGATATACCGAACCGGATCCGCGTTTGGACCTGAGTGGTACAGACGTTATGCGAAAGATCATGATACTGGCCCGCGAGGCGGGTGAAAAAATAGAGATGGATGATATTGCCAATAATTCATTCATGCCGCCCTCCTGCATGAGTGGTGATGTAAATAATTTTTATAAAGAGATGGTAAAAGAAGAAGACCATTTTAAGAAGCTTTTTGCGAAAGCCAATGCAGAAGGCACGAAACTCAAGTTTGTTGCATCCTATGAAAATGGAAAGGCGTCGGTAGGGCTACAGCATATTGATCCAAAGCACGACCTGTACCATTTGTATGGAAAAGATAATGTGGTATTGTTTTACACCGATCGTTACAGTGAGCAACCATTAGTAGTAAAAGGGGCGGGTGCCGGAGCTGATGTAACGGCAAGTGGCGTGTTTGCCGACATTATACGGGCAGCCAGAACGTAGAAAGCGGCACTGCTTACTACCTTGCGGCCCGCAAAATATAAATGCGTCCCCTTCATCCCGGCATCTTGTTTATTTTGACAGTTACCTGAATTCAATAACACCATTGCATTTGAAAACAATAACAGTAAAATGTCCCGGTACGGTCGCCAACCTTGTTTGTGGCTTTGATATACTTGGTATGGCCTTGAACGAGCCCTATGATATTATGCGTCTAAAGTTATTGAATGAGCCAATCGTTGTTATCTTCAATAAAGACAATTTCAATTTACCTACAGATCCCGAAAAGAATGTTGCGGGCGTAGTGTTGTTAGCCATAATGGAAAAGATGGATAATACTACAGGGTTTGAAGTTGAAATTGAAAAACATATAAAACCCGGAAGTGGAATTGGATCCAGTGCTGCAAGTGCTGCCGGGGCTGCTGTTGCGGCAAATCATTTGCTGGGGAATATTTTTTCCAATGATGAAGTTGTTCAGTTTGCCATGATTGGCGAGAAGCTGGCATCGGGCGTGAAACATGCAGACAATATAGCGCCCTGTATTTTAGGCGGAGTCAGTTTGATACGGAGTATTCATCCATTGGATATTATTTCCATCCCTTCACCTGATCTGCGTGTAACCGTCGTCCATCCGCAGATAGAAGTCAGAACATCCGATGCAAGACAGATATTGAAAAAACAAGTATTGTTGAAAGATGCCATCAGGCAATGGGGAAATATTGCTGGCCTGGTAGCCGGGTTTCTAAAGAATGATCATGATTTGATCGGCAGGTCATTGGAAGATGTGATCATAGAACCGGTGCGAAGTATCCTGATTCCGGGTTTCGATGAAATAAAAAACAAATGTAAAGAAGCAGGAGCCCTGGGTGGCGGTATATCGGGATCCGGACCTTCTGTTTTCATGTTAAGTACAAACGAGACAATTGCTAAAGCAACAGAAAACGTGATGAAAGAAGTGTATGACCGGCTCGGTATTGAAAGGAATACCTACGTTACTGCGATTAATAAAAAAGGAGTCGAACTGGTTTAATCGGTCGGGCCGCGGAGAGCACCTGGCCGCAATGAAGCGATATGAGATATTACAGTACGAATAAACAATCTCCGGTCGTTGATTTTAAAGAAGCAACGATCAACGGCCAGGCGCCTGATAAAGGATTGTATTTTCCGGAAAGAATTCCTTCGGTTGATAAAGCGTTCATCAGGAATATTGAAAGTCTTTCGAATGAAGAAATTGCCTTTAACGTAATAACTCCCTACGTTGGTGATTCAATGCCGGGTGAAAAGTTGATGCAGATCGTACAGGAAACCATCAATTTTTCTATTCCTCTTGTCAGGCTTAGCGAGTCCATCTATTCTCTTGAATTGTTTCATGGTCCGACGTTGGCGTTTAAAGATGTTGGTGCGAGGTTTATGAGTCGCTGCCTTGGATATTTTGTCAGTACCGGTCAGGCTGTTCACAGCGGGCAGGACATTACGGTGCTCGTGGCGACTTCGGGAGATACCGGCGGGGCTGTGGCGAATGGCTTTTACAACGTGGAAGGAATCGAAGTCGTGATTTTATATCCCTCCGGAAAAGTAAGTCCGGTGCAGGAAAAACAATTAACAACATTGGGTAAGAATATTCATGCGTTGGAGATAGAAGGAACTTTTGATGATTGCCAACAAATGGTAAAAAATGCGTTTGCCGATAACGAGTTAAATAAAAAAAGGTTCCTGACTTCTGCCAATTCCATCAACGTGGCAAGATGGCTTCCGCAACAATTTTATTATTTCTTTGCTTTTAAACAGTGGCCCGACAAAAACAACGAACCGGTAATAAGTGTGCCCAGCGGAAATTTTGGAAACATCTGCGCGGGATTGCTGGCAAAACATTCCGGTTTACCGGTAAAACATTTTATTGCGGCCTGTAACGCTAATGATGTTGTACCGGAATTTATGAAGACAGGAAAACTTGAACCGAAGCAGGCGATACCTACGTTATCGAATGCAATGGACGTGGGCAATCGAAGCAACTTTATCCGGATATTGGAAATATTCAGTCATACTTTTCCGGCCCTTGAAAAAAATCTAAGCGCCGTTAGCATTACAGACAAAGAAACCACCGATACTATCAGCAACGTTTTTAATCAGTACAATTACATTCTCGATCCGCATGGCGCGGTTGGATACGTCGCTTTAGAAAATTACCTCAATACGCACAAGGATACGAAGGGTATTTTCCTTGAAACTGCTCACCCTGTCAAGTTTCCCGATGCCGTAGAGAAATACACAGGCAAAAAGCCTTCTGTTCCTTCTTCGGTTAGCGGGATGATGAATAATAAAAAGATTAGCATCAAAATGCAACCCGCATACCCCGCATTAAAAGATTATTTGATGAGGTAACGCGTCGAAATCTGCAGAGATCATTAGTATCTTTGCAGAAGAGCTTCCACAATGCACGATATAGAACCTTTTTATAACTGGCGACATATATATGTAAGTGAAGAGGATGCCTTGTCACCTTTTTATGGCCGGACTTATTCGGAGTTTGAATTTTCACAGACCGTTTACAATTATTATATCCACCCGCAATGGGATGACTTCGGCAGCCGGACTTTGTATTTAAAAGTGTTGCTTGCAGATTATGAAGAAAGATATGCTGTCATAGAACTATTGGGTGAGTGGAATGACGCCGTGGAAAACGATATAATGGAACTGAAACGGGAGGTCCTTGAAAAGTTCACGTATGAAGGCATCAATAAGATCATTCTCATCGCTGAGAATGTATTGAACTTTCATAGCGGTGTCGTTGATTATTATGAAGAATTAGCAGAAGAGTTAGCCGATGCGCAGGGTTGGATTGTTTGCCTGAATATGCCGGAACAAACTCAATATGACTTCCGGAGAGCCCATCATTAATTGAGCTCGACAACTGGAGGACCTATAAACCCTTCCATCTTTTTAAAAAAATAGATAGCGAAAGAACGGCGAGATTGTCAGAATGACCTTTGTAAAGTAAAGATCAATAATCCTATCGGCAAAATAACCGTCACTTGAACCTTGTATTATTGCCTCAAACTTTTCTCCGCCATTTGATGTTCCGATACTATTTTTGCAGCAATTATTTCACCACCTCATGATTGCATATGAAATGGTCTGAATTCTTCACTTCTTCGGTTGGAAAGAAACTCGTAATGTCTATCACAGGCCTGTCGCTAATCCTTTTTTTGATCGTTCATGTTACGGTAAATGCGCTGATGTGGTCGAATATTTTCGTCCCCGGTGATAATGGCGAAATCTTTAATAAAGCGGCAGCATTCCTCGGTGAGACATTGGTGCCCCGTGTACTGGAGATAGGATTATTCTTGTTTATAATATTGCATATCATACAAGGTTATGTATTGGAGGCAAAGAACCGGAGCAAAAGGGGTGTTAATTATCAAATCAAGATGGGAACGAAAGGCAGCACCTGGTATAGCAAATCCATGGGTTTACTGGGCACGTTAATTTTACTGTTCCTTATTGTGCATATAGCTGATTTTTGGATACCATCCCGTTTTCACCGGCTTGATACGGTCTTTTATGGTAATGAGCCATATGCCAATTTATATGGTAAGATGGTTGAAGTATTTCAAAACCCGTGGATCGTGGTGTTGTATGTTGTGGGCTGTATTTCCCTTGCCTATCATCTTATTCATGGTTTCCAGAGCTCGTTCAGGACACTGGGAGTAAGTAATAAAAGATATTTATCGCTGTTACAAGCTACCGGCTTTACATTTTCAATTATCGTTTGTTTTGCTTTTGCCATGATGCCGGTGAGTATTTATGCGGGGTGGGTGAAGTGAGTCGGGAGGCGGAAGTCGTTAGTCGGGAGTCCTTAGTCGATAGTAGGTAGTCCGGAGAACCGTTGAATGATCAGCGTAGGACAGAACGGACAAGGGTGCGATGAAAAAGAATAGAACCATGACGAAATAAAAAATCACTATACTCAATTTAATCTGCGAAATCAGAGGTTATGCTTGATTCAAAAATTCCTTCAGGGCCTTTAGAAAAAAGATGGACGGACTATAAGGGACATTGCAAACTGGTAAATCCCGCCAATAAACGGAAGCTCGAAATAATTGTTGTCGGCACAGGATTGGCAGGCGCTTCCGCGGCAGCTTCGCTGGGGGAATTGGGTTATAAAGTAAAAGCGTTTTGCTTCCAGGACTCGCCGAGAAGGGCGCACTCGATCGCTGCACAGGGAGGCATCAATGCAGCAAAGAATTATCAAAATGATGGCGATAGTATCTTTCGTTTGTTTTACGATACGGTCAAGGGTGGTGACTATCGGGCAAGAGAAGCGAATGTTCACCGTTTAGCCGAGGTAAGTGTAAATATCATCGATCAATGCGTGGCGCAGGGCGTGCCATTTGCCAGGGAGTATGGAGGATTGCTGAATAACCGTTCATTTGGTGGCACGCAGGTAAAAAGAACTTTTTATGCAGCGGGTCAAACAGGTCAGCAACTACTGATTGGCGCTTACCAGGCATTGGAGAGACAGGTTGCACTTGGGAATGTAAAAATGTATAGCCGTCATGAAATGCTCGATGTGGTAGTGATTGATGGAAAAGCAAGAGGAATTATTGCACGGGACCTGATCAATGGAAAGTTAGAACGTTATTTCGGTCATGCGGTACTATTATGTACGGGCGGATATGGCAATGTATTTTATTTGAGCACGAATGCGATGGGCAGCAATGTGTCGGCAATATGGAAAGCGCATAAACAAGGGGCTTACTTTGCTAACCCATGCTTTACGCAAATACACCCCACTTGCATTCCCGTTACCGGCGACCATCAAAGCAAGTTGACCCTGATGTCGGAATCGCTGCGGAATGATGGACGCATATGGGTCCCGAAAAAGCAAAATGATAACCGCAAGGCAAATGAAATTCCGGAAGAAGAAAGAGATTATTACCTCGAAAGAAGATATCCTGCGTTTGGCAATCTTGTCCCCAGGGATGTGGCTTCAAGAGCCGCTAAGGAGCGATGTGATGCAGGCTTTGGTGTTGGCACAACCAAACAAGCTGTTTATCTCGACTTCCGGCATAATCTCATTAATAAATATGGAAGGGGAGAAGCAAGCAGGTTAGGAATCGAAAACCCCGATGAAGCGAAATTGATTGAATTAGGCAAGGAAGTCGTAAAGGAAGAATACGGCAACCTGTTCGATATGTATGAAAAGATCACCGCTGAGAATCCTTATGAAGTCCCGATGAGAATTTATCCTGCTGTGCATTATACGATGGGTGGTCTCTGGGTCGATTATGAATTGATGACGAATATTCCGGGATTATATTCTTTAGGTGAAGCCAACTTCAGCGATCATGGAGCGAATCGTCTTGGCGCTTCTGCATTGATGCAGGGATTGGCCGACGGTTACTTTGTTGCTCCTTATACAATTGGCAATTACCTGGCCGACGACATTGCGACAAAACCGTTCCCGACAACGCATGCGGCTTTTGAATCCGCCGAAAACAAGGTAAGTGAAAGAATTGGTACGTTGATGAATATAAAAGGAAAACAAACTGTTGAAAGCTTTCATAAACGACTTGGAAAGATCATGTGGGAAAAATGCGGAATGGCCCGCAACGCAAAAGGTTTGGAAGAAGCGATCAGGGAAATACAGCAATTGAAAAAAGAATTTTGGAGCGATCTGCGAATACCAGGCGACGTAAATGAAATGAATCCTGAATTGGATAAAGCGGGTCGGGTTGCTGATTTTATTGAATTGGGTGAGCTGATGTGTATTGATGCGTTACAACGAAATGAAAGTTGTGGTGGTCATTTTCGCGAAGAATATCATACGCCGGATGGCGAAGCGATGCGGCGCGATGATGAATTTATGTATGTGTCTGCATGGGAGTTAAAAAGTGAGCATAGCTGGGAGTTACACAAAGAGGAGTTGAAGTATGAAGAGGTTAAACCGACGCAGAGGAGCTATAAATAACCCGAAAAGATTTCAGAATGGAACATTATACAATGAACCTTACATTAAAAGTCTGGAAGCAGAAGAATGCAGGTACGCGGGGAAATTTTGAAACGTACCAGGTAAGAGATATCTCCTCTGAAATGTCTTTCCTGGAAATGTTTGACGTACTCAATGAGCAATTGATACACGAAGGAAAGGATCCAATTGCGTTCGACCATGATTGTCGGGAAGGCATCTGTGGTGCGTGTTCGATGTATATTAATGGCCGGCCACACGGGCCCTGGCAGGGTACCACTACTTGTCAATTGCACATGAGAGCTTTTAAGAACGGGGATACTATTGTTGTTGAACCGTGGCGGGCGAAAGCATTTCCCGTTATCAAGGACCTGGTTGTTGATCGTACCGCATTTGACAGAATAATTCAGGCAGGTGGATTTATTTCGGTCAACACGGGTGTTTCCGTTGACGGTAATACAATCCCAATCGAAAAACAAAAAGCAGACAAAGCATTTGCCGCTGCTGCCTGTATTGGTTGCGGTGCTTGTGTCGCGGCCTGCAAGAATTCATCAGCCATGTTATTTGTGTCTGCGAAGGTGGCTCATCTTGCTTTATTGCCGCAAGGTGATGTGGAAAGAAAGACCAGAGTCCTGGGGATGGTGACCCACATGGATAAAGAAGGATTTGGCAGTTGCACTTTCACTGAAGCATGTGAGGCTGTTTGTCCAAAAGAAATATCTGTCACCAATATTTCACGATTGAATTCAGAGTACCTGCTAGCGGGCTTATCGGCAGATAAGCAAGATTGATATGAATGTTGACGAGATGAAATAGTGTTTGATAGTATTCACTTCTTACCAGATCGGAAGATACCTGGTGGTGGGGAAATCGTCATAATGCACATTAATGCAGTTCTTTTCATATGCATCACCTCGAATTAGCCTCTTTTTTCAAGAATTAACAGCCGTGAACAGGTTTAAGGCAATAAAAAGCACGAATTTTACGATTTTGAGATTAAAGCTGCTGCTGTTGAGGGACTTGCGACCAATATCACTAATGATCTTTTCCGTACTGTTGTCTTTGTGGACCAGTGCGCAATTACCTGTTTCAACAAAACCCGCTTCAAACTTCCGGCAAAAATCTTACAGGATAGCCGGCGACAGCCTGCAGATCGATACCATCAGTGTCATTTCTAAAACATTTATGGTTGATAGCATAGATCCTGGCGACTACAGGTTGGATTTTGTCAATGCTATCTTGTATTGGAACAGGAAGCCGGTTTCAGACAGCGTTACAATCCGTTATCGTGTGTTCCCTTATAAGCTGAATCCTGTTACGCAACGAATGCGGTATGATAGCATCATGAACAATATGTCCATTACGCCCTATGAATTCAATAACGATTTGTCAGAATCGCAAAGAGGGATGTTCAATTTTGGAAACATCAAGGCGGAGGGAAGTTTTGGAAGGCAGATTGCTTTTGGAAACAGCCAGGATGCAGTTTTTAATTCTATATTTAACTTGCAGCTAAACGGGATGCTTGGAGATAGTATTGAATTGCAGGCGGCGATCACCGACAATAATATTCCTGTTCAACCTGACGGTACGACGCAGCAGTTAAATGAGTTTGACCAGGTCTTCCTGCAGTTTAAAAAACGTAACTGGCAGTTAAACCTCGGAGACATCGATATACGCCAGACCGATAGTTATTTTCTGAAGTTTTATAAACGATTGCAGGGCATTTCATTTCAAACGACTAATCGCATTTCGAAAAATGTGACTTCCGGCACATTGGCAAGCGGATCTATCGCAAAAGGAAAGTTTACCCGCAATATTATACAGGCATTGGAAGGTAACCAGGGTCCTTACAGGCTTAGCGGAGCTAATAATGAATTTTTCTTTATCGTACTGGCCAACACGGAAAGAGTTTTTATTGATGGCGAATTGAATACTGCGGAGATATCTTTTACGCCCCGGCGGATGATCACGAAGGATAGCAGGATCCAGGTAGAATTCGAATATGCTGACAGGAATTTTTTAAATGCGAACCTGTACCTGAAACAGGAATTTGAGTTCAACCAGAAGCTAAAGTTGAAGGTTGGATTTTTTAACAACAGTGATGCAAAGAATTCATCCATCAACCAGGTACTGGACAATAATCAAAAACTATTCCTGGCCAACGTGGTTGGCGACAGCATTCAAAAGGCGTTTTATCCCTCAGCAGCATTGGACACATTTGCCGCAGGAAAAATTCTTTATCAGAAGATATATTATACGTCAGGAACGGGAATCGACTCGTTTTACAAATACTCCACCGATCCTGATTCAGCAAAATACAATGTTTCATTCACGGAAGTAGGGCAGGGCAACGGTAATTACGTTACGGAATTCAATGGGGCTAATGGAAAAGTATACAGGTTCATCATGCCGGTTGGCACCCTTAAGCACGGAAACTATGAAGCGGCCATCCTGTTAATTACGCCAAAGAAACAACAGGTATTTAATCTTGTACTTGATTATGCCATTAATAAGAATACAATACTGAAAACAGAAGTCGCTACCAGTATTTATGATGTCAATAGTTTTTCAAAAATCGGTAATGGCGATGACCAGGGCTGGGCGGCGAAATTCCTGCTGACAAATAACAAAACGTTGCACTCAAAAAGCAACCTGCGATTGAATACAATGCTGGATTATGAATATGTACAGGATAAATTCAAGCCATTGGAAAGATTAAGAACGGTTGAGTTTTCACGGGATTGGGGACTGCCGCTGATACTTTTGCCCGCCACTGAAAATATTATCCGGGCAGGCGCGGAACTCAAAAATGATAAAAACAATTTTTTGAATTATCGTTTCATGAATTATAACCGCAGCGATAATTACAATGGTTTCCAAAATGGACTGAGCTATGTTATTAACCGGAACGGGTGGCAGATAAACAATGATTTCACATTAACTAATTTCAGCGCTGCCACGACCAAAGGTTATTTTTTTCGCCCGATCATCGATGTCAGCAAACAGTTTAAACAATTGCATAACTGGCGGGCGGGCTTCAAATATTCACTGGAACGCAATGCTTCCCGCAATAAGTCAACTGATACGTTGACGGCCGATGCTCGCTCTATGTTAAATCCGATGAGCGAAGAAAGAACAGGTACGGAGTATCATTTTTTACCCGCTCTGATAAATACAGGACGCAGCCGGGAAAAGAATTCAGCCGTGGCGACAGGAGTTACAATTTAAATCTGCAAACCGAATTGCTTTCAAATGCCAGGCGCCAGTTTTATTTTAATGCCACGTTCAGAAAATTAAAGGTCAGTGATGCCGTTATATCCGGTCAAAAAGCTGATGAAACAATTCTTGGTCGTGCAGAGTATGTAATGAATGAATGGAAGGGTTTGCTCGCCGGTAATATTTTATATGAAGTTGGATCCGGCCAGGAGCAAAAAAGAGATTTTGCGTACCTGGAAGTGCCTTCGGGCACCGGGCAATATGCCTGGATCGATTATAACAATGACAATGTTCA
>WNFL01327540.1_pt2 | contig 10518 bp, 12 predicted proteins | sample 5400361 | NCBI WGS metagenome assembly WNFL01 (sample SAMN13153351, study PRJNA577476) | soil metagenome | isolation source: 40 cm soil on Douglas fir-dominated hillslope | place: USA:California | collected 2013-09-17 | reverse complement strand
TGATCGCGCAGGAGCCGGGCGGCCGGTTCGACGTTGCCACGCTGAGGGCGCAAGCCAAAGCGTTTCCCGGGTTGGAGGGCCTCGACCTCGCCAAGGAGGTGAGTTGCCGCCAGCTGTTCACTTGGGACGAGACCCCTTGGCGCTGGAACGAAGGCTACGGGCGGCAGACGAACCCGTCATGGCGCGCGGTCGTGGTCGATTACGGCGTGAAGCGGAACATCTTGCGGCTTTTGGCGGGATCGGGGGCCGAAATCGTCGTCCTACCCGCCCAATCGACCGCCGAGGATGTGATGCGTCACAAGCCGCACGGCGTGCTGCTCTCCAACGGCCCGGGCGATCCGGCGGCGACAGGCGAATATGCCATTCCCATGATCCGTGCACTGATCGATACGAAAATTCCGGTCTTCGGCATCTGCCTCGGCCATCAGATGCTCGGGCTGGCGCTCGGCGGCAACACGCGCAAGATGAGCCAAGGCCATCACGGCGCCAATCATCCGGTGAAGGATCTCGAGACCGGCAAGGTCGAGATCGTTTCGATGAATCACGGCTTCACGGTCGATCGCGATTCTTTGCCCAAGGGCGTGAAAGAAACCCACGTGTCGCTCTTCGACGGCACCAATTGCGGGATTCGCGTCGAAGCGCGGCCGATCTTCTCAGTGCAATACCACCCGGAAGCATCGCCCGGCCCGATGGACAGCCACTATCTCTTCGACCGCTTCGCGTCGGCGGCAAAGAAGCAGCTTCGCTGACAGCGCCTTCGTGATATCCGTTTGAGACTATCGCTTTCGCAGGCGCGGCGCGTGGCGTGCGTTCCCTTTCCGCGCTAATAATGATGTGGAATCCAAACGCGAATAGACCCTGGAGGGCGCAATGGCAAAGGGACGTAAACTTTCCGATCAATTGGGCGAACCGGTAGCCGGCAATGGCTTGCTGCACCGGCGCTTCTTCTTGCAGACCGGAGCAGCGATTGCGGGTGCTGCAGCGGCCCTCGGAACGGCACGAGCGGAAAGCATCGGCGCGGTCTCGCCGCCGTCCATGACCAAACCGGGCTCGGGCTTTACCGGCTACGGCGTGCCCTCGCATTGGCGCGATAACGTCAAACGCATCGTTGCGACCGGAGTGCCGCCCGCGCGCGAAGTCACCGGCTCGTCGCGCACACCGCTGCAAATGCTCGAAGGTACCATCACGCCCGGCGGACTCCACTATGTCCGCATCCACAATGGCGTGCCCGACATCGATCCCGACAAGCACCAGCTTCTGATCCACGGCATGGTCAAGCAGCCGCTGATCTTCACGCTCGATTCGCTGATGCGCTACCCGATGGTCTCGGAAATTCGCTTCATGGAATGCGCAGGCAACTCCGGTGGCATGAATGCACCCATGCCGCCGCAGGCGACGGCGGGCGACATTCACGGCCTCCTCTCCGGCTCCGAATGGACGGGCGTGAAGCTTTCCACGCTGCTCGGCGAGGCCGGCTTGGATCCCAAAGCCACCTGGATTCTCGCCGAAGGCTCCGATGGCGCCGGCATGAGCCGTTCCGGTGTGGAAGGCGTTGGACGACGCCATGATCGCGCTCTACCAGAACGGCGAAGCGATCCGGCCCGAGCAAGGTTTCCCGATGCGGCTGCTGCTGCCGGGCTTCGAAGGCAACACCAACGTCAAATGGATTCGCCGCCTGAAGGTGATGGACACGCCGATGTACACGCGCGACGAGACCTCGCGCTACACCGAGCTGATGCCCGACGGAAAAGCGCGCGAATTCATGCTGCAGATGGAACCGAAATCCGTGATCTTGAAGCCATCCTTCGGCATGACTATGCAGGGGTCGGGCTATTACGAGATTTCGGGCCTCGCGTGGTCCGGTCTCGGCCGCGTGCGCAAGGTCGACATCTCCGCCGATGGCGGCAAGACCTGGACCGAAGCTGCGCTCTCAGGGCCGGTGCAGTCGAAGGCACTGACGCGCTTTCGTCTGCCCTGGATGTGGAACGGCGGCCCGGCAACGCTCATGAGCCGCACCACTGATGAAAAGGGCACGGTTCAGAAAACGCATGCCGAGTGGGCCGCGCAATATGCGCCACGCCAGAACTTCCATTTCAGCGCCATCCAGAGCTGGGCGGTCGCGGCCGACGGAAAGCTGAGCAACGTCTATGTCTAGGAAAGTCATTCTCTTCGGCGCTGCGATGTGTTTGGCGGCAGGTGCCGCTATGGCGGCGCAGATCGCCCCACCGAAATTGGGTCGGCCTGCGACTCCGGACGAAATCGCCAAGGTCGACATCAGCATTCCGCCGGACGGCAAGGGCCTGCCCGCTGGATCGGGAACGGTGGCGCAAGGTACCGCTGTGTACACGCAGAAGTGCGAAGTCTGTCACGGGCCGGCCGGCGCGGGCACTCCGAGCGGGGATCGCCTGGTCGGCGGCATTGGCACGCTCAATACGCCCAATCCGGTGAAGACGGTTTCGTCCTACTGGCCCTACGCGACGACGCTCTTCGATTATATCCGCCGCGCCATGCCGGTGACCAACCCGCAGTCGCTGTCGAACGACGAAGCCTACGCCGTCGTCGCCTACATCCTCTCGATCGACAACATCGTGCCGAAGGATGCGACGCTGGATGCGCAATCGCTGCCCAAGGTGCAGATGCCGAACAAAAGCGGCTTCGTAAATTGGGAGCCGCGGCTGCTAAAGCCGTAGCTTATTCGGAATCCCCATTGCCGTTTCCGTTTTCGGGAGGGATCCAGCCTTTCAAATCGCCCGTCGGCGGCATGCCGACGACGTGATAGCCCGCGTCGACGAAGTGAATTTCGCCGGTCACACCGGCGGACAAGTCGGACAACAGATAAAGCGCCGCACCGCCGAGGTGATCGAGCTCGACATTCTTCTTCAAGGGGCTGTGCGCCTTGTTCCATTTGAAGACCATGCGGGCATCGCCGACGGCCGAGCCGGCGAGCGTGCGCATCGGGCCGGCTGAAATTGCGTTGACGCGGATGCCATCCTTGCCGAGATCGGCGGCGAGGTATCGAACGCTGGCCTCAAGCGCCGCCTTGGCCACGCCCATCACGTTGTAATTCGGCATCACGCGGCTTGCGCCCTCATAGGTAAGCGTCACCAGCGCGCCGCCGTTTTTCATCAGGGCGGCCGCACGGCGCGCCACGTCGGTGAAGGAGTAGCAGGAAATACTCAGTGTGCTGAGGAAATTTTGCCGGCTGGTGTCGACATACCGGCCTTTGAGCTCGTTCTTGTCGGAATAGGCGAGCGAATGAACGACAAAATCGAGGCTGCCCCATTCCTCGGCCAACGCGGCGAAGACCGTACCGAGCTCGGCGTCATTGGCTACGTCGCATGGCAGAACCATCTTCGAACTCACGCTCTCGGCAAGGGGCCGAACGCGTTTGGCCTGCGCGTCGCCTTGAAAGGTGAAGGCAAGATCGGCGCCCTCGGCGGCCAAAACGCGCGCAATACCCCAGGCGATGGAGTGGTCGTTCGCGACCCCCATGATGAGTCCGCGTTTACCCGCCATCAGGCGTGAGGTCCTCAGCGTCGCGCTTTCGGCCATTCTCTCCCCTCGCTCACTCGAACACGGAGGCTCAAGCGTCATAACGTTCAAACACAAGCGTCGCATTTGTGCCGCCGAAGCCGAAGCTGTTCGACATGACGGTGGAAATTTTGACGTTGTCGATCCTTTTCCGCACGATCGGGGCGTCGGAAAGTTCGGGATCGATCTCGTCGATGTTCGCGCTCTCGGCGATGAAGCCATTCTGCATTTGCAGGATGGAATAGATAGTCTCATGGACGCCGGCGGCGCCCAGGGAATGCCCGGTCAGCGATTTGGTGGAATTCACTTTGGGCATGTTTTTTCCGAAAACTTCACGCATTGCGGCGATTTCGGTGGCATCGCCGACGGGCGTGGACGTCCCATGTGCGTTGACGTAGTCGATCGGCGCTTTGACCGTTGCCATGGCCTGCCGCATGCAGCGGACGGCACCTTCGCCGGAGGGAGCAACCATGTCGTACCCGTCCGACGTCGCGCCATAGCCGGTGAGCTCGGCATATATCTTGGCGCCGCGCGCCCGTGCGTGGCTCAATTCCTCGAGCACCACCACGCCGCCGCCGCCTGCGATGACGAAGCCGTCGCGATTCTTATCGAAGGCGCGACTGGCGCGCGTGGGCGTGTCGTTGTAGTGGCTCGACATCGCGCCCATGCCGTCGAACAGAACCGACAGCGTCCAATCCAATTCCTCGCCGCCGCCGGCAAACATGATGTCCTGCTTGCCCCATTGGATCAGCTCCGCCGCATTGCCGATGCAATGTGCGCTGGTCGCGCAGGCCGAACTGATCGAATAGGACAGACCCTTGATCTTGAACCAGGTGGAAAGCACTGCCGAGCACGTCGATGACATCGCTTTGGGCACCACGAAGGGTCCGACCTTTTTGGGCCCCTTGACGGGCTCGGAGCGCGCCGTATCGGCGGCCGCGACGAGCGCTTTGGTCGACGGCCCGCCGGAGCCCATGATCAAACCGGTGCGTTCGTTGACGATGTCCTTCTCCTCGACCCCGGAATCGGCGATGGCCTGCTGCATGGCGAGGAAGTTGTAAGCCGCACCCTCACCCATGAAACGGCGTGCGCGGCGGTCGATTGAGCTTTCGAGATCGACCTTCAGACTGCCTTCGACCTGTGAGCGGAAGCCCATGCGCCGATAATCCTCGGCCTGGGTCACGCCCGAGCGGCCTTCGCGCAAAGAGGCGATCACCTCCTGCGAGCTGTTGCCGATGGGGCAAATGATGCCAAGCCCGGTGACGGCGACGCGTCTCATGGCCGCTGTTCCCATCTCACTCAACCTTGCGCAAGAATTTAGGCGACCGCGGCGTCTGCGCCATTGCCGTTGGTGAAAAGACCGACGCGCAAATCCTTCGCTTCGTATATCGGCTTGCCGTCGACTTTCATTACGCCGTCGGCAATGCCGATCACCAAACGGCGCATCACCACGCGTTTAAGATCGATGGCGTAGCTGACCATCTTTGCCGAAGGCAACACCATGCCGGTAAACTTGACTTCCCCGACGCCAAGGGCGCGGCCCTTGCCGAGGCCGCCGAGCCAACCCAGGAAAAACCCGACCAATTGCCACATCGCGTCAAGCCCAAGGCAACCGGGCATCACCGGATCGTCGACGAAATGACTCTTGAAGAACCAGAGATCGGGCTTGATTTGCAGTTCGGCTTTGATCTCGCCTTTGCCGAACAGGCCCCCGACATCGCAGATATGGCTGATGCGATCGAACATCAGAAGCGGTGGCAGTGGCAGCTTGGCATTGCCAGGCCCGAACAATTCGCCTCGCGCACAGGCGAGAAGGGCCTGCAAGTCGAACGAGGCTTTGCGCACTTGCTTATCCACGTGTCTGCCGGGCGTGCTTTTGGCGCCACCCGCCCTTGAAAAGCCGACCTTCGGCCAATTTAGAGATATTCTAAAAAGCCTGGTCCTCTGGCGGCTGCTGTTATAGGATGGTCTGTGAACTGCGGTTGTGCAAGGTCCAAGCCTCTTTTTTCGGCGATTTGCCTGGGCAACAAAGCACCGCCGAAGGCATGCGAAGTAAGGAATGCTTAATGGCTCGGTTGTCTCAGGACCACATCGACAAGTTGCGTAACGCCGGTCTGCGTCCGACGCGCCAACGTTTGGCGCTTGCCGCCCTGCTCTTTGGTCGTGGCGACCGCCATGTCACGGCAGAGGCGTTGCATCAGGAAGTCGTGCGCGCGGGCGTACGCGTGTCGCTCGCAACGGTCTACAACACCATGCATCAGTTCACGCGCGCAGGGCTGTTGCGCGAAGTAACCGTCGACGGTACGCGCATCTATTTCGACACCAACACCGGCGATCATCACCATTTCTACTGCGAGGAGGACGGCTCGCTGATGGACATCGACGGCGCGGCCATCGCGGTTGTCGGTGTGCCCGTCCCGCCCCATGGCGCCAAGGTTGAGCGTGTGGACGTGATCGTGCGGCTGAAGCGGCGCTGAAGCCGCGGGATTCTTTCTTTAGAACTATTCTAAACTATTGACTCCGGGCCTGCGGATTGGCACCTTGGCCATGACGGGCCTAGCCCGATCCAGTTCCAACGAAGGGGAATCCCCATGGCCAGTTTGAAAGGCTCCAAGACCGAAAAGAATCTCAAGGACGCCTTTGCCGGCGAATCGCAGGCCAATCGGCGTTACCTCTATTTCGCGCAAAAGGCCGATGTCGAAGGCTACAACGATGTCGCTGTGGTGTTCCGTTCGACCGCCGAAGGCGAGACGGGACATGCGCATGGCCACCTCGAATTTCTGGAGGAGGTGGGCGATCCCGCGACCGGCAAGCCGATCGGCCCGACCGACAAGAACCTCGCAGCCGCGATCGCCGGCGAGACCCACGAATACACCGACATGTATCCCGGCATGGCGCGGACCGCGCGCGAGGAAGGCTTCGACGAAATCGCCGATTGGTTCGAGACGCTTGCGAAAGCCGAAAAGAGCCACGCGGGGCGCTTCCAAAAAGCCTTAGGTTCGCTGGGCAGCTAGGAAACGCGAACGAATAGGGAGTAGCGAATAGGAACACCTATTCGCAACCCTGTTCGCTGCTCGCCATCTCACATGTCCCGCGAAGGCAGTCTGGAAGCTCCTACCCGCCATCCGATTGATTGGCGCAGCGAGGAGTTCGGCGACCCAGCCGCGCTCGACGCGGAGATGCGCCGTGTGTTCGAGATCTGCCATGGCTGCCGGCGCTGCTTCAATCTGTGCGACTCCTTCCCGCGGCTGTTCGAATTGATCGATTCCAATCCGAGAGAAGACGTCGAGGGCGTGAAGTCGGAGGCCTTCAGCAAGGTGACCGAAGCCTGCACCCTTTGCGACATGTGCTTCATGACCAAGTGCCCTTATGTGCCGCCGCACCCTTGGCAAGTGGACTTTCCTCACCTCATGCTGCGCCAGCGCGCCGCCGAGGCGCGCGCCGGCAAGAAAAGTTTCGCCGCGCGCCAATTGGCGGAAATGGATCGCAACGGACGTTTGGCGAAACTGGCGGCGCCAGTGGTGAACTGGGCATCGGACAAAGAAAACAAGCTCACGCGGCCGCTGCTGGAAAAGACGCTCGGCATCGATGCCCATGTTGAATTGCCGAAATTCGTCAGCCGCACCTTTCTTTCTCAGGATCGCCGTCAGCCGATCGCGCCGAATAAGAACGCTCCAGCCTTCGGTCAGCGCGAAGCCGCCCTCTTTGCCACCTGTTTCGTCAATTACAACAAGCCCGCCACGGGCATGGCCGCGCGCGCCGTCCTGAACCACATCGGCATCGAAACGCGCGCCGCCTATCCGGGATGTTGCGGCATGCCCTTCCTCGAACATGCAGAGCTGAGCCGTGTCGCCGAGCAGGCAAAAAAGGTGTCGCGCGAGCTTTGTGTCCTTATCGATGATGGCTACGACATCGTCACGCTGACGGCCTCTTGCGGCTTGATGCTGAAATTCGAATGGCCGCTCATCGTTCCAGAGAGCGAAGACGTGAAACGCCTGTCGGAAGCGACCTTCGACATCGGAGAATATGTCATCGCCATCTCCAAGCGCCACGGTCTGCCCGATGGTTTAAAGCCTTTGCCCGAAAGCGTCAGCGTGCACATGGCTTGCCATGCGCGCGCGCAAAACATGGGTTCGAAGGCGGCCGAATTGCTGCGTCTGATACCCGAAACGCCAATCGACGTAATCGAGCGTTGCGCCGGTCATGGCGGAACGTTCGGCGTGTTGAAGGAAACGCATAAGGTGGCGATGAAAGTCGGCCGCCCGGTGATGCGCCAGATCGTAGCCCAAGCGCGCGGTCACGTCGTTTCGGATTGTCCGCTGGCCGCCAAACACATCCTGCAAGGCGCGCGCGAGATTGCGGAGACTAATGGACAGGCTCTGCCTGCCCGTGCTCCCGAGCATCCGATCGAAATCTTGGCGCGCAGTTATGGTCTGATTTAGGAGGCCGTCATGCCCGCGTCACAGCACCGCATCTTCGAAGCCGATATCGTCGCCCCCGAAATCTATGCCCGCGAACGCGAGGCGCGGCGGCGCGCGCTCATTCCCATCAAGCGAAATCGCCGCATCGAAGTCGGACCCTACGCAACCTTCTATTTCGAGAATTACGATACCATGCTGGCGCAAGTCCACGAGATGCTGCACATCGAGAAAGGTGGAAGAGAACAGATCGCCGGTGAGCTCGAAACCTACAATCCACTGATCCCGCAAGGCTCGGAGTTGATCGCGACTCTGATGCTCGAAATCGATGAGCCGGCACGCCGGGCCGCGACGCTTCTGAAGCTCGCCGGCGTCGAGGAGAGCGTCTATCTCTCCGTCAGCAGCGAACGGATCGAAGCCCAACCGACAGAATACGAAGACCGCACAACGGAGGACGGCAAGACCTCGTCGGTGCATTGGGTGCGCTTTGCCTTCACCGATAAACAGATCGCCGGCTTCAAGAACCCCGCCGTGAGCGTCCTTCTTGGATTGACGCATCCCAATTACGGCCACATGGCGGTGGTATCGCCGGACGTGCGCGCCGAACTGGCCAAGGATTTCAACTGACGTCGCCGTTCTTGACGTAAATACAAATCGTACATACAATGCGCTTCACCTGGGACGAGCGGAAGGCGGCAAGCAACCTCGCCAAACACGGGGTGGACTTTCGCGACGCAATTCGCATTTTCGACGGTAAGACGGTTGAATGGCCGGATGAGAGGTTTGCTTATGACGAAGAACGTTGGCTTGCGGTCGGCCTCAGCGAAAACAAAGAAATCTTTGTCGCCTACATCGAGCAAGAGGAACATCTCCGGCGCATCATCTCGGCACGGAAAGCAAGTCATCGTGAACGTGAGCGCTACTGGCGCGAGGTCGGCAGGCAAGACGGATTGGGATCGTCTGGAAAAGATGACCGATGAGGAAATCGAGAAAGCGGCCGCGGAAGACCCCGATGCGCCGCCAATTCTAGACGAATCATTTTGGAAGAATGCGGTTGTCGTATGGCCGCAGAAAAAGATTTCTACGACCGTTCGGCTTGACGCTGACGTGCTCAAATGGTTCCGCTCGCACGGCAAGGGCTATCAAACGCGAATTAATGCCGTGCTGCGGAGCTACATGCAGGCATATAAACGGTAGCGCTTAGGGTCCGTGCTTGATGCGGTCGGGTGCTGGAATGCAGAACGGCCCAAATTCGGATTCCTCACAGCCATACGCCAGGCCGGTCAGCCGATCGAGCTTCCAGGCGACGTTGTTGCCTGAGATCGAAACGATCGTATAGCGATTGCCCAACGCGACGGCGGCGCTGGCGATGGCGGTCGCCACGATCAGCGCGGCCGAAATGATCGCGACATGAAGCGTGCGCAAAGAAACCCCCTATAGCTTCATCTTTCCGTTGCAGATGTCATCGTAGCGCGAAGTCGTGAGTTCGGCATAGCGTCCTGTCGCGGCATCGCGAACGTAAATAGGATCCGCGATGGACGAAGGGTCGAAGCCCTCTTTCTGCAATTCTATTTTTCGCTGCTTGAAGGTGCTTGTGGTTTCGATCTCCGGCCGAAAGCGCAGGAATATCGGCCGCGCAAAGAACGGCAGGTTCTTCTCGAGATATTCGGAAAGGGCCTCAAGATCGAATTCAGGCCCCCTGACCAGAGCCGCCATGCCGGCTTTGCCCTCGCCGCCCGGTACTTCGACGCCGTAAACATTGGCTTCGTTGATGCCGGGGAAGACCGAGAGGGCCTCGGCCACTTCCGAGGTCGCGACGTTCTCGCCCTTCCAGCGGAAGGTGTCACCGGTGCGATCGACGAAATAGAAATAGCCGTGCTTGTCGCGGCGCATCAGATCGCCGGTGCGAAACCAGGCGTCGCCCTTCTTGAAAGCATCGCGCAGAATTTTCTTCTCGGTGTCTTCTTTCTTGGTGTAGCCGTCGAAACGGAAACGCGGATCGTTGGGATCGATCTTGCCGACCGCCTCGCCGACTTCGCCATTGGCGGTTTCCGAACAAAAACCGTCCGGCCCGCGCACAGGTGCCCCTTTTGCGATGTCGTAGCGCACAAGTCGGACTTTTTGGATGTTCCGCACGTACCAGGGCACGCGGCCGATAGCGCCAACCCTGCCGTCGTAATTGATCATGCCGACATTGCCTTCAGTCGCGCCATAGAACTCCATGATGTGAGGTATGCGAAAGCGAGCCTGAAATTTGGGCCAGATTTCCGGGCGCAAGCCGTTGCCGATGGCGACGCGCAAGCGATGCTCGCGCTCGTATTCGCGTTCCGGCGAGTTGAGCAGATAGCGGCAAAGCTCACCGATGTATTGGAACAATGTCGGCTTGTAACGATAGCAATCGTCCCAAAACTCGGTGGCGGAGAATTTGTTGCGCACGACGACCGAGCCGCCGGCAAGGAGCGGCGGTCCGAGCGCCGCGAGTCCGCCAGCCGAATGATAGAGCGGCAGCACGTCGTACATGCGATCCTCGGGCTTCCCGTTCACCGCGCCTTGGAACGACATCATGATG
>WNFL01326023.1_pt2 | contig 10518 bp, 6 predicted proteins | sample 5400361 | NCBI WGS metagenome assembly WNFL01 (sample SAMN13153351, study PRJNA577476) | soil metagenome | isolation source: 40 cm soil on Douglas fir-dominated hillslope | place: USA:California | collected 2013-09-17 | reverse complement strand
AAGAGGGTCGAGATCGTGTGGAACGCGCTTTCCGTCTTCATCTCAGAAGAGGATCTTCGTCAGGAAGAAATCGGAGATGAGGACGCCGAGCGAGCCCGCCACGACCGCGGACGTGGTCGAGCGCCCGACCCCCTCGGCCCCGCCCTTCGTGTCGTATCCGCGGTGACACGCGATCAGCGTCAGGATGCCGCCGAAGACGGCGCTCTTGATGAGCCCCGACCAGAGGTCGTTCAGCACGAGGAACTGGAACGAGTTGTTGACGTAGACGACCGGGTTCGCGCCCATCACCTCGACCGCGACCACGTAGCCGCCGGCGATGCCGGTGGCGTCGCCGATCGCGACGAGGACGGGCAAGACGACGATCCCGGCGAGGACGCGCGGCACGAAGAGGTACTGCACCGGGTCCGTCGCGAGAGAGACGAGGGCGTCGATCTGCTCGGTGACGCGCATCGAGCCGATCTCCGCGGCGATCGCGCTTCCCGCGCGCCCCGCGACCATCAGACCCGTCAGGACGGGCGCCAGCTCGCGCAGCGTCGAGAGCGCGACGACGGACCCGACCCAGCCCTCCGCGTGGAACCGCTGGAACCCCTTGTACGTCTGGAGCGCGAGGACGCCGCCCGTGAAGACGGCCGTGACGAAGACGACGGGGATCGAGTCGACGCCGATCCGGACCATCTGCTGGAACCAGCCGCGCACGTCGTACGGCGGCCTCACCGTGCCCCGGAGCGTCTCCCCGAGCAGCAGGAAGCCGCGCCCGAAGTCCTCGCAGATGCGGAGGATGAACCGTCCGATGAACTCGAGGAACTTCATTCAGAAGACCCGTCGCCCCCCGGTAGGAAGCGCGAGATCACTCGATTCGGCACTCCTGATTCGACGATAACACGCGGCACACGCGGCCCGACGCCGCAGAGGATCTCCCACGAGACGGTCCCGGCGGCCCGCGCGCACTCCTCCACGCCGAGACGGGTTCCGCCGCGCGTTCCGAAGAAGACGACCTCCGCGCCGAGCGCCGGAACGCCGGGGAGATCGGTCACGTCGACCGCCGTCATGTCCATGGAGATCCGTCCCGCGATCGGACACCGCGCGCCGTGGACGAGGACCTGCCCCCCGCCCGATGCGAGAGAGCGGGGCACGCCGTCCGCGTAGCCGGCGGGGACGAGCGCGATCACGGACTCCCGCGCCGCGACGAACGCGCCGCCGTACCCGACGCGTGTGCCGGGAGAGATCCGCTTCACCTGCTCGACCACGGAGACGAAAGCCATCACGTCGAGGAGCTGATCCTCCAGCGCCAGCCCCGCGAACCGCGTGTAGAGCGCGAGCCCGGGTCTGACGCGCGTGGGGCGCGGCAGCTCCGCCGGCCACCCGGGCGGCGCGAGCGTCGCGGCGCTGTTGGCGGCGTGGACGACCGGCGGATCGACGCCGCGTGCGCGGAGAGCGGAGAGCATCTCCGCGAATGTCCGCACCTGCTGCGGCGTTTGCTCCGACGTCTCGTCGTCGGCGGACGCGAAGTTCTGAAAGACGCCGGCGACGTCGAGCGCGTCCTTCGCGTCCGCGAGCGCCGCCGCGGCGTCGGCGAGCTCGCGCGGCGGGATCCCGAGGCGTGTCATACCGGTGTCGAGCTTCAGGTGGACCGGCAGCCGCACGCCGCGCCCTCGCCCGAACGCGGCGAGCTCGCCGACGTTCGCCACGGAGTGGACGTTCGCGACGAGCGCGTGGCGCACGAGCTCGGGAAGCTGGTCGGCGCCGAGGTAGCCCATGACGAGGATCTCCCCGCCGATCCCCGCGCGCCGCAGCTCCACGGCTTCCTCGACGACGGCGACCGCGAGCGCGGGCGCGCCTTCCGCGACGAGGCGCCGAGCGCACTCGGCGGCGCCGTGCCCGTACGCGTCGGCCTTGACGACCGGCATCGGGGCGCACCCATCCGGCAGGCGGCGGGCGAGCGTCCGGTAGTTCGCCGCGAGCGCGTCCAGGTCCACCACGGCCCGCGTGGGCCGCAGGCCGCCTGGCGCGTCGCTAATGCTCAGACACCATCGCGAGGTCGGAGAAGCGCGTGTACTCGCCCGACCACCCGAGCGTGAAGCGGTCCGTGGGGCCGTTCCTCTGCTTGGCGATGATGACGTCGCAGATGTTCTTCTGCTCCGTCTCCTTGTCGTAGTACTCGGGGCGCGAGAGGAAGATGACGACGTCCGCGTCCTGCTCGATCGCCCCCGACTCGCGCAGGTCCGAGAGCTGCGGCTCCTTCTCCGCCCCGCGCTGCTCCGGCCGGCGCGAGAGCTGCGAGAGCGCGATCACCGGGACGTCGAGCTCCTTGGCGAGCGCCTTCAGGCCGCGCGAGAACGCGCTGACCTCCTGGGTGCGGTTCTCGACACGGCCGCGCGTCCCCATGATCTGGAGGTAGTCGACGAAGAGCGCGTCGAGCCCGTGCCGCTGCTTGAGCTGCAGGGCGCGTGCACGCATCTCGAGGAGAGTGATCGCCGGCGTGTCGTCGATGAAGAGGAGCGCCTTCCTCATGTCCTCGGTCGCGTAGAAGAGCTTCTTCTGGTCCTCGCGCGGAAGGCGTCCCTCCCGGAGGCGCTGCAGATTCACGCGCGCCTCCGAGCACTGGACGCGGAACGCCAGCTGCTGGGCGGACATCTCGAGGGAGAAGAAGCCGACGACGTACTGCGGCGGCTCGGGGGTCTGCCGCTTCACGTGGATCGAGAGGTATGCGGCGATGTTGAGCGCGAACGCCGTCTTCCCCATTCCGGGCCGGGCGGCGACGACGATCAGGTCCGTCTTCTGGAAGCCCTGCGTCAGCGAGTTGAGGCGGAGGAACCCCGTCGGCAGGCCCGTCAGCATCGTGCCGCGCCCGTGGATCTTCTGGATCTCCTCCTCGTTCCGCTCCGCGATGCGCGACAGCTTCACGAAGCCGCCCCTGATCGAGCCCTTCGCGATCTCGACGAGCGCGCGCTGCGCGCTCTCGAGGACGACCTCCGCGTCCGGGCTCTTGATCGCCTCGCGGATCGAGTCCTGCGCGGACCGGATGAGCTGCCGCCTCAGCGACGCCTCGCGCACCAGCCGCGCGTACGTCTCGATGTTCTCGACGTCCGGCACCACGTCGACGAGCCCCGCCAGGTACGACCCGCCCCCCGCCTTGTCGAGCTTCCCGTACCTCTCGAGCTCGCTCTGCACCGTGACGAGGTCGATGCCTTCCTTCCGGTCCGCCAGCTTCAGGCACGAGTCGTAGACGAGCCGGTGCGCCTCGGTCGAAAAGTCCTCCGCCGCGAGGAACTCCATCACCCGCGTCAGCAGCCCCCCGTCGATGAGCAGCGCCCCGAGGAGGCTCCTCTCCACATCCGGCCGCGCCGGCAGAGTGTCGGTCTCGAGAGGAGCGAGCGCGGCCATGGGTGGGGGCGAAGCGTAATACGAAAACGATTCCGAAAATCGGCCTCTCCGTCACTCGCACCACCGTTATCTCTCCTCCTTGACGCTCCGCGGCGCGGGGCATGTCCGCTCGCTATGTGCGCGCGGCCGACCCGTCAGCGCGTGCTCGCTCCGGTCGCACGGGGCGGTCGACAACTCGTGTCTTCGCACTCAGACAGTCGACCGCCTGGTAGATCCGTGCGACCTGCGCTGCGCGCGCGGACGGGTCCCCGACCGTGCTCCAAATTCGCTCGCGGACACGCCCCCGCGCCGCTGCGCTGGGCCCGTGCCAGCTTGCACGGCCGAGAAGAGAACCGCGGCATTTCGCGGCACGTGCCTCCGAGCACGGCCGAGCCGAAGAAGGTGCCCGTGCTGAGACGAGGCATGTGCGATGTGCATCAGCATCCGGGAGACGCGACCGAGCGCGGCAACGTGTCCGGCGCGGCGTGCTCGAACCGTGAAGCTGCCGAACGCTGAGTGCCGCGCCGGACCCGACGCCCCGCGAATGCATCTCTCCAATCACAGACGCGGGGCGTGATTGCCGCGCGAATCGCGTCTTCCGAATGCGGGTCGACGAGTACTGGCCAGCAAGAGCGACGACAGCCGACTCGAGCGCGATGCCGATCAGCGCCCGCCCGGGGTGGTCCCTCGCCGGGACCGTGGAGAGCGGCGCGTCAGCAGATCGTTGGACGCGCCGTACCCGAGCCGCGCCGCTCGAGACGAGCGAGCGCCATCATCCCCTACGCATCAATTAGCGCGAGAGTGTCCCGGCGAGGGACCACCCCGGGCGGGTGCGGGTCAGATAGAGAGACCCTAGCGCGGACTCAAATCGACGGGACTCCGCCCTGCTTCCTTCCGCCTCTGCTCCGCCCGCGCGACGAGCGCGTCCCAGGGCCCCTGCTCGAGGCGGCAGGCGCCGACGCGCTTTCGGCCTTCGGGGGGGCCGTGGTAGTCGGAGCCGGCGGATCGGAGCAGGCCGAAGCGCTCGGCCATCTTTCCGAACTCGCTCTCGGCGGCGCCCTCCTGGTCGATGTGGATCACCTCGAGGCCGTCGAGGCCCGCCTCGGTGCCGATCGCGACGACGCGCTCGGCGTTCTCGTACCAGATCGGGTGCGCGATGACGGCGACGCCGCCGGCGGCGCGCACGGCGGCGATCGCGTCGGGCAGCGACCACTTCGCCTTCGGCACGTACCCGGGCTTCCCCTTCGTGAGCCATTTGTCGAACGCCTCGTCGAAGCTCGCGACGTAGCCCTTCGCGACCATCGCGCGCGCGATGTGCGGGCGGCCGAACGCGCCTTCGCCGACGACGGCCCGGATCTCGGCGATGTCGAGCTCGAGGCCGGCGTCGCGGAGCTTGTGCACCATCTCCTCGCCCCTCAGGTCGCGGTCCTCGCGGAACGCTGCGAGCCTCGACTGGAAGACCTGGTCGTCGGTGTCGACGAAGAGGCCGAGGAGGTGCACGTCCTCCCCTTCGCACCTCGTCGAGAGCTCGGTCCCGGAGACGGGGATCAGGCCCGTCCCCTTCGCCGCCGCCTCGAACTCGGGCAGGCCGTGGAGCGCGTCGTGGTCGGAGAGCGCGAGGACCGAGAGGCCGGCGTCGAGCGCGCGTGTCACCAGCGCCGCCGGCGCCTCGACCCCGTCGGAGAACGTGGAGTGGCAGTGGAGGTCTGCGCCGCCGAACGGTTTCATGGCCGCGGATCTTAGAGGCCTCCTATAGGCCTCCTATACTGAGCGAGCAGAGTCCATGGACAGAATCAGCAGGGAACTGCCGTGACCGCGGCGACGCTTCGCCCCGACGAGGCCGAGCGCCTGGCCGCGCTGCGGCGCTGCGGCATCCTCGACACGGAGCCGGAGCCCGCCTACGACGACCTGACTCTCGTGGCGTCGATCGTGTGCTCGACGCCGATCGCGGCGATCACCCTCGTGGACGAGCGCCGTCAATGGTTCAAGTCGATCATCGGCCTGCCCGTGCGCGAGACGTCGCGCGACCTGTCGTTCTGCGCACACACCATCCTCGAGGCGGACGTCCTCGTGGTCCCCGACGCGCTCGCGGATGCGCGCTTCTCCGACAACCCGCTCGTGACCTCCGAGCCGAGGATCCGCTTCTACGCGGGAGCGCCGCTCGTCACGTCGGACGGGCACGCGCTCGGCACGCTCTGCGTCGTCGACCGAGTCCCCCGCACGCTCACGCCGGCGCAGATCTCGTGTCTCCGCGCGCTCGCCCGACAGGCCGTGAACCTGATCGAGTTCCAGGCGCAGCTCGCGAGGAGGACGACGACGCTCGCCGACACGCTCTCCGAGCGCGAGAAGGCGGACCTGGCGCTGCGCGAGAAGCAGCTCCAGCTCCACGTCGTCCTCGGACAGATGCCGGCGATCCTCTGGACGGTCGACCGCGACCTCACGATCACGACCTCCGTCGGAGGCGGTCTCGCGGCGCTGGGCCTCGCGCCGGGACAGCTCGTCGGGATGCGGCTGACCGACTACCTCGGCACGGACGATCCGTCCTTCGAGCCGCTCGCCGCGCACCTCCAGGCGCTCGACGGCGCGTCGGTGAGCTACGGCTACGAGTGGCAGGGTCGCCCGTACGACACCCACATCGAGCCGCTCCCCGACTCCGCCGGGCGCATCACCGGGGCCGTCGGGCTCGCCCTCGACGTCACGGAGAGGAAGCGCGCCGAGGCGGACCGCAAGCGGCTCGAGGAGCAGCTCCGTCAGGCGCAGAAGATGGAGGCCGTCGGGCGGCTCGCCGGCGGGGTCGCGCACGATTTCAACAACGTCCTCACGGCGATCCTCGGATACGGCGATCTGCTGCTCGCGCAGGTCGCCGACCAGGAGCTCCGCCAGCACGTAGTGGAGATCCGGAGGGCCGGCGAGCGCGCCGCCTCGCTCACGAGCCAGCTCCTCGCGTTCAGCCGCAAGCAGATGCTCGCGCCACGCGTCCTCGACCTGAACGCGCTCGTCACGGACCTGGAGAAGATGCTCCGGCGCGTCATCGGCGAGGACATCGTCCTCGTCACCGACCTGGCGCCGGACCTCGGCCGCGTGAAGGCGGACCCCAGCCAGCTCGAGCACGTCGTCATGAACCTCGCCGTGAACGCGCGCGACGCGATGCCGAACGGCGGCCGCCTGACGCTCCACACCACGAACGCCGTCCTCGACGGAGCCGGCGGGCGCTCCGGGCCGCACGTCGTCCTGACCGTGATCGACAGCGGCTCCGGCATGGACTCGCAGACGCGCGCGCGGCTCTTCGAGCCGTTCTTCACGACGAAGGAGCAGGGGAAGGGGACCGGCCTCGGCCTCGCGACCTCGTACGGCATCGTGAAGCAGAGCGGCGGGGAGATCGCCGTGGAGAGCGCGCCGGGCTCGGGCACGACGATCCGCGTCTACCTCCCCTCCGTCGACGAGGAGATCCAGCGCCCGACCTCGAGCGACGGGATGCCCGCGCTGCGCATCGGCGGGTCGGAGACGATCCTCGTGGTCGAGGACGAGAAGCCTGTCGGCATCCTCGCCCAGAAGGTGCTCCAGGCGAACGGCTACAAAGTCCTCCAGGCGAGCGGCGGGGAGGAGGCGCTCGAGGCCGCCGCACGGCTCTCCGGCCCGCTCCACCTCCTTCTCACCGACGTCGTCATGCCGGGCCTCTCCGGCCGCGAGCTCGCGCAGCGCCTGCGCGCCGTCCGCCCGGACGTGAAGGTACTGTACATGTCGGGCTACACCGACGACGCGATGATGCGGCACGGCCTGAACGACACCGCGACATCCTTCCTCCAGAAGCCGTTCAGCCTGGAGACGCTCCTGGCGCGCGTGCGCGAGACGCTCGACCGCCGGCAGCGGATCCCCAGCCAGATCTGAAGTCAGAGACCTTCCTGTAACCTCCGGGCGATGGACCGCCGCGGCGTGTCGCGCGTGCTGGGCGAGATCGCGACGCTCCTCTCGCTGAAGGGGGACAACCCGTTCAAGGTTCGCGCGTTCGAGAGCGCCGCCGAGACGATCGCGGGGCTCGAGACGTTCGACGAGCTCGCCGAGAAGGGCGAGCTCGCGACGCTGCCGGGCATCGGGCGCGCCATCGTCGAGACGGTGAAGGAGCTGCGCGGGACGGGCCGCTCGTCTCTCCACGACACGCTCGTGGCGGAGTTCCCGCCCGGCGTCTTCGACCTCCTCCGCATCCCGTCCGTCGGGCCGAAGAGGGTAAAGAGCCTGATGAGCGAGCACGGCATCGGCACCCTCGAGGACCTCGCGGCGGCCCTCGAGGACGGGAGCCTCCAAGGCGCGCCCGGCTTCGGCCCGAAGATGCTCGAGAAGCTCGCCGAAGGATTGCGCTTCGTGCAGGCGACCTCCGGCCGCTGGCGGCTTCCCGAGGCGACCGCGTTCGCGGAGGCGGCCGAGGCGGCGCTGAAGGGCTCCGCAGCCGCGACGGCCGCCGGTCTCGTCACGCTCGCGACGGCGGGCGAGCTGCGGCGAGCGCTGGAGGTCGTCCGCACGTTCGTGCTCGTCGCCGGCTGCGAGAGGCCGGAGGAGCTGCCGTCGACGATGGCGGTCGCGAACGGCCCCGACGTCGCGATCCACGCGGTGCGCCCGGAGTCGTTCGGCAACGCGCTCCTCCTCGCGACCGGCTCCGAGGCGCATCTCGAAGCGCTGCGCGCGCGCGCCCGCGCCGGCGAGCTGACGCGCCCCGCGGCCACCGAGACGGAGATCTACGCACGCCTCTCGCTCCCGTTCGTCCCCCCCGAGCTGCGAGAGGGGCGCGGCGAGGTGGAGCTCGCCGCCGCGGGCCGCCTCCCGCGCCTCGTCGAGGCGGCGGACCTCCGCGGCCTCTTCCACGTCCACTCGACACACTCGGACGGCCGCGCCACGTTCGCGCAGACGTTCGAGCGCCTCGTCGCGCTCGGCTACACCTACGTCGGCGTCACGGACCACTCGCCCACCGCCGTCTACGCGCGCGGCCTCAGTCCCGAGCGCCTGAAAGAGCAGTGGGCCGAGATCGAGGAGCTGCGCCCGCGCTTCCCGGCGCTCACGATCTTCCGCGGGACGGAGGCCGACATCCTCGCCGACGGCACCATCGACTATGCCGACGACGTGCTCGCGAAATTCGACTTCGTGATCGCGTCCGTCCACTCGTCGTTCCACCTGCCGGCTCCTCGGCAGACGGAACGCCTCGTGCGCGCCGTGAGGAACCCGCGCGTGACGATGCTCGGGCACGTCACCGGGCGCCGCCTCCTCGCGCGCTCCGGGCTCTCCGCGGACGTCGGCTCCGTCCTCGCAGCCGCCGCCGAAGCCGGCTGCCTCGTCGAGACGAACGGCTCGCCGCACCGGATGGAGCTGGACTGGCGCCTCGGCGAGACGGCGCGCGCCGCGGGAGTCGTCACGTCGATCAACCCCGACGCGCACGACCTCCCGGCGCTCGAGCACGTCCGGTGGGGAGTCGGCGTCGCGCGGAAGGCGGGCTTCGCGCGCGAGGACGTCCTCAACACCCGGCCCGCGGACGCGGTCGCGGCGGCGCTCGAAGAGCTGCGAGCGCGCGCGTGAGGGCGGCGTGGCGCTCGCGCGCCGCGACCGCAACGGCTCTCGCCGCCCCGGGTCGCGTCGGCGGTGAGACGGAACGGCGCGAAGGAGAGCGTCTCGGTCTGCGTCCTCTTCTGCGACGGCCTCTCGTCGCACGCGTTCGCCTCGCTGGTGGCCCAGGGCGCGCTGCCGAACATGAAGCGCGAGCTCCTCGACCGCGGCCTCTCGTACGACACGGCGGTCGCGTCTGTCCCGAGCGAGACGTATCCGAACCTCTCCGCGATGCTGACCGGCCTCCTGCCCGGCCACCACGGCATCCCGGCGAACATCTGGGTCGACCGGAAGCTGCGCCGCGCCGAGCGCCACACGAACGTCTTCCGCAGCTTCGCGGCGTCCGCGTTCCTGGAGCCGTCCGCGCTCACGCTCTTCGAGCGCCTGCCGCACGACACGGTCGCGCTCACCACGCCGATCGCGCGCGGCGCCACGGTCCACACCCGGAACCTCGGCGGCGTGATCGCGGCGTACGCGCGGAACGACTGGGCTTTCCTCGACGGGCGCACCCTCGACGACGCCGGAGACGCCTACGCGGGCGCCGCGGAGGAAGGCAAGCTGCCGTCTCTCGTCTGGGTGCACCTCTTCGGCATCGACGAGTGCGCGCACGCCTACGGCCCCGACAGCCCGGACTTCCGCGAGACGCTCTCCTCGATCGACCGCGCGTTCGGGCGCCTCGTCCGGCGCCTGACGCGGCGCCACGTCTACGACCGGATCCTCTTCGTCCTCGTCGGGGACCACGGCAACGCGCCTTACGGGACGTACGTCGACGCCGAGGAGCTGGTGCACCGCGCGCTCTTCTCGCACCCGATGGAGGCGGACTGCTCGAAGGGAGATTGCTACCTCGTCGCCGCCGGCCACGGGCACGGCGCGCGGAAGTTCGACGTCGGCGACGCGATCGTCGCGGTCGGCGCCTACCGCGGCGTCATGGTGTGGCTGCCGGGCTCGCATCCGCCCGAGGACGTGCCCCCCGTGATCCGCACACGGAAGCGGAAGAAGGTGATCTCGCGCCCGGCGCTCGGCACGGAGCGCCCGATTCCCGCGCCCTCGGACCTCGCGGTCGCGCTCGCGCACATGCCGCCGATCCAGCTCGTCGTCACGCGCGGCGTCGAGCCGGGCACGGTCGACGTGACGGGCCGCTCGGGGCGGGCGCTCGTCACGCGGGAGGACCACGAGAACGACTCTCTCTACTCCTACCGGGTCCTCGAAGGAGAGGATCCTCTCGGGTACGCCGCGTATCCAGAGATCCACGAGCTCTTCGGCGTCTTCCTGCCGGCGGACCGCTGGCTGAAGCTGACGGCGGACACGGAGTACCCCGACCTCGCCGTGCAGCTCCCGGAGTTCTTCGACTCCCCGCGCTCCCCCGACATCCTCCTCTCTCCGCGGGACGGTTTCGGCTTCACCTCGGAACGGGCGGCCGGGCATGGCTCGCTGACGCGTCTCGAGACGGTGGTGCCGCTCGTCTTCGCGGGGCCGGGCGTCTCGCGCGGCAGCCGGCGCGCCGCGCGCACCGTCGACCTCGCGCCGACGCTCCTGCGCTACCTCGGGATCCCGTTCGACGCGTCC
>WNFL01242171.1_pt2 | contig 10519 bp, 12 predicted proteins | sample 5400361 | NCBI WGS metagenome assembly WNFL01 (sample SAMN13153351, study PRJNA577476) | soil metagenome | isolation source: 40 cm soil on Douglas fir-dominated hillslope | place: USA:California | collected 2013-09-17 | reverse complement strand
ATCGGTGCGCCAGCCCGCGGCGTTCTGCGGGGTCTATGGATTGAAGCCCACGTACGGCGCGGTTTCCCGGTACGGACTGGTGGCCTTCGCCTCGTCGCTGGATCAGATCGGGCCCATCGCGCGGACCGCGCGCGACACGGCCCTCCTCTACAACGCCATCTGCGGCCAGGACCCGCGCGACATGACGAGCCGCGCGGAGGCGAAGCCCATCGCGCTGGATTCGCTCGAGAAGGGTGTTGCGGGCATGAAGCTCGGGATCCCCCGGGATTTGATCGCGGAGGGCGTGGATCCGGAAATCCTCGCCTCCCTCGACCGCGTGGCGAAGACGCTGGCCGCCGAGGGCGCCGAGATCCTGGACGTGACCCTGCCGCACGCCAAGTATTCCATCGCCACGTACTACATGATCGCGCCGGCCGAGGCTTCGAGCAACCTCGCGCGCTACGACGGCGTGCGGTACGGATTCCGGGCGAAGAGCGAGGACCTCCGCTCGATGTACGCGGCCACGCGGGGCCAGGGCTTCGGCCGCGAAGTGCGCCGGCGAATCTTGCTGGGCACCTACGCGCTCTCGGCCGGCTATTACGACGCCTACTATCTCCGCGCCATGAAGGTGCGGACCCTGATACGGAAGGACTTCTCGGACGCGCTCGCGCGCGCCGACGCGGTGCTCCTCCCGGTCACGCCCACGCCCCCGTTCAAGCTGGGGGAGAAGGTGGACGATCCGCTCTCGATGTATCTGAACGACATCTTCTCGGTCCCCGCCTCGCTGGCGGGCGCCCCGGCGCTCTCCTTCCCGTCGGGCTTCATCCGCGGCCTCCCGATCGGAATGCAGCTCGTGGGGCGGCCGTTCGAGGAAGAGACGCTCCTGCGCGTCGCCCGAACCTGGGAAGCGAAGAGCGGCGACACCCTCCGCGTGCCGCCGGTCGCGGCGGAAGGCAACGCGTGAGCGCGTATGAGACGGTGATCGGGCTCGAGGTCCATGCCCAGCTCAAGACCCGCTCGAAGATCTTCTGCACGTGCGGCACGACGTTCGGGGCGCGTCCCAACACGCAGGTCTGCCCGGTCTGCCTCGGGCTCCCGGGCGTGCTGCCGGTCCTGAACGAGCGGGCCGTGCGGTTCGCGGTCATGACGGGGATCGCGGTCGGGGGATCCATCGCGCCGCGGAGCGTCTTCGCGCGGAAGAACTACTTCTATCCGGATCTCCCGAAGGGCTACCAGATCTCCCAGTACGACCGCCCGCTCTGCCTGGGCGGCGGCGTGGACATCCACGTGGAGGGGACCTGGAAGCGGGTGAGCCTGGTGCGCATCCACCTCGAGGAGGATGCGGGCAAGTCGATCCATCCCGAGGGGAGAGCCGGCGTGACCACCACCCTCGTGGATCTGAACCGCGCGGGCGTGCCCCTGATCGAGATCGTCTCCGAGCCCGAGCTCAGGAGCGGGGCCGAGGCCTACGACTATCTCATGCGCCTGAAGCAGATCCTGATCTACCTCGACGTCTGCGACGGGAACATGGAGGAGGGGAGCCTCCGCTGCGACGCCAACGTCTCCGTGCGGCCCCAGGGGGCGAAGGAGCTGGGCACCAAGACCGAGATCAAGAACATGAATTCCTTCCGGAACGTGGAGCGCGCGATCGCCTACGAATCGGAGCGCCAGATCCGTCTCCTTGCATCCGGTGGCCGCGTCGTGCCGGAGACGCTGCTCTGGAACGCCGACCAGGGCACGGCCGAGGCCATGCGGAGCAAGGAGGAGGCGCACGACTACCGCTACTTCCCGGAGCCGGATCTCCTGCCGCTGGATCTCACGCTCGCGTGGATCGCCGAGGTGAGATCGAGCCTGCCCGAGCTGCCGCACCAGGTGCGCGAGCGGCTCACGGGCGTCCTGGGAATTCCCGAATACGACGCCGAGGTCCTGACCGAGACGCGCGCGCTGGCGACCTACTACGAGGAGACGGCCAGGATCGCGGGCAACGGAAAGCTCGCGAGCAACTGGATCATGACCGAGGTGAACGGCATCCGGAACAAGAAGGGCCAGACCATCGAGGAATTCCCGATCCGACCGGACCGGATGGGTGCCTTGGTGAAGATGGTCGCGGAGGACCGCATCTCGGGGAAGATCGGAAAGCAGGTCTTCGAGATGATGCTGACGGTGCCTTCGGGCCCGGAGGAGCTGGTGAAGTCCCAGGGTCTCCTTCCCATCGATGACGAGGGCTCCCTTCGCGCGCTGGCGCGCGAGGTGATCGCGGCGAATCCCGGCCCTGCCGCCGAGGTGCGCGCGGGGAAAGAGCGCACGTTCGCCTTCCTGGTGGGCCAGGCCATGAAGCAGTCGCGCGGACGGGCGCATCCCGAGAAGATCCAGGACGCCCTCCGCAAAGAGCTCCAGGGGTAGCATGGTGATCCCGCATCCCAAGGTGCTCGTCGTGGGCGGCGGCGGACGGGAGCACGCGCTGGTCTGCGCGCTCCACGATTCCTCCGAGCATCCGCTCATCTATGCCGCGCCCGGGAACCCGGGCATGGAGCCCGAGGCCACGCTCCTTCCCATCCGCGCCACCGACCTTCCGGGCCTCGTGACCTGGGCCGAGCGGGAGCTGCCCGATCTCGTGGTGATCGGGCCGGACGCCGCGGTCGCGATGGGGCTGGCCGACGCGCTGGCCAAGTTCGCGATCCCGGTGCTCGGTCCCGTGAAAGAGGCGGGGCGGCTGGAGTCGAGCAAGAGCTTCGCCAAGCAGCTCCTCGAGGAGCTGGATCTTCCCACCGCCCCCTATCGCGTGGCCCACAGCGCCGCGGAGGCCAGGCGCATCGTGGCCGGCGCGCGCTACCCGATCGTGCTCAAGGCGGACGGGCTCGCGGCGGGGAAGGGTGTCGTGGTGGCCGAGCGAGAGAGCGAGGCGATGGAGGCCATCGCGGCGTGGATGGAGCGCGGGGAGCTCAAGGAAGCGGGCCAGACGCTCGTGATCGAGGATTTCCTCCAGGGCGAGGAGGCCTCACTCCTGGTATTGACCGACGGCGAGCGATGGATGCTCTTCCCGCCGGCGCGGGACCACAAGCGCGCCTACGACGGCGACCGCGGACCCAACACGGGCGGGATGGGCGCCAACGCGCCCGCGCGCGTGCCCGCGCCCGAGGACGCGCTCGCGATCGCGCGACAGTTCGTGGATCCGATCCTGCGCGCGCTGCGCGAGCGGGGAACGCCGTATCGCGGCATCCTCTATCTCGGGCTCATGCTCACCGCGTCGGGTCCGATGGTCCTCGAGATCAACGCGCGGTTCGGAGACCCGGAAGCGCAGGCCGTCCTGCCGCTCCTCGACGAGGACGCCTATCCGGTGTTCCTCGCCGCCGCGCGCGGAGCGCTGCCGCCGGAGCGGCACGGCACCTTCCTGCGCCACGCCGGAGCGGCGGTCTGCGTGGTGCTGGCGGCCCACGGATACCCGAACGAGGTGCGCACGGGGCAATTCATCGAAGGGCTGAACCACGCGCGCCCGCACGGAATCCGCTTCTTCTGCGCGGGCGTGGACCGCCGCGCCGGACGCTTCGTCACGAGCGCCGGCCGGGTGATCGGCGTGACGGCGCGCGCCGAGACGGTGGACCGGGCGCGGGAGGCGGCCTACGAGGCCGTGTCCTGGATCCGATTCGACGGAATGCAGTACCGGCGCGACATCGCGGCGGCACGCGAAGGGAGAGCGAATTCATGAGCGAGTCCGTCCGTGTCCTGATCCTGTTCGGAAGCGACTCCGACCGCTCCACGATGGAGGAGGCCGCGAAGGTCCTCCAGAGCTTCGGCGTGGGGTCACGTCTCGAGACCGCCTCCGCGCATCGCAGCCCGGACAAAGTCCGGGAGCTGGTGAAGGGCGCGCCGGGGCAGGGCATCCAGGTCTTCATCGCGGGCGCGGGGATGGCGAACCATCTCGCGGGCGCGGTGGCGGCCCACACCACGCTGCCCGTGATCGGCGTGCCGCTCGGCGGATCGGCGCTCGGGGGCGTGGACTCCCTCTACTCCACCGTGCAGATGCCCGCGGGGGTTCCGGTCGCCACGGTCGCGATCGGATCCGCGGGCGCCAAGAACGCCGCCGTGCTCGCGGTCCAAATCTTAGCCATCTCGGACAAGGCCCTCCAGGTCAAGCTGGCGGACCTGAAAGAGCGCCTCGCCCGCGGCGAGCGCCTCTGACCCAGGCCGTGGCGGTCGAGCGAATCGTGCTCCGCCCCGGGGATCCCTGGCGCGAGGCCGCCAAGCGGGCCGGTGCGGTCCTGCGCGCGGGAGGCGTGGCCCTGCTTCCGACGGAGGGCGTGTACGGCCTCCACGTCGTGGCCTCGGACCAGGCGGCGGTGGAACGGCTCCTCCAGATCAAGCCGCGTGATGGAAAGACGGGGTTCATCGGCGTGATCGCGGAGCCCTTCCTGGTTCGGCTCTGGGCCGAGACCGGTCCTCGCGCGGACGCGCTCGTCGAGCGGCACTGGCCGGGCGCTTTGACGCTGGTCTTGAAGGCCCTCCCCGGCGCTCCGCCGTCGATGCGGAGCGCGGATGGAACGATCGCGCTGCGCTGTCCGGGGAATCCCTTCCTCCGCGCGGCCGTGCGGAATGCCACGGGCATCGTGATCAGCACTTCGGCCAACGAGCCGGGGAAGCCCCCGATGGTCCTGCCGGAGGGATTTCCGGGCGAGGTGGCCGATCTGATCGTGGACCAGGGCACCCTTTCCGGAATCGCTTCCACCATCGTATCCGTCCACGAAGACAGGGTCACGGTGCTTCGCCAGGGAGCGGTCTCGATCGCAACTTGACGGTGGTGCACCGCGGCTCCTACACTCGTTTCTTCGAACGCCCTCGTGTTCTCCAGCCGAAGCGGGGTCCATGTACCAGGTACTCGTGATCTGCACCGGCAACACCTGCCGGAGCCCCATGGCCGAGGCGATCCTTCGATCCCTGCTCGCTCCCGAGCTGGCCGATCTCGCGCGCGTCGACTCCGCGGGCACCGGCGCGTCCGAAGGGATGCCCGCCACCGCCCTGGCCGTGCAGATCGCCGCCGAGAGCGGCGTGGACGTCAAGGGCCACCGCTCCAGCCCGCTGACCGCCGCGCGGATCCGATCCGCCGACCTCGTCCTGGGCATGGAGCCGCACCACGTCGACCATGCGCGTCGGCTCGCCCCCGACGCCGCGGACCGCATCCATCTCATCACCGAGCGGGGCGCGGCCACACGTGCCGCATCGGAAGGAGTTCTGGATCCGATCGGCGGAACCGCGGACCAGTACCGGGATACCTTCAACCGGATCCGGAGCCACCTGCTCGGGTGGATTCCGGTGATCCGGGACGCGATCGAGCGGCGCGAAGGCGTGCGGCGGTCGAGCGAATCGTGACACCACGCCGAACAGAGGAGAAACCAGGCATGGCCCGTGAAGCGAACGGCATGATCTGGATGAACGGCAAGTTCGTCGCCTACGAAGACGCGAAGATCCACGTCCTGTCGCACGTCGTCCACTATGGATCCAGCGTGTTCGAGGGGATCCGCGCGTATGCCGCACCTTCCGGCGCGGCGGTCTTCCGCCTGGACCGGCACGTGCAGCGCATGCTCGATTCCTGCAAGATCGCGCGCCTGAACTGCCCGTACGGGTACGAAGCGCTGATGGACGCGGTTCGCGAGACCGTGCGCATGAACGGCGGTGGCGCCTGCTACATCCGGCCCGTGGTCTATCGCGGCTTCAAGACGCTGGGCGTGAATCCGACCGGCGTCCCGGTGGACGTGGCCATCGCCACGCTGAACTGGGGCAAGTATCTCGGGAAGGACGCGCTGGATCACGGCATCAAGGTTCGCGTCAGCTCCTGGAACCGGCAAGCGCCGAACACCTTCCCGGCCATGGCCAAGACCGGCGCCAACTACCTGAACAGCCAGCTCATCAAGCTCGAGGCGGTGGCGGACGGCTACGAAGAGGGGATCGCCCTCGACACCTTCGGCTACATCGCCGAGGGAAGCGGCGAGAACATCTTCCTGGTGCGCGGGGAAACGATCTACACGCCCACGATCGCGAACGCGATCCTCCCGGGCGTGACGCGGGATTGCATCATGACGCTCTCGAAGGACCTCGGCTTCGAGCTCCGCGAGGAGCAGCTCCCCCGCGAGATGCTCTACATCTCGGACGAGGTCTTCTTCAGCGGCACCGCGGCGGAGATCACGCCGATCACCGAGATCGACCGCATCGCGGTCGGCACCGGCGCCGTCGGCCCCGTGACGCGCAAGCTCCAGAAGGCGTTCTTCGACATCGTGGAAGGCAAGGTGCGCGACCGGCACGGCTGGCTCTTCCCGGTGGAATCGCGCGGCAAGGTCCAGCGCGCGGCGAAGAAGGCGCGGTAGGAACGAGGATGACCGCGAAGGTCGGCGCGGCGGCCACGCCGCGCGAGGCATCCCTCCGCTCCGTGGATCCCGAGATCGACCGCGCGATTCGGGCGGAGATCGGACGCCAGCAGAGCACCCTCGAGCTGATCGCTTCCGAGAACTTCGTGAGCGAGGCGGTGCTCGAAGCCATGGGCTCGCCGCTGACCAACAAGTACGCCGAGGGATACCCGGGAAAGCGCTACTACGGCGGCTGCGAGTTCGTGGACCAGGCGGAATCGCTGGCCATCGAACGGGTGAAGGCGCTGTTTCAGGCCGAGCACGCCAACGTGCAGCCGCATGCGGGCGCGCAAGCCAACCTGGCCGCGTACATGGCGCTGATGCCGCCGGGCTCCACCCTGCTCGGGATGGCGCTCGCGCACGGCGGCCACCTGACCCACGGGCACAAGGTCTCCTTCTCGGGGATCCTCTTCAAGCCGGTCCAGTACGGCCTGTCGCCCGAGACCGGCCTCATCGACTACGACCAGATCGCGAAGCTGGCGCGAGAGCACAGACCACACGTACTGGTGGCGGGCGCGAGCGCCTATCCCCGGTTCTTCGACTTCCCGAGACTCCGCGCGATCGCGGACGAAGTGGGCGCCAAGTTCGTCTTCGACATGGCGCACGTGGCCGGGCTGATCGCGGGCGGGGTGCATCCCAACCCCACGCCGTACGCGGACGTGGTCACCTCCACGGCGCACAAGACGCTGCGCGGGCCGCGGAGCGGATTCATCCTTTGCAAGAGCGAGCACGCGAAGGCCATCGACAAGGCGGTATTTCCCGGCATGCAGGGCGGTCCGCTCATGCACGTGATCGCGGCCAAGGCGGTCTGCTTCAAGGAGGCCGCGACTCCCGAGTTCCGGGCGTACGCCAAGCAGGTGGTTGCCAACGCCAGGACCCTGGCGGACGGGCTTCTGACGCGGGGCTACACGCTGGTCACGGGCGGGACGGACAACCATCTCCTCCTCGTGGATCTGAGGGAAGCGGGGTATTCGGGGGCGGACGCGGAGAATGCCCTCCATGAAGCCGGGATCACGGTGAACAAGAACGCGGTGCCGAACGATGCGCGGCCTCCCGCGGTGACGAGCGGCATCCGGATCGGCTCCGCCGCCATCACCTCGCGAGGGATGGGGGAGAGCGAGTTCCAGCGGCTGGCCGTCTGGATCGACGAGGCCCTCCGCCACCGCGCCGAGGCGGCCGCGCTGAAGAAGATCAGAGCACAGGTCGAGGAGCTCGCCCGAGACTTCCCCCTGTACGTGAACCGCAACCCGTAAGCCGCTACCTTCTCATCCGATGCCTGAACTCACCATCGAAGAGCGAAACGCCAGGGTCCGCGAGGAGAGCGCCTTCGTCGACCCGCTGACCCGCTCGATCGAGTCGGTGATCGTGGGGCAGGGCGAGATGGTGCGGCGCATCCTGGTCGGCCTCCTGGCCGACGGGCACCTCCTGCTCGAGGGCGTGCCGGGTCTCGCGAAGACCCTCGCGGTCAAGACGGTCGCGCAGGCCATCCAGGCCTCCTTCCACCGCATCCAGTTCACGCCCGACCTGCTGCCGGCGGATCTGACCGGCACATTGATCTACGACCTCAAGAAGGGATCGTTCACGCCCAAGTTCGGTCCCGTCTTCACGCAGATCCTGCTCGCGGACGAGATCAACCGCGCGCCGGCCAAGGTGCAGAGCGCGCTCCTCGAGGCGATGCAGGAGCGCCAGGTCACGCTGGGCGACACGACGTACCCCCTGGAGAATCTCTTCTGGGTGCTCGCGACCCAGAACCCGATCGAGCAGGAGGGGACCTATCCGCTTCCCGAGGCGCAGATGGACCGGTTCCTCCTCAAGATCCGGGTCGGCTATCCCAGCCCCGAGGAGGAAGCGCGGATCCTGGACCGCATGGGCGGCGAGCCGCCGCCGCCGCCGCGCCCGGTGATCGACGTGAAGGAGATCCTCGCGGCGCGCCATTCGGTGAACGGAATCTACCTGGACGAGCGCATCCGGAACTACGTGGTGGACCTGGTGCACGCGACGCGCGAGCCGGAGCGGTTCGGGCTCGACGTGCGGCCGCTGGTGCAGTACGGCGCCTCGCCGCGCGCCACGCTGGCCCTCGCGCGCGGCGCCCGCGCGCTGGCGTTCCTCGAGGGGCGCGCCTACGTGACGCCGGACGACGTCAAGACGATCGCGCCCGACGTCTTCCGGCACCGCGTCCTTCTCACCTACGAGGCAGAAGCCGAAGGGGTGCCTGTGGACGAGATCGTCCGCCGCATCCTCGCGCGCGTCGAGGTCCCGTGATCACCCCGGAGCTCCTGGCGCAGGTCCGGAGGCTCACCATCCGGAGCCGCCGGGCCGTCGAGGAGGTCTTCTCCGGCGCCTACCGGAGCGCGTTCCGCGGCAAGGGCCTCGAGTTCGCCGAGGTTCGGGAGTACGTCCCCGGCGACGACGTCCGCTCCATCGACTGGAACGTGACCGCGCGGCACGGCCATCCCTTCGTGAAGCGCTTCGACGAGGAGCGCGAGCTGACGGTGGTGGTGGCGCTGGATCTCTCGGCCTCGCTCCGCTTCGGCACGCGGGCGCGGACGAAGCGCGAAGCGGCCGCCGAAGCCGGTGCCTTGGTCGCGCTGGCCGCGAGCCGGAATCGGGATCGCGTGGGCCTTCTCCTCTTCACCGACCGGGTGGAGCTCTACCTTCCTCCCTCGAAGAGCCGCGCTTGCTCGCTTCGGATCGTGCGCGAGCTGGTGGCGTTCGAGCCGAAGGGAACGGGCACGGATCTGGGAAGCGCGCTCGCGTTCCTGGGCAGGGTCCTGCGACGCCGCGCGGTGGTGTTCCTGATCTCGGACTGGATCGCGGATTCCTTCGACCGCCCGCTGAACCTCCTCGCGCGCCGCCACGAGCTGGTCACGATCGAGGTCGAGGACCCGTTCGAGGACTCGATTCCGGATCGCGGGCTGATCCTCGCGCGGGATCTCGAGACGGGCAAGACCCGGCTCGTGGACCTGGGCGTCTCCGCGGCGCGCCGGGAGTGGCGGGCTCAAAAGGGCCGCCGCCACCGCGCCCTCCACGAGACGCTCCTGCGCGCCCGCGCGGGGAGGATCCGCGTACGCTCGGACCGGCCGGTCGCTCCGGAGCTGGTCCGTCACTTCGAGCGTCGCGCCTTCCGGCGCTGATCCCGTGTCCCGACGCCTTCCCGCCGTCGCGCTCCTTCTCGTCGCGCTGGCGCTGAGCGGATGCACCCGCGGCGTGGGCGCCGGGGCGAAGCGCATCATCGAGCGCGAGGAAGTCGTCGGCGCCTCGCGCGTGAAGCTCCGGAGCGAGCTTAACCCGGCCCGGGGCACCCTGGGCGATCCGATCACGTGGCGGCTCACGGCGTCGCTCCCCGAGGGACTCAAGTCGACGAGCGTGCTCCTTACGCCTCCACCCTCCACGCTCGAGGTCGACAGCGCGCGCGCGGCGCCCGGCGTGGGGAACGCGCGATCGCGGGTCTTCATCCTCCGCGGCTTCGACCTGGGGCCCATCCCGCTCCCGCGCGCCACCCTGGTCGTGATGGCGGCGGGGAAGCTCGACACGCTGGAATTCCCGAGCGACACGCTCTTCGTGGATTCGCTGTCCACGCAGGCCGCAGGGCAGCTAAGGCCCGATCGAGGAGCGATCCAGACCCCGCTCCGTCCGATCGACCTCGCCGTGCTGATCGGGGGGGCGGCGCTCCTCCTCGCGATCCTCCTCTTCCTGGTTCGGAGCCTTCTCCGATCGCGCCGGCGCCGCGCGGAGATCGCCGCGGCCCCAGCGCCCGTCGAGCCGCCCGAGTCGATCCTGGGCCGCGAGCTCGACCTCCTCGAGCGCGAGCTGGCCTCGCTCCCGCGCGATATCTTCTACGAGCGGCTGGCGCAGGTGCTGAGAACGTACGCCGCAGCCGTGACCGGGGTCTTGGCGCTCGACCTGACGACGTCGGAGCTGGACAAGGCGCTGAGCGGGCACGAGCGGCGTGAGCTCCTGATCGCGGCGCTCCGCCGGGCGGATCTCGCGAAGTTCGCGCGCTACCAGGACGAGGAATCGGAGGCGCGCGCGATCCTGAGCCAGGCACGCTCCGTCGCGGGGACACTCTAGCCATGCGATTCGCCTCGCCCTGGTATCTGCTCTTGCTGATCCCGTTCCTGGCCGCGTTCTGGGTGGCGCGACGC
>WNFL01020921.1_pt1 | contig 10519 bp, 9 predicted proteins | sample 5400361 | NCBI WGS metagenome assembly WNFL01 (sample SAMN13153351, study PRJNA577476) | soil metagenome | isolation source: 40 cm soil on Douglas fir-dominated hillslope | place: USA:California | collected 2013-09-17 | reverse complement strand
CCTTCCCTTTTGAGATGGGTCGAGCGCGTCGCGCAAGCCATCACCCAGTAGATTAAAGGCAAACACAGTGAGCATAATCGCCAGACCCGGATAAATCACCAACCATGGTGCCGTGCGGTAAAACGATTGGCCCTGCTGAATCATTCCGCCCCAACTCGGTGTGGGAGGTTGCACGCCGATACCCAGATAGCTAAGACTCGCCTCTAGCATCACATTCGTCGCGACGCCAAGCGTGCCCCAGACAATGAGGGTCGGAATTAATTGGGGTATAATGTGACGAAACAAGATCATCAAACGTCCGGCACCCAATGCGCGGCTGGCTGTGACAAATTCACGCTCACGCAATGCAACCACCTGACCATAAACAACCCGCGCGATCCACGTCCAATACACAACACCGATTACCAGGATGATGATCCAAAGACTTGGCTTGAGAATGGCGACCAGGCTCATAGCCAGGAGCAGTGTTGGGAAAGCCATCATGACCTCAGTGAAGCGCATGAGCACCGATTCGATCAGGCCACCGAAGAAGCCGGCCACCGATCCGATCATGACGCCGAGCGTCACTGCCAATGTATTCGCGAGGACGCCGACGAGCAGGCTGACGCGTGCTCCATAGATGATGCGGCTCAACAGGTCACGACCGTTGGCATCTGTCCCTAATGGAAAGCGCCAACTGCCTTGGAGTAATGTGCTGGGTATGGGCTGGCCATCGGGGGTCAAGCCGTCTTGATATTGAATGGTTGGATCATGTGGCGCCAGTAGTGGCGCAAAAAGTGCAGTGATGATAATGAGCAACCCGAGCATAGCGCCCAGCATCGGAGCGCGATCACGCTTGAGCCGGCGCCAGATTAACGCCATATATCCGTATTCAACGTCTGGCACGACTCCTTCGATGAGGTGCGGTGGTTGCGCGGTTTTGCTTGGTGAAGTTGTCTCTATTTGGGCGGGTTGCATACTGCGACGCGGAAACCTCCCGAAGATTTTATTCTTCGGGAGGTCTTGATTATTTTCAGATAGGGCTATTTTTCAAGCCACATCGTTTCATAAAAGAACAGATGCTCAGGATGAGTGAGCGTGGGTTGACCATGCAATTTCTCAGAGTGAGCGATATCATATTCACCATTGTATACGGGTACCCAGACGGCGGCGTCCATCAACGACTTGAAGAGCGGAGCGTACGCCGTGAGACGTGCATCGCGGTTCGTCATCGCGAGCAGGTCTTTGCTCTGTTTATCCAAGGCATCGTTGCAATAACGGGGCCAGTTCCAGCCTCCGGGTGTGTTTGAACCGCAGCCCAGAATTGGACCGTAAAAGTCGTCAGGATCGGGGTAGTCCTGAATCCAGCCCAGCCCGCCCGACCAGGTGAGAGGCGTCCGGCCGTTGCCCGCATCGTCAATCACGTTCGGTGCGGCGAGCGTGTTGATGGTGAGCTTGATGCCGACCTTGGCAAGATCTTGTTGGAACGACTCGCACAATTTCGGCTGTGGGTCCACCGAGATGCACTCGATGCTGGTTTCAAATCCGTTGGGGAACCCAGCTTGGGTCAGCAGGGCTTTGGCTTTATCGGGGTTGTACTCATAGCCCGTATAGGATTTATCAAAGCCAGGCATGAGCGGTGGCAACACTTGGTTGGCCACAGTGCCGCGGCCATTCAGCAATTGGATGATGCGCTGTTTATCGATGGCATAGTTCAATGCCTGGCGCACCTCCGGTTTGTCGAATGGCGCGGTGGTGGTGTTGATGGCAATGTAGATCGTGCTGACCTGCGGCTGTTTCTCCAGCCGGCTCTTCCAGGCGGGGTCGGCTGAGATGCGCGCCCAATCGGCTCCGGGTGGCGGATCGCCCATTAACTGGATATCGCCTTTTTCAAGACGCAGTAAGGCGACATCGGGCGCAACACCGACCTGAATTGTGATCTGGTCGAGGTAGGGCAAATCAGTCATGAAGTAATTTGGGTTACGCACAAAGGTTAGCGACTCGCCGGATTTCCATTCCTTGAGTGTGAAGGGACCTGTGCCCACCGGAGCGTGACCAAAGTTCTCCCCTGCTTTCGCCACTTCCTCTTTCGGCACGATAAAGGCAAAATTGAGCGCCATCTTGTTTAGAAAAGTGACATCGGGCGCGGTGAGCGTAAATTCAACGGTATACGGATCGAGTGCCTTGATGCCTTCCACTGAGGTGGCTGTGCCAGCAATAAATTCCTGTGCGCCCTTGATACCGGTAAAGAACCCTGACCCTGGGCTGCTGGTCTTGGGGTCAAGCACACGTGTCAATGTGTAGATCACATCATCGGCAGTGAACTCGCGTCCGTTGCTGAACTTTACGCCCTTGCGAAGTTTGAAGGTGTAGACCGTCGCATCCGCATTGACCTGCGGCAGGCTCTCAGCCAAACGCGGCGTGATCGTGGTGCCGCTGTCATAATCGAGCAGACCGTCGAAGACCAGTTTTTCAGCGGGCCAGTTTGTCCAGTCATAACCGATCGCCGGGTCCAGTGTTGCCAGATCGTCTTTGTAGGCAACCGTGATCTCGCCACCCTTTTGAGGCTGTCCATTATTTTGATTTGCATTCGGGGCCTGAGTCGGCTTGGCGGCACCACCGCATGCGGCAAGCAGTGTGACCAGCACAAGCGTCAGGGCAAGGACCGTTCTGTTTTTCATGAGCGCGCTCCTCCTTCAGCTAAGACATGCATGGATTATACTGCTAATGTATTCAACCTCAACCTTTTTATTAAATGAACACAATTTTACCCTGAGGACTAACACCGTTCGGGATTATGAATGGGATCGATGAGCAGCTTTTCATAATATGTCACCCTCCCGAAGGACATCGGGACGATGTGAGTGTAGAAGGGTGACATACAAAACAGGTAATTAATCCGTCACCGTGACCGGATCGTCGGTGTGATTGATGTTCCACAGCTTCCTGCTAGCTCTTACGACCCGGTCAGGCGGGTCAGCTCGAGGTCGATGACCACAGCTTCATCTTCCGCCAACAGACCGATCGTGCCATTCGGCAAAATGACCGTCCCATCCGTGCGGACCCAGCTTCCGTCTGGCGTGACGACGTCGTTTTCCATGATCAGCATGTCGCCATTGACCAGCAGGATCATCTGCCCGCGCTTCATCATTGCCATATCTTTGCTCAAATCCATTCTCTTCACCTCCTTTCGCAAGGAGTTTGGGTCGGCATCCCCGCTCGGATATAGCTTGACTAAGCGTACAAAATGGAATTAAGAAAGGTATGAGGCTGGGTTAAATTTGGAATTAAGTAGCGGTTTGGCTTATGACAAATTTGCTGTGAAAATACATGCCTACCATTTGCAACGAATTTCACATCGCCCCTGTGCTCTTCAGGGGACTAACACCGTTTGGGATTACGAATGAAAAACAAAATCGCCTCTCGAACCCCTGCGGTTCGACAGGCGATTTTGTTTCCACATATAATTAATCCGTCACGGTGACTAGGTCGTCGGCGTGTTCGGTGTTCCATTTGGCGACAGGGTCGTCACTTTTTATTTTGTGTTTGGCTTTCTTGTTATTTTAAGGATTCTGTGGGATGGACACTTTGCATTTACTTTACTTCAGTTGCTACTATATAAGAAAACTATAGGCATGCCATCCTGGGAGAGCGAGCGGAGGCTACGACCGACACTTGCACCGCACGCAAGTGCAGGTGAGGATCTCTGCCGACATTCGTAGAGATGCTTCGCCGCAAAGCGGCTCAGCATGAGTCAAGTTCTTTCCACGCAAATTAATTTGTGCGGAAAGAAAATTTTTTTATGTGGGAAGGGATTTTGGCATAGCTTCTGTAACGAAAACCACATTGCACGGACTTGGTTTTTCCTGTATCCTTGACCCTACACACCCGAACGTTTAACCCAAAGGGGAGCAATGCCCCGCAAACTTTCTGAAGAACGCACCCGCAAGGAAATGATCGACCCGCAACTTGAAAGCGCGGGTTGGTATCTTCGTGACCATTCCAAGGTAAAGACCGAAATTCCTGTGGATGGTTACGATGCTGAGCCATGGAATGGAGTTTCAGATTACGGTCTGTATCGCGAAAACGGGGGCTTGGTGGGGCGTGTCGAGGACCTGCGCGGGAGAATGTCCGAGGTGGGGAGGCAGATCGAGGGATTGTTTGAGAGTTTGTTGAGCGAAAGTTTTGAATAATTGCCCCATCCCGTCTTTCCCCAAATGCCTAAGAGCACGGAATTTGGGGGAAGGTCAATATGAAGTAGGAATGAATATTTCTATTCAAGCCCAATGTAAAGTTGTCCCTCCCCTGTTTTTGACCCGCTGTTCTTCGCGGGACACAAACGGGGGAGGGTAGGTGGGGGCAGATATGCCGCGCAAACAAAGAAGCGACCCTAAAACCAAACACCAAGCCATTGAACTTCGCAAAGAGTCAACTCCCGCAGAGCGCAAACTCTGGTCACGAATCCGCAACGATCAGTTGGGGGTCACTTTCCGAAGACAACATGCGATTGGAAATTACATCCCTGATTTTTGTTCACCTAAAGCCAATCTCATCATTGAACTCGATGGTAGTCAGCATTTGGAACAAGAGGAATATGACAAAGATAGAACAAAATATTTGGAATCGCTGGGCTACAAAGTGATCCGTTTTTGGAATAACGATGTAATGAACAATATAGAAGGCGTTATACTCGCCATTATCCACGTTATGGAAAATGACCTCGCCGTTTGAGGCTCGGCATTTGAGCCTCGCAAGTCAACGAGTTGTCCCTCAATGGGGATGCTGCGTGATTTGTGTCCTTGTTGAGCGAAAGTTTTGGGCATAAATAATAGAAGTACAATAAAGTATTAGCCAAAGGAGGCTCAAATGTCTGTTCTGGTAACAATGCGCGTGAAAGTACATGATTTCGAAGGCACAAGTCAAGCGGTTGCCAAATATGGCGATGTCATGCTGAAAACTGGCTGTCATTGGTATAAAGTCTATCAACGGGATGGAGACGAGAAAGAAGTTTTGTGGTTGATGGAGTTCGACAGTCATGAAGCCTTTGAGAAAAGCGGCGGTGACATGGAAGAGGATTTCGTCTCGCTCATTAATCCTGCCAGCGATTGGGATGACGCCGTCTGGAAATTGTCACTGCAAAATAGCTGACGCCTTGCAACCTTGTACCTGCGAGAAGCGTTTGCCCCCTTCGCTCCGTTTCGAGGGTCTGTAACGGGCGTGTTGGCGACCGAACGGAGGGTCGAGTCTTTGCCTGTCCCCGTTCTGTGGGGGCGGGGAAGGATGTCCACGGCTAGGCTTCGTTGTCCTGATGTTAACTTGGTAACCTTTTCGAGGTTGCTTTTCGGATAAATTATGGCATAATAGTATCAACCTAACAGATTTGTTAATAAAAGCTTTGCAGACATTGCTCTTGATCGCCAAAGGAGAACAAAGTGTCAGAAAGCACAGCAAAAAACGAAAACGGAGAGAGGAAACGGATGCCGATCTTGGGTGTCCTGATATTATCTTTTCTCTGTCTTGTCTCATTAATGATTTATGGATCGGGGGTTACGGATTCGGTTTCTGCCACCTTATATACGCGCGCCAAGATCCATTCGAATGCCACCAGAACGTCCATTGCCTTGACGAATGATCTGCTTTTTGGAACAGTTACCGTGGTAGTGACCCCTCAGCCACCAACGACCACTCCCCAGCATCATCTCGTGATGGTGCTCCCCACCCGCATAAATAATCCCATAGATATAGTCATCCCCACCATAATAACGACACCTACGGGTATTTCACTAATACCCGTCACCGGAAACACAACGCTCGACACACATAACAGCTCAGCGGCTTCGCCCACAGCCACTTCGATTCCTATTCACACGAATACACCGATTGCAACTGGCACGCGCACGCCATTACCAACGATTACGCCAATATCAAGTAACACATCGCTTCCGACCAGTACGTTTTTCCCAACGACAACATCCATTCCGCCTGCTACCAGCACACCAGCCCCTACGAATACACTAGCGCCAACGGGCACCCCGAAGCCAACCAACACACCGAAACCAACTAATACTCCCCGACCGACCCGTACTCCACCACCACCTGCTACCAATACGCAGCCTCCGCCACCCGACACGAACACACCTCAGCCTCCGGATACACCGATCCCACCTACCAATCCACCGGACACACCGATCCCCCCTACCGATCCACCGCCAACCATCTACCCTTAGGAAAACACCGCGATGAAATAACAACCTGAAACGCAAAAGCAATTGCGCTCGCTGGCGTTATCGCTATTTGGGAGCTTGTGTCTCAAAAAAGAAATTAAGTAACAGTCTCTTGTAGGGCTGACCTCTTCAACGCGATCTTCTTCGTCAACATAAATAGTGGAAACGTCCCTGCAATTGCCAGGATCAATTTGCCATAGCCGATACGATCGGCGACCATATCCACCAGCCCGTAACTTAGCACAGGGTTTCGCAACGCAAATTCAAACGAAGGCTTTGGCATCCCATAGAATATACTCGTCAATAAATTCCCCAGCCTGTGATTGCGGCCAATCTGCTGTTCCACCGAAACGCTATATCGTTCAAGCTGACCTGATAGGATCGCCTCAGCCGCCAATCGTCCGCTTTTGATCGCGAAGCGAATGCCCTCACCCGTAAACGGGTCAACAAGTCCAGCTGCATCGCCAGTCAACAAACAGCGTGCCGTGCCAAGCGGTTCACGCTGGCGATAGATTGGAAGCGGGTGACCAGTTCTTGGTTGGGCTTGAATCGAGATTCCAAAGCGCTGCATCACACGCTCCAAAACGGCTTGCAATTCCCCAGGCTTGGGGTTCAGTCCACCAATCCCAATCGACAAATGATCAGCTTTCGGAAAGATCCACAAATATCCGACCCCGATCTCACCGAAGATCAACATAGGCTTATTCTCAAAACGCCGCAGGGTTTCTTCGGAGACCGCAGCTTCGATTTCTATTGCACCCGCCATGATTTTTCTGCGTCGCAGATTCAATGCGCGTGCGACCATAGAGTTTGCCCCATCAGCTGCGATCAGATAATCCGACTCGAACCGCTCTCCTGCAACTGTTTCAACTGCTACTGTTTCAAGAGACTCTTTCACCGCCCGCACTGCTGCGCCCTCACGAATCTCAGCCTGTGCATGGCTCAACAAATAAGCATCGAACTCCGCCCGCATCACCATCCGCAACGACGACTCCCCCACGGGGATCGTAACCATCTTCTCGCCCAATGCATACGAGATGGCATGCACTTTGGATTGAATGACCGGCTCGAAAGAAAATGGAAATTGTTCCAGCACTTGTGCCGATACGGCGCCACCACAGGTTTTATAACGCGGCAGAAATTCCTTCTCGAGCACGAGAACTTTCCGGCCCGCCTGCCCCAGAAAAAAAGCGGCAGTGGCTCCCGCAGGTCCACCGCCAACAATGATCACGTCAACTCTTTGAGTCATCCCTTACGATTCCTGACGCATACCAATAATCCATATGCAAAATCATAACACCGTTTTTATGATGAACGTGTTGTAAAAGTGAGAGCTGTAAAAATACAAGGAGCAAATTTTATGAGCACCGCAAATGATGATCGTATCCACCCGTTCACCCGCGTTGTTGCTGCCAGTGTAATCGTCGTTCTCCTGCTGGCATTTTTTGCCCTCTATCTTGAGCCGGATCATACTGATATCGATTTCGCCTGGACGATCTTGCCACGTGCCTCTGCCATCTTGATTGGTGCTGGTTATACTGCAGGCGCATATTTCTTTGTCCGCTTGCTGGGTCAAAAGCAATGGCATCGTGTGCAAGTCGGCTTCCTGCCCATTACCGCCTTCACCATCTGCATGTTCGCCGCAACCATGCTGCACCTGGATCGCTTTCATCATGGTATGTTTGCATTCTATTTGTGGACAATTATCTATGCCATCACGCCATTCCTGGTTCCGTTTATTTGGTGGCAGAATCGCGCAACCGCTTCAAGTGACCTGGAAGATAAGGATGTGCATTTCTCGTCCTTTGTGCGCATTGGTTTGGGGATTATGTCTATCCTTGGTATATTATTCTTTCTGATTGTGTTCTTTAAGCCCGCTATTTTGATTTCATTGGCACCTTGGAAGTTGACACCACTCACCGCACGCATCTTCACAGGTTGGACCATTCTCACGCTGGCAACGGTCCTTTCGATTGCCAACGATGGACGCTGGAGCGCCACGCGGATTCTAATGGAAAGCGCAATGGTCGGCATTGCATTAACTTTGCTCGGTCTGCCGCGCATGTGGGGTGATTTCGATACCTCCAAGCCCATGACTTATATTTTTGTCGCTGGAATTGTTCTGACTCTGATCGCATTTATCATCATCCATATTCGACTGGATAAATTGAGTCAACGAACAGGGTGAGGAACCATGAAGAAGATCACCGCAGGGATGTGGATCGAGAACCCAGTGATGGGCCAGCGCTCCATGTTACTCAAAATGCCAGCCGAAACAGACGGACGTTATTTCGAGATGGAATATGTCTGCAAACCTTTTACAGGCAGAAACGCCATTCCCTTACATTATCACCCCACATATACTGAACACTTCCAAATCCTCAGCGGTAAGGCGCGTTATATTTTGGGGAAGAAAGAACTGACTGCCTCACCTGGTGATGAACTTATATTTCCGCCAAAAATAAATCACATTCATCCGTGGAGCGACAGTGACCAGGAGTTACGTGTCCACTTGATCAGCGAAGCCAACCCGCCAGACATGGTTGGCTTGAATGCCAACATCAACACGGCTGTCACCTTGTTTGGTTTGGCGCGCGATGGCAAAGTGGGCAAGGATGGCGTGCCGAATATTTTGCAACAAGCTGTCTCGGGTAGATCAATTCTTCCCGGAGCCTGCCCCGCTGGACTATCAATAAGAAGCGCTCGCGTCATCCTCGGGTTTCTGGCCCAGATTGGATACCTTGCAGGCTATTTAAAAACAAATCCCTCAACCGTGAATTCCAAACCCATCAACAAATCTCACCAGCAAATCGCATGGCTTATCCTGGTCTTGCTTTTATGTCTCCGCATCCCATTTACAATTACAATCATTTATTTCCTGCCGATTGAAAATCAGATCGGAGGCGCCATTTATGAAACCAGCACCTATTTTCTGATCGCCGCACTAATCTGGTGGGAGCGGGATCAACTGTTGGATTTTCACATAGATACTTCAGCCCTTCTAATTATAATTACCCTCCGACCCTTCCAAACACTCATCCTGAATTATTGGAAGGTCGACTCGCCGCTCGCTTTTCCAAAACCATTTGGATTAACACTTTGGGGAATTTCTATCGGACTATCGCTGCTACTATGGCAAAGCGGCTTTAAATTAACTCGAATTTCATTTCAGTCTCTAGGCTGGCTTGCCCTGGGAATAGCAGCAGGCATTTGTGTGTCCATTGGTGAAAATGCGAAAACATTTGCGTCAATGATATCCGACACACATATTTCCTCGACTCCCCTGTTGCCAGTGTTTTATTCCACTAGCCTGAATCTGGTCTATCACCTTGGCTTTGCACCAATCAATGAAGAACCGCTCTTTCGTGGTTTCTTGTGGGGTTATCTGCGTCAATCCAAATGGCATGAGTCTTCAATCTGGATTTTTCAGGCTGTGATTTTCACTTTTGCGCACGTATATTTTGCACGGCAATTTCCACTGATGTTTTGGGTATACATTCCAGGAGCCGCGCTCATATTTGGTTTATTGGCATGGCGCTCACGTTCTATTGCCCCGGCCCTGCTGGCGCATGGGTTGATCAACGGCTCGGTTTATCTTTTGGTTGTTATTACCTTTCGTATATTATCGTAAATGGATGTTATATTGATTTGAAAATTATTTTTGCCAACAAGGAGCTACGACCACACCGACCCGGAAACTGGGTACTGGCCACTGCTGATCGCGTAACTCTTCTGACGTAGAAAAGCCACAAAGTTTGCCTGCGAAGCAGCGTTGTCGAAGCTGATGATCAATAGCTGGGTCTTGTTGTTGGAATCTTTATACTGCACTGAAATAGCCCAAGTATCTCGGAAAGCATAGAGCTTGCCTGGTTCGATGGCAATGACCTGGGTCGGTTTGACAAGGACCATCCAATCGGTTTCCTGCTTTCGTACCTGAATGCCATATACACGCTGCGTAAATACAAAGTGGATATAAACACCGAGTGAATTATCCTCTGCAAAAAACAAATTCGCATTCGCGCTTTGGAACTTGCGTTTTGATGTTCCGAACTCGAGGGGTTGCATTTTCTTAACCTGCTGAAAAGTCCCAGTGGCTTTTGTGAGACCCTTCTTGATTTCAGTACCCGGCGCAACCGGTTGAACGGGAAATGGACCGAACACTGTCGCAGGAAATAGGAAAATGATAATACACAAGAGTCCTATGAAGCCCAGCGCTGCAATCTCGACCAATGAGATCAACAAGTTCGCAGGCTTTTGACCCTCTTCGATATAAATATCTTTACTGGTTTGAAACCCGGCTGAATTGATATTCGCCA
>WNFL01143913.1_pt2 | contig 10520 bp, 9 predicted proteins | sample 5400361 | NCBI WGS metagenome assembly WNFL01 (sample SAMN13153351, study PRJNA577476) | soil metagenome | isolation source: 40 cm soil on Douglas fir-dominated hillslope | place: USA:California | collected 2013-09-17 | reverse complement strand
CGACCTTCATCGACTCCCGTTCGGAGACTTCAGGCGCCTTGTCGGTGGGCATGGCTCCCTCCCTGGGGCGATTCTAGCCGGGGCGCCTCAATGAATGAACAGCCATTCATTAATCATGAAGACATACCATGCGGCCCGGCCCAGCCATGAGCCCACGTCATGCAACTCGCCCAGGGGCTGGTCAGGCGCGGAGAACGCCGGGGAACCGACCGGGCCCCCCCGCGTGACCGGGGAAGACCGCGCCCAGGTCCTTGGCTCCGAGCCCGCGGGAGAGAACCTCGCCGAGCAGATCGCGGAAGTCGGTGGTCAGGGCCAGGTCGCGCCCCTCGTAGAGCTGGCCGGATCCGAGGCCGGGCCAGCGGCCGTGGACCTGTCCGCCCTTCACGGACCCGCCGAGGACGAAGGAGACGCTCGCGTGGCCATGGTCGGTCCCGCGGTTGCCGTTCTCGCGCACCGTGCGCCCGAACTCCGTCATGGTCACAACCACCACGTCGGCCATGCGGTCGCCCAGGTCGCGGTGGAACGCGGCGAGCGCCCCGCCGAACTCGCGCAGCCGGTTCGCGAGCTGTCCCTCCACCCCGCCCTCGGCCGCGTGGTGGTCCCAGCCGCCCACGTCCGTGAACGCCATCTCCACCCCCACGTCCGCCTTGATGAGCTGCGCCACCTGGCGCAGGCTGTCGCCGTAGGGGCCGCGCGGGTAGACCACCCCGGCTGCGGGCTGGTACCGGGACGGATCGGTCTTCTTCAAGAACTCGATGGCCTCGAAGGCCTCGCGGCCGGTTCCGTGCAGCGTGTCGTGCACCGCGCCGCCGTACATCTCCTCGAAGCCGCGGGCCACCTGCGCGCCGGCCGCGGGCCGGAGGCCGAACTCGCGGATGCTCGACATGGCCACCGCGGGAGCGCGGCCGGCCAGCGAGCGGGGGAGGGTCGGCGTCATCGACACCGCGCGGAACGGCGTCGCCTGCGGATCGGGGGTCGTCTGCAGGTGGCGGTTCATCCATCCGTCCTCGGTCGCCTTGCGGCCCGGAGTGCCGCTCTCCATGAAGTCCTGCGCGTCGAAGTGCGACCGCGTCGCGTCGGGGCTTCCCACGGCGTGGACGATGGCCAGGCTCCTCTCCTGCCACAGGGGCAGCAACGGCTGGAGGGCCGGGTGCAGGCCGAAGAAGCCGTCGAGATCGAGGGCCGCGTCCTTGCCGCCGCCGCGGGGCGCCGGGACCGCGATCGACGGGCGGAGCGCGTAGTAGGCCTTCTCGCCGTAGGGCACGACGGTGTTGAGCCCGTCGCAGGCCCCGCGCTGGAAAATGGTGACCACGGTCTTCCGACGGCGCATGGCACCCTCCGCCGCGTAAGCGGCGCGGGTGAGGAACCGGGGAGCGACGCCGAAGGAGACGAGGGCGAGCCCAGACGACTTGAGGAAGAACCGGCGCGTCAGCATCACTACCTCCGCTGGAACTCGGGCGAGCCGAGCACGAGGCCGGCCATGCGCGCGGGGCTCAGGTCCGTCTCGCCGTCGATCGTCTTGCGCGTCGAGTCCGAGAGCCCCTGGGGCACCAGCCGAGCGGCCAGGGCGGTGGCCGCGGCCGCGCCCTCAGCGGCGCCGCCGGCGAGCTTCGTGGTGTCGATGCGCACCCCGACGATGCGCCCGCCCGCGAGGTCCAGGGCGAAGTTCAGGCGGGCTAGGAGGCCGCTCGTCGAGACCCAGGCCTCTGCCGTGTCCTTGTATCCGGTGGGGGGCTGCTGCATGTAGAGCGGCATCCCCATGGCGGCGATGCGCTTGGCGAGGTCGATCGGGTCGTCGACGAGAGCACCCGATGCCCGCGCCGCGCTCACCACGAACTCGAGCGGCGTCTTGACCTTCGCGTTGCGGTAGGCGGGGCCGAGGAACTCGGGAGAGGTGACGATCGCCCGCACGACCTCGCGGATGTCTCCGTCGGTCCTCTTGAAGACCGCGGACGCCTTGTCCACGAGCGCAGCGGGCGGCTCGTCGGCCACGAACTTGCGCACGAGCTTGGTGGAGATGAAACGGGCGGTCGCGGGATGGGTGGCCAGCAGGTGGATGACCTTCCGGCCCTCTTCCTGGCCCCCGGCCTTGATCGTCTGGCCCAGCACGACCTTGTCGCCGTTGTCGTGGAAGCGTCCCTCGAAGTGGAACTCCGGTCGCTCGTCGCGCAGGCCCTTGATCGTCCAGCCGGTGAAGCAGCGGGCCACCTCGGTCACGTCTTTCTGGGTGTAGCCGCCGTCCACCCCGAGGGTGTGCAGCTCCATGATCTCGCGGGCGTAGTTCTCGTTGAGCCCTCGCTTCCGGCCCTGTCCCGGCGGAGCGCCTTCGGCCGGCCGCCGCATCGTCGGCTGACCGCCGCCGGCCGCGGCTCCGAAGCGGCCGCGCCGCCCCCTGGCGGCGGGCCTGGCGTTCGGGTCGGCGGAGAGCCAGTTGTCCAGGTAGAAGAGCATGGCCGGGCTCTCGGCGGTGGCCAGGAGCAGGTCCTCGAACCGACCCCAGGCATGGGGCCGGAGGACCTCGCGCTCGTACTCTCCGGCGAGGAACTTGACGGGCCCCTTCTGAGCATAGACGTTGAAATGGTTCAGCCAGAAGTCCACCAACACTTCGTCGAGCTGCCGTTCGCTGTGGACGGCGCGCAGGACCTTGGCCTCCTGCAGCTCGGCGATCACCTGCCGGGGAGTGCCTCGCATCTGCGATCCGTACTTCTGCATGAGCTCGCGGCGGGCCTCGCGCTTGCTGTCCTCGCTCGCGCTGTCCATCTCGGCCTGTTTCTGTGCGATCTCCCGCTTGGCCGCGCGCGGGACCTCGTAGCCCTTCAGAAGCTCGTTACTGGAGAGCCCGGCCGTCTCGAGTCGCGCGAGACGGGGGCCGACCGCGGGATCGGGGATGCGCTGCGGCTCGAGCTGTTCCGTGATCCACCTCTCGAGGCCCATGGCCTTCACCTTCTCGACGTCCCCGGGGCGAGGCCCGTAGGCGAGGCGGTTGAGGACGTGGATCACGGCGGCGTCCTCGTAGGGCCTGGGGGCGGCCAGGGCCGTCCCGGGCTGGAGGAGGATCAGGCCGATGGCAAGGGCCGCGGCGGACCGCCCGGCGGTGGAGCGTCGCAAGCGCATCGAGATCCTCCCGTTCACGCTAGCTTGGACCGGGTCCGGCAGGGCCCGGTTGAACGTGAAACGTCTTGCGCCGCGAGGCCCCAGGCCCTTAAACTGCAATGGTTGCGTCATATAGCGAGGCGAGGCACCCGCGTTGCGCTCCTGGTGGCCGCCCTCGTCCCCTGGGGTGGCCTCGCCTTCCCCGCCTCCACACCGGTGACCGTGGTCACGGAAACCGCCCGCCGCCAGGTGATGCCCGTCACCAGCCGGGGCGACGCGGAGCTGCTGCCCATCGACCAGGTGATCGCCGGGCTCGGCGTGACTCTGCTCTCCGACGCGGCCGGAGGCGCCGCCACCTTGACCTTCCAGAAGCGCGAGGTGGGCCTCTACAACAAGCGCAGCCTGGCCTCCGTGCAGGGCGACCTGCGCCTGCTCTCCGCCCCGGTCGTATTCGACGCGGGGCACTGGCTCGTGCCGGTGGACTCGATCGCGCGCCTGCTCGCTCCTTTGCTCGACGCGAAGGTCGAGTGGCGCGCGGCCTCGAGGGTGCTGCTGGTGGGCAACGTCGCCATCCCCCGCGTGACCGTCACCACGTTCGTGACGGGTGACGTGGCCCGGGTGGTGCTCGAGGCGAGCGAGAAGGTGCCGTTCCGGGTGGAGCAGCAGGAGGGGCGCGTCACCGTCTCGATCCTGCGCGACCTCCTGGACGTGCCCTTTCAACAGCAGCGGCTGGCCGGCGGGATCGTGGAGGCGGTGCAGTTCGTCGGAGGCAAGGAGAACCTCTTCGCGATCACCCTCGGCCGGCGCTTCCAGCAGATGAAGGCGGTGGAGCAGGAAGGTCCCGCCCGACTGGTGCTCGAGTTCCAGGGGCCGCCGCTGCCGGTGGTGAGAGCGCCCGTGGCGCCCGCCCCGCGTCCCACGCCCACTCCCGAAACCAGGGTGGTGCGCATCGTCGTGATCGATCCGGGCCACGGGGGCGAGGAGGTGGGGGCGAAGGGCCTTGCGGGGAGCCTGGAAAAGGACGTGACCCTTTCCGTGGCCCGCAAGCTTCGCGCCCTGATCGTGAACCAGCTGGGCCTCCAGGTGTTCCTCACCCGGGACCGCGACGAGGACGTGGGGCTGGACCAGCGCACCTCGATCGCCAACAACTACAAGGCCGACCTCTTCATCTCCATCCACTCGAACGCCATACTTCCTCTCCTACCAGGCGAGCGACGACGAGGGCCGGCGCATCGCGCAGCTCGAGGGGGAGGCGGTTCCCGAGGCTCCGGCCGGCCTGGGCTCGGACGTGGCGCTCATCCTCTGGGACATGGCCCAGGCCGAGCACCTCGAGGAGTCCTCGAGCCTGGCTTCCCGGATCCAGGAGGAGCTGGCGGTGGTGACGGGGAGCCAGGGGCGCGGCGTCAAGCAGGCGCCCTTCCGTGTGCTGGTGGGGGCGGCGATGCCCGCGGTGCTGGTGGAGATTGCCTTCATCAGCAACCCCGAGGAAGAGAAGCTCCTGACCTCCGATGCCTACCAGAGCAAGGTCGCGAGCGCCCTCGCCCGGGGCATCGCGCGCTTCGAGCAGCAGCGGGCCAGCCGGGGACTGTCCTCGCGGAGCAGGCCCGACAGCGGGCGCTAGGCATCGCGAAGGTCGATGACGCCCCGCCAGGTGAACCTGCTGACCGCTCTGTTCCTCGTCGTGCTGCTGGCCGCGGTGACCCTGACCGCGCCCCGCTGGTCGCGCTTCCTCCGGCAGCCCCTGGCCGCGGCGCGCGAAGACGACGGAGCCGCGACGGAGGCCGGAACGGCCTCGGCGGCCCGGGCCGCGGAGCCCGAAGGCGAGCGGCGCATCAGCGTCCGGCTCTATTTCGAATCGGCGGACCAGGGCGGACTCGTCCCCGAGGAGCGCTCGGTGCCGCTGGCGGGCGACCTCGCACGCCAGATCCAGACCGTGATGAAAGAGCTGGTACGGGGATCGACCACGGGGCTCCTGCCGACCCTCCCTCCGGAGGCGCAGGTGCTGGAAGCCTTCGTCTCGGCTCGCGGCATCGCCTACGTCGACTTCTCGCCGGGGATCCGTCAGGTGGCGGTGGGCGGATCGCAGGCCGAGCTGGTGGCGGTCTACTCGATCGTCAACTCGGTGGCCGTGAACTTCCCGGCCGTCAAGAAAGTGCAGATCCTCATCGAGGACAAGCCCGTCACCACCTTGTCCGGCCACGTCGACCTCTCGCGGCCGCTCGGGCCGGACATGACGTTCCTGGCGCTGCCTTCTCCTTCCCCGTCGGCGACGGGGGCGTCGCCCACTCCCTAGGGAGCGGCCGAGACCCGCGCCGTCGCCGGCTTCGCGTCGGCCGTGCGCAGGTGGTCGGCCAGGCCTTTCTGCAGCTCGGAATAGCTGAGGCCGAGGGCCACGGGAAGCGCATCGTCCGACGGCAAACGGTCGGAGAGGGCGGCGAGGAGGCGCAGGAGCCCGGCTTCTCCTCGCAGGCGCAGGATGTGGGCCACCGCGGCCAGGCTGGTGGCGTAGGCGTTCGTGGCCTGCGCCTCGGAGAGGCCCCGGAACGGGCCCTCCAGCGTGAGCAGGCTCGGCAATCGCCCCGCGCGGGCGAGCGGCGCCAGGAGGGCGTCGTCGCGGTCCGGCTCGCCCCCCTCGAGCCACTGCGCCACTCCCTCGTGGAGCCACACCGGGCAGTTGTTCCCCGTCCGAGACGCCACGAAGGAATGGGCCAGCTCGTGGCGCAGTATGCGCACGAGGCGCGGATTCGGCGCATCGAGGCCGAGCACCGGCACCTGGATCGTGCCGTCGTTCCACCCATCGGCCCAATCGGGAGCCCGCGTCGTGTCGCGGAAGGACGCGCCCGTCTGGAGCACCACGGTGACCGACTGCTCAGGCCGGAACCCCAGCCGCGTGGCGTACTCCGCGTGGGCCTCGGTCAGGATCTTGAGCACGGCCATCCCGATGGGCTGGTTCACGCTGCCTTCGTAGCGGATCCGGAACTGGGCGTCCGAGGCGCCCTGCTCTCGCTGCCCGAGCGCGGTCAGCGCTTCGTCGAGCAGGGCCCGGCTGCGCGGGTTGGCCTCGTCGAGGCGCAGCGCCTGAGTGGCACTTTCACTCGCCCGGTTGGGGTCGCCGAGCGCGAGTTGAGCGGCCGCGAGGGCCTGGAGCGCGGGGACGGAGCGGGGGTCGCGAAAAAGGGCGAGGCGCGCGTGGCGGAGCGCTTCGCCCGGGTCCTTTGCCGCCAGCCGCTCCCGACTGCGCAGGATATCGGGATCGAGCCCGGCCTCGCCCGTCGGGGACTCGATCCGGTCCACCATGTCGCGGGGAAGGACGTAGACCGCGCCGTCCTTCTGGTAGCGGACCTCGCTGCTCTCGTACCAGGCCCCCTCGGCCTCGATCGCGCGGCCGCTCTTCAGGACGACCGTGTCGGCGACTACGGCGCTTGCACGGCCCAGGCCAAGCGCAGCCGCGAAAGCGGCGAGTCGGGCGGCGGGAAGGCACCGAGGTCCTGGTTGCACGGGACTCTGTCCGGTCGAAATTCGCTACGGCAACAGGTCCGCGATCGACGAGACCTTGGGAGTGGCCCCGCCGCGGCGGAAATAATCCGGCAACGAATGCCCGGCGGAAACCGCCTCGGGCTCGTTCCGGTAGACGCCCCAGCACAGCCGGTAGCAGCTTCGACCCTTGTAGTTCACGGGCAGGATGAAGAGCTCGTCGGCGGGGACGGCTGCGACAGCCTTCTGGACCGTCTCTTCGGAGCAGGCGACGAGGAGCTGCACGCTGTACCTGCCCCGGGCGCCTCCTTGCAGCTCGGCCGCGAAGGCGCGGGCCGCGCCCGCGTACCCGCCGGCGCGCAGAAGGCCCCGCGCGTCGCCCGACGCGGCGGGCGGCGCGGTTGTCCGGGGCGTCGTGGTGGGCGTTGGAGGGGTTGTGGTCGGGCGCGGGCTGGCGACGGTGACCGGGGGGAGAGCGCTCGGCCCAGGCGCGGTGGACGACGGCGTGCCCTCGACCGGAGGCACGGCGAGGGTTGCCATCGAGGGCGTGGGCCGCGTGGCGGGGGAGGTATGCGCCACCTCAGCCGCCTGGGCGGGTCGCAGCACGAGGAAGTAGTAGCCGGCGCCCCCGGCCACGGCGAGGCCGGCCACGCCCAGGGCCAGCGGCAGGATCGGCACGCTGCGCCCTCGCGCCGGGCGGCGCCCAGCCGTGGGGGTGGGGCGGAACTGCGGCTCCCAACGGTCGCGGTCGGGCCGCGCGGCGGGTTGCAGTCTTCCGCTTGACGAGGCCGACGGATTCAGGAGCGCGTCGAGGGCGGCAAGGTCTTCCTTGCTCGGGCGCGCGGACGGGGCATTGGGCTTTCGTAGTCCTCGCGGTGTGCCGGAGACGGAGACGTATCCAGGTGAAACGACGGCATGGTCTCGGAGGCCGGGGGTATGCCGCGCGGAAGCGTGCCCATGTCGAAGGCTTCGTCGACCGGAGCGCTCTCTGCCGGAGCGCTTGCCAGATCGAGCTTGGGGATGTCGAACGAAGGCGGGGCCTCGAAGGTCGGGAGGGCTCCGAAGGAAGGCTCCGGCTCCGCCGTCGAGAAGTGGACGGGCCCGACGGCCGCATCGGCCGGGGGGGGCGCTATCGTCGCCAGCGGGTCTTCGTGGACGATCGGCTCCGGCTCCGGCGGCAGGACGAACGGCGGCTCGTTCGTCCCGCCCCCGAACTGACGAGCTTCTTTCCCGTGCGGACCGGCAACCGGCTCTGGCGAGGCGAACGCCAGCATGTCGCTTGGGGCGAAGCCCCCAGGCTCAGCCGTGGGGAAGGCGACCTGATCGGCTTCGACGGACACCGGAACCGAGGGGAGGGCTTGGGTCTCGGGAACGAAGAACGGGGTGTCGGGAGTGGGCGGGGCCGCGGCCGGCGGCGACGCAGCAGGAGCTTTGAGCGGGAAGGCGTCCATCTCGCCACCGAAGGCTTCCTGCGCCGCGGCGGCGAGATCGAGCTCTTCGGAGCCGGGGGCGACGGTGCCCCCGCCCGCTTCTGCCCGGCTCACCACTCCCAGGAACAGCAGGCCGCACGCGAGCTTGGCGGCCTCGAACTCGTCGAGTCGTGTCAGGGCCACCGCGTCCTTGAGCGACCTCCGCCCGTCCAGGCGCTCGAGGAGGGGAGTGACGTCGGCGCGCACCTCGCCGATCCGCTCCTGCGCCTGCGCGGTGGGGGCGAGCACCACTCCCAGGCCGTCGATGTGCCGCAAGACGAAGGCCCGGTCGCTGATGCGCGCCACGGAGCCCAGGACCAGCTTCTCCGTGGACAGCTTGAGGTCGACCGCGCCCTTCGGCAGCACCCCGTCTTCGAACTCGAAGCTGCCCAAGCCATAGGCGATCACGTCGGACAGGATGCGCTCGACCTTGATCCGCGCCGCTTCACCCAGCTCGCGCTGGTTCACGTAGCCGCTCTCGGCGAGGACCTTGGCGAGCGGGTTGCCCGGGCCCACCTTGGCGTTGACGTCGTCGAGCTGCTCCTGCGTGATCTTGGCCTGCTCGATCAGGATCGAGCCGAGCTGGTCCTTGGGGTCGTTGGACGACCCGAAGAGGATCCGGCCACTTCGGAAATAGAGGGCCTTGGGATGGCTCGGCCCCTCCACCTTCAAGGAGCCCGTGGCTCCGCGCCGATGGAGGTCCATGAGAAGGAACGGGAATGTTGTGGGATCGATGTTCCCGCTGGTCGGGAACGCCTCCGCCATCAAACCTCCGGCGCCCCTACTCGATCACTCGAGGGCGCATCACACACGGATTCAGTATATTAACACGGAGTGCCCTACCTGATCGACGGCAATAATGTGCTGGGCTCCTGGGGCGGTCCCGTCAAGGGGGACGACCGGCGGGCCGACGTCGTGCGCCGGGTCGCCACCTTCTGTCGGGCGCGCGGGGCGCGCGCCACCATCGTCTTCGACGGCCATCCGCTGCGGGCGGACATGGCGGCGCAGGATCTCGGGCCCGTCACGATCCGGGTTCCGCCTCCGGGCACGGACGCGGACACGGTCATCCGCGAGCTGGTCGACCGTGCCCCGCGCCCGGCGGAGCTGATCGTGGTCACCTCCGACAAGGCGCTCTACTCGTACGCCAAGACCATGGGAGCCGCGGTCCTGCGGGCCCACGAGTGGAACGCGCTCGAGCGGAAGATCGCGGAGACGCGCGCGCACGCGTCCGGTTCGGACAAGCCCGAGCGCGAGGACGACGTGGAGGGCTGGCTCCGCAGGTTCGGCGGCGAGTAGCCGCGCACGCGTCAACCCCCGCGAGCCCCGTCCAACCGGCTTGACGTGGGCGCAAGGCGTGACGCGCGCTCGACTTGCTGGCGCGGCCCCCGTTTCCGCGGCAACTCCGCCTGACGGTCGAGCCGCGCGATCCCTCCCGGCTGTCGCCCCGCTCGCACCCTAAGTCACAGGCCGTCTTCAGGTTGATCGGCGCCTTGCGGCCGCGGCACCGGCCTTGCCTCTGTCGTGTGCGTGTGCGGCGGACCGGTGCCCGGGTGCTCGGTGGGAGAGCCGGGGCCCGGGCGCCGGGTTTCCGCCAAGAAGGACGGTGAACCGGGGACGGCGGTCCGCGAGGCCAAACGAGGACCGCGACGCGCCACGGAAAGCGCCGCGCCGCACTGTTACTTGCCCGGGAACGGGCATGAATCGAGGAGAAACATGATGAAGTTTCGCCGCATCGTCGCTGCCGCGCTGGCCCTCACCGTGGCCAGCCTTCTGTCCACCGGGGTCGCCTTCGCGGCCGCCAAGCCGGCCCCGACCGGCAAGGTCAACGTGAACACCGCCACTGCCGAGCAGTTCACCGTCCTTCCCGGCGTGGGCCCCAAGCTCGCCGCGCGCATCGTCGAGCACCGCCAGAAGGCCGGCTCTTTCAAGACCGTGCAGGAGCTGCTCAACGTCAAGGGGATCGGCGAGAAGAACCTCGCGAAGATCCAGGGCTACCTGACCCTTGGCGAGCCCGGCCGGAGCGCTTCGAGCAAGTGAGGTAGAGGCGGGGGACGGCCGACCCCGTTCGGCCGTCCCCTCCTTCCATCGCCATGAAACAGCGCGGATTCACCCTGGTCGAGATGTCGATCGTCGTCTTCCTCATCCTTGTGCTCGTGGCCATGGCGGCGCCATCGCTCAAGGCCTACACGGTCGAGGCGCACCTGCTCGGCGCGGGGCACACCTTCAAGGGCGAGTTCCTGAAGGCGCGGTCGATGGCCGTCAAGCAGGGCGTGTACACCGCCATCCGCTTCGAGCGCGACGGCGACCGCGCGTACTACAGCATCTACGCCGACGGCAACCTCAACGGCGTGCGCACGGCCGATATCCGCTCCGGCGTGGATCGGCGAGTGGCGGGTCCGCTTCCACTCCACGGCGGGGCGCCTGACGTGCGGGTTGGGATCAACCCCGGCTTGTACGAGATCCCCCCGGCTACGGGTTGGCTGA
>WNFL01241728.1_pt2 | contig 10523 bp, 16 predicted proteins | sample 5400361 | NCBI WGS metagenome assembly WNFL01 (sample SAMN13153351, study PRJNA577476) | soil metagenome | isolation source: 40 cm soil on Douglas fir-dominated hillslope | place: USA:California | collected 2013-09-17 | reverse complement strand
CTTGGTAGAGCGAATCATTCGCGCCTTGCTCAAGGGACTTGAGGATTACACTATTGACGAACGTGGGGACGTCGGCTCATGGGCCCGCTTAGCATGCATCAAGGGTCTTGGTCAGATCGTCCTCTTATTTCTTGCCGAAGACTCCGTCGAAATCGACAAATGGCTTCCCAGTCATACATACCATGAGATTGTCGCCGGAATCTTGAAGCAAGGAGTCGAGCGACTCAACAATCATCGAGTCGAAGCTGGAAAGCAATTAGTTGCGCTCTTGGAAGCCCCGCACAAGCCAGGGAGGGAGGCCTGGGTACCAGACACTGAGGGACTTTTCAGAGAACTATTTGTAAACACCCAGTACGTAGCTTTCACCGGGTTGGGCTGCGACTTATCTTATCAATGTAGGTCACGGGGTGATGAGCTAGAGGGATGGCAGGAGCCCGCGTGGCTTTACCCCAAAGCCGTCCAGTTGCTTTCAATTGAGCGTTATCGCATAAGCGTTCTCCGGGGTCTGGTGCTTAGCATTGGGAGTCGAAACGAAAGTACCGTGAGTAGACGCAGTTCTTTGTCATAGACACACACATTGATGCGCCAAGCACAGCAAAAACCAGCCTCCGAGGCTCTTGCCGCCTACCTTCACGCGGGGGTTCAAACTGGAAATATAGCATTGGCAAGCTCCATTTTCCAATCCCTCCTGCAACTTTTAAAGGAGAACTCGACGCTAAACTCGATGGTGCTTCCACTCTTGACTACATTCGAAGTGTTGCTGGAGGCGGGAGTGGCCAAGGCGTTGTCGGATAGCGCAGAGGGCATAAAATTGTGAGTGAAGTAGTGACTTATCACTCCAGAATATGAATCTCTGCCATATAGACTGCTGTCGCTCTGTGAAAACTCTGGTAGAAAGGCGAGCAGGCTGAAAAACCTGCAAAGAATCTTGGGCACTATGAGGGTGTAAGTAGTGAGGACCAGTCCGATTTGTGCTGAAGAATGTCTCCAGGGTCTGTTGGCTGTGCACGGTAGCGAGTGTTTCTGGCAAAAGTGTTGGGTATCTTCATCAATTCCTTGCTCACCAATTTCCAAAGGTGAAGGACCTCATCACCGTGAAGTTGAAGGCTTATGAGGTTCACAGGTTCGAGAGGAAACCGCCGAGTACCTATATCTGATATTGCAGACAAATGACGTCCCTGGTACAGATGAAGCTGAGCCATTTCTGTTGGAGACTGACTGGTGAGTGAGAGGAAAACCGTCATAATGGGAGAAAAAACTCAATATACACTCGCTAGGACCTCTGATGATTTTACTTCGAGTGCGGAAAACGTGGTACAGGCTCTCAGCGCCCTGACCACGTGAAAGATTCTGTAGCAGACGTTCCTTTATATCACTCTCCTGCTTCTGAGATCTCTTATTTGTCCATCGGTGTAAGACAATTCTTTCAATACCTGAGGGATGCTGCGGTCAATCGATCCGCATGATTGGCATTGGCACCTACCTCCTCGGTGTGTTGCGATAAATACGGTGGAGGGCGTTCCACAGGCATTCGATGTCCATTGTACATGACGGCCGGTCCAACAAGCTTGATCTTTCCGGCACGCGGATGCACGACCTCGACGACAAGCTCCCGTGCCTTGACCTGAGGGTGATCAAATGTTTGGGCGATGCTGTTGATGGGGCCGAATGGCACCCTGACAATTATCATGAGATCTCAGAAAGTTGTCACGGGTCCTGCAGGTCCTCACCCAAGCCCGTTGAATACCCTTATCAAATGGTCTTTCGGATGTTCCATAAGTAAGTCCGTGATAATTTTGACAAGTTCCTGACGGTTGGCCACTCGTGCCTCGTTGGTGCAGAATCGGTGATCCTCAACAAGTTCAGGTAGCATTAATACCTTCTCCGCGAGCACCCGAAACTAAATAAACAGTGTTGGAGTATACCTCCCAGTGTTGCTCAAGGCTTACCTGTTTATCATTGCCAGCACCGACCATGACGTATCCATCTTGACAAGGAAAAACCTGTGGGGGGCGTCACGCACGGCAAATCGGATCGCTAAATAATTCACGCACCTGGTACGGCACGATGGATGGATGTGCTGTTCCGAGTCGAGAACCCTCTTTGCCAGCAATCAGGTAGTTGGACCCGATATTCACAAGTCCGGCAATCTGTGAACAAGAATAAAAGGAGAGGCCATTCAGTTCCATTGATTTATTAAAGCTGACCTGTGTCTCCATGAGATTGCAATCGATCCAAACGCCTTTTCCAGTTCTTTGAACTGAAAGTAGGCCAGATAAGATTGCACCATGCGCATATAGCCCAGTAGCGACATCAGTAGCAGCCACTCCTACTTTGCAGGGATGTCCGTCTGGTTCACCTGTACTTGTTCGAGAAGAAGTATTAGATCTTACGCTGTGAAGAAAGTGAATGAGGCTGCTTACATATGCATCAATCCTGCTTCAGCTTCGATCACCACGTCATAACCCGCGGCCTGAGCATAGGGACCACTTTGTCCATAGCCTGTGGAGGGGAGAAGCTCAGAGTCTTGTGGGGTTGAGTATGGAAGGAGACGCCATTGCAAACCTGTGATAGATGCGTAGACGAGACGCGGGTTGATTGCTCGGCAGTCATCCCAGCCTAAACCCATCTTGGCAAGTTTGCCGGGGATGTAGTTCTCCACCAACACGTCGGACCGTTCTACGAGTCTATGCAAAATTTCGAGACCGTCTGGCTCTTTAAAATTGACAGTAACGGAGCGCTTGTTACGGTTTACGGCGAGGAAGTAGGCTGATTCAGGAGGGTTGGAGGGCGCAGGTGCACCTTCCACAATGGAGGCTGCTGGTGGGCGCCATGCTCCTATCGAGGGATTTACACCTGTTCAATCTCGTTTGGTACTGGAGAGCGTACGTGTGTCGTCGCCATTCTTGATTTCTTCGATTTTGATCACGTCCGCTCTTAAAAGTGGAAGTCAGATCATTGACAAGTCTTAGTCACTTAAGTGATCTACCCTAGGTCCGCGAGTAACATAGTTGCTGTCGGTCCCGCCAGAACGCGTGTCATGTCGAGAATGCGCACTCCTTTCAGAGGTGGTGGAATAGGACCAGCCCGACTCAGCCAAGAAGACGCATATCTTGTCGATATCCGATGACCTTGGGCAGCTAAGGCCGTATATGAGAGCCGTAGACATATTCGCATATTGATGAAGAAAGTCAAGAGTGGTCAGCAATACCCGTACCCGGTGTAAGCGTACGAGTATCGGTTATCTTTCCAACTAACAGATACAGCAATGCAATATCGGGTACTAGACGAAGAGAGCGAAGATACTCAATTATAGACTGCGACTGGTCCTGGCACGTCACTGTCCCGTCGGCTCTTGTCGGCGGGTGGCTTTGGAGAGATGACGCCAAGATCTACGACCGTGTAGAAGGAGAAGGTTTTCATTTCGTGCGCGACCTCCTTCCGAACCACAGACAGCCTGCTGCTCTCGTCATCTCCTTCGGGGTCGTCTGATCGGTAGGTATATGATACGAGCATATTAAACTAGGAGAAGGTTGTGAGTACGATGGAAATAAAGGTGAACTTAAAAGGATCTCACCTTGACAGCACCCTTCCCTTCCTTACTGACCACAACCTCGCCCCCAACCTTCGTAACGTTTGCTCGCTTCTCAATGACGCCAACCGTCTTCACTTTCGATTTCAATTCACGGTCTCCCAGGCCTCCCATAGTATCGTCATCGAACATCTCTTCATCGTCTTCGTACTCCCAAGCCTCGGCGAAAGCAGCAATCGGGAAGGGCGCGGTAGGCAGCGAGATGGCATACGGAGGTCGCTTCGGTACAGAGCCGTCACCGGCTGTAGGAAGTGGAGGGGCAGAACGCTGTACGGAGACCCGCACAGTGATGGGATCATAGAGCGGGTTCGACATAACCAGGTGGAAAGGGAATGTTTTCCCTGGAAACATTACCTCCTCCTCCTTTGTAGTGCCTTTCTTTTGTACGCTGGAGACTTGAGCGTCCGGATTGAGAATGACCTCGATATTGGGAAGATAGTTTGCAGCCACCAGCTTGATTTTGTACCGGACACTCTGTGCTTTCTGCTCAGGCTTTATGAGGATATGTTTGCATGTCGGACATCGCTTGCTCTTCTTAGAATGTAGCGGGATCCGTTGAGGCTTAAGGTCAACCATCCGCATAGAGTTGGTAGGAGCCCAACTCGTTTCCCATCGACTGTTGACAGGTGCAACATCCTGTAGTGCGTCTAATCCTCTCAGCCAATCCAGTTCTGCTTCCACTCCGATCCCCCCACTAGTCGCAGCTGCAATACGAGGTTTGTAAACGGGTAGTTCATCCGCCGTAGGTTTATCACGACCTGCAGGTCTTGCGGCTGCAGAGCGCCGGGATGTGAATTTGAGAGCTGGAATTTCGCGTGATAAGGCTGAGGATGCAGCCGCATGGATTGGGTTGATATGCGCACTGGATGGCATAGAGACATGGTGTGCAGCCGCAGAGGCTCTTAGGGCAGGTTCGAAGAATTCTTTCAACCTGTCCAGTTCGATAATCTCCGGCGCGTTGTCCTCATATTTCTGCAATTGTACTGAGATTGGGTCAGCAAAGCCAGAAATCAAGGTCAAAGTAGGGATCACGTACGAGCTAAACCTGTTGGTTTATCGAATGTAATGCCTACACCGGCAGAATCCCAACGACAAAAGTTGCAATAGAGGAAGAATGGTGGCTCGCCAACTGCAGAGATAGAAATCGGAGCTATTTGGCCATCAGATGGTTCAGGAGGGTCCGATGGGACCACAGAGAGAGTATTATCGCATTGCGGGCAAAGGAAACAATTCCGAGCGCATCTGACCACGCGCTGCGTCAGCTCTAGGTAACACACAGTGCTGATAATTCCGACCTATTCTTCTCTGCTCTTACACTGGCACTAGGTACCTCAAATAAACAATTAGGACAGTAATATCCGGAAACTTCAACGGCTACACAGCGATTGCATCGCACGGCGTCGCATTCTTCACAGAAGAACAGTGTATGCAGAGGGTGGAACGCATAGCTTGATGACAGTAAATGAGGTGGTGGCGGTCCTCCTGTCGACGAAGAGACGCAGGTGCAATGGTAGAGGATGGAAGGTGCCATGAAGCCTTGAGGCTGGGAAGCAAACTTTTGTAGATCATTTCGTCGGCAAAACTCTGCTTATACTCAAATACCTGCACCTAATTTGCACCCAAGGCTCTACTTTCAACTAAAATAAATGCCCAAAATGTGAGGTTGCAAAGTCATTTCTGCCGACCACACGAATAGTCGTTCCTTGTCAGTACACAAGGAGTAGGGATTGTCCCATAATTGTCCAAGGCATACTCTATGTACGCCCATCGCGTACGTGTCTATCGCATCTCCATTGGAGTGTGGTGGAGATCCTAAGCCAGGTCATTTTAGTTCATTTATTTTGATATTGGTCACACCGCACACAAGCTAAAACTTGGTTGGAAGAACAACATTGCTTCACAACCACCACCACTGGCAAGGGGTTCAACAAATGAAGCGAGCGCGATATACAAGTGATACCGCAATTTACTCACACTCAACGGCATGCACATTTAGCTAGAATCACAATACAGGCCGCGATCGGCGTGTTCACTGAGCAAGCCATAAACTGCCAGTACCTGGCACATTGTATCTGTATTTGTCTGGAAACCTATAGCATTAGAGGAAGTCTCTGGCGTAGTTCGACACTCTATTACTCTATTCCCGTATCCAACATCTCGAACTTTATGTATTGGCGATCCTCCCAAAACCCATTTGGAATTCACCAACTACCTTTTTTTCCGTCGATATCATATGGCGGAAGTTGGTATGCTCTCTTGACTAAAAATACTGGAATGAAAATCAGTCGCCGAGAGCCTCCCCCTGGAAGTTCTTTACGCTGGAATACCAGCGAATGTTTGCGAGTTGGATATGATTTTCTTATCCAGGGCAGCTTATTTGCCGCGTGAGCAGAAGCGACAGCTCTGTTGTGACATGTCCATTGGCACATTCGGAGCCTGACGAATAAGGATTGGGTTAAAAGTCGAAGGCAAGGGCATAGGGGAGTCTGACTCTAACTCATATCTCACTCGCCGTCTCTGGTACCCCAGACATGTCAGGACCCGCAGTAAATCGGGTTCCCTATGAAATTTGGATGAGGATCCTGGACGACGTTATTCACGTACCTTTCCTCTTCGACGTCGACTGCACTCTCGAGAGCTTTTGCGAGTGGATGCTCGCTAATGCGCGCGAGGTCAAAGGCCAAACTACCACCAAGCAGTCCCAATACAACGAAAGCGAGCACCAGAGACGGATCCTGTCCCTGGTTTGTCGTGCATGGAAGGAATTTGCCGACTCCAGAAAGGATCGCAGAGCTGAGAAGCGGTACCCATTTAAGCGTAGCTCCTCCACCGCCCTGCGGGTCTCATTAGACAATGACGACTTGCCCGCAATACCCTTCCCAAGTTCATGGAAGATTATTCGGCTATACGGCTTCGTTGAACCACTCATTTCCCCATTCTTCGACCTCGTTGACTACGCTGATCGTCATCCTAATATTCAGCGCGTGGAAATTTGTGTCGTTCTCGATTCGACAGGGACGGATGAAATCCTATATAGGCTCCCAGCATTTACAAACCTTACATCCTTGCTCGTAGAAGTTGTGGCCTTCCACCTGTCCTCTCCAGAGGAGATAGTGTTGCCACGACTTCGGACTCTGCAATGGGCAGCCAGGAGGCCATCCCACCAGCCGCGAGACTTCCTGGTCTTACCGTCCTTGGTTAACCTCTCCATTGTTATCCACAGCGACGAGCTTGAGCATATTCTTGAGCCATATTGTCACACTCTCAAGGCCCTCGCAGTCGAGACAGTGGCTCAACCAGAATTTAGGTTAACATTCCCTCCATGGGAGTTCTATCCTCACCTCGAGGAGTTGGCTGTGTTGATGTCGAGTAACCACCAACCAAGCCTGACATTCCCTCCTGCGTTTCCTGCAAATCATCCTTTCAGACACCTCTGGACAAATGCCCCATCGAGTGAAGGTCTGCTCAACTTGATGCGAGATCGTAGCTCGAATTTGAAGAAGGTTACGATTTCTCCCGCGCCCGTTATATCCTGGTTATCATTAATCAACCAGACGGCGTTAGCCTCACGATCAATGCTGAGGCAACTTTGCGAACAGCGAGGGTTGGTTCTCGAACTGCAGAATGTAAAAGTTTCTGACTTGAATGGAACAAGTGTGAGGTTCATATACCCTCCCGTCCAACTTTCCCACTAAAAATGGCACTCTACAGGGGACTGAAATACAAGACTCCTGGGAGTTACATGATGAACGCGACAGTAACTATGGGAGCGATGATATGTGGGACTAGTTTACATGGCCTTTCGAATGTTACTGGCCTGATCTGACAAAGCTTTGGAAGTAATATGTCCGAAAAATAGTGAATATGGATATGACGATCAACAGAGAAAACAATAAATATCATCGTTTGACTTTTTTGCGAGAACTGCCGAGCATTGTGAGTGTCTTCCGCTTTCGTATGGTTGTTTGCTTGACTGGGCGCGCCTCGTACGTTCCATCATCGGAATACTGATAAACACGTCTTCAGCCCATCTGCCTTTACAATAGAAAGAGGTGCCATACCGCGTGCCCCATGGCGATCTCATCATCATCGCTTTCGTCCAGTACCCCGACATCCTCCTCTGTTGCCCCTATATAGTCCGCTTCGTCTTCGTCTTGAATGACCCTCAACATACTTCGTCGCCTTCGCAGAGGTGACGACATATTATCTTGAAGAGATCGCGCGGGCGTTTCTGGTGGGAAAGACATTTCCTCCTCCTCTTTCTTTATGTGGTGTACCGGAACGACGGCAGTGATCTTCGCAATTGTTCGGAGATGAGTGTACGGAGGATGAGGAGATTGGCGTTTGGCCGGAGAGATACGGTCAAGGTCAATACGACTTGCGTCCTGCGGTAAAGATTGTGAGGTTGTCTTGCGAGGACTCGGCGGTGCCCACGATGTATTCTTTGGTGGGGAAATAGGACGTTGATGCCGGTAAGGAGAAGTATTTGAAGGACCCGGTGCCAATCCAGTTGTATATCTAGATGGTTGAGTGCGGTGAGATGATGGAGGATAGTATGACACCGAATATGAAGATCGGCTGGCGCTGTTCAGTTCGCTTTCGGATCGCCTGAACTCTCCAACATCTCGATGGGTAGCCCTGGGTCGTCCGGTGAACACTAGACCGGTCCGTAATTCTTCTACTAGTTTCTCGTATCGACTGCGGAGCTGATTGAGGTCTTCCTCAGCCCGCCTTCGCGCTTTGGACTCTACTTGTTTATCCTCCTCGGCAACACGCAGCTAAAGGTAGATACAAAAAGATAAACGGAGTGACGAAGGAGGGAGAGACCTGACACATACAAAGTCTTTATACCGTCCGATCTCGTGCCGAGCAGCCGTTAACTAAGTAGGATCCATGAGCACGACAAGTAAGCGGGAAAATATTCCGGAACATGCCTCTTCACGAAGGTCATCGAGATCTTTCTCCAGAGCGACGCGTTCTGCGGCTTCTTCTCGTGCCTGTGGTATCGAGGGGAAGAATTGAGCTCAAAATTGGGACATTGTCATTGATTTTGCGAAATTGACCTGGAGCATCGCCGCCTCCCGTTCCTCTCGAACCTGGGTAGCCTCCTCTCGAGCCAGATCGCGTTCGTTTCGTAGACGATCTACTTCCAATTGTAATTCGTCCTCTGTGGATTGAACCATTCCCATCTGGAGTCCCTCAGCACCCACAACACGTCCAAGGATATCGGGAGTCTCACAGCTTCCTGAACGTGTTCGTACAATCTATCCTCCAAATGAGACCATCTTATGCTTCGGGATACCCGCTTCTGTGGCGCCATTCTGTTGTCGGGGTAAGGGCCAAGTTGTGTTCTCTGTTTGACCACTCGTCCTTGCCTCTCTACACCCGGTCTAGAAAACGGCTTCCTTCGCAGAATGGAAGATGCGAAGCCTCCTCGGTATATGAGCGATAAAGCAAAAGGGAAGCGACGTGCAGAGCCCATTGACCTGGCCGCGTTGGCATCACGGAGCACACTATCGGCGCCAGCACAGGATTATTCACCGAAAATCAAGTTCTCAATTCGTTTCACAGATGGAGCCCAGGATTTACGACTCGACCTACCTACGACCAAACGTGTAGCAGCTCTCGTTGAGGCAGTAGGTCCCTCCCTTATTGGCGAGTTCACAACGTTTCGTATTTCGTAGATACGAGAACGAAGACCCGACCTCTCCCGGAAGAAATTGAGACTCATTCATGGAGGAAAGAACCTTGCACGAACACTTCCGCTTAGCACTCTCAGGCTGAACCGTCGGTCATTCGCTGAGACAGAATCTTCGGAGATCTCCCAGTTGCCTTCGCTCAATACACAGAGTCCTAACGAAGCCAGCCACCTGGACGAACTAGTTTGGATTCATTGCTCTGTTGGAGACGAGGTGCATGAGGAAGAGGATGAGGAAGAAGTCACCGCAGTGCATGTTTGTGGCCTTTATTCTATTCACAAAAGGCTTCTTATTGATATCATCTACAGGGCATGATAGAATCCCCACGTGGTTTCGACCGATTCACCACGCTCGGAATGACCGAGGCTGAGATTCGTAGTTATCGCCGTGCATTTCACCATGCCCTCTTTGGGTCAGCATCCACCGAAGGGTTGTCTTCCTCTCCCTACAGTATGTCTCCGTCATACTCCTTTCTCTTATTCACGACTGCCCACACAGCGGAAGAAGAGTCGCGTGTTTTAGAGGAACAATGGATATCGTCATTCAGCTCCGGATCGACATTTGAACCTGCACCCCCGCACTATCCCCGCGACTCGGCCGTTCGAACGACTACTCAGGGGCTTCTCATCGGATTTTTTACTCCTGTTCTCTCCATTTTTCTTGGAAATGAAGATCTCAAACCGCCAATTTTCTTCGATGGGAAAGTTTTCCCTGAACTCGGCAATTCCGAAGTCGAGGCGTTACCAAGCGTTGTAGTCCCACCAGTTATGTCACAGGCAATCTTGGCAGGTCTGGTCCTGAATTTTCTTGGGGCATTAATATTTTTCCTGTACACGTAGCAGTTTTACACACTTTGCAGGAAATTGTCAAGCGCCACGTTTGCTTTGCATTAGTGAACTAAAGTATGACTGACTGCGGGAACGTTTCAATGATATGCATAATGCACATCAGCCTGTTCACTGTTGTCGACCCCGTTGCGATACTACTTCATCTTAAATCCACGACAACTCAATGTTTAGAGAGAGGCTGCACGCTGTTTTCTCGGTGCGCGGCGTACACTCGAACAACGCCTCTTCGATGTCATTCCGTCATGGCCTTACGATGTGCTTGAGTTTGTAGATCAGGTCCTGCGCCTGGCGATCCTCAAGCTCGTCTCCGGCTCACAGTTCGTTAGGTATATCCAAATACAACATATGTAATGCACTAATTCCTGCCCTGGCTCCGCATACGGC
>WNFL01046916.1_pt2 | contig 10524 bp, 14 predicted proteins | sample 5400361 | NCBI WGS metagenome assembly WNFL01 (sample SAMN13153351, study PRJNA577476) | soil metagenome | isolation source: 40 cm soil on Douglas fir-dominated hillslope | place: USA:California | collected 2013-09-17 | reverse complement strand
CATCAAGCGCACCACCGGTATCCCGCGAAGCTTCCTCAAATCTGTAGAGCCTACAGAAGGTGCCCCTCTCGCACAAGGTGTGATGGTAACGCCAGATGGCGGATATGTCATTGCGCAACCTGATACGTACGTCCCAACTTCGTCACATGATAATGTATGAACTCGTTCATTTGCAGAGCTGCTTGGGAGAGACAAAAGACCCGCTCCAAAGGCCTCACAGAGTCCGAGATCCGTGATCGACAACCGAGCGACCCATCTCTGGCCTGCCCGCTATGTGCAAAGCTCATTCGTGATGCCGTCAAGACACCTTGCTGCAGCACGTCATTCTGTGAAGAGTGCATACACACCCACCTACTCGACCACGAGTTTACGTGCCCCAACTGCGGCTCAAGAATAGCCACCTTGGATCGACTAATCTTAGACAAGGAGATGCGCGTGCGAGTGCGGGAGTACATTGACCGAACGCTCGAGGAGAGCAGGAGGAACGAGAATCGCCCAGGCATGGAACAGAATACCAATCCGAATGTCCGTCTTCCCATTTCTAGTTCTATCCCTATGCTGACGTTCAACCAGGAACAGCAAGACGACCTTGTCACGGACCAAGCAGAGATGGACGGAATGATGCTCGACCCAATCGCAATCCAACGCACAATCCAGGAGATGCAAGCACAGCTCACGCAGCTGCAGCGGATGATGAACGACCCGAATGTACCGCAGCAAGGGAGGAAAAATGCGCAGATGCAGGCGAACGACCTGACAATGCGTATCCAGCAAGCACAGTTCTTCCTGAATATGGCCACCACAGAGGTAAATGGTGGGGTTGGACCTAGTGTGGGTGGACAGGGAGCGTTCAAACAGGGCGAATATAGGCCCGGATGGAGCAACCCATTTCCCAATCAGCAACCCGCGAACAACGAGAGTCCTTACCAGCGCTTGCCTGTTAACCCCAATCGGAGGCGGACTCAGAAACGACCGGCGGATTGGGATGTCGACACAAGGGAGCCGAAAGTTGCTAGGTATTGGGAGTAGACTTTATGTTTTTGTGGATTTCTTTGAACCGGTGCTCTTGATATTTCATTTGGCGTATGCACTCGAGCTTCAAGGTGCCAAGGTGGAAGTAAGACCCACACGTGTAGAGAGCAATATAACACACTCGTTGATCATCTCGTACTGAGTGAACGCCCCCACTGCTTGGACCTTGACCATGTTTGACGACCTTGACGATCTTTTGCCAAAACGACAAACCTCTTCAGCTCTCGAGAACCCCTTTGAGGATGTGTTCTCGGGGGGACCCACGGCATCTGTGGACCCGTGGTCAGCGATGGGAGGCTCTGGAGCGGGCGGTTTTGGCACGGTGGACGACTGGAACACGAATGCGTTTGCTGACCACGAATCTCCGTTCAAGCATCCTACAACCTATGGTGATCCGGAAACGCCGGAGACACATAGGACAGAGGGCATTTCCACCCCGCCTTTTGAGGAGCCTCCCACGCCGACGGCTGCCGTGATGACTAGAGACAACCATGTACAACCCAGTCCCATTGTTGAGTCCGTAAAGCCAAATGCGCCCATCGTCGCTGCTGTCGATCCCCTCGACGCGGCAGCCTCGAATATTGAAGAAGAGGAAGTACATATCCCCGTAATTCGGAGGAAACTGCCATTACTATCCTCTGAACCTGCTCCGCCTCCACCGTCAGAGCCTACATCAGGCCCGTCCAATGAGCCTTCACCGCCCAAGCCAGCTGAAGTCAAGCTCGAGGACTCCGAGCCTGAAACAGAGACACCACCGATTGAGGTACCAACGTCTCCACCTGCGGTTTCCCTGAGTGAAGAGGCACCTCAGACACCCATCATCACCCATGCTACCCCAGAAACTACTCCTCCTGCTGGTCAAAGGGCCCCCTCAACACCTCCATCCAGAGCCAGAGATCCATCTACCCCCTCCTCTCACTCTTCTGCATTCTCAGAGCAAGCCCTGAGTTCATCTCGCCAGTCCTCAAATATTATTGTCTCCCCACTCGAGACACCTTCTCGCAGCTCGATCACGCCTTTGAGTAGTACCTACAGTGGCCTTCCTCTCGGAGCCGATGCCGGAAGGTGGGGTGGTGACTTTGGTGGTTGGGGTGGCAGTAGTCCGTTACCCAGTGCGTATGGAGCTGAAGAGGCGGTGGCCACTCCGTCTACCGAGACTGCTTCAGAGACAGAGACACCTTCAGAAGCCTCTGTGAAGCATGCCGCCTCCACAGACGATGAAGACGTAAGGACACAGGCCTCTCTACCTGTTCAGTACCTGACTTGATATTTCTAGCCCTCAGATAACATTCCCTTGGCACATGCGCTTAAGCCGAAGCAGATGTACCGCATTACCGTAGGCGATCCGCAGAGGATTGGCGATCCGATCAGTGCGCACATCGTCTACACCGTACACACCAAGGTCCGGCCACTTCTCTGTCCTGACCTCAATCGTCTCACTCTAAATCCACCCCTCCCGCTGTAGACCACGAACCCGAACTACCACAAATCGGAATTCTCGGTTCTACGACGGTACTCCGACTTTGTTTGGATATACGAAACTTTGTGCAGCAACAACCCAGGCGTGATTGTACCTCCAATACCAGAGAAGAGCTCCCTTAATCGTTTCCAAGAAGCTTTTGTAGAGAATCGCCGACTCGCGCTCAACAAGTGCATTCAGAAAATTGCAAATCACCCAGCATTGTGCAGTGATGCTGATCTCAAGCTTTTTTTGGAGAGTGATAGTTTTGCTTTGGATGTGAGTCTTGAATTTGATGTGATGATGGTGGGGATTGATTTTCTACACTGGTAGGTCAAGCATCGACGAGCCGAAGAAAGTGGAGGTTTCCTTTCGGTCCTGAGCACTTCGATCACCGCATCCAAATTTTACGAAACCGATGACGTGCGTCCCATTCTCCAGTCGCCCTGTCAAGTGTTGACCTTCCCCGAAGTGGTTCGACACGAAGAAGGCCTACCTCGATGGACTCGAAACCCAACTCAAAGGACTGGTGAGGGCAATGGAGACAGTCGCAAAGCAACGCGCCGAGTTGTCCCTCGGGCTTGGCGAGTTTGTAGAAGCGGTCGAGGGGCTCTCTGGGACGGACATTTCGAACCAGCTCGCGGGCACACTGCAAAATCTCGCGGCGGTGCAAAATAAGGCGAAGAAACTGCAGGATGACCAAGCACAACAGGATGCGGTTACGTTTGCGGGGACAGGTGAGTGATTCACCCCCAGTCCCTTCTTCTGTTTCTCGGAGGTACTAATATTCGATATTCCAGTTGAGGAGTATGGCCGTATGATCCAATCCGTACGAGTACGTGCTATTTCTGATCTCCATCTGCCTTATTTTGGCTGTCCTCCTAAACCCACATATCAGGTAGCCTTCGCTTCGCGCATTAAATGCTACGGCCAATGGCAAAGTGCCGAAAACGATGTCAGGCGCGTAAAATCTCTTGGGGAAAAGGCCCGGCGGCAGGGACGCAACCACGCGCAGGATGTCGCAGAATCGGAGCGCAAAGCCACGCTCGCGCGGCAAGAATTTGAAAAAGTCACGCGGTTATTAAAGGTGGAGATGCATCGGTTTGATATGGAGCGCGTTGAAGACTTCAAGAAGAGCCTTGAAGCGCTTTTGGAGGGGATGATCATGCGGCAACGACAGGTACGCTGTGGTCCTTATATCTCACATTTGAAGTGAGGACGAAGAGGTATTCTTACATGGCATACTTGCAGTTGATTAAAGCGTGGGAGTCGTATCAAGAGCTGTTATTACAAAAGGGGGGGACGAATCCGAAACCTGGTATATCGCAGGCGGCAGACTCACCAGATGATTCGCAAACTGCATCCGTAGTAGGCTGAGCCAAGCCTCGGATATCCTCGTCCCATGTCGTGCGCATGCTGCATCACTTTTCCTTGGGGTCACCTAATAGTAGCTGCCTCGTCTCGCAGGGAGGAACAAACAGACGGGACGTACTTGTATAGAACAGCATTTCGAAATCGTTGCTACATGATAGGCAGTGAAGAGCCGTGTTTTTGGACAAAGGCCACTACAGGCTTTCGTGTAGACTTAATGGGCCACTCACAATCAGATCTCCCCTTCTTCGGGACTCTCGTCCCTCTCCTTCGTGACAGACTCCTTCGTGACAGAGGAGCCTCGGTCCACTTGCGACGCCCCACTAGGTTTCTGCAAACCAAGTTAGCTACGAATTATCGAAAACAAATATATTACAAACATACCTCCGCGTCACGCATCTCGACATCGCCCTCTCGATCCTTCTTTATAACGTCCTTGCTACCATCTCGTCCCTCGTCCTTATCGTCCCTTCGCCTGCCCGAGGACGAGGCTCGATAATCATCCCTGTGTCGTCTCGAAGAAGAATAGTCATCTCGGTAACGGTCACGATCCCGCTCGCGATCCCTGTACCTCGAATACCGGTCGTCGCGATAGTCGCGGTGGTCCCGATCGCGGTCTCTTTCCCGATCATAGTCAGAACGGTGGCGCGCCCCGTATGGTTCCTTGCGTTTGCGACTCGAAGTTGAATCATCGTCTGAGTGTTGTTCACGAAGCTTCTCCTGTAAAACAGTGGGTTGCAATCGGGCATCGAAAGGAGCGCCACGAACCTTTTGTCGCTTAAGAAACTTCTGGAATGCTTGGCGACGAGCTTCGTCATCTTCTAGAGCTTTGAACTCGGCGAGGTCTTCCATTGCCGGTAGAGCCTAAAAGCGGTCAGCTCCTGGACCGAGTGTTACTATGGGGACAAACCTCTTCATAGGTACCCTCTAGGTCGATCTTATTGGCGCGATGTTTCAGTGCATGACGAAGGTCTTCTTGAAGTCGGCGATGTTTTCGCTCCGTGCGTCGTCTGGCATCGGCTTCCTTCCTGATGGCGACATCGTGGAACTGAGGGACAGTAGTGTAGACATTCGCTCTAGCCGGATAATTCCACTCACATGGCGATAAACGGCCTCAATGCCTCCGCCGACCATTTTCGATACCAGTTCGTCCGACTTGATAATTTCCTCCAGCTCCTCAAGAGACGTCTTGTCAGTGACCTCGAACGAGTTGTCATTGAGGAGCTTCTCCACCCCCTTGACCTTATGGTCGAGCTCCATATCGAGCTCATCTACAATGTCCCAGAAAAGTTCGAGGGGGCTGGAACCGGGGAGACCGAGCATGCCGATGTAGCGTTCATCCTTGGCAAAAAGCGGGTAGACTTCCTTCCACTTGGTGCCAGACGTGATACGGCCCGATTCTTTTAGTTCAGCGAAAAGTGCCTGGCGAGAAGTCAATAACCCGGGTGGACAAACGAGATCAATTGGCGTACCCTGAATCCTTCCCTTCCGAGTCGGACACGCTTAGCCTTCTCGATCTCCGCCTTCCTCACCGCAGCCTCATACTCGTTCGTTTTGATCCTGCTAAAGTCCTCAAAGGCAAGCAGAACGTCAAGCTGCGGCAGCTTGCGGAGTTCAGCATCTTCTTTCCATTCCCCAGATTCCATAACCATGCGCTGGGCATCTCTCCATCTGGTGAGGGCGTCAACGTTGTGAGCCTTGAGGATGCCGACGACCTTTTCCATGTTCCGACCACGGAGTTCGCGTAGACGGGCCTGAAAGCACGTTCAGAGTAAATTTCTGGTGAAAAGGAAGAGACCCACTTGTTCTCGATTTTGAAGTTCAGTCAGGTACTCATGGAAGAGTTCCCGACGCTCTGATTCGATACGTGCTTGCTGCCAGATCGGGTGCTGGGAGAACAACTGATCTGCAGTTTCGAAGGTCGTGTAATGGAAGATGCTGGGGTTGCCCTTCAGTGAGTTTCGAATTGAGGGGCGCAGCTTGCTCATGCGGGCTTCCTTCTCCTCAGCTTCTTTTTTCTTTTGGAGTTCAATGTACTGTTTGTGACATGTGAGAGCCAGGTATCTAGTATAAGTGATGGACATACCCTCTGCCATGAGGCCTTCCGTTCTGCGAGCGAGTTAAAAGACTTATACAGTGGGTCGGTGATGATTGCTCGCATGGTCATATCCCATGTCCAGTCTGGGTCGACTCCAGTCTTCTTGAGCAGATGGAAAAACGCCTTTTCTGCCTCCTCATGAGTTTGCCAGCCATTATGTGGGATCACTGGATCGTCAGGATGAGCTGGTCTGTTGGAAGCTAATGGGGTGGGCATGCTCTGATTTGGGATACCAGGCAATGAAGCCATTCCCGATGCTGGTGGAAATCCAGCAATCGAGGGACCTGGCATCCCTGGGCGAACTAAAGCGCCGTTCATTCCGTTGAGAGGATTTGAGTCAACTGGTACTTGAAGTGGCAGGGGCTGTCCTGGGACGGGAAGGACTCCAGGGACTCCAGGGGCTCCAGGGAAACCAGGTGGTCGCTGGCTAAGAGTGGGTAGTGATTAGCATATATACCATAAAGTCAAGAGAGGTTTGTTACGTCGGTGGAGGAAGTGGCCCAGTCTCCTTCTCGACTTTTTCAAGGATAAGTAGCAATTCCTCAGGCATTTCCCACTTGGATTCCTTGGTAGCCGTCTGCGAGAAGATGAGTAAGAGGACTTTGCCTTGGGCGACACATACATTGTAGTAAAACTTTCGGCCTTGTTGGAAATATTCTTTCCATGGTGTCTGAGCCAACGCGCGCTATGGCGCGTTTAGGTATGCGATCAACGGGGATTGTGGACATACACACACCTCAAAGGGGGTCTTTAGAGCTGTTGAACGATGCTCAGCATTACCGTTTGTGAGAGTCTCGATACAATCGCACCTTCCGGTTTCTCCCAAACGCTGTCCTTGGTAGCGGCCTGGGAGCAAAAGTCAACGAAGGAAGTTCAAGTTGGGCTTGGGCGTATTACATTGTACCAATAGGTGCGCCCTTCCGCGTTTCTGTGTTCCGTCTGGCGGTGGTCAGTGTACTTTGTTCAGCGAGAGCGGGAGAACACACACCCAAATTGCAGGAGTGGTCTGTAACAATATTATCAAGGGTGTAAGCAAGTGCCTCGACGTCAGAGGAGAGCGGCGTACCATGCCCTTGCACAGCGTCGGGTCCAAAGCTTGGACGTTTGGGTCATGGGAAAAAAAGTGAAGGGATTACGCAAGGACTAGAAATGTAGTGCCTAGCATATACTTCCAAGATACTGTTCATATTCGTCCTCAGGTGGTCCCTTAGCTCACACTTGGGGACACCGAAAAGCACAACGCCTGAGCTTCATCGATAATACGGCTCGATGGGACTTCGCAACGGCTGTGAAGATTGAAGTGACCTATATTTGCGTACGCGTTGTGCGTTCAACTCTTTATGGCCTAACCAATAAAGATCGGTGTCGCGACCAAATAGAGCGTGTTAGCCCAGTGCGTAAATGCAACTCACAAAGACAAAGGTAGGCTGGATCTGACTCTGACTTCTGACTTGCTGTCAATCTCGGCTAGGCGTCCATTGAGCGGACTGTCAAGCACCACTGTTCTTGCCCTCTCTCAGAGGATCATGCCACGTCAACGAATCGACAGCGAAGAATGCCTATATATCAAACTAGTCATGCTGATAAGACTCGGGTATCGAATGCTAGTCATTCATCTAACACGCGAAATACTCGTTCATGTTAGATGATAGACTTAAGGATAGGATATCCCTGAGAGTACTACTCTCAGGCTGCGGGTTTCACTGGAAGGAAAAGAACGGAGATAGTGAGGCGAAATTCAAGTCGATATTCTGACTAAAGTTTTCGTCGTCTAGTACATGCAATATAAATACTAAAATGGTTGACTACGAGGAAAAGCTAAACGTCCGTGAAACTGATGAGGAAGTACGAAGCGTTGGTCATCTGGGCTCTGGGTAACTCTGTGGATAGTAGGACCTGTCGAGAGAACAGGTCCTCAGGTTTCTTTTGTCAAGGAGCAGTTTACACCTGTTGGGCGAACAGGTGGAAACCCCACCTCTCCTACCAACTTCGGGAGTCTGCCAAATAAGTACTCATAAACTTAAGTAACCGCTGCTAGGACAATAGTTATATAGGTACAATCGAATCCCAGTGGATTATGGACTATTGAGGCTAGAGGCAGTGTCAAGCGAGGTTGGGACAGTAAAAGAAGTGACATGACAGATGATGTGCCAATAGCCAAATAGGAAGCTCTACGACTCCAGGCGATGCAAGCATTGAGTGCACATGAATTAACTTATAGTTGAATAGTAGAAAAACAGAGGATATCCTTACTGGTTGTACGGCGCAAATTATAGTGCTTAATGCGGAGCGCCGCTCTGCGATATGTGCAAGAGAGGAAATCTCACTGAGGGTCATTCATGCGTCCATGCACCATCCATTGGGAGTTCTGCAAAGAACAAAAGAGTCCCTTCCACAAGCTCCTGCTTCCTGGTAGCCAGGGTGCGTGCCATCTGCGCATAAGCATCCTGATTCTCAAGGCGCCCTGGAGGCAGGGCCAACCAATTTTCAAATGAAGTCAGTCTGGCCCATGTTAAACTCGATTTGATGAGCTCCAGCATGGTTGCAAGGAAAGGGAGAAATGCATGTATGTCCACAAATGGCATGAATTTGAACTGTTCAGCGAGACATTGATACGCAGGGAGCCCATGCATGCCTAGGGGCTGCACAATGGAGAAGATAAATGCTGAAGCAAAGTCACAGCACCAGGAAGATGGAAGCGTGGTCCATTTTGGGCCAAGATCTGATATCAGAATCCTCCATGATGTGGCCCTCTCTACATAGCCAGCATTACAAATCACATGAATAAAGTGTTCAACCCACTCATATCCTATTGCTTCTGGGATGAACGCCATGGTGCTGTTAGCATCTCCAAGGGTACTGGGTTGGATAAAAGGGACCAGGTCGAGGCACCACTTAAATGCATGTGTACAGACCCCATAGTCCGCGGACCAGAGAAACACTCTGAGCAACTCTGGATCTGGCTTCGGTCCCTTGGCTCTCTCAAGCTCTGCCTTTGCCAAAGAATCATAGAGGGCAAGTCGGGCCTTTGCAATGTGCACTTTCTCAGGATTATCAGGACATGTTAACTCTTTCATCTCCTCTGGGAGTAAGTAGAGTTGTGGAGCTAGCAGAGTTTCCAGATGGAGCAGAGCCCAGCAATTGACCCTCAGAATAGTACCAGATCTCCCACTAGGAGTGATGATCTGAAACCCAAATGACAGCTTCTTGAACCAGTCTGGTGAAGGGGATGTTGTTTTATGGATATGCATCACGGCAATCTCTAAGATACGCAGGCCAGAGAGCTGCAATATAGAGTGATGAGCAATCGTATTTTCGATGACATCATAAAGAGCCTTCAGAGGGTAGCGACCCTGGTCAAGCGGTTTCTGAGAGACAGCCATATACAAGTAGACTGCAAGCTTGCCTTGATCATAGGCGCCTGAGAACCGGAATTGGATATCTGTGATGCTTGTGTACTTGAGAAGGTCTGCAAAAGTAGACTGTGAATGAGCTTGCATGGTGCTATCAATATAGAGTGCAGCAATCAGAGCAAGTTGAAAGTCATGATGCCAATATGGTGAGCAACGCCATTGCAGAAGGTCCTTAACTAATTGAATGCAACCGTCACTCCATAGGTCCAGTGCTTCAATGCCATCAACTTGACAGAATGTCATAGGCACAGACGAAGAAGTGGAGACAGTCCCCGGCAGAATGAAGAGGCTCTCAATACCTCCTTGGTCAAGCGCTGATCTGATAGTGTGCATAGCGTAAATGACTGCAGCTGTGAGTGGAACTTGGGACCTTCTGCTCTGTTCTGTGCTTGAAACATATGTAAGCACAGCTGTAAAAAATCCAAGATAGTAGTTCAGCCGGTCCTCGGAATGCATGGTCCTATGGAAAGTTTTCACCATCCAGCGGAGCTCTGCATCAGCTGCATCACTTGGCTCAAGAAATGCAATGATTTGCCACAGGCCATGCGGATATGAGTAACCAAGCCAGAAAGGCAAAAAGGAAGAGAAGAGAAGATTGAGTGGCATACGTGGTCCTTTCTCATCAGTTTTCCTGCTTCCTAACTGGTACTGTAATGTAAGGCACAACTGCCGATCAGCGGTTTCGTGGTTGTAACAAATCATCATAGTGCGAGCAAGAGTCCAGGCAGCAGAAACAGAGAAAGTGGATTGATCTAAAAGCAATCCCAGAGTAATATAGAGCAATTCTTTCCATTTTTCCACATCGAATGGTCGCAGCGTAGGATCCTTCACTGGCTGATCAAGCAGCTCCAGGAAGATCGGAATATTCTCCGCAGCTTCAGCAGTTGTGGTAACCAGCCGCTCGAGGACATAAATATGTGTTTGAGGGTCAATATAAGATCGACAACGAGGTATCAATTTGCTCTTTTCAGCACCCTCAGGGATGTGGGGTCGCACAAGTTTAGCCTCCCCGCTGTCCCAAGTTGACGGTTGCGTGGTGTCATGGTAAACATCTGTGTCTGATTGCTGTTCTCGAGAGGGAAGAGGAGGGCGGTGGTGAAATGGGATGGCAGAAGTGACGTGCCTGGTGTTGCGAGCGATGGCAAGATGCA
>WNFL01119016.1_pt2 | contig 10525 bp, 11 predicted proteins | sample 5400361 | NCBI WGS metagenome assembly WNFL01 (sample SAMN13153351, study PRJNA577476) | soil metagenome | isolation source: 40 cm soil on Douglas fir-dominated hillslope | place: USA:California | collected 2013-09-17 | reverse complement strand
GGGTCGAGCCGCGACGGCGAGAAGACGCCGGAGTCGGTCTCCAGCTCCAGGTGCAGGCCGGGCAGGACCACGTGCACCGAGCCCGGGCGCCGGCCAGCGGCCGGGCGCTCGGCGAAGTACTGCTGGCCCACCGGCAGCCGTTAGCTCGGCCGTTGCACGGGGGGCTGCGGCACGGGGTCCTGCGCCAGGACCGGGCGCGCAGCGGGCTCCGCGCCAGCCGCGCCCAGGGCCGGGTTGATGTACCGGTGGGTGACCCAGCGCTCGACCACGAACGTCAGGACCGGAATCGTGCCGGCGAGCAGCACGAGCACCGTCTGCGGGCTGGCCAGCTTCATGCCCACCTGGCGGGTCATCAGGTACGCGGCGGCGAGGTAAATCAGGTAGAGGATCCCGTGCGCGGTGCCCACGTAGTTCACGACGATGAGGTTGTGGGCAAAGACCTGGAGCGGGATCCCGACGAAACACAAGATCATCAGTACCACGCCGGTCACGTAGGCCATGATCCGATAGCGGCGCACCGCCGCGGCGAGCGCATCCGCACGCACCGTCCTGCCTCCTCGATATCGTCACGCGAACGTGGGGCCGCCCGGCTGGCCCGCCGGGCTAACGCAGCCCGTGCCACCTGCCGTGCCCCTTCACCTGCTCGTTCAGGCGGGCTAGGTAGGCGTTGTAGGCCGCAAGCTCCGGATCGTCCTCGCCCTCGGGGCAGCCCCGGCTGCCACTGCGGTCGCCTGATCCCGGTGCAGCGGCTACGCCGGGCGGGAGGTCGACGTCCTCAGCCTCACCCGGATCGGCGGGCGGCTTGAGCTCATCCCGGATGGTCTTGACCCAGAAGACCAGCCCGAAGATCGCGAATATTGGCCACTCGAAAGTATAGGCCCAGCTCAGGGCGTTGCCTGACTCAGCCCGGCGGAACTGCCAGTCACCAAGCCACAGCATGCCGACCACGGCCAGGACCGTGAACGCGTGCCAGCCGAGCCACTTCGGCGTGAGCAGAAAGTGCCACCGCGGCCGGGCCGGAACACTGGACATGAATTAGAGCGTAGCGCCGCGCTACCGCGCGCCAGTGCAGCAGATGCGGGGCAGCCCCGCCCCGCCAGCCGGTTGCGCTCTCGGTAACCAGGCACTTCCCGCGAGTCACTGCCGGGCTGACCGGGTTAGTCGGCCATAATCGGAGCCATGTCTCTTGCGGAACTACTCTCCGGACGCGGCGGGCACGCCGGACGGCTCCCGGACCTGTGCGGCCCGGCCGAGGGAGTGATCGTCCTGCCCAGGCACCTGTCGTGGCCGGGCATGCGAGAGTTCGACGTGTCCGACGACAGCACCCGCCGCAGCATGTACGGCATCGTGCTGAGCCAGGGCCGGCGCAACGACGTCGCCCGCTTCCTCAACCCGCGGCTGCTGCGCGAGGACTGGCCGGTCATCCGGGCGTCGCTCGATCCAAAGCTGCGCCGCTGGTGCGAGCGCAGGTTCGCGCTGCTGGGCCCGGGAGATGTCGGCCGGACGATCGGATAGCCCCGGACGCTCCGATGACCGCGGGCCCGATCGGTGTGCCAGGCTGGCGGCATGCGGAAATACGTCATCATGGGCGTGCAGGGCAGCGGCAAGGGCACGCAGGCCGCCATGCTCGCCGCGGACCTGGATCTGGTGCACATCAGCGTCGGCGACATCCTCCGCTGGAACGTGCAGCACCACACCAAAATCGGCGCCCAGGTCAGGCGCACCATGGCCGAGGGCGAGCTGGTAGACGATGACCTGGTCGAGGGCATCGTGCGGGACCGGCTCGCGCAGCACGACTGGAACTACGGGTTCATCATCGACGGCTTCCCCCGCAACGAGCGCCAGGCGGAGTTCTTCCTGGAGAGTTACGACATCGACGGCGTGATCCACCTTGACCTTCCCGACACCGAGGTCAGGCGCCGGGTCATGGCCCGCCGGCTGTGCTCAGGCTGCGGCATGGACTACAACCTGCTCGCCAGCACCCCCCAGGTCCCCGGGAAGTGCGACGTCTGCGGCGGCGATCTCGAGAAGAGGGAGGACGACACCGAGGAGGCCCTCGCGGTCAGGCTCCGCGAGTACCACCAGAAGACCAACCCGGTGCTCGACCTCTTCCGCCGTAAGGAGTACGTGATCACCGTCGATGCCCGGCCCGACCCGGAGCAGATCCAGCAGACCATCCGGGGGCGCCTGGGCCTGCCGCCCCATCGCCCCGCGCAGAAGGCGGCCGGCTGACCCGCGTGCGTATCGTCGTCGCGCCCGACTCGTTCAAGGGCAGCATCGGCGCCGCCGAGGCCGCCGCGGCGCTCGCCGACGGCTGGCACGACCTGCGTCCCGGCGACGAGCTGGCGTGCGTCCCGCTCGCCGACGGCGGCGAGGGCACGCTGGAGGTAGTGGCCGCGACCGGGCCGGCTGCGCATGGCGCGGCGCCCCGCTGGCACCCGGTCCAGGTCACCGGGCCGGGCGGGGGAACGGTGGCCAGCTGCTGGCTCGAGCTTCCTGACGCCACGGGGTACGTCGAGCTCGCCCGGGCCAGCGGGCTGCCGCTGATGGCCGCTCCCGACCCGCTCGGCGCGCAGACGGCCGGGACCGGAGAGCTGATCGGCAGCGCGCTGGACGCCGGAGCCCGGCGGATCGTTATCGCCCTGGGCGGATCGGCGTCCACCGACGGCGGCGCCGGCGCCCTGGCCGCGCTCGGCGCCCGCTTCCTCGACGCCGCCGGGCAGGAGCTTGCGGCGGGCGGCGGAGCGCTCCGCGCCCTTGCGGCGGCCGACCTGACCGGCCTCCGTCCTCCGCCGCCCGGCGGAGTGGCCTGCCTGACCGACGTGCGGGCCCCGCTGCTCGGGCCGCGCGGCGCGGCAGCCGTGTTCGGCCCGCAAAAGGGCGCCGACGACGCGCAGGTGCAGGTCCTGGAGGCGGGACTCGCCCGCCTGGCGCGCGTACTGGGCGGCGATCCCCGGGCGCCGGGTGCCGGAGCCGCCGGCGGAGCCGCCTACGGCTTCGCCGCCGCGTGGGGCGCGGACATCACGCCCGGGGCCGCGCAGCTGTGCCGCATAGTGGGCCTGGACCGCGAGCTGGCCGGCGCCGACCTGGTCATAACCGGCGAGGGATGCTACGACGCCACGTCCGGCGACGGCAAGGTGACCGGGACCGTGCTCGCCGCGGCGTCGCGGGCGGACGTCCCGGCGGCGCTCGTCGCCGGGGTGATCGCGGCCGATCCGCCGCCAGGCGTTGCCGCCTCGGTGGCGCTGGCCGGGCTGGCGGGCGGCGCCGCCGGAGCGATGCAGGATCCCCGGCGCTGGCTGCGGCGGGCCGGCCAGGTCCTCGCCGGTGACCTCGCGAATGACCTGTCTGAAGTCACCGCCCCGGCACCAGATCGCGGCGCGGGCGATCCGGGCCGGGCCTGAGGCAGCGCCGGCTCAGGGGGACGACCCCCTTCACCCCCGCCGCGGAGCACGCTCCGCGGCGCCTAGCCTGGCCTTGTGCGGGAAATCGCAGTTTTTAGCGGCAGTGCCCACCCCGACCTGGCCGAGGAGATATGCGCGCAGCTCGGGGTGGTGCTGCAGCCGGTCCGGTTGCGCCGATTCGCCAACGACTGCCTTGAGGTCCAGCTGCAGTCCAACTGCCGGGAGCGGGACGTGTTCCTGATCCAGCCGCTGAGCGCGCCGGTGCAGGAGCACCTGGTCGAGCTGCTGCTCATGCTCGACGCCGCGCGGGGAGCCTCCGCAGCGCGGGTCACGGCGGTTATCCCGCACTACGCCTACGCCCGGTCGGACAAGAAGGCCATGCCCCGGGTGTCGATCGGCGGCCGGCTGGTCGCCGACCTGCTTGTCACGGCGGGCGCCAGCCGGATACTCACGATGACCCTGCACTCCCCTCAGGTCCACGGGTTCTTCTCGGTTCCCGTGGACCACCTGCACGCGCTCCGCGAGATCGCAGGCCATTTCCGCGGCCAGGATCTCGCCGGGTCGGTCGTGGTCTCGCCCGACCTGGGAAACGCCAAGCCCGCCGCCATGCTGGCCCGGATGCTGGGCCTGCCGGTCGCGGCGGGNNNNCGGCGACGTGGCCGGCCGCGACGTGATCGTCCTCGATGACGAGATCGCCCGCGGCACCACGATCATGGAGCTGCTCGCGCGGCTGCGCGAGCACGGCGCGCGGTCGGTGCGGATAGCGTGCACCCACGGGCTGTTCTCCGACGGCGCACTGAAGCGGATCGCGAGCCAGCCCGAGGTGACCGAGATCGTCTGCACCAACACCGTGCCCATTCCCGAGACCGAGCGCGACCCAAAACTGCATGTGATCTCGCTCGCGTCCGCGCTCGCCGAGGCCATCCGGCGCATCCACGAGGGGGAGTCGGTCAGCGCGCTGTTCGGTGCAAGCGCCTAGCAGGGGGGATCGTCCGCCAGGGCTCACGGCGCCTGGGGGTTGGCGCGGTCACCCCCGCGCTGCCCAGGCGGCGACCTGGGCTCTCGAGCTGAAGCCCAGCTTCAGCAAGATGTTGGCGACGTGCCGGGCCGCGGTGGCCGGGCTGATGACGAGTTCCTCGGCAATGGCCCTGTTGCTGCAGCCCCGGGCGATCAGGGCGACGATCTGACGCTCACGCGGGGTCAGCCTCCCGGGGGCGGTCGTCTCGGTCCCGGACCGCGGCGCGTCAGACGCTGCCTCACCTCCGTCGCCGTCTGCCGCGGGCAGCGCGACCATCAGGGCCAGCTCGACCGCGGAGCTCGCGTCCAAGCGGGCACCCTCGGCCCACAGCCGCGTGACGGCCTCCTGCCCGAAGCTGCGGGCCGCGGCGAGCAGGCGCTCGGTCCGCGGGCCAGACCGCGACGGCAGGTGCGCGGCCTCGCGCAGCGCGGCCGCGGCGGCGGCGAGCTGCACGACCCGGTCCGGCCGCCCCTCCGCGGCGGCGAGAGAGGCGAAGGCATCAAGCCCGCGGATCATGCCGATGCGGCTGCCCATGGACTGGCTGAGCCCGATGCTTTCCGCCAGGTGCCGCCGGGCGAGCGTGATCTCCCCCTGGTCCATCGCGATCCGGCCGAGCCCGGCGAGGCATCGCGCGATCTCTGGCCGGGCATTGACCTGGCGCAGAATGGCCAGCGCGTCGGCGTAGCGCCGTTGCGCGCCGTCCAGGTCACCGGTCAGCCTGGCCAGGTCCGCCAGGCCGAGCAGGGTCCGGGCGGCGCCCCACTGCTGATCGATATCGCGCATGATGGCCAGCGCGGCCTCGCCGAGCCGCTGCGCGTCGCGCAGGTCGCCGTGCTGCGCGGCGGCGGCCGCCGTGGTGCCGAGGGCGTATCCCTCGTTCCACCGGTCGCCAGCCTTCCTGGCGACCGCTAGCGCCCGGTCCGCGCGGGCCGCTGCCTCATCGGCCTGACCGGCGTGCAGCGAGGCCTCGGCGAGCAGGTTGAGGGCCGCCGACATCCAGGACACCTCGCCGGCTGCCCGGCATAGCTCCAGCCCCTCCGCGGCGTGCGCTTCTGCTCCAGCAGGGTCGCTGGCCAGGGCCAGCTGAGCCCGCCCGACCAGGGCGGCCCCCCGCACCGCGGCCGGAACCGCCCGCGCGTCGAGGCCGAGGAAGGAGTCGAGCCATTCGGCGCCCTCGGCGAAGGAGCCCCGCACGATCCACACGGGCCGCGCGGCCGTGCAGATCCGCAGCCCCGTCTCGACGTCCGCCTCGGCCAGGCAGTGGCTGAGGACCTGCCGCAGGTTGTCCGCGTCGGCGTCGAACCGCCGAAACACATCCACTCGGGCCGACCATGGGGCCGGGACCTGCGCCATCCCCACCCGGTGGAGGTGCTCCACCTCGTGCAGCGAGTAATCACGCAACCGCCGCTGCATCATGACCGCCTCGCCCGCGTCGGCCAGCCGCGAGGCCGCGTATTCGCGGATGGTGTCGAGCATCCGGTACCTGGTATGACCGGGCGCCTCGGTGTCGGCCACGACCAGCGACTTGCCGGCCAGCGTGGCCAGCAGGTCAAGCACGTCAGCCGCGGGCAGGTCATCGCCGGAGCAGATCTGCTCCGCCATCTCCAGCGACCAGCCGGCGCAAACCGACAGCCTGCGCAGCAGCACCTGCTCCCGGGCGGCCAGCAGGTCATGGCTCCAGTCGATCGCCGCGCGCAGCGTCCGCTGGCGGGGCGGCGCGGTCCGGTCACCGCTGGTGAGCAGCCGGAAACGGTCATCCAGGCGCTCCACGATCTGCTCAACGGACAGGACCCGGACCCACGCGGCCGCCAGCTCGATCGCCAGCGGGACGCCGTCCAGCGAACGGCAGAGCGCCGCGATCGCGGGCAGGTTGGCCGGACGGACGGCAAAGCCTGGATGCGAGGCCGCGGCGCGGTCACAGAACAGGCGGATCGCCTCGTAGCGGCCCAGCTCCTCGGGGGACCCGGCCGCCTCCGGCTGGGGCAGTGACAGCGGCGGTACCTGCCATACCGTCTCGGCGGCCACCCGCAGCGGCTCGCGGCTCGTCGCCAGCACCCGGAGCCCTGGCGAGCTGGCCAGCAGCCGGTGGCACAGGCGCGCGCACGAGTCAATCAGGTGCTCGCAGTTGTCCAGCGCCAGCAGCAGCCGGCGCGGCCGCAGCGCGTCGGCCAGCGTGTCGAGCAGCGGCCGCCCGGGTTCCTCCTCGACGCCGATGACCGACGCCACCCGCGACACGACGAGCTCGGGCTGGCGCAGGTCGCCGAGCTCGATGAACCACACCCCGTCCGGGAAGTCCTCGGTCAGCCCGGCGAGGACCCGCAGGGCCAGCCGGGTCTTCCCGATGCCGCCTGACCCGCAGAGGGTCACGGCGCGCATCGACCGCGCGAACTGGCGCAGCTCGTCGAGCTCGCGCTCACGACCGACGAAGCTATTCGACTCCTCGAAAGTACTGCGAGCCTGGTCTATGGTCATTTTCGAATTAGAATTCTAGTCATCCTTACTGGCCATGGAGTTACCGCTGCCGCGTGCTAACCATGGCCCGGGCCTGTTGTCTCTGGAGGCAGTCGGACTGCCATTCTCCCCTGATTGACGCATATCGCGTCGTCGACGTTGACAGGCCGACGGTGATACGCCTGCTACCGCGGCGATGGCGCCCGGAGCCGTCGCCCTCCAGGCGGTGGCCACCGGTCCGCTTTGGCGGTATTCAGGGGCCGGCGGCGGCTGCCCGCGCCGTGCTCAGGCGAGCGTCTTTCCGCTGACCCGGCGCTCGTGACCGAGCAGATAGTTCTTGCGCTCGATCCCGCCGCCGTAGCCGGTCAGGCTGCCGTCGGCGCCCACCACCCGGTGGCAGGGGACGATGATGCCGATGGGGTTCTTCCCGTTGGCGAGGCCGACGGCCCGCGACGCCGACGGCTGCCCGATCCGGTCGGCGAGCTGGCCGTAGGAGACCGTCTGGCCGTAAGGGATGTCTTGCAGGGCCGTCCAGACGCGGCGCTGGAACGTGGTGCCGTCTAGGGTGACCCGGAGGTCGAACCTGGTCCGCTGGCCGTCGAAGTACTGTTCCAGCTGGCTGGACGCCTCGGCGAACAGCTCGTCGTCCTGGCCGGTGCCCGGCTCGCCGAATGTCCCCGGTGCCGGGCGATGCCGCTGCTCGTCCATGTAGAGGCCGGCCAGGGCCCCGGCGACGGCGACCAGGGTGAGCGGGCCGACCGGGCTGTTCACCACGGTATGGGTCCTGGGCCCGGCCGGTGTTCTCGGCGTCATGCTGAATCCCTTCGTCGTGACCTGGTATCCGCGGCCTGGCCGGTCGCCTGGCGCGGCTGCGCCGCCTGGCCCTCGGGAATCCGGTTGATGGCGTGATCGCCGGTCGCCCACAGGTACTGCACCGCGTAGGCGCGCCAGGGCCGCCAGCGCGAGGCACGGCGGGTCAGCGCGGCAGGGGTGGCCGGCAGGCCCAGCTGCCGCGCCGCGAGCCGGACGCCCAGGTCTCCGGCGGCGAACGCGTCCGGGTCCCCCAGGCCGCGCATGGCGATCGTTTCGATGCTCCACGGGCCGAGCCCTGGCAGCGCGGCGAGCTGAGCCCGGGCGTGCTGCCAGTCGCTGCCAGGGCCGAGGTCGACCGCGCCGCCGGCCAGTGCCCCGGTCAGGGCGCTGAACGTCGCGCGGCGGGCCCGGGGGAGCGCCAGGGTGGCCGGGTCCAGCGCGGCCAGGGCGGCCAGGTCGGGGAACAGATGGCTGAGGCCGCCGCCCGGGTCCTCGACCGGCTCGCCGTGGGCGGTCACCAGGCGGGCGGCGTGGGTGCGGGCCGCGGCGGTCGAGACCTGCTGGCCCAGTACCACGCGCACCGCGAATTCCGAGGCGTCCACCGTGCGCGGCACCCGGCGGCCCGGTGCCTTGCCCACCAGCGGGGCGAGAACCGGGTCTTCGCCCAGGAGGTCGGCCACGGCCACCGGGTCGGCGTCCAGGTCGAGCAGCCTCCGGCAGCGGCTGATCGCGATGGCGAGATCGCGCAGGTCGGTCATGGACAGCTGGCAGCCGATGTACTCCGGTACCGGCCGGAGCGCCACGACGCCCCGCCCGTGCGGCAGGCGCAGGGTGCGCCGGTACGCCCCGTCCCGCCACTCCTCAACCCCCGGCACCGCGGTCGCCGCGAGGTGGCCGAACAGGTTATCCGGGATCAGCGGCAGCCGGAAGGGGAGCCGCAGCGCCAGTGCCCCCGGCGCGGCGGGCGGGTGCCCGCGGCTCGCACGCTGGCGCAGGAGGGCGAAGACCTCGCGCACGGCGTCGTTGAACGCCCGGATGCGGGCGAAGCCCGCCGCGAAGGCGACATCGCCCATCGGCAGCGGGCTGGTCTCGATCAGGAGCCGGGCGGTCTGGGCCCGCTGCGCCCGGGCCAGGGCGAGCGGGCCGGCTCCCAGCTCGGCGAGCAGCTGGCGCTCGACCTGGCGGACGCTGTAGCCGAGCCGGACGGCGAGGCCGGGCACGCCATCGCGATCGACGACCCCGTCGGCGATCAGCCGCATCGCCCTGGCCACCAGGTCGGCGCGCTCGTTCCACTGCGGCGATCCCGGGCTGGCGTCCGGTCGGCATCGCTTGCAGGCGCGGAATCCGGCCTGCTGAGCGGCTGCGGCGCTCGGGAAGAACCGCATGTTCTCCCGTTTGGGCGGCACGACCGGGCAGCTCGGCCTGCAGTAGATGCCCGTGGTGACCACCGCGCAGAAGAACCAGCCATCGAAGCGGGCGTCCTTCGCCTGGACGGCCCGCAGGCAGCGCTCCCTGTCGTCGTACACCCGTCAAGCATCGGCGCGGGGGAGGACCGGAGTCTAGCGAGAATGCGACATCGACGCTCCGGGGCTCAGTGTCGGGGGATCCCACGGCCGGCCGTACGGGGGCGGCGACGGTGCGGGCGTCGTCGTGGGGGTGGTGCTCAGGCCAGGACGGCTGGCTTGAGCACTTCCTCGCACCACTGGCGGATGCTCGCTCATAGCCACGATGCTGCGCCGCGCCCGTTGACGCGGGCGTCAAGCCACGGCTAGAACGTCATCCCTCCACCCCACGGGTAGATCTGACGGGGCGGTGGGGCCGAGCCCACGCTCGGTCAGGAGCCACGCCGAACGTGCTGCCCTGGGGGAGCCCAGTCCGCGGGGCGACCTTTGTGATTGGAGAATTCGACCGACCACCGCCACCAGCTGTGGTCCTCAGCGTGCTGCCACTTCTCCAGAATGCCGACCTCTCCGCCGGCGAGCAGCACTGGTAGCCCGTACAGCTCGTCGGTCGGCCAGACCTCGCTGCGGCGCAGCTTCGGCCCGTCCAGTTCCACGAGCGTCATCGGGGAGTACTCGCCGGAGCGGTCCAGGTCGGCGCGGGCCACGACCCGGTCGTCATCGGCAATGACCTCGATCTTTGCCTTGCCCGGCGCGGCATGGATGAGCACCCGGTCGAACCCGCCTGCGGTGGTGCAGCGAGCGAACTCCAGCCCGTTCATGCCACCGTCGTTACTGCGAACGTTCCATGTCCAGTTCATACTGCGTCCTTACCCGGCCCCGCCCGCGACCCCGGCCCCTTGGTGACCTTGGTCCGGCGGCGGACGGTGAGGTGGGCTCGATCGGGTTGGGTAGTCGGCGAGTGACCAGTTTCTCTTAAACTGGCAGGAACGGAGTTCATGAGCCGGGAGTAGGCCACTTCCGCCGGAACAGGATTGGCGCTCTCACCGTCCGATCGCTCCCGTGTAGTCGACGAGCTTGCGGATCGACCATCGGGCTTGCAGGCTTTGCTTGGGGGCGTACCTGGTCGCGCGTGCGCGCCCTCGGGTGTTGGGCGGATGCAAGCAGGAGGATTGCCAACCATGATCCTCCCGAAGGTCCGGGACCCTCGCTTCGTGACGATCCGCCGCGGTGGGACCCTCACTGATTCGGATCACCATCTCCTCGCTCTTTGGGCGGCATCTTGCGCCGAGCACGTCCTTGACCTCTTCGAGTCGGCTCAGCCCGAGGACCCACGGCCGCGTCAGGCGATCGAGCATGCCCGCGCCTGGGTGCGTGGCGAGGTCAAGATGACCCAGGCTCGCGCGGCGGGCGGCCATGCAATGGGCGCGGCCAGAGAC
>WNFL01341993.1_pt1 | contig 10527 bp, 7 predicted proteins | sample 5400361 | NCBI WGS metagenome assembly WNFL01 (sample SAMN13153351, study PRJNA577476) | soil metagenome | isolation source: 40 cm soil on Douglas fir-dominated hillslope | place: USA:California | collected 2013-09-17 | reverse complement strand
CGCCATCTGCGCCACCGCCTGCATCAAACCGTGAACCCTCTCTGGAGGCACCCCATCATGAAACCCGCCGCCCTGCACCTGCTCGCCGTCATGGCCCTGTCCATTTTCGCCCTGCCGGCGGGCGCCGCGCCCCCGGCCGATCCAATCGTCCTTAGCGTGGATGCCCAGGCGGCGGGAACCCCATTCCCGCATTTCTGGGAGCAGATGTTCGGTTCCGGGCGCGCCGTGCTCGCGCTGCGGGACAACTACCGCAAGGATGTGCGCCTGGTCAAAGCCGTGACCGACTTCCGCTACGTGCGCTTCCATGCCATTTTCCATGACGAGGTCGGCCTGTATGACGAGGACGCCAGCGGCAAGGCGGTCTATAACTTTTCCTATGTCGACCAGATTTACGATGGCCTGCTGGCCGAGGGCGTCCGTCCCTTCGTCGAGCTCAGTTTCATGCCCCAGAAGCTCGCCAGCGATCCGCTGGGAATCTTCGGATTCTGGTACAAGCCCAACAACTCCCCGCCGAAGGATTACGCGAAGTGGGACGCGATGATCGACGCTCTGGCGCGGCATTTCATTGAGCGTTACGGGATCGATGAAGTCGCGCAGTGGTACTTCGAGGTCTGGAACGAGCCCAACATCGGCTTCTGGGGCGGCAAGCCCTACCAGTCCACGTACTACGAGCTGTACGACCACAGCGCCCGGGCGCTCAAGCAGGTGAACGCGCGCCTGCGAGTCGGTGGTCCGTCAACGGCCCAGGCGGCCTGGGCGGGAAATTTCATCGAGCACTGCAAGCACAACAACGTGCCGGTCGACTTTGTGTCCTCGCACGTCTACGCCAACGACCTGTCGCAGGATGTCTTCCAGAACGACGTGCCGGTGCCGCGCGACCAGATGGTCTGCCGCGCCGTGCGCAAGGTGCACGAGGAAATCACGGCTTCGCCGATGCCGTCGCTGCCGCTCATCTTCTCCGAGTACAACGCCAGCTTCATGAACGAGCCGGACGTCACGGACAGCGTCTACATGGGCCCGTGGCTGGCGACGACGATCGCGCAGTGCGACGGCCTGACCGAGGCGATGAGCTACTGGTCGTTCTCCGACGTGTTCGAAGAGCAGGGCGTCGTGAAGACCCCGTTCTACGGTGGTTTCGGCCTCGTCGCCGCGGACGACATTCCCAAGCCGGCCTACAGCGCCTTCGCCCTGCTGCATCACCTGGGTGAGGTGCGATTGCCCTCGGCCAGCGATTCGGCGCTGGTCACGCGTCGCAAGGACGGCACCCTCGTGCTGGCCCTGTGGAATTACGCACCACCGGATGGCACGGGCGACAAGTACACGCCGCCCGGCGCGCCCGGCCCCGCCAGGAGCTTTGCGATCAGCTTCAAAGGCTTGCCCAAGGCCGCTCGGGCGACCAGCTGGCGTGTCGACCGGGACCACGGCAATGTCGTCAAGGCTTTCGATGCCATGGGGCGGCCGGCCTTTCCAAGCCGTGAGCAGATCAAGGATCTCCGTGCGGCTGCAAAGCTCCCGGCGCCGCAGTCTTTGTCCCTCCACGGCGGGACACTGAAGCTGGAGGTGCCCTCGCAGGGCCTGGTGTTGGTTGAAATTCACTGAGTCGAGGCGCCGCCCGCGCGGGCGGAGTGTTGGTGATGAGCAACAAGCCCGGGTGCCGGCGGCGGGATCCCTTCTACGCGGAGATTCGGGTCCCGCTGGCGACACCCGGTTACCACCGTGGGCGCAGTGACTGCTCAAGGGCTCCGCTCACCGCCACGCTGGCCCGCATTGACAGCTTTGCGTGCTTGTATCTAGAATCCCGAAAACGTTTACCAGCACACCGGAAAACGTTTTCTAATAATTTTCTAATAATTGGAGTAGGGGTACCGTGGGAGGGGGGATGGCGGTGACCATCAAGGACGTGGCATTGCGTGCCAGGGTCTCCATCGCCTCCGTGTCCCGGGCCCTGCATGGCACGGGCGTTGTCACCGAAAAGACACGCCTGCGCGTGGAACGCGCCGCACGGCAACTGCGTTATACGCCACATGGTGTGGCGCGCAGTTTGATCACAAGACGCACCAATACCATCGGCGTGCTCCTGCCCGACATCTACGGCGAGTACTTTTCAGAGCTGATCCGGGGCATCGATCGGGCCGCCCGCCTCAGGGGACTGCACCTGCTGGTATCGAGCTCCCATGGCGATGCCGAAGAGGCCTCTTTGGCGTTGCGCGCCATGAACGGCCGGGTCGACGGCGTGCTGATCATGTCGCCTTACGTCGACGCACAGCTGCTGGGCAATGCTCTGCCCGCGACTCTCCCGACGGTGCTGCTCAACACCCCGGACAATGCAGCCCGTGCACCCGCCTTCATGATCGACGATTTCGGCGGCGCCAAGGCGATGGTCGAGCACCTGCGTGGTCTGGGTCACATGAACATCGCACACATCACCGGACCGGAAGGCAACTATGAATCGGCGGAGCGGCTGCGCGGCTTTCGCGCGGCGCTGGGGCCGGTCCGGGCCGCCAAGGCCCTGGTGCTGCCGGGTGCGTTTACCGAGGAATCCGGCTATCTCGCAGGGCGGCAGCTGGCGCAGGCTGCGCCGCGCCCGGACGCCGTCTTCGCCGCCAACGACGTGATGGCCATCGGCTGCCTGTTCGCGCTCACGGAGGCCGGTATTCGTGTTCCGGAGGACATCGCGCTCGGCGGATTCGACGACATACCGATCGCGCGATTCGTCACGCCGCCACTGACGACCGTGCGGGCCCAGACCACGGAACTCGGTCGCCAGTCGCTGGATGAACTGGCGCGCGCGATCGACGCGCCCGGCAGCGTCAGCCGCGCAACGCACACGCTCGGAACCCAACTTGTCGTACGCGCTTCCTGCGGCGCCGCGACGAAGACTGCACTCACACGCGCCTAGAATTATTCATTTCAAGAAGCCGGCCACCAGGGGAAGGAATTTATGAAGAAGCGGTATCGCAACAGCAAGAAGAAAGTGTACGGATCGGTGTTTGCGACGGCGCTGGCGTCGACCGCCTTCGTCCCGTCGATCGTCTGGTCACAGACGGCCGATGCCACCCTGCGCGGAACGGCCGCCGCCAACAGCCAGATCACGGCGAAGAATATCGCCACGGGCGCCACGCGCCGCACCACGGCGGGTGCCGATGGCACCTACGCCCTGGCCGGCCTGCCCTCGGGCACCTACCGCGTCGATGCCGGTCCAGGCACTGAACAGACCGTGACGCTGAGCGTCGCATCCACGGCGACCCTCGATCTGGGCGCGGGCGGGGTGGAAGCGACCGGTACGCTGGAGGAGATCATCGTCCGGGCGACACGCCTGGTTGAGGTCAAGACCTCTGAAATTGGCTCGACCGTGTCGCTGCATCAAATCGAGACCACCCCGCAGATCACGCGCAACTTCCTGGAGTTCGCCGATACCGTGCCGGGCATGGTGTTCAGCGTCGACACGCGGGGCAACACCTCGATCCAGAGCGGTGCGCAGGCCAACAGCGCCATCAACGTGTTCATCGACGGCGTGGGCCAGAAGAACTACGTCAAGACGGGTGGCATCTCCGGCCAGGCCGGTCCGAACGGGAATGGCGATCCTGGCAACCCCTTCCCCCAGCTCGCCATCGGTGAGTACAAGGTCATCACCTCGAACTACAAGGCGGAATACGACCAGATCTCCAGCGCCGCGATCACGGCGCAGACGAAGTCGGGCACGAATACCCTCCACGGCGAGCTGTTCGGCGACTACACCAACGAGTCGCTGCGTGCCGCCACGCCGTCCGAAGACGCCGCCGGGGGTGCCAAGGTCAAGTCCGCGAATACCGAGTACGGTCTGGCCGTCGGCGGCCCGATCATCATGGATGCGATGCATTATTTCGTCACCTGGGAGCACAAGGACTTCACGCTGCCGACCACCGTCAATCCCGATGGGAGCCTCGCCGGCATACCGCTGGCCACCCTGTTGCCCGCGGGTGTGTTTGAGCAGTTTGGTCCGAGCGCGACCCCGTTCAAGGAAAATCTCTATTTCGCCAAGGTCGACTGGGAACCGAGCGATAGCGACCGCATCGAGCTGAGCACCAAGCTGCGCCGTGAGACCGAAGTCCAGGGCGGGTCCGGCAACGTGGCGGTGTCGGCGGGCTTCAACTTCAAGAACGAAGACACCCGCGTGAATCTGCGCTGGCAGCACAGCAGCGATCGCTGGGTCAATGAAATGATGGCCCTCTACGAAAAAACCGTCGACCTCCCGACGCCGCTCAACGGCAATCCCGGGATCACCTACACCTACTTTGGCAACGCCGGTCAGTTCCGCCAGGACATCATCACCATCAACGGTGCGGATCCGCGCCAGTACACCGACAAGCACCAGGACGGCTGGGGCATCCAGGACGACCTGACGTTCAGCAACCTGCACTGGATGGGCGAGCACACGCTGAAGATGGGCGTCAAGTACAAGGGCGTGCAGCTCGTCGCGCGCGACGGGTCCGAAGCAGCCAAGTACTGGTACGCGGTCGATGCGAGCGGCACACAGGCGACCCCGTTCCAGGTGGTGTTTGGCAAGGCCAGCTTCGGCCTGCCGCTGACCTCGAAGTCGGACAACAAGCAGATTGGCATTTACTTCCAGGACGACTGGGCGGTCAACCAGCACCTGACGCTGAACCTCGGTATCCGCTATGACTACGAAGTCACGCCGTCGTTCGAGAACTACAAGACGCTCGATCGGATCCTCACGGCGCTCCAGCAGCCGTATCCGGATCCGGGCGTCAACGCGAATCCAGCCCTGCAGTTGCCCCGGCCGACGCCGGGCGAGACCTATGCTGACGCGCTGGCGCTTGGCGGCATCAACATCAACGATTACATCAGCACCGGGAGCAATCGCAAGACGCCCGCCGGCGAGGTCGCGCCGCGCCTGGGATTCTCGTACGACATCAACGCCGATGAGAAGCACGTGGTGTTCGGCGGTGTGGGCCGCGCCTATGACCGCAATCTGTTCGACAAGCTGCAGCTCGAGAATTCGAAGAACGCCCTGTCGGAGCCGACGATCAACTTCACGGGTGGCAAATACAGTTACAACAACTGCATCGTGCCTGGCGGGCCGGCCGCGCTGCCGCCTGGCGACGCGAACGGGACAACCTGCCTGGACTGGAATCCCATGTACCTGAACGCGGCCAATCTGCAGGGACTGGGCGCTCCCGGCGGCGAAGCGAACATGTTCCCGAACAATCTGAAGGTGCCCTATTCAGACCAGTTCAGCCTTGGCATACGCAACAAGGTCGGCGACTGGAACACCAGCGTCACGCTGACGCGCATCAACAGCTACGAAGGGTTGCTGGGCGTATTGGGCAACCGCTACGCCGACGGCAGCTTTGCCACGCGCGGCTGCGGCCTGGACTGGGGCGGCTCACCCGCGCAGTGGTGCTCCGCCGGCCTGCCGGGCCTGCAGAGCAACCTCGTGCTGTGGGAGAACGGTCAGGAGACGCGCACGACCGAACTCCTGGTCTCTGCGGAGAAGCCCTATACGCGTGAATCGCATTGGGGTGCAACGTTTGCTTATACCTTCACCGACGCGAAGCAGAACCGCCTGTTTACGGACGGCTATGGCTTCGACCTGCCGCACATCGCGGACTACCCCTTCACGCTCTCGAGTGCGGTGGCCAGGCACAGGATGGTCGCCACGGGCAGCGTCGATGGTCCATGGGGCCTGTTGTTTGCCGGCAAGCTGACGCTGGCGACGCCGATTCCCGTGACCACGATTGCCGGGTGTAGCCAGCTGGGCTTCGCCAATGGGACCTCCTGCAATGCCTTCGGGACCAACGCCTATCCGGTCGCGGACGCCGTCGGCAATGTCCTGTTTGGTTACCAGAGCGTGGACATGCAGGTGACGAAAAGCTTCGATCTGCCCCAGAACATGAGTGGTTACGTGCGCCTGGATGTGCTCAACCTCCTCAACGCGCAGAACTTTGACTCAACGGCGGCCTCGTACAATTATCCGAATCAACCGGCGTACAACACCAGCGGGCCGATCATTGGCGTGACGAGGACGCTGAAGATGACGGTGGGCTTCAAGTGGTGATCCGGGTTTAAGCACCGGGGAGTACACTTGGCGTCAGCAATGGCGATACGACAAAGCCCGCCCTGCGGGCTTTGTTTTTTTCGTGCAGGACCAACAGGTTGATCAGGAACATCGTCATCGTAGGGGGCGGTACCGCCGGCTGGATGGCCGCCTGTGCGCTCGCCAAGACTTTCGGCAAGACCTACGCGCTGCGCCTGGTCGAATCCGAGGAGATCGGTATCGTCGGTGTCGGCGAAGCGACCGTGCCGCACCTGTCCCACTTCAACAAGATGCTGGAGATCGACGAGGCCGAATTCATCCGGCAGACCCAGGGCACCTTCAAGCTGGGTATCCAGTTCAGGGATTGGGGGCGCATCGGGGATACCTACATCCACGGCTTTGGCACCCTGGGACACGACCTGGGCTCGATACCGTTCCACCATTACTGGCTGCGCGCCCGCCTGGCGGGCCGGGCGGCCGAACTCGGCGACTACTCGCTCAACACGGTGGCAGCGCCGCGCGAGAAATTCATGGTCTCGGCCAGCGACGCACCGAAGAATTCGCCGTTGGCCGACGTCGCCTATGCCTACCACTTCGACGCCGGGCTGTACGCGCGCTACCTGCGCCGCTACGCCGAGGCGCGCGGCGTGGTGCGCACCGAGGGCAAGATCCGCGAGACCCGGTTGCGCGCCACCGATGGCTACGTCGAAGCCGTGGTGCTCGAGAGCGGCGAGGCCATCGGTGGCGATCTGTTCATCGATTGCTCCGGCTTTCGCGGCCTGCTGATCGAGGAGGCATTGCATACCGGTTACGAGGACTGGACCCACTGGCTGCCCTGCGACCGGGCGCTGGCGGTGCCCTGCGAGAAGGTCGGTCCGCCGACGCCCTATACGCGCTCGACCGCGCGCACGGCCGGGTGGCAATGGCGCATCCCGCTGCAGCATCGCACCGGCAACGGCCACGTGTACTGCAGCAAGTTCATGAGCGAGGACGAGGCCGCGGCCATCCTGCTCAGGAATCTCGACGGGCGCGCCCTCGCTGAGCCCCGGCCGCTGCGCTTCACGACCGGTAAGCGCAGGAAGATCTGGAACAAGAACGTCGTGGCGGTCGGCCTCGCCGGCGGCTTCATGGAGCCGCTGGAGTCGACCAGCATCTACCTGATCCAATCGGCGATCGGCAAGCTGGTGCTGCTGTTTCCGGGCGGTGAGATCAGCCAGGTCCTCGTTGACCGCTACAACGCGCAATGCACCTTCGAATTCGAGCGGATCCGGGATTTCCTGATCATGCACTACCACGCGACCGAGCGCGACGACTCGCCGTTCTGGAATTACTGCCGGACGATGCCCGTACCGGAGACGCTCACCGACACCGTGCGGCTGTTCAGGGACAGTGGCCGGTTCTTTCGCAATGCGGAGGAAATGTTTGGTCAGGTGAGCTGGGTGGAGGTGATGATCGGACAGCACATCATGCCGGCCGGATATCACCCGATGGTTGACCAGATGAGCGATGCCGATCTCTATACCTTCATGGACCACGCCAAGATGATCGTGGCCAACTGCGTCGACGCGATGCCGATGCATCAGCAGTTCATCGACCGGCACTGCAAGGCCGCGGCAGTCTGATATGGCGCGGCTGACGCGACGCCGCTTCCTGCAGGTGGCCGCGACCACGGCGGCCGGCGCCCTGGTCGGTTGCGGCGGGAGCTCGACGCCGGCGGTCCCCGCCGCCGGCTATCCCCCGCCGCCCCCGCTGACCCCCGACGCGCTGCTGGCGGACAGCCTGCATCGCAGCTTCAATTATTTCTGGCAGACCACGGAGGCGGCGCGCGGGCTGGCGCCCGATTATTGGCCGGACCCGGCGCCGGCCAGCATCGCGGCCATGGGCTTCGCCTTCAGCGCGGTGCCCATCGGCGTCGCGCACGGCTGGGTGCCGCGAGCCGCCGCCGCGCAACGGGTGCGGGGCTGGCTGGAGTTCCTGCGCGATGCGCCGCAGGGGACGGCCCCGACCGGTTGCACCGGCTATCGCGGCTTTTTCTATCACTTCCTCGACATGAGCAGCGGTACGCGTTACCGCGACTCGGAGCTCTCGACCGTCGACACGACGCTGCTGCTGATGGGTGCGCGCCTCTGCGGCCAGTATTTCGACGGCACGGATGTCGACGAGGTGGCGATCCGTACGATCGCGGACGCCTTGTGCGAGCGCGTCGAGTGGAACTGGGCCCAGGCCAACGGCCCGGGCGTCTGCATGGGCTGGCGGCCGGAAACCGGATTCCTGTCCGCGGACTGGATCGGCTACAACGAGGCGATCCCGGTCTACCTGCTGGCCCTGGGCTCACAGGCGCACGCCGTCGGGACGGATGCCTGGGCCGTCTGGACCTCCGGGTATGACGCGAGCTGGGGCAGGATCGAGGGCATCGAGCATCTCACCTTTGGACCGCTCTTTGGTCACCACTTTACGCAGTGCTGGGTGGACCTGCGCGGGGTGAGCGATGCGTACCTGCGCGCCCGCGGCATCGATTACTTCGAGAACACCCGGCGCGCGGCGCTCTCGCAGCGCGCCTACGCGACGGCCAATCCCCTGGGCTGGGCGGGCTACGGGCCCGACGTGTGGGGCCTGAGCGCCTGCGACGGTCCCTACACGGGCAGCCTTTCCTACCAGGGCGTGCAACGGCAGTTCCGCACCTATGCCGGCCGCGGCGTCGGCCTGAATCCGGACCAGAACCTGGACGACGGCACGATCACGCCGAGCGCGGCCCTGGGGTGCCTGCCCTTCACGCCCGATCAGGCCACGGCCGCCGCCGCCGAGATGTATCGCCGCTACGGCGCGGTGATCTATGGACAATACGGCTTCCTCGACAGTTTCAACCCGAGTTTCCAGTTCGACGTGCCGCTCCTGAGCGGGCGGCGGGTGGGCGAGCTGGGCTGGGTCGACTCGCGTTACTACGGCATCACGCACGGACCGCTCATGACGATGCTGGAGAACCAGCACAGTGGACTGCTCTGGCAGACGATGCAGCGCGACCCGGTGATCCGCCGGGGTCTGCAGCGCGCCGGATTCAGCGGCGGATGGCTGGGCTGAACAGCCCGCGCGCGGGCCGGCTCGCGCCGCTACTGGCGGCCCTGGTGGCAAGCGGCTGTGGCGGCGCCCCGCAGGGCGAAGTGCTGAAGTTCTGGGCTTTTGGCGCCGAGGCGGACCAGGTGAGTGCGCTGTTGCCGGCCTTCGAGCGCGAACACCCGGGCCTGCACGTCGAGGTGCAGCGCCTCGCCCTGACGGCGGCGCACGAGAAGTTCCTCACCGCCGTGGCCGGCGACGCCACTCCCGACATGTGCCAGCTCGGCAACACCTGGATACCCGAGCTCGTCGCCCTGCATGCGCTGGAGCCGCTGCAGTCGCGCGTCGCCGCATCGAAGATCGTGGAGGTCGCGGATTTTTTCCCCCAGGTCTGGCAGGCCAATTCGCTCGGCGGCGTGCCGTGGGGCGTGCCCTGGTACGTCGACACCCGCTTGCTGTTCTACCGCAGCGATCTGCTGCGCCAGGCTGGATTTGCCGGTCCGGCGGACAACTGGGCCGACTGGCTGCGCCAGCTCCAGGCCATCAAGCGGATGGTGGGGCCGCAGCGCTACGCGGTGCTGCTGCCGCTCAATGAATTCGAGCCGCTCCAGGTCCTGGCCCTGCAGCAGCCGGAAGCCATGCTGCGGGAGGGCAATCGCTACGGCAATTTTCGCAGCCCTTCCTTCCGGCGCGCGCTGGCCTTTTACCACCAGCTGTTCACGCAGTCGCTCGCGCCGATGGCGACCAACACCCAGATTTCCAACGTCTGGGATGAGTTGGGCAATGGATTCTTCTCGTTCTATGTCTCCGGACCCTGGAATATCGGTGAATTCAAGCGCCGCCTGCCGCCCGGGCAGCAGGGCAGCTGGATGACCGCGCCGATGCCCGGCCCGGACGGACCCGGCGCCTCCAGCGCCGGCGGTTCCAGCCTGGTGATCTTCCGGCGCTCTGAGCACAAGGCCAGCGCCTGGGCCCTGATCGAATACCTCTCGCGCCCCGAGGTGCAACGTCGCTTCTACGAGATTACGGGCGATCTGCCGCCGCGGCGCAGCAGCTGGGAATCCGGCGCCATCGCCACCGATCCCTACACGCGAGCCTTCCGCATCCAGCTCGATCGGCTCCGCACCTTCCAGCAGCTGCCCGAGTGGGAGCAGATCATGCAGGGCATGCGATTGATGGCCGAGCGTGTCGTGCGTGGCGGGCAGAGCGAAGATGCCGCCGTCACCCAGTTTGACGCCGAGGTGGATGCGATGCTCGCCAAGCGGCGCTGGCTGCTCGACCGGCAGGAAAAGCGATGAACCGCACACGCGCCGGCTGGTGGTTCTCGCTCCCGGCCCTGCTGCTGATCGGCGTCTTTTTTCTGCTGCCGGTCGTGGCGGCCCTGCTGCTGAGCTTCACCGATTTCGATCTGTATGCGCTGGCCGATCCTGCCAACCTGC
>WNFL01241395.1_pt1 | contig 10527 bp, 10 predicted proteins | sample 5400361 | NCBI WGS metagenome assembly WNFL01 (sample SAMN13153351, study PRJNA577476) | soil metagenome | isolation source: 40 cm soil on Douglas fir-dominated hillslope | place: USA:California | collected 2013-09-17 | reverse complement strand
CGGCGTTCATGGCGGCCAACCTCTCGGCGGTGATGGACGACACCGACAAGCTGCGCCAGCTGCACGACGACGCGGCGGCAAACGGCCTCGCTCTGCTGCCGCCCGACGTCAACGCCTCCGAGTACCGCTTCGTTCCGGTGGACGCGAAGAGCGTGCGCTACGGGCTGGGCGGCGTGCGCGGCAGCGGCGAGTCGGCGGTGCTCGCGCTGCTCGAGGCGCGCAAGCCGGGGCCGTTCACCGATCTGTTCGACTTCTGCCGGCGCGTGGACAAGCGCATCGTCAACCGCCGCACGGTCGAGGCGCTGGTGCGCGCCGGCGCCTTCGACACGCTGGAGTCGAATCGCGCGCGGCTGCTCGCTTCGGTGGGCCGCGCCATCGAGGCGGCCGAGCAGGCCGAGCGCGCCGCGTCGCAGAACAGCCTGTTTGGCGAGGCCGAAGTGCCGCGCGGCGGCGCGCACGCCTATGTCGACGCCGCGCCCTGGGACCTGCGCCAGCAGCTGCTCGAGGAAAAAGTGGCGCTCGGCTATCCGCTGTCGGGCCACCTGTTTTCGGTGTACGAGCGCGAGCTGGCCGGATTTCCGCGCACGCCGCTCGCCAGGCTCGGCACGGCGGAGCGGGTGACGGTGGCCGGCGTCGTCGCCTCGGCGCGCAGCCAGATGACGCGCCGCGGACGGATGATGGTGGTGATGCTGGACGACGGCACCGCGCAGATCGAGATCTCGGTGTTCAACGAGCTGTTCGACCGGCACCGCGACAAGCTCAAGGAAGACAGCCTGCTGGTGGTGCAGGGCAAGGCGCAGAAGGACGACTTCGGGCTGCGCGTGACGGCCGAGGAGCTCTACGACCTCGAGGCGCTGCGGCTGCGCTACGCCGGGCGCCTGCGCCTGCGCTTCAACGGCCAGGCGGACGCCAAGCGCCTGCAGCAGCTGCTCGCGCCTTACCGCGCCTCCGGCAACGGCGCCTGCCAGGTGGTCATTTCCTATTCGAACGACCAGGCGGCCTGCGAGATCGCGCTCGGCGACGCCTGGCGGGTGCGGCCCGACCAGCAGCTGCTCGCCGAGCTCGGCACCTGGCTCAAGCCCGAAAACGTCCAGGTCGTCTACGGCTACGGCGGCGCGGCGGCCTAGAGGCTCGCGCGGATCTCGAATTCGGCGAGGCGGGCTTCGGGCGCATCCGGCGCGGCGCTTTCCAGGTGCTCGACGCGCGAACCCGGCGGCCCGCGGCGCGCCCAGTCGATCAAATGTTTCACCGCATCGTCCTCACCCTGCAGCAGCGCTTCGACGCTGCCGTCGGTGCGGTTGCGCACCCAGCCGGCGACGCCGAGCCGGCGCGCCTCATCGCGCAGCGCGAAGCGGAAACCGACGCCCTGGACGCGGCCTCTGACGCGAATTTGCCGAGTCATCCTGCAAGCTCCGTGAGGTGCATGGTAAGCTGGCCTCGTGAGGTGGCTGCAAGGCTAAGGGGGAAACAAGATGCGTGCTGGTCTACTGGTGGTCGCAGCAGTTGCCCTGATCGGATTCCTGGCGGTGGCGGTGGTGCTGCCGCAGATGGCGGGTGCCGAAGCGAAGGACGCCGCGCAGGCGCTGATTGGCGGCGCCGATGCGGCGCGCCAGCAGGTCGCGGCCGCGGCCGAAAAGGCCGGCAATCTCGCCGGCGCGGGACAGAACGTCAAGCTGGCCGACAAGAGCGACCCCAAGCACGGCAGCATGAAGTGGATCGTCGCCGACAGCGGCGCCATTCGCGGCTGGAACGAGAAAAACGCCATCGAGATCGCGCTCACGCCGGCCCTGCAGGGCGGCAAGGTCGCCTGGAGTTGCAAGGGCTACCCGGTCGCCGCGATGCCGCAGACCTGCGGCGGTCGTTGACTCCCTCTTAGAACGTCCCTAGCGGAACAGCAGGGCCGCGAGCAGGCCGCACAGCGCCGCGCCCGCGACCAGCGCCCAGTCGCGCCGCCGCCAGACGGCGCGCGGCTCGGGCAGCGATTTCACCGCCTGAGTCGCCGTCTGGCGTAGCGAGGCCTCCGGGGGCAGGGTGCCGGTGGCGCCCGTGAGCGTGGCGAGGCGCTGCGTCGCCTCGGCCGAGTCGAAGGACTTTGCCAGTCCCTGCGCGGGCACGGTGCTGGTGGGCGCAAGCGCCGCCTCCGGCGCCGCCGGCTGGTCGACCTGGCGCGTGCGACTGACCGTCTGCGCCATCACCACGGACTTCGCCTTCGCATCGACCATGGTGGGCGGCGCGGCCGGCACGGTGCCGGCCGGCACGGTGGCGGCCGCCACGGTGCCAGCCGGCAGCGTGGCGGTACCGGCGGGCGGCACGGTAGTGGCGCTCGCGACCGCCTGGCGCTCGCATTCGCGCAGGTCGCGCGCCGCTTCGGCCGCGTCCTGGTAGCGCTCCTCGAGCGGCTTGGCGATCATCTTGGCGACGATGTGGTCGAGCAGCGCCGGCACCGCGGAATTGATCTGGCTCGGCGAGGGCGGGACGAAATTGACCGTCTGGTACATGAGCGCGGTGACGTTCTCGCCGTTGAACGGTGCGGCGCCGGTGAGCATTTCGTAGACGATGATGCCGAGCGAGAAGATGTCGGAGCGGTGGTCCGCCCGCTTGCCGATCACCTGCTCCGGCGACATGTATTTCGGCGAGCCCATCAGCATGCCGGTCTGCGTCAGCTCGGAGGACACGCGGCGGCGCGCGATGCCGAAATCGGTGATCTTCACCGGCCCGTTGGCCACCACCATGATGTTGGCCGGCTTGATGTCGCGGTGGACCACGCCGCGCGAGTGCGCGAAGGCGAGGCCCTCGGCGACCTGGGCGGCGATCGACAGCGCCTGCGCCAGGCGCAGCGGCCGCCCCTCGCCGATCAGCGAGCGCAGCTCGACGCCCTCGATGTACTCCATCGCCATGTACACCACCTCGGCCGACTTGCCGACGTCGTGCACCGTGACGATGTTGGGATGGTTGAGGCCGGCCGCGGCGCGCGCCTCCTGGTAGAAGCGTTCCTCGTAGCGGTCGGCGCCGTCGCGCTCGAGCGCCATGTTGACCGTCTTCACCGCCACCGTGCGCTCCAGCGCCGAGTCCGTCGCCTTGTAGACGATGCCCATCGCGCCGCGCCCCAGCTCGGACTGGATGAGGTAACGGCCGAGCTGCGGGTGATCCATCCGCGGGCGGCGCGCTTAGCGGCCGGCTTTGACGGACTTGAACACCGGTCCCCAGACCGGGTGACCGGATTCGGCGGGCGCGAGCTCCAGCTCGGGATCGACGGTGAGCGCCTTGCGGAATTCCTCGCGGCAGGGCGCCACGCGGTTGCCGGCGCAGTGCATGAACGCGAGGTGCTTGTAGGCGTTGGCGAGCTCGGGATCGTTGAGGCCCTGGCCGATGGCGTTGTTCAGCGATCTTGCAGAATTGCCGTAGGCGCCTTCCTCGTACTGGCGCAGGCCGGCCTTGAGCGTGGCCGAGCCGGGACTCGATTGCATCAGCTTCTGCAACGATTGCATCGGCGCGCTCTCGCAGCCTGCGAGCGCCGCCGCCAACGCCACCGTGATCGCCCCCCGCATCATCAACGGAACCTGTGCCTTATTTTGAGCGTCTCGCCCGCTTTCACCTCGACGCGATCCTTGAAAGCCGGAAAGGTCGTGTTGCGGATCTCTATCGTATGCGGCCCGGGGGAGATTTCAAACTCGCGCACCGGCGGGCTGACCCCCCGGCTCTTGCCGTCCACCAGCACCAGGCCCCAGGGCGTGACCGCCAGCTCGATCCGGCCAAGGCCGGATGCCGCCAGCCGCTGGGACCGCTTCTCGAGCTTCTTTGCCGGTCTGGGCGCGGGCTTGGCTGCGGGGGTCTCCGGCTCCGCCTGCGCCTTTGGAAACAGCGATTCGAGCGGCGTCGGCGCCGCGGGCGCCGAGGCGGCCGGCGTCGGTGCCATGGCGGAGGGCGCGAGCGCCATGGCGGGGGGCTTCATCAGTGCGCGTGCGGCGACCCCGCCGGCGACCATGGCGACGACAAACGCGACCGGCGCGGCGATCAGCGCCGAGCGGCGCAATCCCAGGGCCGCGGGCCGCTTGAGCCAGCCGCGGGCGGTGGTGCCCGGCTCGGTGCGCGCGCCGGCGTGGCGCGGCACCGGCGCGCCGACCACGGAGTAGACGTCGTGCTCGCGCACGTGCTTGTCGGTGCGCGCGCCTTCGTGGCGAAACAGGTTGGCGTAGTCGCGCGACAGGCAGGACACCACCTCGAAGAAGGAGCGCGACACCATCAGCTGTCCCGGCGTGGAAAAGCTCATGACGCGCTGCGCGACGTTGATGCCGTCGCCGATGATGTTCATCTGGCCGTTCAGGTCCTTCACCAGGCGCACCGGCCCGAGGTTGATGCCGAGGCGCACCGGCACGGTGCCGGCGCCGTCGCGCACCGTCATGGCGGCGAACAGCGCGTCTTCCGGGTCGCCCATGAAGGTGACCGCGGCGCCGTCGCCGGTATCGAGGATGATGCGGTCGCGCGGCGCCACTTCCTCGAGCGCACGTCCGAGCGCAGCGTTGAACGCCTGCTTGAGCTGCAACTGCTCGGCGACCGGCTTCTTCGAGTACTCGACGATATCGAGGAAGAGCACGCTGCAGACCAGCGTGCGGCCAGAGCTCTCCATCGGTTATCCGCCCCATGCGGCGCAAGTCGCCGCGACGCGGGCTATTTTACGCGCATGCCGGGCTTGGCCCCGGAGTCCGGGGAAATAAGGAAAATGCCCGCTTCCTGCTCGGCAGACGCCGCCAGCACCATCCCCTCGGAGACGCCGAACTTCATCTTGCGCGGGGCGAGGTTGGCCACGACAACCGTGAGGCGCCCTTCCAACTTCTCGGGGGCGTAGGCGGACTTGATCCCGGCGAAAACGGTGCGCGTGCCCTCGCCCAGATCAAGCGTCAGCTTAAGGAGCTTGTCGGCTCCCTCCACCGTCTCGGCCTTCGCGATCCTCGCGACCCGCAGGTCGAGCTTGTTGAAGTCGTCGATCGAGATGGTGTCGTCCACGGGTTTGGTTTCCTCGGCGATCTGGAACAGCGCGTCGAGCTGCTTCTCCTCGACACGAGTGATGAGGTGCTTGAAAGGGCGGATTTCATGGGGTCGAACTTTGCGATCTTCAAAGCCCAGTTCGCGGTCTAACCCGAACAATTCCTTTGCAACGCGAGTCGCGGTACGCGGCAGCATCGGCGCGAGGTACACAGTCAGTGCGAAGAAGGCATGAATGGCATCACTGCAGACGCGATGCAGTTCTTCGCGCTTGCCAGGGTCCTTCGCCAGATCCCAAGGCTTGGCCTGGTCGAACGCCTGATTCACGCTGTCGGCGACCGCCATGACTTCACGCACGACTCGACCGAATTCACGTCCCTCGTATGCCATGGCGATTTCGTCCTCGATGGCAAGCGCAGCAGCCCAGCTTGGCGAGGGTCGTTCGCCAAAGTCGTAGAGGCGTCCCCCGAACTGCCTGGAAATGAACCCCGCGGCGCGACTTGCGATGTTGACGTACTTGCCGACCAGGTCGCTGTTCACCCGGGCGAGGAAATCGTCGGGATTGAAGTCGAGGTCCTCGACGTTGGCGTTCAACTTGGCGGCGATATAGTAGCGCAGCCACTCGGCGTTCATGCCGAGCTTGAGGTAGCGCAGCGGATCGATGCCCGTGCCGCGCGATTTGGACATCTTCTCGCCCGAGACGCCGATAAAACCGTGGACGTAGACGTGGTCCGGCACCTTATAGGGCGCGCCGGCGAACTTCAGCATCGCCGGCCAGAACAGGGTGTGGAAGTAGATGATGTCCTTGCCGATGAAGTGGATCTGCTCGGTGCGCGGATCGGCCAGCAGCTTCTCGAAGTCGAGCTTCTTCTTCGCGCAATAGTTCTTCAGCGAAGCGAGGTAGCCGACCGGCGCGTCGAGCCAGACGTAGAGATACTTTTCCTCGGCGAGGTCGGGCACCCGGATGCCGAAGTACGGTGCATCGCGCGAGATGTCCCAGTCGGCGAGCGCTTTGTCGCCGGTACCCTCCAGCCACTCCTTCGCCTTGTTCACCACCTGCGTCTGCAGCCTGCCGGGCTTCTCCAGCCAGTCCTGGATGAAGCTCTTGCACTTCGGGTCGGAGAGCTTGAAGAAATGATGCTCCGAGGACTTGAGCACCGGCTTCACGCCCGACAGCGTCGAGTAGGGATTCTTCAGCTCGGTGGCGGAATAGGCCTTGCTGCAGTTCTCGCAGGCGTCGCCGTACTGGTCCTTGGCGCCGCAATTGGGGCACTCGCCCTTGATGTAGCGGTCGGCGAGGAACATGCCCTTCAGCGGGTCGAAAAATTGCTCGATCAGCTTCGTGTAGACCAGCCCGGCCGCCTTCAGCTTGCGGTAGATGTCCTGCGAGAGCTCGGTGTTTTCCAGCGAATGCGTCGAATGCCAGTTGTCATAGCTGATGTGAAAGCCTTCCAGGTACGGCTTGCGGCCACTCTGGATCGCGGCGATGAAGGCTTCGGCAGACTGCCCGGCTTTTTCCGCGGCGAGCATGATCGGCGCGCCGTGCGAGTCGTCGGCGCCGACGAAATGCACTTCGCTGCCGTGCATCCGCTGGAAGCGCACCCAGATATCTGCCTGGATGTACTCCATGATGTGGCCGATGTGAAACGGGCCGTTCGCGTACGGCAATGCAGTGGTGACAAAGAGCTTTCGCTGCGCCATGGAGGAGCGCGATTTTAGCTTACACTTCAACCATGTCTGTGAATGAAAGCAGCGTTCAGGAAGCGCTGCGCAAGCTCGTCGATCCGAACACCGGCAAGGACTACGTCGCCACGCGCTCGGCACGCAACATCAAGCTCTCGGGAAGCGATGTCTCGCTCGAGATCGAGCTCGGCTATCCGGGAAAAAGCCAGCACGAGCCGATCCGCCGCCAGGTGATCGAGGCGCTGAAGGTCGCGGGCGCGGCGAACGTCGCTGTGAAAGTGTCCTCGAAAGTGGTGTCGCACGCCGTGCAGCGCGGCGTGAAGCTCGTGCCCGGGATCAAGAACATCATCGCGGTCGCCTCCGGCAAGGGCGGCGTCGGCAAGTCGACCACCGCGGTGAACCTCGCGTTGGCGCTCGCCGCCGAGGGCGCGTCGGTGGGCATGCTCGACGCCGACATCTACGGCCCGTCGCAGCCGATGATGCTCGGCATCGCCGGCCGCCCGGAGTCGAAGGACGGCAAGCGCATCGAGCCGATGGAGGGGCATGGGCTGCAGGCGAGCTCGATCGGCTTCCTCATCGACATCGACACGCCCATGGTCTGGCGTGGACCAATGGTGACGCAGGCGCTCGAGCAGCTCCTGAAGGACACGAACTGGCGCGAGCTCGACTATCTGGTGGTCGACCTGCCGCCGGGCACGGGCGACATCCAGTTGACGCTCGCGCAGAAAGTGCCGGTCACCGGCGCGGTGATCGTCACCACGCCGCAGGACATCGCCCTCATTGATGCGCGCAAGGGGCTCAAGATGTTCGAGAAGGTCGGGATCCCGATCCTCGGCGTGGTGGAGAACATGTCCTTCCACGTCTGTCCGCAGTGCGGCCACGAGAGCCACATTTTCGGCAAGGGCGGCGCCGATCGCATGTCGAAGGAATACAAGACCGAGCTTCTCGGCCAGCTGCCGCTCGACGAGTCGATCCAGCGGCAGGCCGATTCCGGCAAGCCGACGGTCGTCTCCGACCCCGACGGCAAGATCGCCGAGATCTACCGCAGGATCGCGCGCCGCGTCGCGGTCAAGATCGCCGAATCACAGCGCGACATGACCTCCAAGTTCCCGAACATCGTCGTCCAGAACACCTAGACCGGCGTCTCGCCGAGCACGGTGCAGCGTCGGATGACGCGGCCTTGCGTCGCGGCGTCGTATCCGGTCGCGCGGTGCATTACGCAGCGGTTGTCCCACACGATCATCTCGCGCGTCGTCCAGTGGTGCTCGTAGCTGAGGTCTGGATGCACGATGAGCGCATTCAGCTCCTCGATCAGCGCCCGACCCTCGTCGTAGGGCATGCCGACGATGTATTCGGCGTGATCCCCCAGGTACACGCACTTCCGCCCGGTCTCCGGGTGCGTGCGCACGATCGGATGATCCACCGGAGGGCGGGCGAGGCGCTGGGCCTCGGTCATCGGTTCCTCGCCGTGGCGGCGTTTGCGGGAGAAATCCAGGTTGTGGACGGCGCGAAGACCGGCGATGCGCGCCTTCCATGACGCGTCGAGGCGCTCATGCGCGTCGTACATGTCGCAGAAATGGGTCTCGCCGCCGCTCTCCGGCATGACCTCGCCGTAGATGAGGGTGGCCTGACCGGTGACTCGCTGCCAGGATCCGTCGGTATGCCACGCGAGCGTGCCCTTGTCGGGATGGCGTCCGTTCGGCCTGCCGTTCTCGTCCAGGTTCGAGAGGCGATAGAGCTCCGGGAACCCGTCGGCGTGATACTGGTTCATGACATGGATCTGCACCTCGCCGAAGCGCCGGGCGAACTCGACCTGCCGGGCGGGCGGCAATTCCTGCGGCGGAAAGAGCAGGACCTGGTAGCGGAGGAACGCCCGATAAAGGCTCTGAAAAAGGGCTTCGTCCACGCCGCCCGCCAGATCGACGCCGGAAATCTCTGCGCCGAGCCGCGGCGTCAGCGGGCGAACGGCGAAGGGCCAGCGCTCGCCGCTCAGAAGCACCGCCCGCGGTCTTCCGGGCGCCACGGATTGTTGAAGGTGCTGATCGACTCCAGAAACACCACCAAATCCGACCGCTCGGCCGCGGTGAGCCGCAGCGGCCCGACGGCGCTCGAGCCGCTCTCGGAGTAGTGCCTCACCACGTCGGCGAGGGTCGCGACCTCGCCGTGGTGCCCGTAGGGGGCAGTGAGCAGCAGGTGCCGGAGCGTCGGCACCTTGAACGTGCCGGCCCTGCCCGGGTCCGGCCGGCCCGGCGCGGCCAGCTTCGAAAAGCCGTTGTCGCGCAGCTCGCCGCTCGAGAAATTCGGCCCGCTGTGGCAGGTCGAGCAGGTGCCCTTGCCGACGAAGATCTTCGCCCCGCGCTGCGCCGCCTCGGAATACACCCAGGGCGTGATCCGCTCGCCTCGGGCGAGGGCGTTGCGGAAGCGGTCGAACGGCGTCGGCGGGGTTTCGAACGTCTCCACCAGCGCGGCCAGGGCCTTGCCGAGGTCCGTCAGCACGGCCTGGTCGTCGCCCGCGGAAGGCGGCGCACCGAACGCCTTCTCATACCGGCAGGCGAGTTGCGGGTCCTTGCGCACCAGCTCCGCGACATGGCGGGGACTCGCGCCCAGCTCCCGCGGGTCGAGGATCGGGCGGACGCTCTGCGCCCAGAGCCGGTCGGTCGCGCCGTCCCAGCCGAACGAGCGGCCGAGGCGGAGATTCATGAGCGTCGGCGTGTTTCGGTCGACCTCGTCGATTGCCGCTCCGCGGGTGCGGTTGTCGGTCCAGTTGCGCTCGGGGACGTGGCAGGTATTGCAGGCGAACTTGCCGGTCGGAGAGAGGCGCTTCTCAAAGAAGAGGATCTCGCCGAGGTAGATGGCGTCGCGCTGGCCGGAGACGCGGTTGGTCGAGTCGCTCGTCGCGGGCGCGGGCCACGGGCCGTGCGCGACGAGTGCCCGGATCTCACTTTCCGTGAACGACGGCTCGTCACCGGCGATGCCGGCCGTCGCCAGCAGCGCCAGCGCGCCGAAGGCCACCGCCTTTGCACCCACTTTCGCTGCCAACTGCACGGGATATCATAGCCCCGTGACCGTGAAATCCGACAAGTGGATCCGCCGCATGGCGGCGAAGGGCATGATCGAGCCCTTCGAGCCGGGTCAGGTCAAGGAGCGCGAGGGGAAGAAGGTGGTGTCCTACGGCACCTCGAGCTACGGCTACGACATCCGCTGCTCGACCGAATTCAAGATCTTCACCAACATCAACTCGACCATCGTCGACCCCAAGCACTTCGACGAGAAGAACTTCGTCGACTACCGCGGCGAGGTCTGCATCATCCCGCCCAACTCCTTCGCCCTGGCGCGCACGGTCGAGTATTTCCGCATCCCCCGCAACGTCCTCACCATCTGCCTTGGCAAGTCGACCTACGCCCGCTGCGGGATCATCGTCAACGTCACCCCGCTCGAGCCGGAGTGGGAGGGGCACGTGACGCTCGAGTTCTCCAACACCACGCCGCTGCCGGCCCGGGTCTACGCCAACGAGGGCGTCGCCCAGGTGATCTTCCTCGAGTCCGATGAAGTCTGCGAAACGTCCTACAAGGACCGCGGCGGCAAGTACCAGGGCCAAAAAGGCGTGACCTTGCCGCGCATTTAGTTCGCGCGTTTTCGCCGGCTACTACAGGTTGTGGTCCACCCCGTCCGGGGGCGCTATAGGGACCGTAAAAATCTTTGTTGAAGCCCTTGACTCCGGGGGGGTCATCCCTATAATCGGCCGAGGTTTTTTGCTTTTCGAGGAAGAGAAAGGCGAAGGAGTCATCATGAAATGCTTGAAGATTTTCTACCGCGTGTACGACGTTTCCGTACGCGACATTCCTGAAGGTTAGTTTCCCG
>WNFL01068171.1_pt1 | contig 10527 bp, 7 predicted proteins | sample 5400361 | NCBI WGS metagenome assembly WNFL01 (sample SAMN13153351, study PRJNA577476) | soil metagenome | isolation source: 40 cm soil on Douglas fir-dominated hillslope | place: USA:California | collected 2013-09-17 | reverse complement strand
CCTCGGTAACAACGATCGGGCCAGCAGCTACGCGCGACAGGCGCTGCAGGCGGCCCCCGAGACCGGCGACCCCATGAATCTGGCCCTTGCGCAGAATGTCCTGGGTCTCGTGCATTCCCGGCTCGGCGAGTACCAGGAGGCGATCAGCTGCTTTCGGCACGCCGAGGCACTCGCACGCCAAAGGACGACTCCGCTGGCCCGCAAATGGCTGGCCAGTCTGCTGACCGACTTCGGTGCGGCCTATCGGGCCGCCGGTGACAAGCCGGCAGCATGTCAGGCGTGGGAGCAGGCGCTGCAGATCCTGGATGACCTGCACATGCCGGACGACCGCCGGATACGCGCCAGGATCGAAGCGGCCCGCAACGCCAGCCCGCCAGGCTGAACGTCAGGCTCCCTTTCGGCGGGCAGCCAAAGCACCGCCAAGCTGGCCCCGTTGGTGAAGGCCAGGACATCCAGACCGAGGGGAGGAAGATCCTGGAGTTGAAGCCGGGCACTATCCCAGGTGCTGACGGGGTGCCCGCCGTCGCCGGGCCAGAACGCCAGGCCGATGCCGGGTATCCGGGATCCGGCCAGACCTGCCTCGAGGGCCCACGCCATGAGGAAGCGCGATCGACCCACTCCGCATCTGTGCGGCCGGCCCCCGCCGTCGGCCACCGCGGCTGACCCGCCGGCCGGCCGCGATGAACAGCACCGCCCTGGCGAACCTGGCCAGCCCGGTGACCTGCGCCAACATCGCCAGCGCGATTAATCCTCGACGGGTTCAGGGTGAACGCCCATCCGCCGTCGCCAGGCGCAATCGTCACCCGTACCCGGCAGCCGTTGACCGTGCCGTTCACGTGATGCTGAGCTTTGGCACCCCACGCCTCGTCTGGGTCAAACGGAACCGCGATAACCGCGTGGCCAAGAGGATCGGCAGCGATGCGGGCGCCGAACCGCTTAACGCGCATGGCCTTGTCCTGGCACGGCGAAGGCCAGGCCGGGGTAACGGTCAACGCATCCACCGCCGTGGCAGACGTGCCAAGGCCGATGAGCTGCACCGGGCAAACGTTCTCCGGCCAGCCCGGCTTGGCCGAACGACCTGTCGGGCCATGTCCCTCGTGGCCTGCGAAAGCGAGGCGCACTATTACATATTGCGGCAGCCGCTGGCTATGGCACGGCGGGTGTGCGTCATCGGCACTTCGTGGCCAGACGGCCGAATTGGCGATCCGGCGCTATCGTCGCCCAAACGAGCCGCAGTTTGAGGGGCAGAATGGCGCTAGGGAGCGCTCGTCTGAGCCAGTTGCAGCTTGCGTGAGCTAGCGAATGGTCTGGTCAGGCCGCATATGCCCTGGTCAGGGAGTTCGCGAGTGATTCATTGCATGCAAGAGGCCAGGGGTTCGAGTCCCCTTAGCTCCACCGCAGGTAATGGACATAATTCGAACGCAAACCCGGTGACCTGTTCGTCATTGAGGGGCAGTCCGAGGGCCAGACTTCGCCGTCTCCAAGTTCCTGGCCCGCGAGAATTCTATGACCAGTCGCTTTCGCCCGGTGCACCCGTTTGGCCGACGGGGGGTCAGAGTTGCCGGGCGAGGGCCCGGCCGACGGTGCGGCCGGTGAAGATGCAGCCGCCCAGGAACGTGCCTTCGAGAGCGTTGTATCCGTGGGCGCCACCGCCACCGAAACCGGCGGCCTCGCCTGCCGCGAACAGGCCGCCGATGGGGTTGCCGTCCTGGCCGAGCGCGCGTCCGTCGAGGTCGGTCTGGATGCCGCCGAGCGTCTTGCGGGAAAGGATGTGCAGTTTCACGCCGATGAGGGGCCCGGCGGCGGGATCGAGGATCTTGTGCGGCCTGGCCACCCGGATGAGCCGGTCGCCGAGGTAGCGGCGGCTGTTCCGGATGCCGATCACCTGGGTGTCCTTGCTGAACGGGTTGCTGGTTTCGGCGTCGCGCTGCCTGATCTGCGCCCGGATCTGCTGGTAGTCCAGCAGCGCCCCGCTGGTGAGGCCGTTCATGCCGGCCACCAGGTCGCGAAGATTGCTGGCGACCACGAAGTCGGGTCCGTGGTCCATGAATGCCTGGACCGGCGGCGGGGGACCGCTGCCGAGCCGGCTCGTCAGCAGCAGCTTGTAGTCCCGGTTGGTGATGTCGGGGTTTTGCTCCGACCCCGACAGGGCGAACTCCCGCCCGATCATCGTGCGGGTGAGGATGAACCAGGAATGGTCGTACCCGGCGATGTCCGGCGTGGTCCGCAGCAGTTTCAGCGTGCCGAGCGTGTCATACCCGGGCAGGCCCGGCGCGGGCAGTCGCCGGCCGAGCGCATCGAACCACATGGGCGAGGGGCCGGGCAGGATCCGGATCCCGTGATCCGGCCAGATCGGATCCCAGTTGTGGATGCCCTCGGTGTAGTGCCACATCCGGTCCCGGTTCACCAGCCGCACGCCGGATGCTTCCGCGATATCGAGCATCCTCCCATCGACAAAGGCCGGCACGCCGGTGAGCATCGTCGCCGGCGGGGTGCCGAGCCGCTCCGGCCAGTTCTTGCGCACCTGGGCGTGGTTGCCGCCGATCCCCCCGGTGGCGATGATCACAGCCTGCGCGGTGAGCTCGAACTCCCCGGCCTTCCGGCGGCTCGACCGCGTACCGCGTCTGGCGGCATCCGGGGAGAGCACCCTGCCGCGGACACCCGCCACGGTGTTACCGCTGATGATCAGATCATCTACCTGATGCCGGAAATAGAAACGGAGCTGCCCGCCGCGCGCCGCGGCGCGGGCCTTGTCCGCGAACGGCTCGCAGACGCCGGTCCCCGTCCCCCAAGCGACATGGAACCGGGGCACCGAGTTGCCGTGGCCGCCAGCCCGGCCATCGCCGCGTTCGGCCCAGCCGACAACAGGGGTGAACTTCACCCCTTGCTCCCGCAGCCACCGGCGCTTCTCCCCCGCGGCGAACTCCACATAAGCCCGGCCCCACCGGATCGCCCACTCATCCTCGCAGTGCTCACCAGTCAGCCGGTCCCAGCCAGCGCTTCCCTGCCAGTCCTGCCACGCCAGGTCGAACGAATCACGGACCCCCAGCCGGCGCTGCATCGGGGTGTCCACCAAGAAGATCCCGCCGAACGACCAGAACGCCTGCCCGCCCAGGCTCGCCGCGTTCTCCTGCTCGACGATCGCGACGCGCTTGCCCTCCCGCACCAGTTCATTGCTAGCGACCAGCCCGGCCAGCCCCCCACCGACGATGATGACATCCGCGTCCACGTTCGCTCCTTCACCGAAAACCCAGCACAGCCAAGATCTCACCAGACCCAGGACCCGGGGCCAGGATGACCCCCACCACCCACGGCACCGGCCACGCCAGAAGGAACGGGAAACCACAACCAGGCGATCGGTCCACCCGACTACGGCGACAAGGTCACCGGCGACGCGTGCCAGTCACGCTCCGGCCGGGCTACTTTCTCGGGCCCTGAGCCCGCCAGAGCCTGCAGGATGTCGTAGCAGTCCCTGCTGATCAGGCGCGTCAGCATCCTCGCTGCCAGCCTGGTACTGCTCCACGACGGTCGCTGGGATCCGCCCGCGCTCGCTGATCGCGATGCCGCGGGCCTTCGCCCACGCCCGTACTTCGCCGCTCCGCTGACGGTTCCCGGCGGTACGCGCCAACTGACGGTCCTGCCCCCGCCCAGCCTTTCGCGCGTGCTCAATGAAGGGTGTGAGCTGCTCGCGGAATCGGGCGGCATTCGTGCCGCTGAGATCGATCTCGTACTCCGGGCCATCGAATGCGAATCGCAGGCTCTCGTCCGCCGGAGTGCCATCCAGGTCGTCTTCCAGCACGACGATTACCTTCCGGGCCATTCCGCCTCCGATTGCTGCTAAGGGCTGCCTGCAGCGATCGCGACCGAGCGGGCGTCATTCGGGTCGTTTTTGTCCGACCGGCCCGCGGACCGCAGCCGGACCCTCGAGCCGAGCTTGGGCTGGACATCGATGACCTGCTCGCCGGCGGCCAGCAGCTGCTGGGTCAGCAAGTGACCGAGCCGGCCCGCGCCAGTCCACGAACGCGGCTGTCGCCGCCACCTCCGCGTCAACCGCGCCCTCTTGGGAGACCTCGCGTGCACGTACCGGCAGCGATCTCCGAGCTCGCCAGCGATCCGTCCGCCGCGGTCATCATCGATGTCAGCCAGGACAGCGGCAGCGCCCTCGGCGGCGGACGACCGCGCGGTCGCCTCGCTAATGCTGCTGGCCGCGCCCGTGATCACAGCGCGGAGCCCGTCAAGCCTGCCCGTCTGGCCACTATCCTCGCCGCCGCGTGTGATATCGGCCCTGACGCTTCCACTGAGGACCACTCCCGTCAGCAGGGCCAGCCGTGGCCTCACGCCACCGCGACTCCGCACAGGTCTCACGTTCGGGTCCGCGAGCTGCCATACCTGAGGCTGCACCCGCCTTCGGCACCCAGCGGCCGGCGAGCGCCGTATCGGCGCGAACCCCCATTTTCAGGGGCGCGGCGAGATGCAACTCGTAACAGGCAGCAACATGGTCGCTGCTTCGTCGGGCCCCTGGCGTGGCGCTGAACTGCTTCAACGACTGTATTTGGCATTCCACATGCGCCGCCCTGAATGGATCACGGTCTTGACGGGCCATGCCTGTCGAGCAATACTACTGGCCAGTAACCGGGAGGCCTGTCATGCGAGCGCCGAGCCGTCGTCATTCCGGGGGGAGGTCGCTGACCGTTATCGTGGCGGCCCTGTGCCTGGCTGCAGGCGGGTTGGCCGCGGCGGCGGCACCGTCCGCGCACGCGGGTACCGCGCCGCGGGTGCTGCTGGTCGGCAGCTACCACGGCATCGCGGGCGGTTACACGTCGATCCGCGCCGCCGTGACCGCCGCGCGGCCGGGCGACTGGGTCCTGGTGGGCCCGGGTGACTACAAGGCGGCCCCCTACGGCGGCGCCTCCGCCGGGTCGGGCGGCGCACCGGCGCCGGCCGGGGTATACATCACCACTGCGGGCATTCACCTGCGCGGGATGGACCGCAATTCAGTGATCATCGACGGGACGCGCCCGGGCGCGCCGCCGTGCTCGCCCCGCAGGGCCGACCTGGGTGGAAAACCTGACGGTGTGCAATTACCTGACGAACAACGCGGGGACCAACGGCAACGAGATCTGGTGGAACGGCGGCCAGGGCACCGGCTCCACGGGGATGGGCTCGTACTGGGGCGATTACCTGACCGCCACCTCGACCTACTCCGACGGGACCAGCCCGCCGTACGCCGGCTACGGCATCTATGTCGGCAACGCCACCGGGCCGGGGTCGATCGTCCGCACCTATGCCAGCAATCAGGGCGACTCGGCTTACTACATCGGTGCCTGCCCTAACTGCAACGCGGTGCTCTCGTACGCCCACGCCGAGGGCAGCGCGCTGGGATTTTCCGGGACCAACTCCGGCGGCAACCTGATCATCGAGAACTCGGTGTTCGACCACAACAAATCTGGGCTGACCGCCAACTCTCAGAACAACGACGACGCGCCGTCGCCGCAAAGCGGCGCCTGCCCGGATGGCGGCACCGGCCCGCTGGGAAACCGAAGCTGCGAGATCTGGCGGAACAACAAGGTCTACGACAACAACAACCCGAACGTGCCGGGCAACTCCGCCAATGGCCTCGCCGGCGCGTCGCCCATCGGCTCGGGCATCGTGCTGGCCGGCACCCGGCAGGTCAGCTTGTATCACAACCGGATCACTGGCAATGGCGGCTGGGGCGTGCTCGTCGCCGACTTGCCCGACCAGGAGTACCCGCCGACCGCGCAGAACGGAGAGAACTGCCAGGGCGGCGTCTACCTGATCCCGCCCGGCACCCCCGGCCAGGCGCCGCTGTGCTACTTCCAGGCGCTGGGTAACCAGGTGCTGGACAACCAACGGTGACGTGGCCCTCTACACCACGCCGAGCACCGACCTGGCCCCGCCGCACCACGTGTACAACGCGGACTGCTTCGCCGGCAACACCGATCCTGGCGGCTTCACCAGCGATCCCCCGAGCGTGCAATCCGACCCGCTGTACGCCTGCAGCAGTCCCACCCCAGGTCACCCGGACCCTGCGCTGGTCGTGCAGGCCGAGTGCGCCGCGCAGTTGTTCGCCCCGTGCCCGGCGGTGCCGGGCCTGCACTACCCCAGGCCCAAGCCCAGCTTCCCGCTGCCGATGCCGCCCGCCCAGCCCACCATGCCCGACCCGTGCGCGGGCGTGCCCGCCAATCCCTGGTGCCCGGCAGCAGCATGACGCCAGCCCGGCCCTGACTAGCCCATCCGGAGGCCCCCATGCGGCGGATCGCTGCCAGCCCAGCCCGGCACCGCATCGTGACAACCTCAGCCGTGGCCGCCCTGGCGACCGCGCTGGCCGCCGGCGTGGCCCCGCCCGCGGCAGCGGCGCTCACCGCACGGCCAGCCCCGCTCACCTCGCGGCCCTCAATAGCCGCGGCGGTCCCGGCCATGATCACCTCGGGCCTGGCCGCGCCGGCCGCGGGCTGGGCCAAGCCGGCTTACCGGGCAGGCGACTTCGGCGGAGGGCTGGTGCGCTCTATCCTGCCCGCCGGCGAGAACGGGCTGGTGAACGCGGCCGAACTGGCTGCCTTCGAGTCAACAGGAGCCCGCCCGGCCGGCAGCCAGGACCAGCTGGCGCCCTACGCCAGCCTGCTATACGCCGGGCCGGGGCTGACCGACGCCCAGCTCCCCGCGTACTACAACGACGAGTCCTTCGGGGTACGGCCCGGAGAGGTCACCGCAACAGTGCGGCCGAACCCCAACGTCCCGGTCGTCATCTACTACGACCAGCACCACGTGCCGCACATTTACGGGGCCACCGACCAGGCGATGGCCTACGGGGCAGGCTGGGCCGCCGGCCACGACCGGCTGTTCCTGATGGACGTGCTGCGCCACTACGGCTCGGGCACCCTGTCACAGTTCCTCGGGCCCTCGTGCGCCGACGAGCAGATGGACCACGACCAGCTTCTGGTGGCCGACTACACCAAGGCGCAGGCCAGTGCGCAGATCGCCGCGCTGCCCGCAGAATACGGCCCGCAGGGAGCCCGGCTGGTGGCCATGGGAAAGGCCTACGTCGCGGGCATCAACGCCTACATCGCCGCCACCGGCACCGATCCCTCGCTGCTGCCCGCCGACTACGCAGCGGTCGGCGCCCCGCCCCAGCCGTGGAGCCCTGCGGACATCATCTCCGTCGCCTCGCTGATCGGCGGTATTTTCGGCAAGGGCGGCGGCGCGGAAATCAGCAACGCCGCCCTGCTGCAGTACCTCGACCGCCAGCTCGGCAGCCGCGCTGCCGGCGAGGCGGCGTTCACCGCATTCAAGGACCAAAACGACCCGGCGGCGCCCACCACCGTTCCGGCCAGCTTCCCGTACGAGATCCCCGGCACGATCAACCCGGCCACCACGGCAATGCCCGACAACGCCGCGGCGCCCCTCACCGGCGGCCCCACCGGCACCACGGCGGGCTGCAACGCCACCCCGCCCAACCGGGCCGCCCTCGCCATCATCGCCTCCCTGCTACGGCTGCCCCGCAGCATGGCCATGTCGAACGCGCTGCTCGTGGATGCGGCCCACTCCGTGACCGGGCACCCGATCGCGGTGTTCGGCCCGCAGGTCGGGTACTTCGCTCCACAGATCCTGATGCAGGAGGATCTGCACGCCCCGGACATCGCCGCCGAGGGCGCCGCATTCCCTGGCAGCAGCTTCGTGGTAGAACTCGGCCGGGGCCCCGACTTCGCCTGGTCGGCCACCTCGGCTGGGAGCGACGTGGTGGACCAGCGGCTCGAGCTGATCTGCAACCCGGCCGGCGGCCCGGCCGCCCCCCACGGCACGTATTACAGGTTCAACGGCAAGTGCGTGCCTATGACCCACCACACCTTCACCGAGAAATGCGTGCCCAAGCCGGGCGGCACGGGAGGCCCGGTGGTGATCCGCCATCAGCTCTACAACACCAGGCACGGCATCGTGCAGGGGTGGACCACGGCAGGCGGCCGGCCGGTCGCAGTGGTCAGCCAGCGCTCCACCTTCGGCCACGAGGTGGACTCTGGCGTCGGCTTCCTGCATTGGAACACGCCGTCCCTGACGACCAGCCCGCAGACCTGGCAGATCGGCGCGCATCAGATCCAGTACACCTTCAACTGGTTCTACGTCGACGACCAGCACATCGCGTACTACCAGAGCGGCCTGGACCCGATCCGCCCCAGCGACGTCAATCCCAACCTCCCCGCGTGGGGCACCGGCATAGCCGAATGGCAAGGCTTCCTGCCAGCGGCCGCGCACCCCCAGGCCATAGACCCGCCGCGCGGATACCTCACGAGCTGGAACAACAAGCCCGCACCAGGATTCTCCGCGGCCGACGACAACTACAGCTTCGGCCCCGTGCAACGGGTGCAGTCGCTGAACCAGGAGATCGCTCACCAGTTCGCCATCCACGACGGCAAGCTGACCGAAGCCGACCTGGTGACGGCGATGGAGACAGCCGCAGCGGTAGACCTGACCGGCCGCCAGGTCACCCCGCTCCTGCTCGCAGAGACAGCGGGCAGGACCGAGCCCGCCGGCGTGCGGGCCATGCTGAGCCTGCTCCGCACCTGGATGGCCGACGGCGCGCTGCGCAAGAAGGCGAACCCATCCGACCCGCAGTACGCCCACGCGGCAGCCATCGCCATCATGGATGAACTCTGGCCACGCCTCATCCGCGCCGTCTTCGACCCGCTCTTCGCGGCCGGAGGCATCCAGTCGGCCAACGGCACGGCCACCGGGTACCGCGTCTTCCCCATGGCGTTCGAAGACACCCCCAACGGCGGCGGCGCCCACCACGGCAGCGCCTACCAGGACGGCTGGGACGGTTACCTCGTCAAGATCCTCGACCAGCTACGCGGGCAGCCCGTAGCCCAGCCGTTCCCTCCCGCCGTCACCAGCCAGATCTGCGGCGGCGGGCTCCCCGCCTGCCCGGCCGCCATCGACCGGGCGCTAGCGGCCACCTACCAGGCACTGGTCACCGCCAACGCAGGCAGCACCAACGTCGCCGCCTGGACCGAGGACACCGCCACCCACGCCGCCGGCCAGACCATGCCCGCCTACGACAACATCCAGTTCCTCAGCGTCGGCCTGATCGGCCAGCCAGCCATCGACTGGCAGAACCGGCCGACATTCCAGCAAGTAGCCCAGTTCCCGGCGCACCGCTAACCCGCCCGCATTGCGTCACCGCCAAATGCCGCCCCAGGTCAGCCGGCCCGCCCCCGGTACCCGGCCAGACCCGAAGCCTCCTCGACCACGTCGGCGAAAAATGAGCGCTAGGGACGGCCGCAGGCCGGGACGGCAGTAAGACCCACCAGCCCGGGTTGCCGTCCGCCATATGCAAGGCAAACGGTCGCGCCGAATCCTGCCACATGCCCAGCTAAAGCAAGCTTGACTAGGTTGCTAAACCCCGGCTCCATCTCCTCAGCTCGACGGCCACCTCATGGACGGCACCGTCATCACCGCAGGCACCGGTGCGCGGCCAGGCAGCGGGTGCCTGGCGAACCAGCAATCTGCCGGTGCCTGCGGATCGGGGACCAGCGCCTTGCCGCAACGACGGCACGATGCCCGGCATGGACATGGCCGAAGGCATCCGGCGACGGGCACCGCCGGGCGTCATCTCCCTCGGTCCCTGCCGCGCGCCAGGTGCCATCGGACTCGCGCAGCAGATCACCGAGGCAGTACACGCACACCGCGGCCGGCTCGCGCCACACGGTCCTGACCGTCGCCCGCATGATATTCACCATGGCTCGGTTACCTCCCCTTGCTAGACGAATATGCCCCCGCCTTGGATTACCGGCCGGGGCAACTCGGCCACGTGACTCGTCACGATGGACCGGCACCGCAGCTCCCGGGCATGCGCTTCCGCGCGCCGAAACGAGTTCTCTCTCCGGATCCGGGCGCCCGAGGAGCCGACAGATGTCTCAGAGCTATCCGGGGGCATCCAGCGCGTCGTGTTCCAGGTCCAGCAACGCCGACGAGGTCATTTCCGATGAGCAAGCCTCGCTGGCAGACAGCCGCTACAGACCGGGAATCGCCGGGAACAGCCAGAGGCCCAATTGACGAGCCCCCAACCGCGTATGCGCTGGTCAGGGGCTGTTTCCGGTGGTGGTGGCAGGTGTTGGGTTCGAACCAACATAGGCTGAGCCCCGACGGTTTTACATCCGGCGTAAATCTCTGACCTGACCTGACCCTATGGGGGACCGGGCGTGAGACCGGACCCCCTTTCCTGCTCAGCCCGGTAGCGGGATGCTCCGGGTGATAGACGAGCTCGGAAAGGAGGCCGGCAATGTCTGTTTACGTCGGAATCGACGTGCACCGCAAGCGTTCTCAGGTGGCAGTCATTCGATTCGGGTGGCGAGGTACTCGCTAACCGGAACGTGCCGAACGGGACCGAGACGATCCTGGGGGTGATCGGCGGCTTGCCGCCGGGCACGCCCGCGGCGTTCGAGGCCGCGTTCGGCTGGGGGTGGCTGCTGGAGCTGCTCGAGGACTACGGCTTCGACCCGCACCTGGTGCACC
>WNFL01391280.1_pt1 | contig 10529 bp, 10 predicted proteins | sample 5400361 | NCBI WGS metagenome assembly WNFL01 (sample SAMN13153351, study PRJNA577476) | soil metagenome | isolation source: 40 cm soil on Douglas fir-dominated hillslope | place: USA:California | collected 2013-09-17 | reverse complement strand
GAAACCGCCGCAACTAAAGCGGAATCTACGGCGACTCAGGCCCAGCAGAGTTCGGCCAAAGCCGAAACTGCCGCATCGTCGGCTGCCAACCGCACCGGCGAGAACGCGTTCAATCCGGCGGTATCGCTGATCCTGCAGGGCACCTACGGCAACACGTCGCAGGACCCCAACACTTACCAGATCACCGGATTCGTGCCATCGGGCGGCGAGGTGGCGCCGCCCAAGCGCAGCTTCGGCTTGGCTGAAACCGAACTCGCGATTGCCGCCAACATCGATCATTACTTCCGGGGGGTTGCGATCATGGCGGTCGCGCCCGAAGGGGGCATCGACGTCGAGGAGGCGTACTTCCAGACGCTGGCATTGCCGCGCGGCTTTTCGCTCAAAGGCGGGCGCTTTTTCTCGGGAATCGGTTATCAGAACGAACAGCATCAGCACGCGTGGGATTTCCAGGACGCTCCGTTGGTGTATAAGGCGTTTCTCGGCAACCAGTTAAAGCAGGACGGCCTGCAGTTCAAATGGATCGCACCGACCGACCTGTTGGTCGAGCTGGGTGCGGAAATCAGTTCCGGCGACAAGTTCCCCGGCAGCGACCGCAATAAGAACGGCATCGGCGGCAGCGCGGTGTTCGCCAATATCGGCGGAGATATCGGGACGAGCACGGCGTGGCGCGTCGGGGCCTCGTACCTGAGCGCTTCGCCGAATGGTCGCAGTTACCAGGATGTCGATTCGCTCGGCGGCGCGACGACCAATACGTTCACTGGCAATGCGAAGCTGATGGGAATCAACGGCGTGCTCAAGTGGGCGCCCAACGGGAATCCGTTCTACAACAACTTCAAGCTGCAGGGCGAATACTTCCGCCTGAAACAGAATGGATCTTTCGTCTACAACGATTCCGCGGGCAGCAACGTCTTCGGCCAGGTCGCAAATTCACTGGACACTTCCCAGACCGGCTGGTACACGCAGGCCGTCTGGCAGTTTCTTCCGCAGTGGCGCGTCGGTTACCGTTATGACCGGTTGAACTTCGGCACGCTCAACAACGGCATTGTCAACAACGGTCTCGGGCCGACTGCCGCCGATTTTCCGGTGCTTGCCAATCACAGTCCGACGCGCAACACGCTGATGTTCGACTGGAACCCGAGCGAGTTCAGCCGTCTGCGGCTGCAGTTCGCATCTGACAAATCGCGGTTGGGCTTAACCGACAACCAGGTCTTCGTGCAGTACATCTACAGCCTGGGCGCACACGGTGCCCACAAGTTCTAAGCTGCCATGAAAAGGATTACAAAATGAAAAGTTTTCTGAAATTAATCGTCGTCGTCGCGACCTTGTTCGCGGCGCAATCGGCATTCGCGGTGCTCAACCTGCTCGCATGCGAGCCGGAATGGGGCGCGCTGAGCAAGGAACTTGGCGGCGACAAGGTCAATGTGTTCACGGCGGTTAACGCGTTGCAGGATCCGCATCATATCGAAGCGCGGCCGAGCCTCATGGCGCGCGCGCGCAACGCCGACTTGATAGTGTGTACCGGAGCTGACCTCGAGATTGGCTGGATGCCATTGCTGCAAACGCAATCGGGTAATCCGAAGATACAGCGTGGACAACCCGGATATTTCGAGTCAGCGAATTACGTCACGTTGATTGAAGTGCCGGAACGCCTCGACCGCGCGATGGGCGACGTGCATCCCCAGGGCAATCCGCACGTGCATATGGACCCTCGCAATATCGCCAAGATAGGCGTCGCACTGACGGAGCGCATGATCCAGATCGATCCCGGCGAAGCCGAATACTATCGGGCCCGAGCCAAGGCGTTTAATGAACGCTGGCAGCAGGCGATCACGCGCTGGGAGAAAGAGGCGGCGCCGCTGAAGGGACTTCCCATAGTGGTTTATCATAAGAACATGAGCTATCTGAATGCGTGGCTCGGGATGCGCGAGGTCGGCAGTCTCGAACCCAAGCCGGGCGTGCCACCGACCACAGGGCATATGACAGAGTTGCTGGCAAGGTTGGCGAAAGATCCCGCCAAGGTCGTTGTGCGCTCGGCGTACAACGATCCGCGTGCCGGGGAGTGGTTGTCCGAACGCGCGAAAATTCCTTCCGTAATGCTGCCGTTTATGGTGGGCGGCACCGACAGAGCGAAAGATCTGTTCGGCCTGTTCGACGATACAATCGCGCGCTTGCTGCCGGTAGCGAAGTGAATTCGGCCGCGGTCGACCTGAGCATAATCTGGCCCGCGCTGATCGCGGGCCTGTTGGTCACCGCGACGCACGTGCCGCTCGGCATCCAGGTGCTCAGTCGCGGGATCGTCTTCATCGATCTCGCGATCGCGCAGATTGCCGGGCTCGGCGTGATCAGCGCCGACTGGCTTGGCTTCGATCCTCATGGCTGGGCGGTGCAGATATCGGCGCTCATTGCGGCGCTCGCCGGCGGGCTATTGTTGACGTGGACCGATAAACGATGGCCGGACGTCCAGGAGGCGACGATCGGCGTGGTTTTCATTCTTGCCGCCAGCGGCGCGTTGCTGCTGCTTGCGAGCAACCCGCATGGCGGCGAGCACCTGAAGGACCTGTTGATCGGCCAGATTTTGTGGGTTAACCCGGCGCGCCTGCCGTGGGAGGCGCTGGTCTATGCGACGATCCTGGCGATCTGGTTTGGACTTGGCGGCCGCATCGGCCGCGTCGGCTTCTATATTCTGTTTGCGTGCGCGGTGACGGTGTCCGTTCAACTGGTGGGACTCTACCTCGTGTTTACGACGCTGATCGTGCCGGCGCTCGCTACGCGCCGGTTCAAACGGCGGCGCATCCTCGCGTGCTATTTGCTTGGCGCTGCAGGCTATGCGCTTGGCCTGGCGCTCTCGATAATCAGCGACCTGCCGCCCGGCCCGCTGATCGTGTGGACGATAGTCGGGATTGCCATGGTGGTATTTGCGGGCGGTCCCCGGGAGGCTGTACGCTATCGCTCGGAAGCCGTACCCCGGCGCGCTGATCTCTGAAGTCAGGTAGCATCTCAGGCGGTAGCATTGTATGCATCCCCATTCGCACTCCCATACTCACGCGCACGGTCATGCGCATGCCCACTCACACGGCGGCGACGCGCGCCGCGCGCGACTGGGCCGCGCGTTCGCGTTCGGCATCGCATTGAACCTCGCGTTCGTCGTCGCCGAAGTGATACTCGGGCTGATGGCCAATTCGCTCGCGCTCGTCGCGGATGCGATGCACAACCTCTCCGACGTCGTCGGCCTGGTGCTGGCATGGGGCGCCTCTGCGCTTGCGTTACGGCCGCCGTCGGCGCGTTTCACCTACGGATTCCGCGGCTCGACCATACTTGCGGCGCTCGCAAATGCGATGCTGCTGCTCGTCGTGTCGGGCGGCATCGCGTGGGAGGCGCTGCATCGGCTCAAGAATCCCGGCACCGTCAACGAAACGCTGATGATATGGGTGGCGGTCGCCGGCATCGTCATCAACGGCGTCACCGCGTGGTTTTTCATGGCGGACCGCAAAAGCGATCTCAACGTGCGCGGTGCGTATCTGCACATGGCGGCCGATGCCGGTATATCGGCGGGCGTGGCGATCGCCGGAGCGGGCATGCTGTTGACGAACTGGTTGTGGCTCGATCCGGCGGTGAGCCTGCTGATTGTTGCGACCATATTCGTCGGCACCTGGGGGCTGTTGCGCGATTCGGTAAAACTTGCGCTGCACGCCGCGCCCGAAAACATCGACCCGGCCGACGTCCGGCGTTTTCTGTGCGCATTGCCGGGCGTCACCGAAGTGCACGATCTGCACATTTGGGGCATGAGCACGACGGAAACCGCGTTGACCGCGCATCTCGTGATGCCAGCGGGCCATCCCGGAGACGATTTTTTTGGACGCACGGTGCACGAGATCGAGCAACAGTTTCATATCGGGCACGTGACGATCCAGATCGAGACGGGAACTTCAGAGAATCCATGCGCTCTAGCTCCTGACCACGTGGTGTGATTGAATTTGTCTTGCTCGCCTCCATATCAGACTCAAGGCAGCCTCTTCGTGCTCCCCATAGGCGCGACTGCGCCGACCAACCTGTCAATCAGCGGACTTAAAGCATGGAGCAATTTCACGGTACCACGATAGTTTCGGCGCGGCGTGGCGCGCGCGTGGCGCTGGGCGGCGACGGCCAGGTGACGCTGGGCAACATCGTCGTGAAAGCGAGCGCGCGCAAGGTCCGCCGCCTGTTTGCGGACAAGATCCTCGCGGGATTTGCGGGCGGCACGGCGGACGCCTTCACGCTGTTCGAACGCTTCGAAGCCAAGCTCGAAAAGCACCAGGGCAACCTGCTGCGCTCGGCGGTCGAACTCGCGAAAGACTGGCGCACCGACCGCATGCTGCGCCGGCTGGAGGCGATGCTGGTGGTGTGCGATGCGCAGAGTTCCCTGATCATCTCCGGCAACGGCGATGTGATCGAGCCGGAGCAGGGCCTCGTCGCTATCGGCAGCGGCGGGCCGTACGCGCAGGCCGCGGCGCGCGCCTTGCTCGATCATACGCAAATGCCGCCGGAGGAAGTAGTCAAGCAGGCGCTCACCATCGCCGGCGACCTGTGCATCTACACCAATCAACAGCACGTGATCGAGGTTCTCGAGTGAAGGTGGACGCGTGAGCCAGATGACGCCGCAGGAGATCGTCCACGAGCTGGACAAGCACATCATCGGCCAGGATGCGGCCAAGCGCGCGGTCGCGATCGCGCTGCGCAACCGCTGGCGCCGGCAACAGGTTGAGGAACCGTTGCGCCACGAGATCACGCCGAAAAACATTCTGATGATAGGCCCCACCGGGGTGGGCAAAACCGAGATCGCGCGCCGGCTCGCGCGGCTCGCCGACGCCCCGTTCATCAAGATCGAAGCGACCAAGTTCACCGAAGTCGGCTACGTCGGCCGCGACGTCGACACCATCATCCGCGATCTGGTCGAAAGCGCGGTGAAGCAGGCGCGCGAGCACGCCACGCGCAAAGTGCGCCACCAAGCGGCGGACCAAGCCGAAGAGCGGGTCCTCGACGTGCTGCTGCCGCCGGCGCGCGACGGCGCCACCGCGCTCAACGACGCCGATAATGCGACGCGCCAGAAATTCCGCAAGCGCCTGCGCGAGGGCGAGCTCGACGACAAGGAAATCGAGATCGACGTGGCCGCGCAGCAGCCGCACATGGAAATTTTTGCGCCGCCGGGCATGGAAGATCTGACCTCGCAGATCCAGGGCATGTTCCAGAACCTGGGCGGCGCGCGGCGCAAAACGCGCAAGTTGAAAATCCGCGAGGCGATGAAGCTGCTGGCGGAAGAAGAGGCCGCTAAACTCGTCAACGACGAGGACTTAAAGCTGCGCGCGGTCGCCAATGTCGAACAGAACGGCATCGTGTTTCTCGACGAAATCGACAAGATCACCAGCCGCGGCGAAACGTCGGGCGCGGAAGTTTCGCGCCAGGGCGTGCAGCGCGATTTGCTGCCGCTGGTGGAAGGCACGACGGTGTCGACCAAGTACGGCATGATCAAGACCGACCACATACTGTTTATCGCAAGCGGCGCGTTTCATCTGGCGAAGCCGTCCGACCTGATACCCGAGCTGCAGGGGCGGTTTCCGATCCGCGTCGAGCTTGCGAGCCTGTCGGTCACCGATTTCGAGCAGATTTTGACCAACACCGACGCGTGCCTGACGCGCCAATACGAAGCACTGCTCGCCACCGAGGGCGTGACAATCACGTTTGAGTCCACCGCGATCAAGCGCCTGGCCGAGATCGCATGGCAGGTCAACGAGAAAACCGAGAACATCGGCGCGCGCCGTCTGTACACCGTGATGGAAAAACTGCTCGAGGAGATTTCCTACGATGCGGCAAAACACGCGGGCCAGGCGATCGCCATCGACGCCGCATACGTAGACACCCGCCTTAAGGGACTGGCGCAAAGCGAGGATCTGGCGCGCTACGTGCTGTAGCCGCGCGGCAGCGTCGATTGACCGCGGCGCGACAGTCGCCTTATAGTGGGCGCCTTATGCAACGCCGCATCGTCGCCTGGTTGGCAATTTTCGGCATCGCGTTCAACGCGATGTGGCCGCTTATCGCGAATGCCGCGCCGGTCGATATCCAGGCGGCGATCTGCACGACCAACAAGGCGACGCAAGCTGCGCAGCAACCTCCTGCCAAACAAATCCCCGCCAGCAGTTCTCTGCCGCATTGCCCGTTTTGCCCCGGAGTCAGCGACTCCACGCCGGGGGTCGCGGCGGCACCGCTGGTTGTTTTCGAGCGCGTGATTGCGACTGTCGCAGCAGTCGTGGCCGGGACGACCGGTCCCAGCTCTTTCACTTATCCTTCTGCCGCTCCGCGCGGCCCGCCCGCAACTCCCTGAAGTGAATCCGCCGGTCGGCAATTTCCATTGCGGAGTTGCCGCCGGTTTTCCGGCCCGCTCAAGCGGGCTCGTGGATCGAGGGAGTCTGATGATAAAAAATCGTTGCGCCGCGTACGGCGGGAATTCGTGCGTACGCATCGGGGAACCGTTGCTTGTCGCGACTGTGCTGCTTGGTGCTGTGCCCGCCGCATGGGGGCAGACCGCGCCGACGGTTACGACGCTGCCGGAAGTGTCGATCTCGGTGCCGCCCACCGTGGCGCAAAAATATCAGTTGCCGGCGACCACCGAAAGCGTGACCGCCGCGCAAATGGTCGAGACGATCAACGTCGTCAATACCGAAGACGCATTGAAGTATCTGCCCAGTCTGATCGTGCGCAAACGCAATTTCGGCGATCAGCAGGCGCCGCTGGCGACGCGCACTTCCGGGCTCGGACAAAGCGCGCGCAGCCTGATTTACGCCGATGGATTGCTGCTGTCGACGCTGATCGGCAATAACAACGGCAGCGCCTCGCCGCGCTGGGCGCTGGTGGCGCCGGAAGAAATCGAGCGCATCGACGTGATGTACGGGCCGTTTTCGGCCGCGTATCCGGGCAATTCGATGGGGGCGGTCGTCGAGATCACGACCCGCATGCCCGACAAGTTCGAGGCGGGCGCGAAAGTGCTGGGCGCGGCGCAGAACTTCGGCCTGTACGGGACGAGCAACACCTACAAATCGGAACAGATCAGCGGCATAGTCGGCAACCGCACGGGGATCATGTCGTGGTGGCTGAGCGCGAATCACCTGCACAGCGAGACGCAACCCCTGAATATCATCATGGCGCTGCGGCCGGCAACGCCCAGTGCGGCGGGTGCGCCCACGACCGGCGCTTTCATGGATTTCAACCGCCTCGGACAACCGATCGCGGTGCTCGGCGCGGGCGGCCTCGAGCGCAAAAACCAGGACAACCTCAAGGCAAAGTTCGCGCTCGATTTCACGCCGGAGTGGCGCGGCGCCTACACCGTTGGGTTTTTTCAGAACGATGCGAGATCGACGGTAGACACGTACCTGCGCAGTGCCGCGGGCAACCCGGTTTACTCCGGCGCGAGCCTCAATATCGGCGGATACAACTACAACCTCGGCGCCGGCACGTTTTCGAGTTCCAACGGCATTTACAACATAGACCAGGAACATACCGCGCAAAGCTTGTCGCTCAAATCGAACACGCAGCGCGAATGGGATTGGGAGGCGGTCGTCAGCAATATGCGCTTCGGGCTTGATACGACGCGCATTCCAGCGACGGCGCTGCCGGCGGCCGAAAGCGGTGGCGCCGGAACGATCCAGGCGCTCGACGGCACCGGGTGGGCGACGGTCGATCTCAAAGGGATCTGGCGGTTTGAAGGGTGCGCACCAGATGAGTTTCGGCGTGCATGCGGACCGCTATAAATTGCAAAACGTAACTTCCGCGACCGCCAACTGGATTTCCGGCACAGCCGCGGCGGCGACTGCGCTGTCGCTGGGCAGGACGAGTACTGAAGCGCTGTGGGTCCAGGATGCGTGGCGCTTCGCGCCGCACTTCAAGCTGACACTTGGCGCACGTCAGGAATGGTGGCGCGCGTACGACGGACAGAATTTCTCGGCGGCGCCCGCGTCCAACGTGCTGCAGCCTGAAATCACGTCAAATAAATTCTCGCCGAAGGCGGCGCTCGCGTGGGACGCGAACGCCGACTGGCATGTGACTGCTGCGTATGGCACCGCGTACCGGTTTCCAACGCTTACCGAGCTGTATCAGGCGGTGACGGTTTCCGGGGTTGTTTTTACGCCGAACCCGAACTTGCGGCCCGAGCGCGCGTACTCCGGCGAACTCGCGATCGAGCGCGTCATCAGCAGCGGCCGGGTGCGCGTGTCGCTGTTCCAGGAGGATCTCACCGACGCGCTGATCGCGCAGAATTCAACGATACCCGGCACCAACACGATCGGCTCATCGACGCAGAACATCGACCGCATTCGCTCGCGCGGCATCGAGATCGTGGCGGAAAAAAGCGATGTGGGGGTGCGCGGCCTCGATTTGTCCGGCAGCCTGACGTTCGTGGACTCGCGAATCCTGTCTGATCCGGGTTTCAGGAATGCAGCGGGCGTACTGACTGATGTCACGGGAAAATACACGCCCAACATCCCGCGCCTGAAATCCACCGCGGTAGCGACTTTCCGCCACGACGAGCACTGGTCGGGCACGCTGGCGGCACGCTATAGCGATCGGGTGTGGGCGACGCTCGATAACACGGATATCAATCCGAACACGTATCAGGGCTTCGCGCACTACTTTGTAGTGGATACGCGTATACGCTATCAGTTCGACAAGCAGTGGAGCGCGGCGGTGGGTGTCGAAAACCTCAACAACCAGAAATATTTTCTGTTTCACCCGTTTCCGCAGCGCACCGTCATAGCGGAGTTGAAGTTCGCACTGTGACCGGCCGCGCCTGATCAGCGCGTGAGCACCATCGCCTTGATGCCCAGCGCCTGACTGATGCGGTCCGCGGTGGCACGCGCGTCGGCCTGGCTTGCATACGGCCCGGCATGCACGCGATAGAGCCCGTCCTTCGTATAGACGTGCAGAGCAGGCGCCAGCCAGTCCACTTGCGTCCTGAGGCGGGCCATATAACTTTCCGCGTTGTCCTGCGAACCGAATGCGCCGAGCTGCAGGAACAGACCTTTCGCTTCGGAGGTTACGGCGACCACCGGCGCAGGCGTGTCTGCCGTGACAGCCGGCGGCGGAACCGTTTCCGCGCCGGTGGCGGGCGTGGGGCCGTCGGCCGGCAACGGGATTGCAACGGGTGCGCCCGGCGAAGACAGAGGCGTTGCCGGCGGGGCGGATGGCGCGGGCGTCATGGGAGCCGGCGCGATCGCTACGGCCGGTGGCGTCGGCGCGCCGGCATCGGGAATGATGCTCTCGACTTCGACCATCGCCTTGCCGCCGCCCAGCACGCCCAACTTGTAGGCGGCGGTGTACGACAGGTCGATCAGGCGATCGGAGTGAAAAGGCCCGCGATCGTTGATGCGCACCACGACCGATTTATTGTTGGCGAGGTTGGTCACGCGCGCGTAGCTCGGGATCGGCAGCACGGTATGCGCGGCCGTCATCGCGTACATGTCGTAGATTTCGCCGGACGATGTTTTCTGGTCGTGATAACGCCGGCCATACCAACTGGCGATGCCGCGTTCCTTGTAGGGCGCGAGCCGCGTCATCGGCGTGTAGTTCTGTCCCAACGCCGTGTACGGCCGCATGTTGGCGGGACGCAGCGGTTCCACGCGCGGCACCGCGTCGGGGACCTGCTCGAGATTGGGAGGCGGATTGTCGCCGGGCCCGTCGTTCAAATAATAACCGCCGCCACGCGGCGTCGGCGGTTTCACGGGCGTCGGCGCCGGCGAGCCGTCGGGCGCCCGCGCGACGGGGGACGGCGTTTCGCGCGTGCTCATGCCACCGCAGCCGGCGAGGACCAAGCAAAGGATGAAGGGTGAAAGATGAAGGATGAAATTTTCAAACCGTTCCAGCGCTGATTGTCCCGATGCGGATTCCTTCATCCTTCCGCCTTCATCCTTGGCGTCACGTCTGCACCAGCTTCTTGTGCGTCTCTATGCTCATCAGGATGCCGAGACCGAGGCAAATCGTGACCAGCGACGTGCCCCCGTAGCTCACCAGCGGCAGTGGCACGCCGACGACGGGCAGGATGCCGCTGACCATGCCCATGTTGACGAACGCGTACGTGAAGAACGTGAGCGTGATCGCGCCGCCGAACAGCCGCGTGAACAGGGTCGGCGCATTGGCGGTAATGACGATGCCGCGCCCGATCACGAGCAGGAACAGCACCAGCAGCACCACGTTGCCGAACAGGCCCCACTCTTCCGAGAACACGGCGAAGATGAAATCGGTCGTGCGCTCGGGAATAAAATCGAGGTGAGTTTGCGTGCCCTGCAGCCAGCCCTTGCCGACGATGCCGCCCGAACCGACCGCGATCGTCGATTGGATTGTGTGATAGCCGGCGCCGAGCGGGTCCTGCGTCGGGTCGATCAGCGTCAGGATGCGCTGACGCTGGTAGTCGTGCATCATGCCCCACACGAACGGCAGGCAGGCGGCGGCGGCGATGCCAAGGCCCACGATAATCCGCCACGAGAGTCCCGCCAGAAACAGCACGTAGG
>WNFL01103785.1_pt1 | contig 10529 bp, 8 predicted proteins | sample 5400361 | NCBI WGS metagenome assembly WNFL01 (sample SAMN13153351, study PRJNA577476) | soil metagenome | isolation source: 40 cm soil on Douglas fir-dominated hillslope | place: USA:California | collected 2013-09-17 | reverse complement strand
TGGGGTGAATGTTTCCGGGTCCCCCGCGTCGCCCACGCCCCCCACGCCATCGGTGCCCGGAGTGCCGGCCAGCCTCCACGCAACCGCGAGCAGTGCTGAGATCGTGCTCAACTGGAGTGCGGGCGCCGGTGCCACCAGCTACGCCGTCAAACGGGGCACCGCCAGCGGCGGTCCCTACACTCAGATCGGCACAGCGACGTCGACTTCGTACACTGATACCGGCCTTACCAACGGCACGGCCTATTACTACGTCGTGGTCGCGGTCAACAGCGCCGGACAAAGCGCGCCCTCGGGCGAGGCCACGGCCACACCCGATGCGACGGTCACCGCGCCGCCGGTGCCTGCGGGACTCCTGGCTTCGGCGGGCAATGCGCAGGTCGGTCTGACATGGACCGTGAGCACGGGGGCGAGCAGCTATCACATCAAGCGGGCGACGGCCAGCGGCGGACCGTTCACGGTGATTGGCACGCCGACCGCGGCGTCGTACATCGACACGGGTCTTGCGAACGGCACCACCTACTACTATGTGGTTTCCGCGCTCGACTCGGCCGGCGAAAGCAGCAACTCGACCCAGGTAAGCGCGACCCCGACGGGCACCTCGACGTCCAACCCGCCTGCCGTCTGCCTAACGCCGTTCAGTGAAGACACCAATGCCACGACCGTGACCGTCGGTTCCGGCACTGCGGCGAGCTGCACGGAAATCGCGCTGGCCAATGCCTTGGCCAAGGGTGGAGTCATCCGCTTCAGCTGCGGTGGAGCAGCGACCATCACCCTCACATCGCAGAAGACTTTACGCACCGACGTCAACACCACCCTCGATGGCCAAGGGAAGATCACGCTCGACGGAAGAGGGACCACTCGACTGTTGTATTACTCGTCACCGAATTTCCAGGCCACGAAGACGGTAGTCACCATTCAGAACCTTACCCTGCAGAATGGAGCGGCCAGCGGCACACCGATTCCTGCAGCGCCGGCCCCCTGTTCACAGGGTACGAAGAACGACGGCGCCGGCGCGGCGATCTATATTCGCGACGGGATACTGCGCGTCTGGAATACGACCTTCAAAAATAATGAGGGCGCCACGCTGGGACCCGATGTGGGCGGTGGAGCGATCTACAGCCTGGGGTCACTCGGCACCACGATCGTCGGCAGCACTTTCCAGTCCAACCGTGCTGCCAATGGCGGCGCCATTGGCTCCCTTTGGGGCAACCTCAGCATCTACAACAGCCAGTTTTCCTCGAACCAGGCCACGGGAAACGGGGCCAATGGCATCAACAGCGCCTGCCCCGTCGGCGGCGGCCAATCCGGCAATGGCGGCAATGGCGGAGCGGTGGTGATCGATGGCGCCGAGACCTTTGCCGTCACTGTGTGCGGTTCGACGTTCACGTCCAACAGCGGCGGCACAGGCGCCCTGGGCGGCGCGATCTTCCGCACACCCGATGGAGCAATCCAGACGACGACCATTGATCGCAGCTCGTTCATTGGAAATACCGCGCCCAGCGGCGGTGCGCTGTACTTCCATAACTCGAATCTGGTGATGACGGCGTCGACTCTGTCGGGCAACACAGCGGCCGGCAATGGCGGTGCGGTGTTCGCCGATGGTTCAACACTAAACTTCACCAACGATACGTTCGTTGACAACATTTCCCAGAAGGGATTGGGGGGAAGCATCGTTCTATACGGCAACGGCGGAGCGCTGCAGAATGTGACCTTCGAAGGCAATCAAGCCAGCGGCGGGTCGGGTTATTTCGGCGCAGCGATCGCGGGAGGAACTACTCTCAGCATCAGCAATACGCTGTTCTCCGACAACACGACCAAGGATTGCGGTTCGCCGATGGCGTGTGCCGCCAGCTCGAGCACCGGCTCCCACAATCTGCAATGGCCCATGACGCACAGCGTATGTGCGTCCGTGGACGTTGCCTGCACTACAGGCACGGTGTTCAGCAATCCCCAGCTCGGCGTACTCGGCGGCAACGGTGGACCCACGCAGACGGCTGCCCCTCTTCCCGGAAGCCCTGCCGTGGGGATTGGGCAGAATTGTCCCGCCACCGACCAGCGTGGCATCGCGCGGCCGTCGAGTGGGTGCACCGCCGGCGCCGTCGAAGGGGCGATCTCGCCATGAGGATCTACGGGCCATTCTCGGCTGCACCGTAAAGATCATGGCGGCCCCTCAGGCCGCTTCGGTTGACGGAGTGGGGCTTTCTTGCTATCAGCGGACAACGATAACTAAAACAACGTTGGGGCAACCATGCACGTCAAAGACTCTCCCTCTCGATCGCGTCGTCTGCTTCTCGGAGGCTTGGCGGGCGCCCCCGCACTATTCGGCATGCCGCGCGTCGGTTTCGGTGCGGCGATGACGGAAACCACAACCGAGGCCGCAGCGATCAGAGCCGACCAAGTCCTCAATGTCGCGGATTTTGAAGCCCTGGCGCAGGCCAAACTGCCGCCCGCACATTTCGGTTACGTGGCGACGGGAGTCGACGACGACCGCACGGTATTCTTGAATCATGAGGCGTATTCGCACATCGAAATTCGTTCGCGCCGATTTGTCGATGTCAGCAAGCTCGATACCAGCTGCAGCGTACTGGGAAGTCCGTGGAAGCAGCCGATCTACTTCTCGGCGGTATCGAGCATGCGTGCCTTTCATCCGGAGGCGGAGGTGGCCGTGGCGCGGGCTGCGCAGAGCCGAGACATTCAGATGATGATATCGACCGGATCGTCGTGTTCGGTCGAAGAGGTGATCGCGGCACGCAACGCGTCCTTATGGCAGCAACTGTACGCCACGGACGACTGGCATGTGACCGAGGCGATCGTGCGCCGCGCAGAGAAGGCGGGTTGTACCGCGATCTTTCTCACCGTCGATAGTCCTCCGGGTCGAAACAGCGAAACGTTGCTGCGCGCCATGCGGCGCGACGGCCGGGACTGCACGCAATGTCATGTCGGGGGCTCGCACGACATCTGGCGCAAAGCGCCCATGTTCGCCGGCATCGACGTCTCTCGGGTCACGCAGCTCCCGCCGACGAGCCTGGCGGGAAACTTTCTCGAACGTCTGCGCAAATTGGTGACCGTAAAGCTTCTGGTCAAGGGCATCGTAACGGCGGAGGATGCGACGCAGGCGATGCGGGCAGGCGTCGACGGGATCGTGGTGTCCAATCACGGCGGGCGACAAGAGGAGACGCTGCGTTCGACCATCGAGTGCCTTCCGGAAATCGTGGCCGCCGTGGGCGGGCGCATACCCGTGTTGATCGACGGCGGCATTCGACGCGGTACGGACATCTTCAAGGCGCTGGCATTGGGGGCGACGGCCGTCGGCATCGGGCGCCCGCAGGCCTGGGGTCTCGCCGCCTTCGGCCAGGCCGGCGTCGAGGCCGTCAGCGACATATTGACGCGCGAGCTCCGCACCATCATGCGCCAGGCCGGGACGCCTGACCTCAAGTCCATCGACAAGAATCGCCTGGCGTGGTCAAAATTCTAGATGCGGAACACAGATCATGATCTCGCGCGGCTCGCCGCCCGCGTCGGCCGCCACTTGTTGGAGGGCGGGCGCGGCGTGGCGACGGCGGAGTCGTGCACCGGGGGTTGGATCGCCAAGGCCCTGACCGATATCGCCGGGAGCTCGCAGTGGTTCGTCGAGGGCTTCGTCACTTACAGCAACGAGGCCAAGGTCCGGAGGCTCGGGGTGCCGCGTTCCGTGCTCCAGACCCAAGGTGCCGTGAGCGAAGCCGCCGTACGGGCGATGGCGGCGGGCGCGCTCGAGCGCACGGGCGCGCATCTCGCGGTGGCGGTGACCGGCATCGCGGGTCCCGGCGGCGCGGTGCCCGGCAAGCCGGTGGGAACGGTTTGGCTCGGTTGGGCGGAGCGCCGCGGCCGCAAGGTACACGTTGACGCAGAGCTCAAACACTTCCGCGGCGACCGCGAAGCAGTGCGACGCAAAACCGTGCGAGCGGCGCTCGAGGGGCTGCTCGAGGTTTGAGCGGCACCGGGAGATTCCGACGTGAGGCTGTTCTTTGCGCTGTGGCCCGATGTTGACACGCGAGCGCAGATCGCAAACGCCGCCGCGGCTCTTCGCTTGGCCGGCGATGCGAAGCGCGTGCCGCGCGAGAACTATCATGTGACGCTGGCATTTGTCGGCGAAGTCGCGACGTCCCGGCTCGCCGTGCTGCAGCAGATCGGACGCGGTCAGCGGGCCGCCGGTTGCACGATTACATTCAACGCGTATGACTACTGGCCGCGCCACCAAGTCGCGGTAGCCATGGCGCGGGAGGCGCCGGCGGCGTTGACCTTGCTGTGGACACAGTTGCACCGGGATCTGGCGCTCCATCAGGCAGCCCTGAACCTCAAGCGCCCGCACTCGCCGCTGCGCACGCATATCACGCTCGCGAGGAAGGTCGCGCAAGCCCCTGTGCTGCAAGCAATGTCCCCGTTCCACTGGAATGCACGATCATTCAGTCTGATTCGTTCCGATACCAGCGGCGCGCGCTCGGCCTATACAGTAGTCGACACCTGGCAACTACTGTATGAATGATCGAGATCATAGAAATCTCTGTCATTTCGACGCATATGAGATGAGCGCCGCGCGCTATATATGAAATAATAGCGCCACACTNNNACACTTTGTTGAGGACGCCCCATGGAAGAGAATCGTAAGAAGGCTCTGGCAGCGGCGCTGAGCCAGATAGAAAAACAGTTCGGCAAAGGCTCGGTCATGCGCTTGGGCGATGCCGGTGCCACGTACGAGGTGGAGTCCATCCCCACGGGTTCCTTGGGACTCGATATAGCGCTCGGCGTGGGCGGCATTCCGCGCGGCCGCGTCATCGAAATTTTCGGGCCGGAGTCGTCGGGTAAAACCACACTGACGCTGGCCATCATCGCCTCGGCGCAGAGTAACGGCGGCACGGCGGCATTCGTCGATGCCGAGCATGCGCTCGATCCGGTGTACGCGGAGAAGCTCGGCGTCAAAGTCAACGACTTGCTGGTCTCGCAACCCGATACCGGCGAACAGGCGTTGGAAATCACCGACATGCTGGTGCGGTCCGGCGCAGTGGACGTGGTGGTGGTCGACTCGGTCGCCGCGCTCACGCCGAAGGCGGAAATTGAAGGCGAGATGGGCGATCAGCACATGGGCTTGCAGGCGCGGCTCATGTCGCAGGCACTGCGCAAGCTGACCGGCAACATCAAGCGATCGAATACCATCGTGATTTTCATCAATCAAATCCGCATGAAAATCGGTGTCATGTTCGGCAATCCCGAGACCACCACCGGCGGCAACGCCCTGAAATTTTATTCCTCGGTACGCATGGACATTCGGCGCATCGGGGCGATCAAGAACGGCGAGGAAGTGGTCGGATCGATGACCCGGGTCAAGGTGGTCAAGAACAAGGTGGCGCCGCCGTTCCGCGAAACCGAATTCGAAATCATGTACGGCACCGGGATTTCCAAGGAAGGCGAGCTCATCGAGATCGGTGTTCTGCATAATCTTGTCGAGAAATCCGGCTCCTGGTACAGCTACAAGGGCGAGCGCATTGGACAGGGCAAGGACAATGCCCGCACGTTCTTGCAGCAGCATCCCGAGATTGCCAAGGACATCGAAGGGCAGATTCGCGCCAAATTGATTCCGGAAAAGGCAACCATGAACCGGGGCGGCGACATCAAAGAGGCGTAACGCCCTGGGTCGCAAAGCGGTCGAACCACTCGATGCACGCGCGGCTCGCGTGGCGGCGCTCGACGCGCTCGCTCGCCGCGACTACGCGTCCGAGGATTTACGCCGTAAACTGCTCGAGAAAGGGTACGATGCGGTAGTCGTTGCGCCGCTGCTGGATACGCTGCGCGCCGAAAAATTGCTCGATGACCGGCGCTACACCGAGAATTTCGTGGCTTATCATGCGGCGAGGGGCTTGGGACCGCTCCGCGTACGAGCCGATTTGCGCCGCCACGGCTTGGAGGGGACCTTGGTCGAGGAATGTCTCGACGCCTTTCCCGAGTGGATTGTGCACCTGCGACAAGTCCGGCAAAAGAAATTTGGCGCAAAACTGCCGAGCACTTACGCTGACAGGCAGCGCCAGGCGCGATTCCTGGGTTACCGAGGGTTCACGAGCGCTCAAATACGAACGGCCTTAGGCTTATCTTTTGACCTTGATTCAGATACTGAAGAGACATGAAACGCGACGCTAGACTGAAATCGATGACGAGCTCGGAAATCCGGGGAAGCTTCCTGGAATTTTTCCGCAAGAACGGGCATGCGGTGCTGCCCTCCAGTTCGCTCGTGCCCGGAAACGATCCCACGCTGTTGTTCACGAATGCCGGCATGGTTCAGTTCAAAGATTTATTTCTCGGCAAGGAAGTACGCGACTATTCGCGCGCGGCCACGGCGCAGCGCTGCGTGCGCGCCGGCGGCAAGCACAACGACTTGGAAAATGTCGGCTACACCGCGAGGCACCACACATTCTTCGAAATGCTGGGCAATTTCAGCTTCGGCGACTACTTCAAGCGGGAAGCCATACATTTCGCGTGGAACTTCATCACCGGGACTCTTGGGATTCCCAAGGAACGGCTCTGGGTGACGGTGTTCGAGGAGGACGACGAAGCGGAACGCATCTGGACGGAGGAAATCGGCATCGGCCCCGCGCGCTGCACGCGCATGGGCGACAAATCGAATTTCTGGTCCATGGGTGAAACCGGCCCGTGCGGGCCCTGCACTGAGATTTTCTACGATCACGGCGCGGAGATCGCGGGCGGTCCCCCGGGTTCGCCCGAGGAGGAGGGCGACCGCTATGTCGAGATCTGGAACCTGGTGTTCATGCAGTATGACCGCTCGTCCGACGGCGTGCTGGTGCCATTACCCAAGCCCTCGGTGGACACGGGGATGGGATTGGAGCGTGTCGCGGCCGTCATGCAGGGCGTGCACAGCAACTACGACATCGACCTGTTCAAATCGCTGATCCGTTCGGCGGCAGAGGTTACCGGAACTCACGATCTGGAATCGTCGAGCTTGCGGGTGATTGCCGACCATATCCGCGCCTGCACGTTTTTGATCGTTGATGGCGTCGTACCCTCCAACGAAGGGCGCGGCTATGTATTGCGACGCATCATCCGGCGGGCAATTCGCCATGGCTACAAGCTGGGCCAGACTCAGCCCTTTTTCCATAAGCTGGTGGCGAGTGTGGTGCGGGAAATGGGTGGGTACTACACCGAGCTGGTCAGCGGCGAGGCCCGCGCCACCCAAGTCCTCGCACAAGAGGAGATCCGATTTGCCGAAACATTGACCACCGGCATGGCGCTTCTCGATGCGGAAGCCGCGAAATTGACATCCACGGTAATCCCGGGCGAAACCGTGTTCCGGCTATACGATACGTACGGGTTCCCGCTCGATTTGACGGCCGATGTGGCGCGCGAGCGCGGTCTCACGATCGACCAAGCCGGTTTCGATGCTGCGATGGAAGCGCAGCGGGGCCGCGCGCGCGCGGCGAGCAAGTTTGGCGAAGGTTCCCGCGATGCAGTCAAGCTGCCGGGAAAGACGGGCTTTTCGGGCTACGATCGGCTCAACGACAAGGGTGTCGTGACATCGTTGATTTTCGACGGTGCCATAGTTGGTGCACTGCGGCCGGGCCAAGAAGGTCAGGTCGTGCTCGACCACACGCCGTTTTACGCGGAAAGCGGCGGCCAGATCGGCGATGCCGGCGAACTCATCGGCGCTGCGGCGTCCGGTGCGCCGGCTCACTTCACCGTGCGCGACACGCAGAAAATCGGCGCGTCGTATGCGCACGTGGGCGTGCTCGACGCCGGGGAATTGCGTGTGGGCGATGTTGTCGAAGCACGGGTCGACTCAGAGCGCCGAATTTCCATCGCACTCAATCATTCGGCAACGCACTTGCTGCACGCAGCCCTGAGAAAGGTGCTCGGGCCCCATGTCGAGCAAAAGGGTTCGCTGGTCGCCGCCGACCGGTTGCGCTTCGATTTTTCGCACACCCAGGCCACGTCGCCGCAGGAATTGCAGCGCGTCGAGGAACTCGTCAATTCAGCGATCCGCGGCAATGCGCCGGTGGAGACACGGGTGATGGCGCTCGACGAGGCGGTCGCGGCGGGCGCGATGTCGCTATTCGGGGAAAAATATGAGAGCGACGTTCGTGTGCTTTCAATCGGCGATTTTTCGATGGAACTATGCGGCGGTACCCACGTCGAAAGGGCTGGCGATATTGGTTTTTTCAAGATCTTGAGCGAATCGGGTGTTGCAGCCGGAGTCCGTCGTGTGGAGGCGGTCACCGGCAAAACGGCATACGAGTGGGTCGTGCACACCGATCAGGTGTTGCGCGACATTGCTGCAATGCTTCGGGGCAGCCGTGAGGATGTGGACGAGAAGGTCCGCGAACTCGTCGAGCGCTCTCGCAGGCTGGAAAAAGAGGTGCAGCAGCTCAAATCCAAACTCGCGAGCGGCCAGGGTGGCGATTTGACATCTCAGGCCAAGGATGTGGGTGGGATCAAGGTTTTGGCTGCGCAAATCGATGGTGCCGACGCCAAGTCTTTGCGCGATGCGGTCGATCAGCTGAAGGGTAAGCTGGGATCTTCCGTTATCGTGCTGGCGACCGTCCAAGATGGCAAAGTCGTGCTGGTGGCGGGCGTTTCAGCTGATTTGTTGAGTCGAATGAGAGCCGGAGAGATCGCGAGCGCCGTCGCGGCGCAGGTCGGCGGCAAGGGCGGGGGCCGTGCTGATTTTGCGCAGGCCGGAGGAACGCAGCCGGAAAACTTGGGAAGGGCGCTGGCCGGAGTGGAATCCCTGATCCGCAGCCATCTGGCTAATTGAACAGTTTGTTTTTTTCTGTTACGAAGATGCAACAATTGCCCTTCGGATTCTTGTATTCTTGAAGCGGGTTGATTGAGGAATTCCCGCGGCGGTATGTGGTGTTCACCGCTTCAACCTCGAACGAACGCTTGATGGCCATGCGGTATGTTGGGCAGTTTGTGGTCGCTGCAGTGGGGAAGCTAGGAGCTCGATTATGTTGATATTGACTAGGCGTGTCGGCGAGACCGTGATGATCGGCAACGAAGTCACGGTGACCGTATTGGGCGTAAAGGGCAACCAGGTCCGAATTGGAGTCAACGCTCCCAAGGATGTGCCTGTCCATCGGGAGGAGATCTACGAGCCGTCCGGAGAGGTGGCCGAGTGGTCGAAGGCGCGCCCCTGCTAAGGGCGTATGGGTCAAAAGCCCATCGAGGGTTCGAATCCCTCCCTCTCCGCCACACGGCACGTAAATTCTCGACGTTTTCGTTCAGATTACTGCGGCAGCGACGAAGCGGGGATAACGCCCGTTAGGGCGGCCCGAAGGGCGAGGCGCGCAGCGCCGAGTAATCCCTCCCTCTCCGCCAATCGCTAGCCAAATTCTCGTCGGGTTGGATCAGCTGACGCTGGCAGCGACGAAGCGGGGATTCGAACCCGAGATATGGAAAAGGGGGTTCGACAAAATCGCCGAAGGCGATTTTGGACGACGCGCACGCGTCGCCCGAAGGGCGAAGGCCGAAGGCCCGAGTCAATCCCTCCCTCTCCGCCAGTCGGCCAATAAATTCTCGACGTTTTCGTTCAGATTACTGCGGCAGCGACGAAGCAGGGATAACGCCCGCCAGGGCGGCCCCGAAGGGGCGAGGAGCGGAGCGCCGAGTAATCCTCCCTCTCCGCCAATCGTTAGGTAAATTCTCGTCGGGCTAGACCAGTGAGCCGTGACAGCCACGAAGCCGGGATAACGCCCGCCCTCCCGAGCGATAGCGAGGGATAAGCGGCGCAGCTATAAAGCAATAGTTTGCGTGCTGACTAACCCTGGAAGACACGTCCAAGTTAGGGGTCAAAGTGACACCCCGCGGTATGGTGGTAAGGAAAATTACGGTGGCGGAGGACTGACACTCCGCCACATGTTTTTTTTCACGCTACGGTTTGGCACCTAGAAACAGAAATCCGTTGTTGCCGACAGCGGTGTAGAGAAAATGAACAGTGCACCGCTCCGCGCACTTACGCAGGAGTGCGTAAACCGCTGTGCGGTAGTCGCGTGGCATTCACGTCAGCAATAGCGTCTTAGGTTGTCGGCTATTTAAAACACTCTCGATGATATCGGGTGATAAATCGACATCTCAGGATATTTCCCACATATCGCTGATGCAATTGCGCGCGCTTTGCGATCGCGGCGATTGGGGAAACCCAGGGGTTCTCTAGCGTCATCCGTGTAGTGCATATCCGTGATGCCGCATCTTTAAGTTCAAGCGGTTTTTGATGCGTTCCGGAATGCTCAATCAAAGCGGCAGACACGGATTTTGGGTTAGAGAGAAAACCGCTCTAGGTTTTTGCGCACTTTGCGATGAGCAAGCCGCGCTTGCGCAGCATCGGACGGGACGGCAACGAGTAAGCAAGTTATTGTGACCCGATAGCCAAACTAATACACGTTATGTGGAGTTAACCGTCCTTGTTCTCCGCAAGCAGCACGGTTTTGTGAGGTGATCCATAACGGTAGGGACATAGATAAGAATACTCTGGGGTAGTTGTTCAAATT
>WNFL01155018.1_pt1 | contig 10532 bp, 9 predicted proteins | sample 5400361 | NCBI WGS metagenome assembly WNFL01 (sample SAMN13153351, study PRJNA577476) | soil metagenome | isolation source: 40 cm soil on Douglas fir-dominated hillslope | place: USA:California | collected 2013-09-17 | reverse complement strand
CCACCACCACCCGCGATGGCACCAGCCGGAAGCGGCAGCGGCACGACGGGTGGGCCGGGGCAGGGTCCCGGATCGGGAGGCGGGCAGGGAACGGGCACGGGGCCGGGGCGTGGCAATGATGTGGGCCCTGGCTCGGGGGGCGAAGCCGGTTACATTCCCGCCGACCCGCGCGGCATGAGTGTGATCTTCTGTGGTCGCGGTAAGGTCGTGCTGCGGTTTTGGGTCGAGGCGAATGCCCGAGTGTCCCGTGTCGAGGTGGACCCGCCTCCCAAGGACGCCGGGTGTCACCGGGACATGTTGGCGCAGATGAGGGCATTCAAGTTCAAGCCCGCGATGACCCCGGACGGCCGGCCCGTGGCCAGCGTTTTCGAGATGCGACTCACGCACTGAGTCACCCTGTACGACAACCCGCAGTACGTGAAGGCAGGTCACCGCTCCGTGTTCAGGGGACAGCTGTTCTCACGGAAGACTGTCGACCAGTGCATCGCCGACGGTGAGGCCGGCGGCGGGCTGCGGCGCACCCTCGGCCCGGTCCAGCTCACCGCCCTCGGCATCGGCGCGATCATCGGCGCGGGCATCTTCGCGGCGATCGGCACCGCCATCAGCGGCGACTCAGGCCACGTCGGCGCCGGGTCCGCGATCGTCATCTCGATCGTCCTGGCGGGGGTGACGAGCGCCTTCGCGGCCATCACGTATTCCGAGTTCGCGGCCATGATCCCGATCTCGGGGAGCGCGTACACCTACGCCTACGCCACCCTGGGCGAGCTGTTCGCGTGGATCATCGGCTGGGACCTGATTCTCGAGTACGCGGTCGGCAACGTCGCGGTGGCGATCGGCTGGGCCGGCTACTTCGATTCGCTGCTGCGCGGCCTGGGCCTCGACCTGCCGCGCTGGCTGGTCACCGATCTCCGCACCGCCCTGCACAATCCGGACCTGGTCGCCGCCGCCCCGCACCTCGGTCCCATTCCCATCGTCTTCAACCTGCCGGCCCTCGCCATCGTCGCGATCATCACCGTGGTGCTGGTGATCGGCACGAAGGAATCGGCGTGGGTGAACACCCTGATGGTGGTGATCAAGGTGGCCATCATCGCGCTGTTCCTGGTGGTCGGGTTGCACTACGTGAAACCCGCGCAATGGACGACGCCCGCCTTCGCGCCGAACGGGGTCAAGGGGATCAGCGTGGGGGCCGCGATCATCTTCTTCTCGTACATCGGCTTTGATGCGGTCAGCACGGCCTCGGAGGAAGCGCGGAATCCGCAACGCGACATCCCCAGGGGCATCATCTGGTCGCTGATCATCTGCACGGTGCTCTACATCGCCATCGCCCTGGTCCTCACCGGGATCATCCCCTGGGATCAGCTCAACGTCCCCGATCCGCTCGCCGTGGCGCTGCAGTACATCCACGCTGATTGGGCGGCAGGCATCCTGGCACTCGGTGCCGTGGCGGCGATGACGTCGGTGCTCCTGGTTTTCCAGCTCGGGCAGGCCCGGATCTTCATGTCCATGGCGCGGGACGGCCTGCTGCCGCCGTGGGCCGCCAAGGTTCACCCCAAGTACAAGACGCCCCACATCACCACTATCATCACGGGGATCTTCGTCGCCGTCTCGGCGGCGTTCGCGCCGATCGGCTGGGTGCTCGAGCTGACCAACATCGGCACCTTGTTCGCGTTCGTGATCGTGGCGCTGGGCATCATCGTGTTGCGCCGCCGCGATCCTGACCGCCCGCGGCCGTTCCGGACGCCCTGGGTTCCCGTGCTGCCGATCGTGTCGGCGGCCTTCTGCTTCTACTTGATGTACAACCTGCCGCTGCTCACGTGGCTGCGGTTCGGACTGTGGATGGCGATCGGCATCGCGATCTACTTCTTGTACAGCGTGCGTCACAGCCGCGTGCGGCGCGAAGGCGAGGTCGGTCCGACGTGAAGCTCCACACCAAGATCATCATCGGGTTGGTCTCGGGTGCCGCCGTCGGCATCGCGGCGAACAGCTTTGCAGCGCAATCAGAAGAGTCGGCGCGGGCGGTGCGCTGGGTCGGCACCAACATCGCCGGTCCGGTGGGCCAGATCTTCCTGCGCATGCTGCTGATGACGATCGTGCCTTTGGTATTTGCCTCGCTGACGCTCGGCGTTGCGGGGCTCGGCGACATCCGCAAGATCGGCCGCGTGGGCGTCCGCACCATCGCGTACTTCCTGGTGTCCACCGCCATCTCGGCGACGATCGGCCTGATCCTCGTGAACCTGGTGCGCCCTGGCGATGGGCTCGACCCGGGCATCCGCGAGCAGTTGATGACGACGTATCACTCCCAGGCGGAGGGACTGCAGGCGGGGGGTGGGGGGAAGTTCGGTATCGACATGTTCGTGAACATCGTGCCGCGCAATCCCATTCAGGCCGCGGCCTCGCTCGACATGCTGGGGATCATCTTCTTTTCCCTCGTGTTCGGTGCTGCGCTGACCCTGCTGCCCCCGGACAAGAACAAACCGATGCTGCGCGTGCTCGATGCGTTGGGCGAGGCGGTGGTCAAGATCATCGACTTCGCGATGCGGCTCGCGCCCTACGGCGTCTTCGGCCTCATATTTGTGGTCACGTCGCGCTTCGGCTTCGCGCTCCTCAAGCCTCTGGGCCTGTACGTCGCCGTCGTCCTCTCCGGGTTGTTGCTGCACGCCGCCATCTCGATCTCGGCGCTCGTCCGGGTGCTTGGCGGTCTCTCGCCCCGAGTCTTCTACGGCCGCATCCGTGCGAGCATCATCACGGCATTCTCCACCAGCTCCAGCAATGCCACGCTCCCAACGAACATCGCGGTTGCCGAGCGCGACTTGAAGATTCCGCCCCAGATCGCCGGCTTCGTGTTGCCCCTCGGGTCGACGATGTGCATGAACGGGACAGCGCTGTTCGAAGGCGTGACGGTCCTGTTTCTGGCGCAGGTCTACGGTGTCCCCCTCACCCTATCGACGCAGATCATCGTCATCATCCTGAGTGTCATCACGGCGGTGGGCGCTGCCGGTGTCCCGGGCGGATCGCTGCCGCTGCTCATGGGGGTGATCGCCATCGTCGGCGTGGACCCGGCGGCCATTGCGATCATCATCGGAGTGGATCGCATTCTGGACATGTCCCGCACCACGCTCAACGTCATCGGCGACATGAGCGCCGCGGTGTACGTGGCGCGCACGGAAAGCGATTGGGATCCGAAATCAGTGAGCGCGGCGGAGAACCTCGCCGCGGCGGCGTGAGGATCTAGAGGAGCTGCGCCGCCAGCCGCACCGCCCCGGCGGGGGCATCAACGGGCCCGGACTTGAGGCGGGCCCGTGGCATCTTGGCAGCCAGGACGTCGTGCAGCGCTTGCAGGAGCGGTGAGCCGGGACGGAGCAGACCGCCCGCGGTCGCGACGGCGACGGGGTCGCTGCCCGGAAAGTGCCGTCCCAGCACCTCCACCAGACGGGCCAATTCCTCCGCCGCTTCCTCCACGGCACGCTGTGCCACCGCTTCGCCTTCCCGTGCGGCGTTGAGGACGTGCGGCGCGAGCGACGCCACCTGCGCCGGAGTCGCTGTGGCCGTCCAGCGGATCAAGTCATCCAAATGTCGGAGGCCGAGCGCGACGAGCAGGCGCTCGAGCAGGGTGGATGATTCGTCCGGATCATCCGTGGCCCGCGCCGCCGCGGCGAGCGCCCGCCGCCCCAACCAGTAGCCTCCGCCTTCGTCGCCGAGCTGCCACCCGTACCCGCCCGCCCGGTGCAGGCGCGCGTCAGGGGAGCGGGCGAACGCGATCGACCCCGTGCCGGCGTTGATCAGGATCCCGGGACCCTCCCCGAACGCCGCCGCCAGGCCGACCTCGCTGTCTCCGGCCACGCGCACCCGGCGCGCAACGTCCGCGGCGATCAGGGCCGCCGCGAGCTCACGTTGCTCTTGCTCGCGTCCCGCGCCCGCGGCGCCGATCATCGCGGCGTCGGCCGGGAGCGTCACCTCGGCGGCTGCAGCGGCGCGCCGGGCGACATCGGCGATGACGGCGGCCGAGGCTTCCGCGCCCCCCGGCCGCATCGCGGCGCCGGGGCCGTCGACGCGCGCCAGCACCTGCGCGTTGTGGTCTCCGACGACGACGGTGGTATGGGAGCCGCCAACGTCGATGCCGAGAAAGACGGCGTTCCGTGTCATGGTTGAGGCGTCGCGACCATCGAGGAGATCATCCCCACGAGCACCGTGACCGCCGTGCCGAGCGGCACATACCACGGCCAGGCCATGCCCTTGAGCCAGTGCAAGGGAAATCCCGGGATGATGGCTCCGAGGACGACGGGTGACATGAGGATGACACTCGCAACGATGGCGATGATCACGTCGATCTGGCGTGTCCGGCGCCAGGCGCCGCCGAGGATGTACGTCCCGAGCAGGCTGCCATAGGTGAGCGACGCGACGCTGAGGGCCAGCTGCACCACGGGCGTGTCTCGATCACCGATGAAGGCAATCGCTCCCGTGACGAGCACCGCAGTCCAGAGCATCGTCAGCCACCGTCCCACCCACAACAGGTGTGCAGGGTCGTGTCGGCCCGTGAGGGGAGCGTAGAAGTCATGGGTGGAAGCGGAGGCGAGCGAGTTGACGGCCGACGCGTGGCTGCTCATCGCGGCCGCCAGGATCCCCGCGACGACGAGCCCGGCGAGACCGGTCGGGAGCTTGGTGATCACGAAGGTCGGGTAGATCGCATCACTGCGCATCACGCCATCGTCCGCGCCTGCCAGCCAGAGACTGGTGCCCACGAGGAGGAAGAGGGCGAACTGCGCGATGATGACCACGCCCGATCCGATGAGTGCCCGCTGTGCGTCTTTGAGCCCCTTTGCGGCCAGCAACCGCTGTACGATCAAGTGATCGGTGCCATGCGACGCGGCGGCCAGGAGACCGCCCCCCACCAACCCGCCCCAGAACGTGTACAGTATTGTGAACGACGGTCGAAAGTCGAGCGCAGCCAGCTTGCCCGCGTCCCACGCACGGGCGAAGGCCCCCACACCACCCGCGAGATGCGTGGCGACGATCAGGGTCGCGATCCCGCCGAGCAGATAGACGCCCAGCTGAATGACGTCCACCCACACTACGGCGCGGAGCCCCCCGAACCAGGTGTAGGCGAGCGTCACGATGCCGATCGCCAGAATCCCCACCGCGAGCGCCTTGTCCGTGGGGTTGCCGTATGTAATGATGGCGAGCGGAATGGCGGTGGCGAATATCCGGACGCAGTCGGCGAGGGCGCGGGTCAGCAGGAAGACGCCGGACGCCGTGCGGCGCGCGGCGGTCCCGAAGCGACGCTCCAGACGCTGGTACGCGGTGTCCTGAGTTCCCTCGAAGTAGCCGGGGAGCAGCAGCTTGGCTACGCCAATTCGACCAACCAGATACCCGAATGCCACCTGCAGGAACATGAGGTTCCCGCGCGCCGCGAGCCCGGGGATCGAGATCACGGTGACGGCGGACGTTTCCGTGGCGACGACCGACATCATCAACGCCCACCAGGGGAGCCCGCGGTGCCCGAGGAAATAGTCGGACGCGTCGCGCTGCTTGCCTGCCAACAGCAACCCCGCCGCCATGACGGCGGCGAAGTACAGGATGATGACGGCAATGTCGAGCGGTCGCACGGGTCAGGCGTCCGGACAACAAAACGGCCCGCGACGAGCGCGGGCCGAACCTGCCGAGTCAGAATGAGGCAAAGCGGTCAGACGGTGAAGGACGTTCCGCAGCCGCAGCCGCCGGTGGCGTTCGGATTCTCGAACGCGAAGCCGGACTCCTGGAAGTTGCTCTTATAGTCGATGACGACGCCGTTCAGGTACTGGGCGCTGAATTCGTCCACGAACAGCCGGACGCCCGCGCTCGAGAGGACGACGTCATCCGCAGCGGGTTCGGGTTCGACGCTCAGGCTGTACTTGAAGCCCGAGCAGCCGCCCGGCAGCACCGCGACGCGCAGCCCCACGGTGTCGGGGGCCGCTTGCTCTTCGGCCAGGAACTTGCGGACTTCCTCGCCCGCGCGCTCCGTGAGGGTCAACGTCACCGTCGGCTTCTGCGTGGTGCTCATCATATCCTCCTGTCTGGGCGCAACTTAGAAGGTAGCCGGAACGATGTCAACGGTGGCCCGTCGGGGCCCGGCGGCCCGCTTGCTTTGGGGCCCGGCGTCCCCCCAATTGGAGGCCCATGCAACTCAACTTCGCCGACTGGCTGATCATCGGGCTCTACTTCGCGTTCAACATCGCGATCGGCTTCTACTACAAGGCCCGCGCGGGCAAGAGCACCGCGGAGTTCTTCCTCTCGGGCCGCAATGTCCCCTGGTGGCTCGCCGGGACGTCCATGGTGGCGACGACGTTCGCCGCCGACACGCCCCTGGTCGTCACGGGATTCGTGGCGCGCAACGGCATCGCCGGCAACTGGCTGTGGTGGTGTTTCGTGGCGAGCGGCATGCTCACCGTGTTCTTCTACGCGCGGCTGTGGCGGCGCGCCGGCGTGATGACCGACGTCGAGTTTGCCGAGATCCGCTACGCGGGGAAACCCGCCGCCTTCCTGCGCGGCTTCCGGGCGCTGTACCTCGGCATCCTGATCAATTGCATCATCCTGGGCTGGGTCAATCTGGCAATGGTCAAGATCCTGCAGCTGATCTTCGGGGTCGGGAAGTTCGAAGCCCTGGTGATCGTGCTCGGCATGATCTTCCTGACGTCGGCGATCTCGACGCTGTCCGGGTTGTGGGGCGTGCTGGTCACCGACGTGTTCCAGTTCGTGGTCAAGATGAGCATGGTGATCATCCTGGCCGTGTTCGCGGTCCGGGCGGTGGGCGGCATCGACGCCTTGAAGACGAAGCTCGTCGCCAACGGCCGGGGTGACGTGTTGAGCTTCGTCCCCGACATGAGCTCGGCGTGGATGCCGATGATCACGTTCCTCGTCTACATCTCCCTCAACTGGTGGGCCACGTGGTATCCGGGCGCTGAGCCGGGGGGCGGCGGGTACGTCGCGCAACGCATGTTCAGCGCCAAGGACGAGCGGCATTCGTTGCTGGCCACACTCTGGTTCAACATCGCGCATTACGCGATCCGGCCCTGGCCGTGGATCCTGGTGGCCATGACGTCGCTGATCCTCTATCCGGGGCTGGCCGATCCCGAGACGGGCTACATCCGTGTCATGATCGATCATTTGCCGCCGGCGTTGCGCGGCTTGATGGTGGCGGCGTTCGCGGCCGCGTACATGTCCACCATCGCGACGCAGCTCAACTGGGGTGCGAGCTACCTCGTGAACGACTTCTGGCGCCGCTTCGTGCGGCGCGACGCGGGCGAGGGGTACTACGTGACCGCGTCGAAGCTCGCGACCCTGTTCCTCACCGTGGTGTCGGCGGTGGTGACGTTCTACATGGGCTCGATCGGCGCGGCCTGGAAGCTGTTGATCGTGACCGGTGCCGGGACGGGCGGCGTGCTCCTGCTCCGATGGTATTGGTGGCGCATCAACGCGTGGAGCGAGGTCTCGGCCATGGTATGCGCCTTCGTCGTCTCGTTGTCGCTGCAGCTGGGTTTCGGCCTCGACACCGATCAGCCGAGACAGTTCGCCTGGATCATGATCACCACCGTGGCCATTACGACGGTCGTGTGGCTGGCCGTCACGTACCTCACCGCGCCGGAATCGCGCGACACGCTCGTCGCGTTCTACCGCCGTACTCGGCCGTCGCGCGCCGGGTGGGCGCCGATGGCGGCGCTGGCACCCGACGTACAGGTCACTTCCAGCGGCCTCGCCAACCTGCAGGACTGGATCGCGGGGTGCGTGCTGATCTACGGTGTGCTCTTCGGCACTGGGAAGCTGCTGCTCCACGAAACGGGCCCGGGCTTGATCCTGCTCGCACTAGGTGTGGCGGGCGGTTTCGTCATCTACCGCGACCTGTCGCGGCGCGGCTGGGCTACCGTGGTGGACTGAGCGCGTCGACCACGAGATCGGCGACGCGCGGTCGGACCCGGCCGATGCGGTTGTTCTCGCGCGTCGGGTTCACGCGGTTCGTGAGCAAGATGATGTAGAGGTCCTGGTCCGGGTCCATCCAAATCGATGTGCCGGTGAAGCCGGTGTGCCCGAACGCATGGGCCCCGAGCTTCGTCCCCGCGCTCGAGTTCTCGGAGGGGGTGTCCCAGCCCAGCGCGCGCGACGTGCCCGGCGGGAGGCTTTGGCGGCGCGTAAACTCCCGCACCACGGTCGGCGAAAAGCGGCGGAGGGCGGCGGAGGGAACGCCTGCGCCGTCTTCCGCCGTCCTCCGCCGTCTTTCCAGTAACCATTGCGCAAACGTCCCCAAGTCCCCCGCCGTGCTGAAGAGCCCCGCGTGTCCAGACACGCCTCCCAGCTTCCACGCATTCTCATCGTGCACCGTGCCCAGGATGATCGTCCCATCCTGGCTGCGTTCGGTGGGCGCAATTCGGTCGTGCCATCCGGACGGTGGCAGGTAGCGCGTGCTCGTCATCCCGAGCGGCTTGAACACGCGCGCGTCGAGGTAGGCGTCGAGCCGCTGTCCGGTGAGCCCCTCGACGACCTGCGTGAGCGCCATGGCCCCCAAGTCCGAGTACACGAATGTGTCGCCCGGCTGCCTGAGCAGGGGAGTCGTATCCACCATCGCGAGTGCCACGGCGCGTGTCGTCGCTTCGATGTACAGCGGTCGCCAGGCCGGCATGCCTGACGAGTGTGTTAGGAGATGGCGGATCGTCACGCGTTCCTTGTTCGCTCCCCTGAACGCCGGTACGTAGCGCTGCACCGGCGCGTCGAGATCGAGCTTCCCCTCGCCGACGAGCATCATGCACGCGGTCGTGAGGCCGATCACCTTGGTGAGCGACGCGAGGTCGTACACAGTCTCCGGCGTGACGGGCCGCGGGTCGTCGAGGCCGTAGTGACCCACCGCGGCGAGCAGCAGGACGGTGTCGTGCCGGCCGACGGCAATGACGGCGCCGGGGAACGCGCTGTCCACCTGCGAGCGCAAGTAGCTGATGACGGGCTCGAACCGTGTGTCGACGTGTGTCGAGACGGGCGCCGGTGCGGCACCCGCCCGCGTGCACGCCCCGACTCCCACGACGGCCGCCGTTGCGAGGGCGCGCAGCGTCATCGGGGCAACGGCGCGGTCGGGGGCGGCGGCAACGTCGAGTCGGCGACGACGATGCCGTGGCCGATCGGATACCCGGGAGGAATGCGGATCGGGAGCTTGCCGCCGATCGGCGCCCAGCCGAGCAGCGCGCGGCTCACGGCGCGCTCGGCGGAGCGCACGCCGCTCCACGCGATGAGGTAGGACTTCACGGTGGGCGTTTGCCCCAGCAGATACGGACTGCCCAGCGACACGAGGACGGTGGGCTTCGCCGAGTCGGTCGCCGCGATCAACCGGGCGAGGGAGTCGGGGAGGGCGATGGTGCCGCGCCCGGAGATGGGGCGGACGTTGGCGGCGAACACGACGGTCGGTGCCCGCGCGATCGCCGCGCGCGCCGAGTCGTAGGAGGCCGTCCCGGACATCGGCCAGAGCCGGAAGAACGTGACGGTGTCGCCGCCCTTCTGCAGGGTCTCCACGATGCGTTGACCGACCGTGCTGTTCAGCTCGTCGCCGTACGCGACGAGTGCGAGCCGGCTGCGCGCGGCGCGGAGACGCGCCAAGGTGCCCACGGTGTCCCGCACCAGGGTGAGGGCTCGGGCGGCCATGTCGTTGGCGAGATCCTGGTAGGGCTTCGAACCCACGATCCGCATGATCGAGTCGAGCGGCACGGTGCGCCGCTCGAACAGACCGACGCGCCGTTTGATCTCGAGCACGCGGCGCACCGAACTGTCGAGCCGCTCCGGCGTGATGCGGCCGTTCGCGAAAGCGGCGACCATCGCGTCAGCAGCAGGTCCGATCCGGCGAGGAAGGCGCGGACCGTCGCCTCGCCGGCGCCGTACTTCGTCACGATGGCCCCCATGTCCAGGGCGTCGGTGACGACGAGCCCGTGGAACTTGAGGGAGTCGCGCAGCAGACCGGTGAGGACGGCGGCGGAGAGGGTGCCGGGGTCGTCGCCGCCGGTGAGGGCCGGGAAGGCGATGTGCGCGCTCATCACGATGTCGGCGCCGGCCGCGATCCCCGCCCGGAACGGGATCAGCTCGAGCGTGTCGAGCCGGGCGTAATCCGCGCGGATCGTGGGCAGGCCGATGTGCGAGTCCATCTCGGTGTCGCCGTGCCCCGGGAAATGCTTCAGGGTGGCGAGCATGCCGTTCTCCCGCAGGCCGCGCACGTAGGCTCCCACCAGGCGTCCGACGGTGCGCGGGTCCTCACCGAAGGAGCGGGTGTTGATGATCGGATTCAGCGGATTGTTGTTGACGTCCGCGTCCGGGGCGAAGTTGACGTGGATGCCAACGGCCCGCCCCTCGAGGGCCGCGATTCGTCCGATGGTGTAGGCATCGCGCTCGTCGCCGGTCGCGCCCGCCGCCATGATCGGCGGGAAGCCGGTGGCGCCCACGACGCGCATCGCGGCGCCCCACTCGAGGTCCGCCGAGATGAGCAGGGGCAGGTGCGAGCGGCGCTGCAGCGCGTTGAGCTTCGCCGCGAT
>WNFL01057496.1_pt1 | contig 10532 bp, 12 predicted proteins | sample 5400361 | NCBI WGS metagenome assembly WNFL01 (sample SAMN13153351, study PRJNA577476) | soil metagenome | isolation source: 40 cm soil on Douglas fir-dominated hillslope | place: USA:California | collected 2013-09-17 | reverse complement strand
GCTGTTCGCGGCGGGCGGCGCACCAATCGGCGGCATGATGAACAAGCAGGCCGAGATGCCGCAGTCCTGGTGGAACTACTACATCAATGTCGATGGCATCGACGCCGCCAAGCAACGTGTCGAAAAAGCGGGCGGCATGGTGAAGATGGGGCCGATGCAGGTGCCCGGCGGTCAATGGATCCTGCAGGCTCAGGACCCGCAGGGCGCTTATTTCGCCCTGGTCGCTCTCAAGCGTTAGGTCTTGCGAAGCGGGCAAGCGGTTTCACACTGCGTGTTTGCGTTATCACGGCCGTTCGCTCCGAACCGTCTTCTTTGCGCGCTAGACTCTTTGCCCAAAACGGCTTCTGCTTCGCCTTCCCAATAATCCAGGAGGATCGCATGCTTCGTTTCCGCTCCCTGCTGATCGGCGGCCTGCTGCTGTCGGCCGGCCCTGCTTTGGCCCAGGCGCCCGCCGCCCCGGCGACACCGCCGCCCACTCCCATGGGCCTGACCAGTTCATCCTTCGCCGACGGCGCCATCATTCCTGACAAATATACCCAGGCGGTTCCGGCGGCCGTCTCCCCCGCGCTGGCCTGGACCAATGCCCCGGCCGGCGCCCAGAGCTTCGCACTGATCGTGGACGACCCCGACACGGCGCTGCAGCGCACCACCAATGAAGTGCTGCATTGGGCGGCCTTCAATATTCCGGCGGCCGCCACGTCGCTGCCGGAAGGCGTGCCCAATGAGGCGAGTTTGCCGGACGGCACCATCCAGCCGCTCAACACCGGCAAGAAGGCCGGTTTCATGGGCCCAGGCGCGCGGGGCAACGTCTATCATCACTACACTTTCCAGCTCTATGCGCTGGATACCAAGCTGGCGCTGGGGCCAGACGCGACCCGCGCGCAGATCATGGCGGCAATGGACGGCCACGTTCTCGCCAAGGCGGTGCTGGTAGGGCGCTTCCACCGTCCACTGATGTGAAGTGCTCTGGTGAAGTCCGCTGATGTAACGGCGGCAGCTGACAAGGCGTCAAAGCCGCTCTGCGTAACGCGTGATGATCCGCTTGGTTCCCAAAGGATTTACAAGCCCGCGGGAATTGTTAACCGCCTTGTCAGCGCCTGTTTGTGGCGCAGCTTTGACGCAACAGCGCCACAATAAGGCCACCGACGCAGCCGTTCATTGTTGTCTCAAGCCCTTTCAATGCGAGCGGGCAAAATCGGGAGATCAACAATGAAATTCACTGCAGGTAAGATGGCGGTGGCGATGGTTGCCATCGGCGTGACTCTGGGTGGCTGCGCCACTCGCGAGTCGGTGCGTAATGCGCAGGGGGCCGCCGATGCGGCGGACCGCCATGCCGGCGTGGCCCAGGCCCGTGCCGACGAGGCTTATGGCGTGGGCAACAACGCGCTCACGGTGGGCAACAACGCGCTGGGCGTCGGCACCGACGCCAAGACCTCGGCGCAGATGGCCAATGAAAAGGCCGACATGACCACCACCGACGTGACCAAGCTAAGGAAGCGGGTCGCCTATCTGGAATACAAGGTGCTCCCGCATCACAAAAAGAAAATTCGCCATCATCGCAAGCCTATGCAAACCGAACAGTCCAAGCCGAACAACAGCTAGCTATTTGTTGACTCCCTCCAGCCTTCGCAGCCGTTCGGCCGGGTAAAAGGTCCACCGGACCTTTTACCCGGCCCGGCCTCGACGGCCCGTGCTTGCATTAACTGCCCTTCAAAGACGCCATGTCGATCACGAAGCGGTACTTCACATCGCTTTTCAGCATACGGGCATAAGCCGTTTCAATATCCTGCATTTTGATCATCTCGACGTCCGAGGTGATGCCGTGTTTGGCGCAAAAATCCAGCATCTCCTGGGTCTCGGGAATGCCGCCGATCAGCGAACCGGCAATGGCGCGGCGCTTGAACACCAGGTTGAACACCGCGGGAGAAGGGTGCGGTGTGGAAGGGGCCCCCACCAGCGCCATGGTGCCGTCGCGCTTCAACAGCGCGGTGAAGGCGTCGAGATTGTGCGGCGCCGCCACCGTGTTGAGGATCATGTCGAAGCTGTTGAGATGTTTCTTCATCTGGGCTTCGTCTTTCGACACCACCACTTCATCGGCGCCCAGCGCCTTGGCATCCGCCACCTTGCCGGGCGAGGTGGTGAAAGCGACGGTGTGGGCGCCCAGCGCATGGCTGAGCTTCACGCCCATGTGGCCCAGTCCGCCGATGCCGACAATGCCGACCTTCTTGCCGGGCCCCGCCCCCCAATGTTTCAGCGGCGACCAGGTGGTGATGCCGGCACACAGCAGCGGCGCGGTGGCCGCCAGGTCCTTTTCGCCATGACGGATGGCGAGCACGAAATGCTCATCCACCGTGATGGCGGCGCTGTAGCCGCCATGGGTGTTGGGGCCGCCGCCGACCGGTCCGTTATAAGTGCCGGTGAAGCCGACAGGGCCGTCGCAATATTGTTCCAGTCCGTCATGGCACTGGGCACAGGTGCGGCAGCTGTCGACCATGCAGCCGACACCGACGACCTGGCCGGGCTTGAAGCGGCTGACGTCTTTGCCCACCGCCATCACCTTGCCGATGATTTCATGCCCCGGCACGCAGGGATATTGCGTGCCCGGCCATTCGCCGCGGGCGGTATGCAGGTCGCTGTGACAGACGCCGCAAAACAGAATCTCGATGGCTACGTCCTTGGGACCCGGCGCGCGCCGGTCGATGGTATGGGGTGCGAAGGGCGTGGTGGCCGACTGGGCGGCATAGGCTTTGGTCTGCATGAAAACTCCTGCAAATGACGGGGATATCGGGTCCAAGATATGGCGGAAACCGGCAGCGGGAAGGGACTTGCGGCGTTTCGTCCAGATCGGCCGGCCTGTCTTGACGCACTGCAGCAGGAAACCTACCACCCCTTCCGGTTTAGCCAAGGACTTCCTGATGCGTGTTGACCAGATCCCGGTCGGCAAGAATGCCCCCGACGACGTCAATGTCATTATCGAGGTTCCGATCGGCGGCGAGCCGATCAAATATGAACTCGACAAGGCGTCCGGTGCGCTGGTGGTGGACCGCTTTCTTTATACGGCGATGCGCTATCCGGGGAATTACGGCTTCATTCCGCACACGCTTTCGGGCGACGGCGATCCGGTGGACGTGCTGATCGCCAATTCCCGCGCCATCGCGCCGGGCGCAGTGATGAGCGTGCGTCCCGTGGGCGTGCTGTTGATGGAAGACAATGCCGGCATGGACGAAAAGATCGTGGCGGTGCCGTCCTCACACATCACCCAACGGTTCGACGGCGTGACCAATCACAGCGACCTGCCGGAAATCACCCTCAAGCAGATCGAGCACTTCTTTGCCCATTACAAGGATCTCGAGCCCGGCAAATGGGTCAAGATCATTCGCTGGGGTGACGCCGCCGAAGCCCGGAAGATGATCGTTGAAGGCGTCGAACGCGCGAAGAAAAGCTAAGCGTCCCAGCGGGGCGGAGGCGGCAGCGTCCCGATCAGTTCGGCCAGGCCATTGCTATAACCGGTGCGGAGCGCGTTCCAGTAGGCATCGTCCATAAGTGTCGGTCTCATAGCGCAGGATATCGATCGGCAGCCCAACCGACAGGTTGCTGCGCATGGTGGCGTCGAAGGACAGCAGCGCCAGCTTGGCGGCCTGGTCCAGCGGGCAGTCGCGCGTCAAGGTGCGGTCCAGGATGGGCTTGCCATATTTGGTTTCGCCGATCTGCAGGAAGCTGGAGCGCAGCGAGGCTTCGATAAAATTTCCGGCGGCATAGACCTGGAACAGCCGCGGCGCTTCGCCCGCAATCTGGCCTCCCACCAGGAAGCTGCCGGTGGGGTCGCCATAAGGCTGAACCGAAGGTCCGTCGCGCGCGATGGTTTCACGCAAGGTATCGCCGACGATACGGGCGACCTCGAACATGGTGCGGGCATCGTAAAGGTCGTGCACGCCGCCGCTGCCCAGCATCTCGCGCAGCTGGGTGGTGACCGATTGGGTGGTGGCCAGATTGCCCGCCGCCAGGATGGCGATCACGCGATTGCCGGGCAGGGTGATCAGCTCGAACTTGCGCACCCGCGCCACCTGATCGACGCCCGCGTTGGAGCGTGAATCCGAGGCCAGCACCAGGCCTTCGGGCAACAGGATTCCCAGGCAATAGGTCATGGCATCCCCCCGTTATTTGCTGCCGCGAGTTTGGGCAGGGTGAGCGGGACAGCGCAAGCCCCGGGGGCCGGGGGCATCGAAATGGCGATGCATATGGGCGTCATAAGGATCGACGATCTTTTGGCGGGCTCCCATTCTGCTTTTGGTGAGCTATATCGTCCGGGCGGGGCTTCCAGCGATTGGGGGCCGCGATTGGAAAGGACTATGCGTGCGGATCGGGATTTTCGTTTTTTGCCTGTTGCTATCTGGCCCCACCGCGCAGGCGCAAGACTGGGCGGTCCACGGCCAGGCCACCTTTGTCGAGCAGTTTCATCCTGCTTTCCGCGCGCCCTTTTCCGGACCGTCCAGCCTGTTCGGCGGCGCCCAGGGCCGCGAAACCCTGGATGCCACCCTCTTTCTCGGGGCGCAGCCCTGGGACGGCGGCGAGGCCTGGGCCGACGCCGAAATGGACCAGGGCTTTGGCCTTTCCAACACCTTGGGCGTGGCGGCCTTTCCCAGCGCCGAAGCCTATAAGGTCGGCAAGTCGGCGCCCTATGGACGATTGCAACGGCTGTTCTTCCGCCAGACTTTTGATCTGGGCGGCGACGTGCAGGAAATGGAAGGCGGGCCCAACCAGTTCGGCGGCACGCGCACATCCGACAATCTGGTCCTGACCGGCGGAAAATTCTCCGTCACCGACATCTTCGACACCAACAGTTACGCCCATGACGCGCGAGGCGATTTCTTCAACTGGGGAATCGTCGATGCCGGCGCCTTCGACTATGCCGCCGATGCCTGGGGTTACAGCTACGGCGTGGCGGCGGAATATAGTTTCGCGGCCTGGACCTTGCGCGGCGGTCTGTTCGACCTGTCGCGGGTACCCAACACCACCGAGCTGGAAAGTGATTTCAGCCAGTTCGAGCTGGTCGGCGAGTTGGAGCGGCGCATTGCGCTGTTTGGCCAGGGCGGCAAGATCAAGCTCCTGGGATTCGTCAACCGTGGCCGCATGGGCGCTTATAAGGATGCGGTGGCGCTGGCGGCGTTCACCGGCATGCCTGCCGACACGTCCTTGGTGCGGCACTATCGCTCGCGGCCCGGCGCGGCGCTGAATGTGGAGCAGGGGTTGAGCGAGGATCTGGGATTTTTCCTGCGCGCCAGCCTGAATGACGGCAGCCAGGAGACCTACGAATTCACCGACATGGATCAAAGCATCTCCACCGGCCTGTCGCTCAAGGGCGCGGCCTGGGATCGCAAGGACGACACTGTTGGACTGGCATTCGAAACCAGCGCGATCTCCAGATCGGCGCGGGCCTATCTGGCGACCGGCGGGCTGGGGCTTCTGATCGGCGACGGGCGGCTGATGCATTATGCCGATGAGCTGGTGGTGGAAAGTTATTACGACGTCCAGATCTGCAAAGGTGTGGATGCGGCGCTGGACTATCAGATCATCGCCAATCCCGCCTACAACGCCGATCGCGGCCCGGTCTCGGTGCTGGGCGTTCGCCTGCATGGGGAATTTTAGCGATAGCGTTCCGCTGGATGGGCCCAGGACAGGTTGGGCCCGAGTTTCAGCCGCGCCGCTTCCACATCCGCCAGGTCCTGCGCGTCGGGCAATGATGGAATGGTGATGCGTTCGCCAAGCTCGAGGCCTTTCAGCGCGGCGTCCACCAGTTCGTCCACCGCCATGATCCTTTCCGGCGGCAGCCTGTTGTCCACATTCGTGCCGGCGCGCTCCCATATCTCGGTGCGGACGGCGCCCGGCAGCACCGTCTGGATGGTGACGCCGCTTTCCGTCAGCTCCTTGGTCAGCGCATGGGACAGTGCGAGAATAAAAGCCTTGGAGCCTCCATAGACACCATTGAAACGTTCGGGATTGATCGCGACCGCGCTGGCCATGTTCACGATGATCCCGCGCTTTTGCGCCGTGAAAGCGCGGCCGGCTGCCAGCGCCAGCCGCGTCGCCGCCGTAACGTTGAGGGCGATCAGTTTTTCGATGGTCTCCACCGGCGTCTGAAGCTGCGGCGCTATCGTGGCGATGCCGGCATTGTTGAGAAAAAAGCTGATGGCGGGATCGCCTTCCAGCTTCTGTTCCACCCGCACCACGTCGCTGCTTTGTGTCAGATCCGCGACAAGCACCTCGGATGCCGCGCCATCATGGCGCAACTCCTTCGCCAGCTCCTCCAACCGCTCGCGGTCACGCGCCACCAGCACCAGGTCATAGCCGCGCCGCGCCAGCCGTTGGGCATAGGTTTTTCCGATCCCGGTCGAAGCACCGGTGATAAGCGCCTTGGGTCTGGACATGATGATCCTCGTGAGCCAGAGAAACTTAAGAGAGAAACTTAGGCCGGGCAGGGCGCTTTTCAAGCCATCCGCCGCGTGCGAGATTTCGCACCGCCTTGCCGGAGATGCACATGCGCCGCACATTTTCGTTCACATTCGCGGCCGTCCTGCTGCTGACGCCCCATGCCTGGGCCGCGGGCAAGGCGGGCCTGTGGGCGGTCACCACCACCTGGCAGTTCGGCATGCCGCGCGTGCCGCCGGCGCTGATGGCGCTGGCGCGGCAGCAGAGATTGCCGCCGCCGGTGACCGGCCGGCCTTTCGCCCATCACATGTGCATGACGCCATATGAGGCGGATGGCAGCGAGCCGCTGCATCTCAACAGCCGCGATCTGGATTGCGTCAACCGTGTTGTCAGTCAGCGGGGCGCGCGGATGGTTGTGGAAAGCATCTGCCATGGCCCGGTGGAAGGCGTGGGCCGCGCGCAGATCCTCTGGCGCGGCAACCAGCATTTTGAAGGCAGCTATGACTTCAAGGGACGTTTCCGCGGCGATCCCGCCCGGATGAGCAGCAACTTCAGTGCCGACTGGCAGGGCGACGATTGCCGGGGCGTGAGGCCTTTCGTACCTCAACTGAACAATTGACCGACTGAACATTGAAAAGGCGCGGCAGTCCTGTCAGATTCGGCGCGGAAAATTTTGGGGGACCACAATGCGCAGCAAATTCGTTCCGGGATTGATCGTTGCCACCATTATCCTGACGCCCGTTGCCGCTTTGGCCGCGCATGGCAAGCCGGGCCTGTGGAACATCTCCTCGACCATGGAGATGGGCAACATGCCGCAGATGCCGCCCGAGGCCATGGCGATGATGAAGCAGCGCGGCATGAAAGTGCCGGGCATGGGCGGCCAGCCGATCGTCACCCAGATCTGCATGACCAAGGAACAGGTCAATGGCGACAAGCCCCCGATGAGCAACCGCCAGGAGAATTGCACCACCAAGCTGCTGAGCCAGACACCGACCTCCATGGCGTCGGAAGTCACCTGCCATGGCCGGATGGAAGGCGTGGGCCGGGCGCAGATGTCGTGGCGCGGCAATGAGCATTATGAGGGGACCTACAGGTTCAAAGGCACCATGGAAGGCCATCCGCAACAGATCAGCACGCGCTACACCGGCGACTTCGTGAAGGCAGATTGCGGTGCGGTGAAACCGGCCAAGGTGATGTCGCATTGATGCCAGGCCCGGCGGGGTTCCCAATCGGGCAGAGCGTGACCTTACGATTCATGGGGAAATAGGGCCTGTTTTACAGAACGCTGTTGAGGCTTTGTAAGCGGGTTGCCGATACCTATATCATCGCTAGTGTCCCGATTCCGAAATTCGTATGATCACTATATCGGGCTCTGGACGAATTTCGGAATCGAGGGACACTAGTAACTTATTGATTCCTAGTGTCGTTTTGGTTTCGAAGTTCGCTCAGGGCATGATATCGATGATATTTCGAACTTCGAAACCACGACACTAGACTGCACGAATCCCCTCGAATCCGGAGAAATGCCTTGCGCCGCGCCGACCAGGAAGAAGACGACAAAGAAGAAAAATCCCCGCGCCCGGATCCTCAGTCCAGCGAGATCGCCAAGGCCCTTTACCAGTCGCGCACCGTGCTGGTGTTCGGCGAAGTGGACATGAAGATGGCGGAGCGGGTGACCGCCCAGCTTCTGGCCTATGCCGAAAGCGCAGGCGACATTCGCGTCATCGTCAATTCGCCGGGCGGCCATGTGGAGTCGGGTGACACCATCCACGACATGATCCGCTTTGTCGGCAACCGCGTGAAGGTGATCGGCACCGGCTGGGTCGCCAGCGCCGGCGCGCATATCTTCCTGGGCGCGAAAAAGGAAAACCGTTTCTGCCTGCCCTTTACCCGCTTCCTGCTGCACCAGCCCTTGGGCGGAGTGCGCGGACAGGCCAGCGACATCACCATCGAGGCCGAGGAAATCCTCAAGATGCGCGCCCGCCTGATCAAGGAAATCTCGGTGGAGACCGGACAGCCTTATGAAAAGGTGGTCGCCGATACCGAGCGCAATTTCTGGATGGGCGCGGAAGAGGCTGTCAAATACGGCCTGGTCGCCAAGGTCATCAGCCACGCCAACGAAGTTTAGCAGTGTCGGAGCCAGGCCGATCGCCTGAGCTCGCGGCGTTCGTCGCTCCAAACGATCCGCAGGATCGTTTGGTAACTGCTCCTCACTGGTGGCGCGGCGCGGCGATCTATCAGGTCTATGTCCGCAGCTTCTGCGACGGCAATGGCGACGGGCGGGGCGATTTCATCGGCCTGATGAGCAAGCTCGATTACATCAAGTCCCTGGGAATGGACGCGATCTGGCTGTCGCCCATCCACCCTTCGCCCAATCGCGACTGGGGCTATGACGTTTCCGATTATGAAGGCGTGCATCCCGATTATGGCCTCCTGGAGGATTTCCACCGACTGGTCGAAGCCGCCCATGCGCGCGGGCTGAAGATCATCCTGGACGAAGTGCTGGCGCATACCTCCGACGAGCATGCCTGGTTCGCCGCCAGCCGTGACGGCGAGGCGGCAAAAAAAGACTGGTACGTCTGGGCTCCACCCAAGGAAGACGGCACCGCGCCCAACAACTGGCTGTCGGTGTTCGGTGGGCCGGCCTGGTCCTATCAGCCGGCGCGGCAGCAATATTATCACCACAAATTCCTGCGCCAGCAGCCCAAGCTGAACTGGATGAATGGCACGGCGCGCGAGGCGGCGCTGAAGGTGCTGGACCTGTGGCTGGAACGCGGTGTGGACGGTTATCGCCTGGACGTGGCCAACGCCTTCCTGCACGACACGCAGCTGAGAGACAATCCGGCCATTCCAGGCGTCGATCGCGGGCCGGCGGAATGGTCCGCGGCCGCCAACATGCAACGCCATCTGCAGGACTCCAATCTGGAAGAGAACCGAGCGGTTCTGGACCTGATCCGCAGGCGGGTCGACGCGTTCGATAACCGTTTCGTATTCGGTGAATTTTCGGAAGAGTTTGAACGTTCGGGCTGTTACCTGCCGCCCGAGCAGGGCCTGCACGCCGGCTACAATTTCGCATTGCTGCTGGCGACCGACGCCGCTGCCATTCTGGCCCATCTGGAGACCCTGGCAAAGTTTCCCGGTCATTGGCCCTGCATCGCCTTTTCCAACCATGACGTGATCCGCACCGCTACGCGGTTTGGCAGGAGCGACGGCCAGGCGAGTGCAACGCAGCCGTCGTCCGCGCGACCAAATAATGAGGCCGCGAAAGTGATGCTGGCGCTGCTATGCAGCTTGCGTGGCACGATGCTGCTGTATCAGGGCGAGGAACTGGGTCTTCCGGAAGTTGCGCTGCGCCGCGATCAGCTCAAGGACCCGGTCGGCGATCTCTATTACCCATTGTTCAAGGGGCGCGACGGCTGCCGCACGCCCATGCCCTGGGATGCGCACCTGCCCAATCTCGGTTTCTCGTCCGCCCCGCCCTGGCTGCCATTGGGCCGGGAGCATCTCGCTCTGGCAGTGTCGGAACAGGAACGGGACCGGGGATCAACCCTCAACGTCTTTCGCGCCATGATGCACGAACGCATGACAATCGCTGCGTTCAGGACTGGCGATCTCAAACTGTTGGACGCGCCCTTGCCGTTGATTGCGTTCACGCGCGGCGATGAGGTTCTTTGTGTTTTCAATCTGGGGCCGGATGCGATGCGCTGGACCGTCCCGGCCGGAGCAAGGTCCCGGGCGTTCCTCTGTCCGGGTCAGACCTCGCAGGAGGGGGATATCCTAACCCTCAGTCCGTTCAGCGCTTGGTTTGGCGCCCTCTAGGGCTTTCAGCGCCGCCTCCAGCGGCAGCAGCACACAGACATGCCGCCCGGCATGGGCCACTACGCCATCGAACACGCCATAGCCCTCGGGGGTGGCTGCGCCTTGCAGATAGGCGCGCACACCCTCTGCCAGTGCCGAGAGGCCAGGCTGGTCCTTGCCGGGCGCCACACGGGCCAGGAGGGCCGCTGAGGCCTGGGTCAGGACGCAGGCCTGGGTGGCATGGGCGATGGCCGTGACCCGCCCGTTCGCAAGCGCCAGTTCCACCGTTACCCGGTCGCCGCAGGCGG
>WNFL01241061.1_pt1 | contig 10533 bp, 13 predicted proteins | sample 5400361 | NCBI WGS metagenome assembly WNFL01 (sample SAMN13153351, study PRJNA577476) | soil metagenome | isolation source: 40 cm soil on Douglas fir-dominated hillslope | place: USA:California | collected 2013-09-17 | reverse complement strand
TTCACGCTCTTCGAGCGCTTCGAGGCCAAGCTCGAGAAGCACCAGGGCAACCTGCTGCGCTCCGCGGTCGAGCTCGCCAAGGACTGGCGCACCGATCGCATGCTGCGGCGGCTCGAGGCGATGCTCGCCGTCGCCGATCGCGAGTCGTCGCTCATGATCACCGGCACGGGTGACGTGCTCGAGCCGGAGCGCGGGCTCCTGGCGATCGGAAGCGGCGGGGCGTATGCCCAGGCGGCCGCGCTCGCCCTTCTCGACACTTCCGAATTGAGCCCCGCCGACATCGTGAAGCGCTCGCTCATGATCGCCGGCGAGCTTTGCATCTATACCAACCAGAACCTGGTCATCGAGACGATATGAGCGCCACACCCGGCGCCCCGGCGCGAGACCTCTCCGAGAGCCCATCGATGATGACGCCGCAGGAGATCGTGCACGAGCTCGACAAGTACATCGTCGGGCAGGCGGACGCGAAGCGCGCCGTCGCCATCGCGCTGCGCAACCGCTGGCGCCGCGCGCAGGTCGTCGAGCCGCTGCGCACGGAGATCACGCCGAAGAACATTCTCATGATCGGTCCGACCGGAGTCGGCAAGACGGAGATCGCCCGCCGCCTCGCGCGCCTGGCGAACGCGCCCTTCATCAAGGTCGAGGCGACCAAGTTCACCGAGGTCGGCTACGTCGGCCGCGATGTCGATTCGATCGTGCGCGACTTGGTCGAGATCGCGGTCAAGCACACGCGCGAGCAGGAGATGCAGAAAGTGCGTCCGCGCGCCCAGGACCTCGCCGAGGAACGCGTGCTCGACGCCCTCCTTCCCGGCGTGCCCGCGGCGGAAGGCCACGACGCGAATTCGACGCGCCAGCGCTTCCGCAAGATGCTGCGCGAAGGCAAGATGGACGACAAGGAAATCGAGATCGACGTCGCTCAAACGCAAGCGGCGATGGAGATCCTCGCCCCGCCGGGCATGGAGGAGCTCACGCAGCAGATCCAGGGCATGTTCCAGAACCTCGGCGGAGCGCGCCGCAAGCGGCGCACGCTCAAGATCCGCGAGGCGCTGCGCCTCACCGCCGACGAGGAAGCCGCGAAGCTCGTGAACGAGGAGGAGACCCGCTTCAAGGCGCTCGCCGCGGTCGAGCAGGATGGCATCGTCTTCCTCGACGAGATCGACAAGATCACGAGCCGCGGGGAGCTCGCCGGCGCGGACGTCTCGCGCCAGGGCGTGCAGCGCGACCTGCTGCCGCTGGTCGAGGGCACGGCGGTCACCACGAAGTACGGCGTGATCCGCACCGACCATATCCTCTTCATCGCGAGCGGCGCGTTTCATTTGTCGAGGCCTTCGGACCTCATTCCCGAGCTGCAGGGACGCCTTCCGATCCGCGTGGAGCTTTCCAGCCTTTCGATCGAGGACTTCGAGCGCATCCTCACGGCGACCGATGCCTGCCTCACGCGCCAGTACGAAGCCCTGCTCGCGACCGAAGGGGTCGAGCTCACGTACACGGCCGAAGGCGTGCGCCGGCTCGCGGAGATCGCGCACGCTGTGAACGAGCGCACCGAGAACATCGGCGCGCGCCGGCTCCACACCGTGATGGAAAAGCTCCTGGAGGAAGTGTCGTTCGACGCGGGACGCAGCCTCAAGAAGATCACGATCGACGCGGCCTACGTCGACGCACGCCTGGCGACGCTCGCGCAGAGCGAGGACCTCGCCCGCTACGTTCTGTAACGCACGGCGTCATACGGTCACGCGCCGCGGAGCAGAATTGGGGCAGCATGCACCCATGCGGAAACCCGCCCTCCTCCTCGGGCTCGCCCTCGGCGCCTGCGCCGGCGCCCCGCAGCCACCGATGAGCCCTGCCCAATCGCTCGCCGCGGCCGAGTCCGCCTTCGCGGCCCACTCGGTGCGCGAAGGCATGCGCGCCGCCTTCATGGCCCACTTCGCCGACGACGGCGTATTCGTGCGCGACGGCTGGCGGGCGGCTCGCGCCTGGCTTGGGCCGCGTCCCGAACCGCCGATCGTACTCGACTGGCGACCGGTGCATGTGGAAGTGGCCGTCTCCGGAGATTTCGGCCTTTCCACCGGCCCCTGGAAGCTCACATCCACGGCCAAGCCCGGGGAGCCGCCGGCTTACGGCCAGTTCGTCTCGATCTGGAAGCGAGAAAGCGCCGGACCTTGGAAGGTGGCGGTGGATTTGGGCATCAGCCATCCCGACGGCGTTCTCTGGGATGCGCAGCTGCGCGCCTCGGCGAGCACCGCGACCTCGTCCAGCGGGACGATCGACGCCGCGGAGGGTTCTTTCGCACGGGACGCACGCACGCGCGGACTGCACGCCGCCTATGCCGGGCACGCGGCGAGCGACGTGCGCTTCTATCGCACCGGCGCGCCACCCGCGTTGGGCAAGGCCGCAATGCTCGCGCGCGACATACCCGAAGCGAAGGACTGGATCTGGAGCGTCGAGCAGAGCGAGACGGCGCGCACTGCGGACTTCGGCTACGCGCGCGGACGCTACGCCGCCGCCTCCGCGCCCGACAAGCCGCTCGGCTACTTCATGCGTGCATGGCGCTTCGAGGCCCCGGCCTGGCGCATCGTTCTCGACGTCGTCAATCCAGCGGCGCAGTAACGGTCTCGTAAGCACGCGCCACGCGGTCCATGGCCTCGGCGATGTTGTCGGCGGTCTTGGCGATGTGCTCGAGCTGCCGTGGGCGATCCTTGCCGCTCGCGAGCCGCTCCACCGCCTGCTTGAGGAACGCGAACTGGTTCTCGACGGTGCCGAGCTCGAGCGCGAGCTCCTCGCCCGTCTCGGGGGCGGCCTTGAGCCCGGCCAACCCGTGCTGCAGCTCGAGCTCCGCCGCCTTCACTTCGGCGCCGAGCGCCGTCGGCGGCAATGCCCATCCGCGCTGGAAGTGCAGCTTCGCGAGGCGCTGCGCCGCCGAGCGCGTGGAGCCCGCGGCAAGGACGAGCTCGCTCGCGCGTGAGCGGCCATGATCGTTCAGCAGCCTCGCGCCCTTGTTGGCGATCCAGACGATCTCCTCGTTGCGCTCCGCAAGCTTGCGTGCGTTCTCGGCGCTCGGCGCATGCGCCGCCGCCGGGCGGTACTCGTCCCACAGGTGCTTCAGCAACAGATAGTTCTCGCGAATCTCCGCGTTAGGCGCGGCACCCGAGATTTCGCGCAAACCCCGGTCGAATTCGCTCGCGCTCTCGCCGAGCGCGCGCCGGCTGCGTGTCACCAGGACTTCGCGTCCGAGCTGCGCATGAAGCTTCGCCATGCGCTCGCCGAGCATCGCGAGCCGCGTCGCGGTGTTGACCAGCGCGGGCGCGACCTTTCCTCGCGGTTCGGCGGCAAGCGACGGCGCCGCGGCGACGATCAGCGCGGCGGCGAAAGCGAGAAGCTGTCGATGACGCCGTTGCCGGTCCATTGCAGGAGCTGGCTTTCGAATTGCGTGCCGATTGCGGGATCGCCGACGATCTTGCCGAGGGGCTCGCCGCGGGCGATCGACTCGAGGAAGCGCCACTCGAGGGGTGAAAGGGCGTGGGCGCGAACGGTGAAGCCCTCGCGATGCACGAGGACGCGATCGGAACCCGCGTTTCGCTCGGGCGTACCGTCGCGTTCGGGCTGGTTCGCCTCCCAGATCGCGAGGATCGGATGCGCCGACGCCACCAGCCGCGCCGCGGGCTGCAAGCGGAAGCGAACCCTGCCGCGCTCGTCTTCGGAAAGGGCGCCGAGCGCGCGCACATCGAGCCGCTTCGCGTCGGCGGCGTGAAACGCCCGCGCCACCTCCCATTCGAGCCGCGCCACATCCGGCAAGTACGTGAGTTCCCGCGCGGGCGGGTACGCCTCGAGGAATGGCGCGAGCTCGGCTCCGAAGCGATGCAAATCGCCGCTACGCGAGGGGTGCGCCTGCGCGAAGCGCTCGGAGGCCTCGCGAAAGAAGGCGTCGCCCACCAGCCGGCACACCACCGGATAAACGGCAGCAAGGGCATCGTGGTGGTTCGCGAATACGTTGCGGCGATAAACCGCGAGGCGTTCCGAAGACGGTTCCCCTGCGAGGACCTGCGCGAGGAAGCGGCGTTGCGCTTCGGCAAGATGCGTCATGCGAGGATCGCCTCGGCCTTGCCCGCTTCCTCGAGAAGCACGTCGAGGGACGGAATATCCACGTCCCATTCGACCACGGTGGGGCGCGGCCCGAAGCGCGCCACCGCCGTGCGATAGAGCGGCCACACCGCTTCCGCGATGCGCGTGCCGTGGGTGTCGATCAACAAATCGCCCGTGCTTTCAAACCCCGCCAGGTGCATTTCCCCGACCGACGCGGGATCGATGGCCTCCACATAACGGCGCGCATCGAACCCGTGGTTTGCCGCATTCACCCAGATGTTGTTGATGTCGACGAGCAAGCCGCACCCCGAGCGGCGCGCGACCTCGGCGACGAAGTCCCATTCGGGGATCGTCGACTCTTCGAAGGCGAAGTAGGTCGAAACGTTTTCCACCAGGATCGCGCGTCCGAGCGTTTCCTGGACCCGGCCGATGCGCGCCACGACGTGCTCGAGCGCTTCCGCGGTGAAGGGGAGCGGCAGCAGATCGTTCGCATGGCGTGAGTCGACCGAGGACCACGACAGATGTTCGGAAACGAGCGCGGGCTCGAAGCGCCGCACGAGCGCATCCAACCGCGCCAAGTGGTCCGGGTCGAGCGGATCCGCGGAACCGAGCGAGAGGCCGACGCCGTGGAAGCTCACCGGGTAGACCGAGCGAAAACGCTCGAGCCATGAGAGCGGCTGCCCGCCGTCACCGAAAAAGTTTTCGCTATGGACTTCGAGGAGCGCGAGCGCGGGACGCCGCTCCCAGAGCTCCGCGTAATGGCACGCGCGCAGGCCGATGCCGGCGTGCGCGGCGAGCGCGATGGGGCGCGGGTTCTTCAGGCGCGCGTCATTTGCCGCCGGCCGGCGACTGCGGCTTGCCCCCGAGCTTCTCGCACGTCCCCTTGGGAACGTATTTCCACTCGTCGGGGGCGGCGTCCTTCTTCGCCTTGCCGGCACACGTGTGCTGCGCCGTGCCGCAATCGTTCTGCCCGGCCTTGGCCACGCCGTAGCACTTCTCCGTCTCCTTTGCGCCCTTGGAGTCGTCGGCGGCGTGCGCGAGACCGAGCGCAATCACGCCCGCCAGCGCTGTTTGAAGGATGGTCTTCTTCGAGTTCATGGGTCGTCCCGGGAAAGCGAAAGGTCTTGGTCAGTCTGCGCCGGTCCGGAAGCGTTCCGAGGCCTTGCGCAGGAATTTGAGTTGCGAATCGAAATTGCGGCACATGAGGCAGCGGCCGAGGTGATATTGCAGCGCTTCCGACTCGGTCGCGTCCAGGCCGCGGTCGTAGGCGACGCAGAGCAGCCGCGAAGCCTGCCTGCAGTTCACGCTATCAGGCACGCGCCGCCTCTTTGCCGAACCAGTTTTTTTCAACACACGCGCGCAGCGCCAGCCGCGCCCTATGCAGGATGACCCAGCAGTTGGACGTGGTGATGCGTTCTTCCTTACAAATTGTATCGGTGCCCTCGCCGAGGATCTCGCGCTTGAAGAACACACGCCCGCCGGCGGCCGGCAGTCGGTCGAGGCACTTCTCGAACATCTCCCAGAATCGCCGCTGCTCGAGCGCGGCCTCCGGATCGCTCCAGGCCTGCGGAGGGATGCGCCAATGGCCGGTCCCGTCGAAGAGCTCGTCGAGCCACGACTCGTCGTCCTGCGCCGAAAAATCCGTGGCCTCCAGGTGCGCGCGGTCGAACACGGCGCGGCGCTGCAGGTCGATGATCTTGAAGCGCAGGATCGAGGTGAGCCAGGTGCGGAGCGTCGACTTGCCGCCGAAGGTTCCGATGCTCTCGAGCGCCGAGACCAGCGCCTCCTGGACCGCTTCCTCCGCGAGCTGCCCGTCGCGCAGCTGGGACAAGGCATAGCGCAGCAGATAGGGGCGGTGGCTCTCGATATCCGCGAAGCGCGGGTCCGTCATGAGTCCTGCGGCGATGGTTTTGGGAAATCTTACCACTGCAATACGGCGCATCCGGGGGAACTTGAAATGGCCCTCGCGGCCCTTATTTTCCCTTTCATACCATCATCGTGGAGGTGACCATGAACCCGCTGACGAGATATGACCCCCTGGCAAACCCGCTGGACGGCCTGTTCAACGAATTCTTCCGGCCCGCTTTCGTGCTGGACAACCGCGCCGAGACGGCCCGCATTCGCGTGGACGTCAGGGAGACGCCCGAGGCCTACACGGTGCAGGCCGAGATTCCCGGCGTAAAAAAGGAAGATATCGCCGTCGAAATCGAGGGCAATGAAGTGACCCTGGCGGCCGAGGTGAAGCGCGAGGTGGAAGCCAAGGAAGGCGAGAAATGGCTTCGCGCCGAGCGTTTCTACGGCAAGACCGAGCGCCGCTTCGCGCTGCCGCAGGAAATCGACGAGGCGAAGGCGAACGCGAAGTTCGCCCACGGCGTGCTCGAGCTCACGCTACCGAAGAAGCAGGCCGTGACCGGCCGCAAGATCGCGATCCAGTAACGCCCGCCCGGATGCGGGAAAGAAGGGCCTGATTGACTCAGGCCCTTTTTGTTTTGCAGGCTCGCCCCTACAATAGCGGCCTCCTCGACCCTCCCGCCCCCTCGATGCCTCCGAAGCCCTCGCCCGCACAGAAGGCCGACGTCCTGATCGAAGCGCTGCCGTACATCCGCCAGTTCTACGATCGCACCATCGTGATCAAGTACGGCGGCAACGCCATGACCGACGTGGCGCTGCAGGAGGATTTCGCCGAGGACGTGGTGCTGCTGAAGCTGATCGGGATGAACCCGGTCGTGGTGCACGGCGCCGGGCCCCAGATCGGTGCGTTGCTGCAAAAGCTCGGCAAGCAGTCCGAGTTCATCCAGGGCATGCGGGTGACCGACGAGGAAACCCTCGACGTGGTCGAGATGGTGCTCGGCGGACTCATCAACCAGGAAATCGTGACGCTCGTCAACAAGGCGGGCGGCAAGGCGGTGGGCCTCACCGGGAAGGACGGCCACTTCATCCACGCGCGCAAGCTGAAGGTCGCGAGCAAGGAAGACAAGAAGAAGAAAATCGACGTGGGGCTCGTGGGCGAGATCGTGCGCATCGACCCGGAGATCATCCAGCTCCTCGACCAGCGCGACTTCATTCCGGTTATCGCCCCCATTGGCTGCGACGAGAACGGAACGGCCTACAACATTAACGCGGACGTCGCGGCCGGGAAGCTCGCGGTGACGCTGCAGGCCGAGAAGCTGATCCTGCTCACCAACACCACGGGCGTGCTCGACAAGGAAGGCAACGTCGTGACGGGCCTCACGTCGAAGAAAGTGAACGAGATGATCGACGACGGGACGATCAGCGGCGGCATGCTGCCCAAGGTCGAATGCGCGCTCGACGCGGTGAAGAACGGCGTGAAGACCGCCCACATCATCGACGGACGCGTCTCGCACGCGCTGCTCCTGGAGGTCCTCACCAGCGCCGGCGTCGGTACACTGATCCGGGGGGCCTCCGCCAACCGCCCGAACCACCGCTGAAACCGGGACTGTCCCGGTTTTCTAGAACCAGCGGCCGGTAATGCCGGCGAGGCCCATCGCGAGGCGGGCGTAGGCGTAGGAGACCCAGCCCAGAAGGCGCGCGGGCCAACGGCGGCGGCGCCAGAGCATCCGGCGCACCGCTTCGGAGCGCTCACGGATCTCGGTCTCGAGCGAACGCCGCAGGATGCGCGCGAAGGACTCGTCGAACACCACGACGTTCGCTTCGCGCGCGAGCACCAGACTGAAAGGATCGAGGTTCGACGAGCCGACCGTCGCCCAGCGCTCGTCGACCACGCCGACCTTCGCGTGCAGCTCGCCGCCGGTGTATTCGAAGATCTCGACGCCACGCTCGAGCAGCGTTTCGTAGAGCGCGCGGCTCGCCTGCTGGAAGATGCGGTGGTCGGTCCCGCCCTGCAGCAGCAGCACCACGCGCACTCCGCGGCGCGCGGCTGCCATGAGCGCGCGGCGCACGCGCCATCCGGGCATGAAGTAGGCACAGGCGATGACGATCTCGCGGCGGGCGCCGCGGATGCCGCGCAGGTACATCGCCTCGATGTCGTGGCGGTGCCGCAGGTTGTCGCGATGCACGAAGGCCGCGACACTCTCGCCGGCAGGCGCGGGATTCACTTCGGGCGGCCTGAATTCCGGCTGCCGCCGTCGGGCCGAAATCGTCGCGGCCAGCCACCACAGGCGATGCACCACGGGATAGATCCGGCCAACGAGCGGACCCTCGACGCTCACGGCATAGTCGAGGCGGCACCTGCCGGTGGGATTGTCGGTCAGGTCGTCGACGATATTGAGCCCGCCGACGAATGCGAGGCGCCTGTCGATGAGCGCGATCTTGCGGTGCATGCGCCGCAAGCGGCTGCGCCGCAGCGTGAGCCAGCTGATCTTCGGCCTGAAGATCTGCACGGCGACGCCCGATTGCTGGAGTTCGGGGACGAACGCCTTCGGCAGCGTGCGCGACCCGAAGCCGTCGAGCATCACGCGAACCCTCACGCCGCGCGCTGCCGCTCGCTTCAGCGCCAGCGCGATGCGCCGGCCGGTTTCGTCGTCGACGAAGATGTAGGTTTCGAGGCGCACGTCCTCGCGCGCCGAGTCGATCGCCGCCTCGAGCGCCGGGAAGAACTCGCCCCCGCTATTGAGCAGGGTGACGCGGTTGCCGCGGACGGGAACCAACGCGCTCTATCGGGTGAGCCGCGCGGCGAGTGCGACGTGATCGGAAAGGCGCGACCACGCACCGCCCACGTGGCGCTCGACGGCTTCCACCTGGAGGTCGCGAACGTAGATGCGATCGAGCGTGAGCATGGGCAGGCGCGCGGGAAAGCTGCGCGCGTGCTTTCCCTCCTTCTGCTGGAAGACTTCCGCAAGCCGCAGCTCATCGGCGAGCACCGCGCTCGCCTTGCCCTGCCAGTCGTTGAAGTCCCCCGCCACCACCAGCGGCCCTTTCTTCGGAACCGCCGCGCGAATGCGCTCGCACAGCCACTCGATCTGGAAGCGGCGGCTGCGCGCCGAGAGCCCGAGGTGCACGTTGATGCAATGCAGCCGGTCTTTCCATCCGGGAATCTCGACCTCGCAATGCAGCAGCCCCCGGCTCTCCAGCGGATGGTGCGACACGTCGACGTTCTCCCACACCGGGATCGGGTGGCGGCTCACCACGGCGTTGCCGTGGTGCCCGTCCTGGTACACGGCGTTCATGCCGTACACGCAGTGGGAGCCCTCGTGCGTGAGGAACTCGTGCTGCGACACGCCGGGCCAGTGGACTTGGCGGCGCGCATGCGCTTCATGCTTGCCGAGCACCTCCTGCAGGAACGCCACGTCGGCATCGAGAACCTTCAATTGCTCGCGGATGCCGTGCAGCACGAGCTTCCGGTTGAACTGCGAGAAGCCCTTGTGGATGTTGTACGTGACGACTGTGAGCGCGCCCCGGGGCATGGTCAGGACGCCGGGTCGAGGGACGGGCCGGCAGGTGAATGGTCGGGGAGCATGAGGATCGCCTTTCGATTGCTCCAGGAAAAAACGCGCTCGGCGGCTTCCTGCCACGGGAGCCACACCGAGGCGAGATGCTCGCGCGGCTCGAGCTTGACCGGCAACCGGCCGGGAACCCGCAGCCCGAACACGTGCTCGGTGTTATGCGTCACGCCCGGCGCGTAACGATGGCGCCATACCGGATAGATTTCGAAGACGTTCTGCAAGTTCCAGTCTTCGAGCGCGAAGCGTCCCGCGGCGAGGCCCGTTTCCTCGCCGACTTCGCGAATCGCCGTCTCGCGCAGCGTTTCGCCCTCGTGCTGGCTGCCGGTGACCGATTGCCAGAAACCGGGGTGATCAGCGCGTTCGATCAGCAGCACATCGAGCGCCGGCGTGTGGATCACGACAAGCGCGGAGACCGGGATCTTGGGCGCGCTCACGCCGAGCGCATGCGCGCGACGATTTCTCCTTCGCCCTCGAAGAAGGCGTGCGGCATGTCGCGCGTCCGGTGCGCGGCGACCGCCGTGCCATGGCGATCGACGGCGACGAAGCCCACGTCGGCGTCGAACGCGCGGCCGAGTTCCCCGAGCATCGCCCTCACGGCCGCATCCAGCGTCTCTCCGCGCTCGACGCCGTCCGAGATCGCACGCGTGGCGAGCGTGCGCAGCACGAATTCGCCGGTGCCGGTGGCCGACGCCGCGACCCACGGCGAGGCGTAGTTGCCCGCGCCCGGCACCGGGGAGTCTCCGACCCGCCCCACGAGCTTCAACGTGACGCCGCCCGTGGATGTGGCCGCCGCCAGCACGCCCTCGCCGTCGACCGCGGCGGCGCCGACCGTGCCGCCGGCGTATTCGGGATGCTGCTGGAGGAAGCGACGCATCCTGAGCGCATGCTTGCCGAGGATCTCGTCGACGTGGTTGCGCTTGTGGAGCCAGTCGGCGCGCCGCTCTGGAGTGACCGGGTCGTGGTCGCCAAACCCCATGACGCGCGCGAAGCGCTGCGCCCCGTCGCCGGTGAGCATCACGTGGTCGGTCTC
>WNFL01240950.1_pt3 | contig 10533 bp, 7 predicted proteins | sample 5400361 | NCBI WGS metagenome assembly WNFL01 (sample SAMN13153351, study PRJNA577476) | soil metagenome | isolation source: 40 cm soil on Douglas fir-dominated hillslope | place: USA:California | collected 2013-09-17 | reverse complement strand
GGTGATTCCGTATGCGTGATAGTCCGCACGCCGTAGATGAAGCCGAGAATGGCGGCAGCGTGCAAACCCAGAATGAGAATGAAAACGGCCGCGCGCCGCGGGAGCGGCGAAAAATGGGGAAGGTTGACCCCGGTCAGTATCCCTTGGCCTGTGGTCGCCGCACTCACGCGAACGCCGAAGGCAATGGCGTCGTGCGCGATGACCTGACGTGCCCAGCAGCAGCCGAGGGCAAAACGCAGCTGCGCAAGCCGGCCCTTCTGTGCGCTGAGATCTGCGAGCCATTCCTCTTCGAGCCGCTCGGACAATTCGGCCGGAGCGTGGCGGGCGGCGTAGTGGACGAGGCGAGCCGCCAGCGGGGTTGAGGGCTCGGTGGTAGGCGAACAGGAGAAGTCGTCGCGCGTGTTCATGCGAGTACTCCTCGCCCCATCGCGGGGCTGAAGGTAGCGAACACTTCGCCGGCACGCCGCAAACCTGTCTGCGTTATGCGATACAGGCGACGGCGCGGGCGGCCGACACTGGACGGATCTACGTTTTCCCAGCGGCTCACGAGCCAGCCGGCGGACTCGAGTCGAAGGAGAATAGGATAGAGCGTGCCGGAAAAAAGGTGGCCACGCTTCTGCACGTCGGCACCTGCAAGTTCGTCAGTGGGGTTATCAAGAAAGGCTTCCAGGACCCTTAAGGTCTGGAGGGACATCCTGACGTGGCGGTCCGGCTTACCCATAGTTGTAAGTCTACATAGGGTAAGAGGAAGAGTCAAGTTTCTGGGGAAAGGCGCTCTTGCGGCCGGGAGTCGTGGCTGTTGGAGTGACTGAGCAAACCTCAGTCGGAGATCACGGCGACCTTAAAGCTGTCGTGTTCCGCTGCAGGCGGGTCCTTGCAGCCACAAGAGATCTTGAAGTGCTTGCTGGCGCCGGGAGCGAGAACGCCGGAGATGTAGGTGGAGTACTGGTCCACGAATTTGCCGTGGTCGAAGAGCTCGGCTTGAATATCGATACTACGTGCCAGTTCGGCGCGCCTTTCAGTGCCCTGGATTGCTGCGGAACTGAAGGCACTGGGCGTAGTACCCTGTGGACTGCAAAACCGATCAATCTAACCGAGGAACTCGCATGACCAGAGCGATGTATACCCACTCCGTCCCTGTCTTCAAGCAAATGCTGAACGCCCTTAAAGCGATACTGGCGCAGGCCGATGCGCAGGCGGCTGCCAAGTCAATAGAGCCTGAGGCCTACTTACAGGCGCGGCTGTATCCGGACATGTTTCCGCTGGTCAAGCAGGTGCAGGTTGCTGCGGATTTCGCGCGCGGGGTGTCGGCGCGGTTGGCGGGTGTTGAAGTGCCCAGCTACGAGGGAAAAGAGAGAAGCTTTGCTGATCTTGATGGACTGTTGACCCGGACACTGACTTTTCTGGATGGCGTGCCGGCTTCAGGATTTGAAGGGAGCGAAACGAAGGACATCGTTCTGCGTCCGGGCACGCCAAAGGAAAAGAAAATGAGCGGAGAGGATTACCTTGCCCACTACGGCGTGCCGCAGTTCTTCTTTCATGTAACGACCGCGTACGCCATCTTGCGGCATAACGGATTGGCGATCGGGAAGCGGGATTATATAGGGGGCGCTTAAGCGCACTCTGAGCGTCGCGGGCGCCACCGGGGTAATGCAATTGACCGCGCTTGCCCGCGTGCTCCACGTAGACGCTGGCAAGGCCAGCTCGGCGCTATTGCGACTTTTGGGCTGTTTGGCGGTGGAGATTTAATTGGGAAGGGCTCGGGTGTGCTGCAGCATGGGAGGGGGTAGCATGGGCGACATAAATGGGTGGGGGCGATGAAAGCAGCGTGGACTCTTGACTAGGCCAAATCGACGATGAGTCTGAAAAGCGTAGAAATCCGCAATTATCGATGCTTCGTCGACGAGACGCCCTTGGTCATACCCCTGGACGCGGCGGTCATTGCCTTCGTTGGGCCCAATAATGCTGGCAAGACCGCTGCATTAAAGGCGTTCTATGAGCTAAAGATACTGTGGCAAATTTGCATACCGCCGAGTCTCATTACCTTCTATGGAAGAAATCAAGGGATTGGTGCCTTCACTGGAGTCAAGGATCAGGCAGAGGTCTATCCGCACGGTGGTGAACGCCCACTAAGTGTCGACTGGAAATTCACTAGATCAGACGATGAATCCACTGCCGATACGGCCATTCAACGAATTCGTGTGTGGCTAGATCCACCTACGCAAGTAGTAAGGGTTCAAATCACCCTTCAGTCGGGAGAAGTAGTTCCGGAGAATGTGACACTGTCCTGGAGTCCGGAGGCGGAAGCGTTTTCCTGGCCCGGCCCCAGGGCTGCGGCTGCGGCAAGGGGACTAGCCCTCGCTGCGCAGCGCTTCGGACAGGCCAGATTTGTTCCGGCAATACGTAGCGCTGCAACGAGTGCGCAGGGTACGTTATACGACGCTCCGCAAGGAATAGCGCTTGCATCGGAGTGGAGCGGCATTAAGGCAGGTTACACAAAAGGAGGCAATGCTTCTGCGGACCTCGTGGAATCAACGCTGGAGCGCCTTTTTGGCTTCGAGCGCTTGCAGGTGAACGTCACCCCGGGTGGTGGCGAATTCTCAATAAAAATCGGGCGGCGTACCTATCGCCTTGACGAGATTGGTAATGGATTTGCCCAAATGTTGTATTTGGCCATTGACACGATATTTCGCCCGACTTCTCTCCTGTTAATCGACGAGCCAGAAACGGGACTGCACCCCGCACTTCAAAGGGACCTGCTCACTTTTCTCGCGGAGCGGTCGTCTGGGAATCTGTACTTTGCTACTCATTCTGTCGGGCTGGCCCGCTCCGTCGCAGACCGGGTCATTGCAATTCACCGGCACAAGGGCAAATTGGTTGTTAGCCCAATGCACGCTCTAGAGAACTATGCGGAATGGCTCGGCGAGTTGAGTTTTTCCACATGGAGCGAGCTCGGTTTTGAGGCTCTTCTACTGGTGGAGGGACCCACGGAGCTCAGAGCAATGCCACACCTTCTTCGGATATTGGGGTTGGACAGTAAAGTGATGTTGCAGTCCCTGGGCGGTTCGGACCTCATTAATGGAAGTAGTGCGGCGGCGCTTGGAGAGTACAAACGGCTGAATTGTCGGGTGTTCGCACTTATTGACAGCGAACGGACAGAGGAAGGGGCTGAATTGGCGGAAGGCAGGCAGCGGTTTGTTAATGCGTGCACTGCTCTTGGCTACCATGTACACGCCTTACAGCGGCGGGCGTTCGACAACTACTTGACTGACACAAGCGTAAAACTCGCGGTGCGTACTGAATGCAGAGCGCTTCGGCCGTTTGAAAAGCTTGTGGGAGAAGCGCCGGGCTGGTCGAAGTCCCAGGTGCCGACGATTGTTCAACAGATGAAGTGGGATGACATTGAACTTACCGATCTCGGCGAATTTCTGGGTGAAATGCGAGACAGGGTGTTGCGACCAGCAGAGGCCGCGGTGTCACGAGCTGACAAAGGATAGCCATGGCAGTAGAGAAGAAGGTGAGCGGTAAGGCCAGGGCTACGGCACAAAGTGAGGCGATTACGCCGGCTGAAAACTATAGGCATTCCCAGGAGGCTATTCAGAGACCCGATGTTGGGGTGCAGGAGCAATTCAGTAAGAAGAAGCCGCCGAAGACATACCGATATGACTCTTCACTCGATCCGGCGCTGTCTTGGGACGAGAACCGGGACAGAGAGTTGGCAGAGTGGCTGCTGGGGCTTATTGATCAGGCTGCTGAGAAGGGAGAGGTGGCGGTTTTTGGATCGCCTCAGGAGTGGAAGGGCGGTGGCATTCGAGTTGAATCGACTCGCGCCGCGATAGACGTTCTCAAGCGCCTGACAAAGCCCTTTCTTAATTGGGCGGGTAAGGCGGAGCGTCACCAGATTTCCGTGCCCACGGTGCCGCTGTTTGTGCACGAGCGACATTCGACGAAGGCCATTCTAGATGGCATCCGGCATCGGAAGGCTAAGGGCACGACGCTCGACCTTTTTGGTGACGCCCATATGGATATCGGCGAGCGGCTCGATGCGTACGAGCATCAGGGACCGTGGCAGAACCGGATGATCCTGGGCGACTCGTTGCAGGTGATGAACTCAATGTTGGAGTTCGAGAGCCTGGGCGGTCAGGTTCAGATGATCTATATCGACCCGCCGTATGGCGTGAAGTTCGGGTCGAATTTCCAGCCGTTTGTTAAGAAGCGCCCGGACGGCGGTAGCGCACGTGACGTCAAAGATGGCGACGATGGATCAATGACTCGCGAACCGGAGATGGTGAAGGCGTACCGGGATACGTGGGAGCTGGGGCTGCATTCATACCTCACTTATTTGAGGGATAGACTCCTCATTGCGAGAGAGTTGCTGCACGAGAGCGGCAGTGTGTTTGTGCAGATCTCAGACGAAAACCTACATCATGTTCGGGAACTACTGGATGACGTATTTGGGGCCAAGCATTTTTGCGGCCTAATCACATTCAAAAAGACCAGCGTCTCAACGAGCGGCCGTATACCTTCCGTCTCAGACTACATTGTCTGGTACGCCAAGGACTCCGAGCGAGTGAAGAGTCGATCGCAGTGGTTGAATAAGGAATTTGGAGGTGAAGGCGGCGAGCAATACACATTTGTTGAGCTGGAGGGTGGTTGTCGAAGAAGAATGACGAGAGAGGAGAGACAGGGGGTCGTGCCCCTTCCGGAGACAGCGCGAATATTTCGGGCTGATAACCTTACTTCGAGTCACGAATACAGTCTTGGCAAGGAGCCGTTCACATATGAGGGTGTAAAGTACTATCCGGGCGGCCGGTATTGGTCAACGAGCCCGCTGGGATTGGCAAACCTGCACGAAGCGCGGCGACTAATCGCGGTCGGCAACACTCTCTCTTACGTGAGATTCATTAACGACTTTCCTGTGTTCCCCCTTACAGGTACGTGGGTTGACACATCCATTTCCGGCTTTGGGCCAGAACGCCTGTATGTAGTGCAAACAAATCCTTTGGTTGTGCAGCGCTGCATGCTCATGTCTACGGATCCCGGGGACCTGGTGTTTGACCCGACATGTGGATCAGGCACCACGGCCTATGTGGCTGAACAGTGGGGACGGCGCTGGATCACATGCGACACGTCCCGTGTGCCGCTTGCATTGGCCCGCCAAAGACTCTTGACTGCTACGTACCCGTACTACGAGTTGAAGGACCCCAAGCGCGGTCCCGCCGGCGGGTTCGTCTACCAACGAAGGCAGAGCAAGAAGGGTGACGAGGTGGGTGGTCTGGTTCCGCATATCACAATGAAATCAATTGCTAAGGGCGAGCCACCGGCCGTGGAAGTGCTGATTGACCGGCCTGAAGAAGTTAGTGACGTCACCCGCGTGTCCGGGCCCTTCGTGGTGGAAGCTAGCATAGCGCCCGCCCAGTCCCTCCAGTACAGCACCAAGGAAGAGGCCACACCTACCGCAGATGGAGCAGACGCCAGCACCCATATTGAACGCATGACGCAGGTTCTGCGGCAGTCCAAGACTCTCCGGCTCCCCGAAAACCAGTCGCTCATCCTGGAAGGGATCCGGCGCGTCACCGACGCCGAGTACTTGCACGCTGAGGCTATCCAGCCAGAGGGCAAGCAGAGACTGGCGATTGTCTTTGGACCCGAAGACGGGGCCATCTCGTCGGATCTGGTGTACAACGCGGCGAGTGAAGCGTTCTATCTAAAGTATGCACAACTGTATTTCTTCGGCTTTGCCATTCAGGCGAAGGCGCGGGAGTTGCTGGAGGATCGCAGGAAGCTCCGAATTCAATGCGCTTATGTTGCGGTGACGCCGGATGTGGGAATGTCGGATTTGCTGAAGACGTCACGGTCCTCGGAGATTTTCTCCGTGACGGGGCTGCCGGACTTTGATGTCAAGTCAACAGGCAAGAAGAACGAATCTGGCGAGGCGCTTTACCAGGCGACCCTGGCAGGTCTGGATATCTTTGATCCGGCGACGCTGAAGCAAGAATCCATTGATGGGCATTCGGTGCCGGCGTGGATGCTGGATACGGACTATGACGGACTGTCGTTTCATGCGACGCAGGTGTTCTTCCCGAAGACCAGCGCCTGGGACAACCTGCAGAAGTCGCTCAAGGCCACCTTTGATGATTCAGTCTGGGCGCATCTGGCCGGGACGACGAGTGAACCGTTCGTGCTGGGGGATACGAAGCGGGTCGCGGTTAAGGTGATCGATGAGCGAGGGAACGAGTTGATGCGAGTCATAGATATTAGGTCGTAGCTTCTATGAACCCGGAGTTCAGTGAGCGGGTTTTTGAATTCGCCTACAACGCGGAATTTGCGGCTGCAAATACAGCGGTTCTGCTGTCAATGCCGTGGATGCCGAGTCAGCCCGAGGAGAAGTACAGAGCTTACGACGTAAAGTTTAGGCTGAAACGCGCGTATGGGAAGGGCTGGTCCTTGATGCTGCAGCACAAGGTGGTGAGAAGGGTTGATAACAAGTCGCCTTCAAACCACGAGTGGGTGAATAAGTGTGGTGTTCCCTACTTCGCCTTTGGGCTCGAAAACGAGCAGTACAATAGGATTGTACAATTTCGCGGCCGCCGTCGGGCGGTCTATTACTGCGCCCCGCGCTTTTGTGAGCGGCAAGCGTTGGAAGATCATTATCGTACTGGATCGATCTGCCTATCATCGATCTGGCTGGATCCTGGGCTGGCTGGCGAGATTGCAGACACGCGGTCCCATACGATTGTTTTTGACCAGCAAGGCACGTGCGCCATACGCTGCTCAGGGGAGCCAAAGGACATTAGGATCGTCGCAATGGGCGACCTTGCAGAGATGCGTCCGCCAGAGCAGCTCCGTACGGAGAGTCTAAGCGAGGTTTATGAGGAGCTCTTTGCAATCGCCATGGATCGTGCGAGTCGGTGGCAAGGGGTCACGGCAGAGAATCGCGAATACTCCATACGGAGAGACCGGCCGCAGAGAGTTGAAATCGACTCTCTGGAGAGCGCGGCATCAGCTGTAGGATCGTTGTCAGCGGAGTACTTTGGGTTTTCGTGGCTATTCGTCCTCGATGCGGCGTCGGATGTTGCTTAGGTGTAGACCCAGATGACCCAAATAAACACCGTCACCAAACCGATCATCAATTCACCCTATCAGGAGCCTGGCACGCATTGGCTGATCCGGGAGGGCGTGCAGCCGCAGAAGAGCGAAGGGCGTCGGCCCGCGAGTTACTTCTTTCGAGTGCCTGAGCGGGCGGCGCGAGGTCGGCGCGGCAATGAACCGCAAGTTGTCATGTTTGATGACGCCGCGAGGGGGCAAGAATATCTGCTCGACATGGCCAATCTTCTTCGCCAGCGGGTGGCGGAGTGGCGTGACCTGCGCGGATATGAAGGTGCCACCCGCGTCACGAGAGAGCTGTTAGAGCTTTGGAGCTCCAAAGATCGGCGGGAGCCAATGTTCTATGCCCAGAAGGAGGCTGCTGAGGCGGTCATCTTCCTGGTAGAAGGGCCGGGGGATCTCAAGCAGGGCATCAAGATCCCCATGGATGAACCGGGCGTGGATGCCAAGGAAGCGGGCTTCCGGGCGTTTACGCGCTATGCGGTCAAGATGGCTACTGGCACCGGCAAGACCACTGTCATGGGGATGCTGGCGGCTTGGTCGATCCTCAATAAAGTGGCCAATGCTCAGGCGCCGGCGTACTCGGACACCATATTGATTGTCTGCCCGAACGTGACGATTCGGGACCGCTTAAAGGAACTGGACCCTGCGCAGGATGAAGCGTCGCTTTATCGGACGAGGGAGTTGGTGCCGGTTCATCGGATGCCAGAGCTCCGGCAGGGCGATGTAATTGTCACCAACTGGCACATTCTGGATCGTCAGCAGCAGAGCGATGTGAACGGGCAGTCTGCTAAGGTGGTAAAGCGCGGGCAGCCGATTGAGCGGGGTCGGCGCTTAAAGATCGGTGGGAAGGGCGAGCTCACTGAGGCAGACATTCGCCATGCCGCGGCGATGGGGGCCTATGATATTGCAGAGGAATTGCGTGATCGACAGGACAATCTGACGGGATTCCGGGTCAAGGAAACCCAGTATGTGGAGAGCGATGCCGCGTTCGTGAAGCGAGTGCTTAAGGGCCGGCGGGGCCGGAGCTCGGCCATTTTGGTCATGAACGACGAAGCCCATCACGCGTACCGTCGGGGGACGGCGGATCCGGAGTTCGTGCTCGATGGTGAGACGGCGGACTCCGATGCTCGCGAGGCGACGGTGTGGATCGAAGGCCTAGATCGTATCAACAAGGTCTTGGGTGGGCGAGCGGCTGGGATTCGACTGTGCGTGGATCTGTCGGCGACGCCATTTTTCATTCAGGGCAGCGGGAATGAGGTGGGCAAGCCTTTCCCGTGGATTGTCTCGGATTTCTCACTGCTGGAAGCCATTGAGTCGGGCCTGGTCAAAATTCCGCAACTGCCCGTGCAGGACACCGGTGGCGCGAAGACGGCGGCGTATTTCAATGTCTGGCGCTGGGTGCAGGAGCAGGCGGAGAAGGATGGTTTCACTGGGGATTTGAACCCGCTAGATGTGGTGCGCTACGCCGCGCAGCCGATCATGCTGTTGGCGCAGGACTGGAGAACAAGAGCAGCGGAATGGCAGGTCAAATATGACGCAGGCGCGCGGCGGTCGAATGTGCCGCCCGTGTTCATCATCGTGTGCCGAAATACAGCGCTGGCCAAGATTCTCTATGAGTGGTTGGCCATGGGAGAGGGCGCTTTCGGCGAAGGTATGCCTGAGTTTCGTAATGCGCCGGGTCGGGAGATGACAGTTCGGATTGATAGCAAGGTCGCTGAGGATATGGCCGCTGGCGGCGGCGAGGACGAGGCGCGGCGACTGCGGTTTGTGCTGGAGACGGTCGGTAAGACCGGCTGGCCCGGGGGCAAGATCCCGGAGGATTATGCGGTGCTGATTGAGAAGCATAACCGCAAGGTACTGGAGGAAGATGAAGGCGAGGTCATGAATGTGGACCCGGCAGTTCCGCCAGGGCGCGACGTGCGGTGCATTATTTCTGTGGCGATGCTGTCTGAGGGGTGGGATGCCACTACGGTGACACACGTGGTGGGACTCAGGCCGTTTGGGTCGCAGTTGCTTTGCGAACAGGTCGTAGGGCGGGCGCTAAGGCGTACGTCGTACGTGGTAGATCCTGAGACCGGGTTCTTCCGAGAGGAGACGGCCAAAGTCTTTGGTGTCCCGTTCGAGCTGATTCCGTTCAAAGTGGAGGGGGGCGCCGAGCAGGCACCGACGCCGCCCGCGAACCATATCTTCGCGGTCGCAGACAAGCTGCAGTACGAGATTACCTTTCCTGTGGTGGAAGGGTATGTGGATCCTGGGATTACTCGGCTGGCTATCAACTGGGGCTTGGTGAGGAAGGTAGTCCTGGATCCTGCTGAGATTCCAGATTCGACGCTGATGCGCGGGCTCGCTGCGCAAGAAGGGGCACTCAATGCCTACGGGCCCGGAGCACCGGAATTGGTGTCGCTCGAGGCCTGGCGGAGCGGGGTTCGCGTACAGCAGGTGGCGTTTGCGCTGGCGCGGGAGCTGACAGTCGCCTGGGTGAAGGATCGGGGTGGGGCCGGGATTCCGACTCACACCCTGTTTCCGCAGCTATTGGCTGAGGTCAATCGATTTCTTGCAGAGAAAGTCGAGTGCAAGGGCAATCGGGCACTTCAGGATGTCTACATTAATCCGTATTTTGGGCAGGCGTTGGGATCGCTGCTGGACGCGATTACAGCGGTGGATGAAAGCGGGGCGAGCCGAGAGAAGGCGATTGTTTCTGGGATGCGATCGACCAGGTGGGTGGATTTCCATACGGGGAAGGACATCGCGGCGGTCCACAAGTGCCATTTGAATGCGGGTGTGTTTGACACGCAACTCGCGGAACAGCAGGCCGCCTACATCCTTGATACCCACGAGCGGGTTGACCGGTGGGTGAAGAACGAGCGGTTAGGGTTTGTCATGCCATATTGGCGGGAGGGCATCTTGAGGCGGTACTTTCCGGACTTCATTCTGGAGCTGGTGGGTGGTGAGAAGCTCATCATCGAAACGAAGGGCTGGGATGCTGCGGATGTGGAGATCAAGAAGGCTGCGGCGCTGCGGTGGTGCGCGGCCGTGAACAACGATGGAAGGTACGGGCGGTGGACCTATTATTTAGTGTGGGAGGCGTCGGACCTGAGTCGGTTATTGAGCCAGCATGGCGCCGACAATGAAGTGCAGGCTGGCTGAATATTAGAAGAACTCATGGCGAAGAAATCCAAGACTTTTCCGGCAAGCCGAAAGTTTGTTCTGCGAAGTGACTGCTCGGTGGGCACTGGAGTGCAGACTATTCTGGGCGTTTTTGGTTTGCCTGATGGTTCAGTTCGACTACTGTTGCCGAACGGTGAGCCCGCGAGGTTAGATAAAAAGATATCCGCCCCTCTTAGGGATTGGGGATGGTAAATAGGTCTGGGCAAGATGCACGAATTTAGCGCGACTCGTGGGGAGTGTTAGTGACAGACCCAC
>WNFL01240839.1_pt1 | contig 10534 bp, 8 predicted proteins | sample 5400361 | NCBI WGS metagenome assembly WNFL01 (sample SAMN13153351, study PRJNA577476) | soil metagenome | isolation source: 40 cm soil on Douglas fir-dominated hillslope | place: USA:California | collected 2013-09-17 | reverse complement strand
TCGAAGGGCGTCCCCGCCGGCTCGGTACTCTTCTCCGCGGCGCTCTCCATCGCGGCCCTCTTCGTCTTCGGCACCTTTCGCCGCCTCGTGACCTTCTTCGTCGTCCCCGTTCACGTGGTGAACATCCTGATGGTGGCCTCGGTGTTCCGCCTGAGACGCGGAGCGCCTCCTGGGGACGGCCACTTCCTCACCCCCGGCTATCCCTTCGTGCCCGCGGCGTACATCCTGGTGCTGCTGCTTTTCCTGGTGAGCGCGGTCGTCTATAACCCTCTGGACACCTTCATCGGAGTGGCCATGACCTCGACCGGGATTCCTGTCTATCTGTGGATCAGCAGGGGCCCTCGCTCGTGACCGGCTTCGGCGTCCGCACGGCCTACGGAAGCCTGAAGCGGGTGGTCATGCATCGACCCGGCCCCGAGCTGGACCAGGTCACGGCCGAGACCCTGAAGGAGTTCAACTTCGAGCGGACGGTGAACCGCGAGAGGTTCGTCGCCGACTACGACGCCATGCTGCGCCTCTTCCAGGGCCACGGGGCCGAGACCCTGCTCCTCCGCGAAGTACTGGCCGCGGACGACGACGCTCTCGCCTACATGGACCGTCGGCCGAACATGACCTACACGCGGGACCTGGCCGCGGTCTTCTCGCGGGGGGCCGTTCTCATGGGACCCTGGCTCAAGGGACGCTGGGGCGATCAGCGCATGATGGCTCGAGCTTTCCAGCGCCTCGGAGTGCCGATCCTGGGAGCCATCGAGCCGCCGGGCTACCTCGAGGGAGGGGGGGTGACCCTCATCGGCGAGGACACGGCGGTGGTGTCGCTCTGCGATCGCGCGAACGAGGAAGGCACGCGGGCTCTCCGCGAGCTCCTCCTCGGGAAGGACGTCCGGTATTTCCTTGAAGTCCCCCTTCCCTTCGGGCACATCCACATCGACGGCATTTTCATGGTGCTCGACGAGAAGCTCTGCCTGATCCACGAAGACCCTTTCCGCGTCTTCCCCTGCCGGCTCTACGAAGCGGGCAGGGCCGAGCCTCGGCACGTCCTGTTTCGGGAGTTCCTCGACCGGCGCGGGTTCACCTGCATCCCGATCACCCAGGCGGAGCGCCTGGGTGGCCATCTCAACGTCGTGGTGACGGAGCGCTCGCGCAAGGCGGTGGGATTCGCGCAGGCCGGCCGGGTGGGGACGGAAATGGCCCGTCACGGTTGGGAGCTCGCGACCTTCCCTGCCGACGAGCTCTTCATGGGAAAGGGCGGCGCCCACTGCATGACCTGCCCGCTGCTCGTGAGCTGATACCTCGCCTCCGAGCCGCGCCCGGAGCATAATGCGCGTCGTCCATGAAGGCGTTTCTCGTCACCGTGGTCGGCGGGCTGGCGCTGAGCGGCCCTGTCTCTTGGGCCGAGCAGGGGACCCCGGCCGACGTCGTCATCGCCAACGGCCGGGTCTACTCGTTCTCCTGGGGCGAGCCGTCCCCGGAGGGTAAGCCCGCGGACGACGCGCCGTTCTCCGCCGCTGGCTGGCGGCCCGATGCCGAAGCGGTGGCCATCCGGGGCGAGCGCATCGTCTTTGTGGGCAGCAGCCGAGAGGCCCGGGCCTACCGCGGTCCGAAGACGTGGGTCCAGGACGTCGCGGGGGCGACGGTCCTGCCCGGGCTCGTCGACTCCCACACCCACGTGGCCGGCCTCGGCGAAAAGGCCAGCCAGGTGGACCTGACGGGGGTGCGGACGGAAGAGGAAGCAGTCGCGCTGGTGGCCGCGCGAGCCCGCGGCGTTCCCAAGGGCGAGTGGATCCTCGGACGCGGTTGGGACGAGGGGGCCTGGGCCAACCACTATCCTGGGCTCGCGCTGCTCAGCGAGAAGGTGCCGGACAACCCCGTCTACCTGGCCAGCCTTCACACCTTTGCCGGATGGGGCAACCGGCTCGCGCTCGAGCGCGCGGGCATCACGCGGAGCACGAGCGCGCCGGAGGGAGGCGAGATCCGGAAGGACAAGGACGGCAACCCCACCGGCATCTTGCTCAACCGCGCGGTGCCGCTGCTCTCCTCGGCCGTCCCCCCTCCGAGCGAAGAGCGCTTCAAGTCCTACGTCCTCGCCGGCCTCGAGAGGATGGCCCGGGACGGCTACGTCGCGATCCACGAAGCAGGCGCGGACCGCGGGCTCCTGAAGGCGTTCCAGGACCTCGACGGCGAGGGCCGGCTCCCGGTGCGGGTCTATGCCATGCTCTCGGCCCGCGACGAAGGGCTCTCGCGCCAATGGCTGGCGCGCGGCCCCGACCGGGCGAACGACCGCCGGCTCGTCACACGCTCGGTCAAGGCCTTCTATGACGGAGCGCTCGGCTCGCGCGGGGCCCGGCTCCTCGAAGACTACGCGGACCGGCCGGGACATCGCGGCCTGAGCGGCAACCAGTACGGCTTTGACCAGAAGCTCGTGGCGGACCTGATGAAGGCCGGCTTCCAGGTCGCCATCCATGCCATCGGCGATGCCGGCAACCGGGAGACCCTGGACTTCATCGAGTCGGTGCTCAAGGAGCAACCCGACGCGCGGGCTTTGCGCCCCCGGATCGAGCACGCCCAGGTGGTCCATCCCGACGACGTCCCCCGCTTCGCCCGGCTGGGGGTGATCGCCTCGATGGAGCCGCCCCACTGCGTCGAGGACAAGACCTGGGCCGAAGACCGGCTGGGTCCGGTGCGGGTCAAGGGGACCTACGCCTGGCGCACCCTGCGCCGTGCCGGTGCGCGCCTCGCGCTGAACTCCGACCTCACGGGCTCCGACCACGACATCTTCTACGGCCTCCACGCGGCCATCACCCGGCGCGACAAGAGCCTCGAGCCCGCGGGCGGGTGGCATCCCGAGGAGCGCCTGACCCCCGAGGAGGCGGTGCGCGGCTACACCACCTGGAACGCCTACGCGGCCTTCTGGGAGAAAGAATCCGGCGTGCTCGCTCCCGGGCGTTGGGCGGACATCACGATCATGGACAAGGACCCATTGGTCCTGGGGACGACCGACCCCGGGAAGCTGCTCGGCGGCAAGATCGTCGCCACCATCGTCGGCGGCAAGGTGGTATACGAGGCTGGGAGCCGATCAAAGAGCGGAGCAGAACGCGGATCAGCATTCCCCTCCCCCTACGTGGGGAGGGATAGGGTGGGGGGTCGATGAACAAATGAACAGACGAGCCTTCCTGGGCCAGACGGGCAAGACGCTCGCGCTGGCCCTGACTGCCAGAGCCTCCGTGGGGGCGCAGGCCACCGGCTCCAACCGCCAGGTGCTCGTGCTGGGGGCGGGCCTCGCCGGGCTCGCGGCCGCGTACGAGCTCCAGAAGTCCGGATACGCGGTGACCGTGCTCGAGGCCCGCTCGCGCCCGGGGGGCCGCGTCCTCACCTATCGCGATCCCTTTGCCGACGGCCTCTACGCCGAGATGGGCGCCGAGTACGTGGACGCGACCGACGAGTACGATCACCGATACTGCAAGGAGCTGGGCCTCAAGGTCATGACCGCCAAGCTCTACGACGCGATCTTCGTGCGGGGCCAGAAGCTCAGGATGGCCCCGTTCAAGCAGAACAAGGAGAAGCTCCCCTACGCGGGCACCGAGGGAGGGCGGCTCTTCGGACAGGAGGCCCGCTACCTCCAGCGCTTGCTGAAGCTCATCCCGGAGCCCGAGAAGCTGCCCCCCGAGATCCTGAAGCTCGACAACCTGTCCGTGGTCGAGCTGCTGTTGCAGGAGGGCGCGCCGGAGGACATCCTCGCTCTCTACACGTACACCCAGGCCACCGAATCCACGGCCCGGCCGCACGAGATGTCGGCCCTGGCCATGGTGCGCAGCCATCGGCGCAGCTTCAGCGAGGACACCGACGAAGGACGGATCCTGGGCGGGAACGATCAGCTTCCCAAGGCGCTGGCCCGGGCCCTCTCCGGCCAGATCCTGTACGACCGGCCCGTGCGCCGGATCGCCCACGACCGCGACGGGGCCGAAGTGTGGTTCGAAGAGGGGGGCGCCATCCGCTCGCTGCGGACGCCCCGGCTCGTGATCGCCATTCCCTTCAAGGTGCTTCGCGACCTCGAGATCACGCCGGCCTTCTCGTTGGCCAAGATGAAGTGCATCCAGACCCTCGCCTACGGCCAGGTCATGAAGATCGCCATGCAGTACGCCCGCCGCTTCTGGGACGAGCCGGGGAGCCTCGGCCAGCGCGTGTTCACCGACACCATGCTGCGCCGCGTCTACCACTTCTCGATCGACCAGCCGGGGCCGCGCGGCATCCTCATGAGCTTCACCTCGGGGGCCGACGCGGAGAAGCTCGGCCGCATGCCCGAGGCGGAGCGCCAGCGGGTGGCTCTGGAGGAGGCGACGCGCATCTGGCCGGAAGCTCCGCGGTACTGGGAAGGCGCGGCGATCAAGTACTGGAACGAGGATCCCTGGATCCGGGGCAGCTATTCCTTCAACGGAGTCGGGCAGGCCCGCGACTTCCTGGAGATCGCCCGCGCCCCTGAGGGGCGGGTGCACTTCGCGGGCGAGCACACCTCGGTCCATCGGGCGTCCATGAACGGCGCGCTCGAGTCCGGCGTGCGCGCCGCTGAGGAGATCCGGAAGGCCGAAGGTGGGGACGGAGGCCAGAACTAGCGTGCGCCGACTCGACCGACGCGCTTTCCTCAAGGCCGCCGGCGCCCAGGCGGGCGCCCTCGCTGTCGCCTCGCGGGCCCGGGCCCAGCCGAGCCCCGAGGTGGTGGTGATCGGCGCGGGCGCGTTCGGCGGCTGGACGGCTCTCTCCCTTCGCGAGAAGGGCGTCCCGGTCACCCTGGTCGATGCCTACGGGCCTGGAAACTCCCGCGCCAGCTCGGGGGGAGAGACCCGCCAGATCCGCGCGGGCTACGAGGACCGCGAGCTCTACACGCGCTGGGTGCTCCTCGCCTTCGACCGTTGGAAGGCCCGGCAGGAGGAGTGGGGACGGAGGCTGCTCTACGAGACGGGCCGCCTTCTCCTCGCCCCGGAGTGGGACGAGAGCTTGAAGGTCACGAAGGCGGTGCTCGACAAGTACCGCGTCCCGAATGAAGTCCTGTCGCACGACGAGATCCGTCGCCGCTATCCGCAGATGAACCCGGAGGGGGTCGGGGTGGCGCTCTTCGAGCCCACCACCGGCGTCTTGAAGGCGCGCGAAGGCTGCATCGCCGTCGCCGAGGCCTTCCAGAAGAAGGGAGGCCGGTTCCGGATCGGGAAGGCGCAGCCCGGGCGCCAGTCCGGCTCGCGCCTGCTCGACGTGACCCTGGCCAACGGGCCGGCGCTCACCGCGGCGACCTTCGTCTTTGCGTGCGGGCCCTGGCTTCCCAAGGTGTTCCCCGAGATCATGAAGAAGAAGCTCTTCACCCCGCGCCGCGACGTCTTCTTCTTCGGCACCCCCTCGGGGGACGACCTCTTCAGCTACCCGAACTTCCCCAACTATTCCGAGGATGCCTATCAGGGCTACTACGGATTCCCCAGCATCGACAGCCGCGGCTTCAAGGTCTGTCCCGTGGGAGAGCTGACTGCCTTCGACCCCGACACCGACGAGCGCGTGGTCTCCTCCTACCAGGTCAAGCGGGCTCGCGACTACCTCGGGCTCCGTTTCCCCGCCCTCAAGGACCAGCCCGTCGTCGAGAGCCGGGTCTGCCAGCTCGAGATGAGCGTGGACGAGCATTTCATCATCCAGAAGCACCCAGCGCTGGAGAACGTCTGGCTGGTAGGAGGAGGCTCCGGACACGGCTACAAGCACGGACCGGTCGTGGGAGAGTACGTCGCCGACCGCGTGCTCGGCCAGGACAAGAGCCCGGAGCTGGAGGCCGTATTCCGACTAAAGGCCCAGACCTTCTAGGGTCGAAGACGCGGAGCAGCTCGCGGATCAGCATTCCCTCCCCCCTACGTGGGGGAGGATAGGAGGGGGGGTCGATGAACAAACGTCCGATGCTAAACACGATCTGCCGGCGCGTGCGGACCCTGGCCTCGCTCGCGAGCCTGGCTTTCCTTCCCTTCGCTTGTGCGGGCAAGCCAAGGGTCGAGCCAGCGACCCTGGTCCTGAACCAGGGCCGCATTGTCACCGTCGACGATCAGAAGCCGGAAGCGCAGGCCCTGGCCGCGCGCGGCGACACCATCGTCGCCGTGGGCACCAACGACGAGATCGTGCCCTACATCGGCCCGGAGACCCGCGTGGTCGACCTCCACGGCCGGCTCGCCATCCCGGGCTTCATCGACGGCCACGGCCACTTCACCGGGGTCGGACAGGCGCGGATCACGCTGAACCTCACGAAGGTCAAGAACTGGGACGAGGTGGTGGCGATGGTGAAAGACGCTGCCCTCAAGGCCAGGCCGGGCGAGTGGATCCGCGGCCGCGGCTGGCACCAGGACAAGTGGGACCAGAAGCCGCAGCCCGCGGTCGAGGGCTTCCCGACCCATCATTCCCTGAGCGGCGTCTCTCCGAACAACCCGGTCGTCCTCACCCACTCCAGCGGCCATGCTTCCTTCGCCAATGCCAAGGCCATGGAGCTGGCCGGGGTCGCGGGAAAGACCCCGAACCCGCCCGGGGGCGAGATCCTCAAGGACCAGAAGGGGGCGCCGACCGGTCTTTTCCGCGAAACCGCTTCGCGGCTCCTGCAGGCCGCCTACGACAAGGCCCGGGAGGGAATGAAGCCCGAGGAGGTGGAAGCCGAGACCCGCCGCGAGGTCCAGCTCGCGGACGGGGAAGTCGTGGCGAAGGGGGTCACGAGCTTCCAGGACGCCGGCTCGAGCTTCGAGACGATCGACGTGTTCAAGAAAGTCGCCGCCGAAGGCAAGCTGGGGGTCCGGCTCTTCGTGATGATCCGCGACACCAACGAGCGCATGGCGACGAGGCTGGCCGCCTATCGTTTGATCGACGGCTACGACCGCCACCTCACGGTGCGGGCCATCAAGCACACGATCGACGGCGCCCTCGGCTCGCGAGGAGCGTGGCTCCTCGAGCCGTACTCGGACCTACCTTCGAGCACCGGGCTCAACACGACCCCGGTGCCAACGGTCGAGGAGACCGCCAAGCTCGCCATGGCCAACGGGTACCAGCTCTGCGTGCACGCCATCGGCGACCGGGCGAACCGCGAGACCTTGAACATCTTCGAGGCCGCCTTCAAGGCCAACCCCGACAAGAAGGACGTCCGCTGGCGCGTCGAGCACGCGCAGCACCTGAGCCCGGCCGACATCCCTCGCTTCGGACAGCTCGGCGTCATCGCCTCCATGCAGGGGATCCACTGCACGTCGGACGCGGTCTTCGTCCCCGCGCGGCTGGGAGACCGGCGTTCCGAGGAGGGCGCCTACGTCTGGCAGAAGCTGATGAAGTCGGGAGCGATCGTGTCCAACGGGACCGATGCCCCCGTCGAGGACGTCGATCCGATCCCCAACTTCTACGCCTCCGTGACCCGCAAGCTCGCGGACGGCTCGACCTTCTATCCCGACCAGCGCATGAGCCGGGCGGAGGCGCTCCGGTCCTACACCCTGAACGCGGCCTTCGCGGCCTTCGAGGAGGGCTCGAAGGGCTCGCTCCGGGCGGGCAAGCTCGCCGACATCGTGGTCCTCTCCCGGGACATCCTCACGATCCCGGAGGAGGAGATCAAGGCCGCGCGCGTGGACTACACGATCGTGGGCGGCCGCGTCCTCCACGAAGGCAGGTGAGGGGGGCCCGTTGCTCCGCTCCTTCTCGCTGCGCCTTGGACTGGCGCTGGCCGCGACCTCCAGCGCGGCTGCGGAACAGCCTGCCGTATGGGTAGAGGTGGAGAGCCCCCATTTCGTCGTCGTGAGCGACGCCGGCGAGAAGGGAGCGCGTCGTGCAGCCGAGCAGTTCGAGCGGTTCCGCTTCCTCTTCCTGACGGCGGTCCCGAGCGCCCGGATGGACCCGGGCCAGCCCATCGTCATCCTCGCGGTGAAGAGCGAGCAGAGCTTGAGAGCGTTGCTCCCGGCGTTCTGGGAGGTCGAGGGGCACGTCCATCCTGCCGGCGTGTTCATGCCGGGCCCTGAGAAGCACTATGCCGCGCTGCGGCTGGATGCCCTGGGCGACAACCCCTACGAAGTCCTCTATCACGAGTACAGCCACCTGCTGATCGCGCTCAACCTGCCCAACATCCCGTTGTGGCTGAACGAGGGCCTGGCCGAGTTCTTCGCCCAGACGACGGTCACGGGGCGGGAGACCGGCCTGGGCGGCCTGTCCCGCTCTCACGTCAGACGGCTGCTCACAGAATCGCCGCTGCCACTCGAAGTGCTGCTCAAGGTGGACCACGAGTCGCCCTATTACAACGAGGCCAACAAGACGTCGATCTTCTACGCACAGGCCTGGGCGCTGACGCATTACCTGATGGTCGGGGACAACGCGGCGCACCGTGGCCAGCTTTCCGCGTTCCTTGCACAGGTCGATCACGGTGCCGACACCGTCGAGGCCGCAACCCTCGCCTTTGGCGACCTGAAACGGCTCGAGAGGACGTTGGCCGGCTACATCCGCGATTCCCGCTTCTTCTATCTCCCTGTCAATGCTCAACAGGACCTGGATCGGAAGGCGTTCGCGGCCCGAACGCTGTCGGCGGCGTCGGCCGCGGCAATCCGTGGCGACTTCCACGTGCGGACTGGCCGGTTGAAGGAGGCGCGCACCCTGCTGGAGGAGGCAATGCAGTTGGACTCAAGCCTCGCCGCTCCGCGGGAAAGCATGGGCATGTTGTGCAAGCGCGAAGGAAAACCCGCCGAGGCGTTCAAATGGTTCGCTGAGGCGGTCGCGCTCGATTCCAGTAGCTTTCTCGCCCACTACTACAGCGCGGTATTCGCCGGCCGGGACAGCACCACTCCAGGGCGCATCGCTGCGGCCGAGGCAGAGTACCGGAAAGCCATCGAGATCAGACCGGGGTTCGCGCCCGCATACACGGGCCTCGCCCAGCTCCTCGCTTCGCGAGGAGAGAGACTCGACGAAGCCCTGGCCCTCGCGAGAAGAGCTGCCGAGTTGGAGCCAGGGAAGGCGGTCTACTACTTGACGGTCGCCAACCTGCTGCTCCGACTGCGAAGGGTTGAGGAGGCGGAGGCACTGGCCTCGAAGGTGCTGGCGACGGTCAAAGACCCCGCTGATCGTGAGGCGGCGCGGCAGATGGTTGAGTACGTGCGCTCCCAGAAAGCAGGGCCCGCGGAGAGAGAGCCACCCGTTGGGCCCCCCTCCGCTCCTCCGAAGCCGGCCGCCAAGCCGGGTAGCGCCACGACGCAGGCCGGGGAGGGTCTGCTAAAGGAGCGCGGGGGTCGCGTCGTGGCAGTCGAGTGTGAAGGTGCTCGGTTGGTGCTCACGGTTGACGGATCCGGCGGGCCAGTAAAGCTCGTTGCCGAGAACTACTTCCAGACCGAGTTTCTGACCGAGACGTGGCAGCCACCCGACGACTTCAATCCCTGCGTGCACTTGAGCGACCGCGAGGTCAGGGTCAGGTACCGTCCGGTGACCGACCAGGTCTACGCTGGCAACGTCGTTTCCATCGAGATCAGCAAGTAGGAGCAGCCCGAGGGTTTCAGGCCTCCTTGTAGAGGGCACAGCCGGCCAGGGCTCCCGCGACGCCTGCCACCAGCCCTCCGAGGGTGGAGGCGGCGACCACGCCGAAGGAGTAGAGCCCCGTGAACACCCAGGCCGCGAAGGCCAGATGGGTGATGAGCCAGAGGGCAAGGCCGGCGATGACCGCGGTCTTCGCCCCGGCGCCGTAGCGCGGCCGGATCGAGGCGTAGAGCCACAGGAGCACGATCCCGCACAGGAAATCGTAGGTCACCCAGCCCGCCAGGGCCTGGGACTGCACGCTCATGTCGATGCCGAGTCGCTTGCTCTCGGCTTCCCACCGTGCGCTGAGGATCGCGCCGTTCGTGACGCCGTCGACCACGTTCATGACCAGACCGGCGACGAGACCCCCCACGATCACGCGTCCCACGTTGATGCCAGCCATTCACTCCCCCTTTCCAAGTTTGACTCAATCGTCTTACCGCATTGTCGACGCGAGAGCAACGTATACAATCGCGAGGCTCGGAATGATGCTCACGACACCGACGCCCCGGCGGGCCATGCTCAAGGCCACCGGCCTGGCTGCCCTGGGCGCAGGCCTCTCCGCCTGTGCGGGCCGGCGAGGAGGCTCGCTCACGTGGCCCGAGCCCCCCCGCCGCTTCGCGCGGGTGCACGTGTCGGAGGACCGGATCATCCGGACGGTGGTCGGCCTCCGGCCGTTCCGGCCGTCGGGGTTCGTGGTGCGGACGGAAAAGCTCGGCGAGACGACCGTCGTCCACAACTACGGCCACGGCGGCGGCGGGATCACGCTCTCCTGGGGCACCTCGGAGCTGGCCGTGGACGAGGCCTGGAAGACCGGCGAGAAGCGGTTCGCGGTTCTCGGCTGCGGCGCGGTGGGCTTGGCCACGGCCCGCCTCCTGCAACAGCGCGGGGCGGAGGTCACGATCTACGCGAAGGACCTCCCGCCCCACACGACCTCGAACATCGCGGGCGGCCAGTGGAGCCCCACGTCGGTCATGGCCCCGGACCGGCGCACGCCCGAGTC
>WNFL01437472.1_pt4 | contig 10535 bp, 9 predicted proteins | sample 5400361 | NCBI WGS metagenome assembly WNFL01 (sample SAMN13153351, study PRJNA577476) | soil metagenome | isolation source: 40 cm soil on Douglas fir-dominated hillslope | place: USA:California | collected 2013-09-17 | reverse complement strand
GACCGCTCGTGCACGGTCACAGTCCAGCCGCGCTGGGCCAGCAACATGGCGATCGTCAGCCCGGCGTAGCCGCCCCCAGCGATCTCGGCGTGCTTGCTGCCCGTCACAACGCCACGTGAAGAGTTTGACGGAGCTTCATTGTCGGAATTACCGAGAGACGCGTCTGCCACGCCAAGCCCGACTGTGAATTCGATTTTGGCTCCGGAGTAGGGATTCGAACCCTAAACCTTGCGGTTAACAGATCGGCGCGGCGCGTTCGGAAATCGCGGTTCCTATTCGCAGCTTCCCGCTGAATGCCGCCAAGTAGCACCGTTTGCCGCTGGCATTGCTGTACGGCAAGACCTCCCGAGATGTCACCCACCGAAGTCGACCGAGGTCCTTTCGAAGCGCGGGATCAGGCGGCGGAGTAAGCCGTGTGGCGCATCTCGGGGCTGGCTGATTTCACCGCTGCCCGCAGCTCGTCATGGGATTTGAAGGCGGGCCTGGCCACGTGCCGGCACTCGACCTCGATTTCGAGCCGATCGCCCTCGAACGGGAAGGGGTTGAGCTCAACCTCCCACGGCCCGACGCGTCGGACCGTCATCTGTTCCCACTGGCCCGAGTGCGCCGGTACCGGGCCGCAGCCGGCGCTATCTAAGCCGAAGCACGTGAGCAGCGACAGGTAGTCGAAAGTTTCAAGCAGCATGTAGTTCCGCCAGGCCGTCTCGAACTCGACCTCATATGGCTGTAGGCGGCCTGCCAGCTCGGCGCGGAACTTCCGCTCGTCGCTCAGCAGCTGGTTGCCGTGCGTGCCGATCGCAGTCCAGTCGACGGGCTTGAGGCCCGCCCAACCATAGCGGCGGCTGTACAGCCCTGATGCGTGCAGGCTGACCAGGTAGGCGGCGTAGGCATCGCTCCGGGCGATCGTGCGCACGGCGCCCGAGTAGAACTTCGTGTGCCGGGCCTCGTCGATCTGAGTGAAGTTGCTTGGTTTGCGCTCGCCGTCTGTCTCCGGCTCGAGGTCGTTATCGGTCCAGCCCACGTCGTGATGGGTCGCCGCGTGTTCGAGGGAAGGCCCCACGGCATCTTTGCCGAACGGCCCATCGCGCCATGCCCGCGCGAGCCGGCCGCAGTGAGCCGCGTGGTCGACCTGCCGAATCAGCGTCCAGCCGTCGCCTTCTCGGCGGACGATCACTTCTGCGGCACCTCCAGTTCGACCTCCAGCGAGCTGAGGATGACGGCGCACAAGTGGTACCAGGCGGTGGTCACCACGAGGTCGATGATCTCGTGCGGCGAGAAGTGTGCCTCGAGCTTCCCGAACAGCAGGTCGTCGCATGTCCGCGTCTTCGCGACCTGACGCGCGAAATCGACCGCGCATGCCTCCGCCCGGGAGAGGTCGCTCGCGGATCCTGTGTGGCCGGCGGCGGCGATCTTTGCAGGAGGAACGCCAACGCGGATGGCGGCCGCACTGTGATGCCCAACCTCGTAGGGCTGATCAAGCTCATAAGCGGTGGCGAGGATGACCAGCTCACGCAGACCGGGATCAAGGCTCGAGTCGTCACGTACGTAGCGCGACATCTCCAGAAACGCCGCCAGCGCTGGAGGCTGGTTCGCCAGCGTGCGGTACAGGTTCAACACGGGACGGCCAAGACGTTCGACCTGCCCGTAGGCCTCGTCGACGGCCGGCGAGGCGCCCTTGTCCAGATAGGGAAGGCGCGCCACGCTTACAGGTCTCGCGCCGGGAGCTGGATCCCGAACAGTTCTGCGGCGTTCCGGTACTCGATCCTCTGGCGGTCTTCAGCTCTCAGCTTCAGGGACTCCAGCACCTCCAGCCCAGACGTCATCGGGAAGAAAGGATGGTCGGTACCGTGCATGACGTGGTCGACGCCAAAGAAATCGCAGCAGTAGCGAACCGACTGCGTCGAACCGCAAACCGTGTCGACATAAAACTTCTTGATGTGCGCGCTGGGCGGCACCTTGATGGCTCCGGACGCACCCGGGCGCGCCTCGGCGATCATGTCGATCCGGCCAACGACGTAGGGAATGAAGCTGCCGTTGTGTGGCACCAAAAACCTGAAGTCGGGATGGCGATCGTATAGACCGTCGAGCACCAGGCGCATCGCAGCCGTCGTCGTGTCGAAGAGGAAGGCAACCATCTCCATCAGGCCCCACGCCATCACTGATGGCGCGCACAGCGGATACGTCGGGTGCAGCATGATCGGCGCGCCCATCGCAGCGGCCGCATCGAAAAACGCCCGCCGCGATGGCTCGTCGAGGTGCCCGCCGGCGACGTTCGAGTAGATCAACGCACCCTTCAAACCTTTGCCCAGGGCCCGCTGCAGGACAGCGGTGGCGCGGTCGGGCGCCTGCAGCGGGACGGTGGCCAGGCCGCTGAAGCGGTGCGGGTGCCGCGCGACGATGGCCGCAGTCTCGTCGTTGGCCGACTCCGCCAGCTCCTCTCCCTCTTCGGCGTCGAACCAGTCGACACCTGGAATCGTGACCGTGAGCACCGCATGGTCGATTCCAGCGGCATCCATGCGCGCGAGGATCAGGTCGGGATCGGTGAACTCCGGCCACAGTGGAGAGCCGGCACCCGCGCCATATTCGATGAAGGGCTGGCCTTCACGCGAGATCATCCGAGGCGGCGCCGTTCGTCTCTGGAGTGCCCGCGCCAATGTGCGCGGCATGTAGTGCGTGTGGACGTCGATCAGCAAGTCAGGAGACCGACCCTGCTTCCTTCCGCATGCGCTCTGCGGCGACGCCCACGGCTTTGACGATGTTCTGGTAGCCCGTGCACCGGCAGAGGTTGCCGGCCAGCGCTGACCGAATCGCCGCAGGTGTCGGGTTGGGCTCGTCTCGCAGGAACGCTTCCATCGTCATGAGGATCCCCGGTGTGCAGAAGCCGCACTGCAGCGCATGGTTCTCGTGGAATGCCTGCTGCAATGTGTGCAGCTGGTCCGCACTCGGCGCCATGCCCTCGACCGTCGCAATGCGGTGGCCATTTGCCTGTACAGTGAACATCAGGCACGATCGCACCGCCCGCCCATCCAGCTGGACGGTGCAGGCTCCGCACACTCCGTGCTCGCAACCAAGGTGGGTACCCGTCAGGCCGGCCTGGTCGCGAATGAAGTCGGCGAGCAGCAGCCTTGGCTCAACCTCCCCTTCGACCAAATTGCCGTTGATCTCGATCGCGACCTTTCGCATCACGCCCTCCCCGTCGCCCGCCCTGCCGCCGTTCTCAACCCTCGCTCCGTCATCGTTCGCAGCAGCTTCACGCGGTACTCGCTGCTGCCGTGGAGGTCGGATGTCGGGTGAAGATCCCGCACCGCCTCGTCGGCAGCGGCGCCGATCGCCGCCTGGTCGAGCGTCTTTCCGGCAAGCACCGCTTCGGCGTTTCGCGCCCGCACCGGCGTCGAGCCCGCCGACAGCAGCGCGATCGACGCTTTCTCGCAGCGGCCGTCACGGCCAGCCTTGACCATCACCGCCGCGCCGCCCAGCGCGAAGTCGCCGTGCCGCCGCGCGTACTCGACGAATGCGGTCGCGGTCCCGGCCTCGACGAGCGGCACCTCGACCGATATGAGCAACTCGTCAGGCGCCAGCGACGTCGTGAATTCCGCAACAAAAAACTGGTCCCAGCCGAGCGTGCGCGCTGCGCGCTTCGACCGGATATGGAACTTCGCGTCAAGCGCTGCAAAGACGGCCGGCAGCTCGGCGGCGGGGTCTGCATGCGCGACCGAGCCACCGACCGTGCCCCGGTTTCGGATCTGGCTGTGGCCTACCCAGCCGATCGCCTCGACCAGCAGCGGCCAGCCGTGCATCGCCTCCTTCGAGCGCTCCACGTCCACGTGCCGCGTCATGGCGCCAATCGACAGCGAGCCGCCTTCGCGCTTGATGCCCGCCAGCGAAGCGATCCCGTTGATGTCGATCAGGCGTCCTGGACGGGCGAGCCTGAAATTCATCAGGGGCACCAGGCTCTGGCCGCCGGCGAGGACCTTGCACTCGTCGCCGTACTGCGCGAGCAGGTCAAGCGCACCATCGACTGTCGTGGGATCGTCGTATTCGAAAAGCGCGGGTTTCATGCTCCAGCAAGCTCCATCACGCGCTGAGGGCTCAGTGGCAGGCGCGTCACCTCGACCCCGAGCGCGTCGGACACGGCGTTGGCGATCGCCGCCCCGACTGCCGCGGTCCCGCCCTCGCCGGCCCCTTTCACGCCAAGCGGATTGAGCGGCGAAGGTGCGTCCTCGGTCACGAGCATGTCGACATCCGGCACCTCCTCTGACGTCGGCAGCAGATAGTCCATGAAGCTTGCGGCCAGCGGCTGGCCGCTGGAGTCGAAGCTGAATTCCTCGAGCAGGGTGCCGCCGAGGCCCTGCGCGAAGCCGCCGGAGATCTGGCCCTCCAACAGCATCGGGTTGACCACTCGACCAACGTCGTAAGCGACGGCGAACCGGCGGACATGGACGGCGCCCGACCTGGGATCGACCTCCACCGCCGCGAAGTGGATCCCGTAAGGGAAGCCGAGCAGGTCGCAAACAAATCGATCCTCGACTTTGAGCACGCCGCCGTGCGGCTTGAGCAAGGTGCTCAGGGGGACCATGCGCGACGGGGCGCCTGCAACCGAGACGCCTTCGGGGGTGAGCAGCAGATCCGCCGGCGCCGCCTCCAGCTCCTCGGCCGCGGCGTCCAGCAGCTGCTGGCGGAGCGCCCCCGAGGCCCCCATCACGGCAGCTCCTCCCAGCATGGTGGCGCGGCTGCCAAAGGCCCCCATGCCCTCGGGGATCGTCTCGGTGTCGCCGTGCAACACCGTTATGCGCTCATACGGTAGGCCTAGGTGGCTCGCGCACACCTGGGCCAGCACCGTTTCCACCCCCTGTCCGACCGAGACCGAGCCCGTGTAGACGAACACGTCGCCCCTCTCGTTCAGCTCGATGCGCGCGTACTCGCGTTCCGCCGGGCCGGCTTTCTCAACGAAGTAGCCGACGCCGATACCTCGCTTCAAGTCGCCCGCGGCCGGCTCCTCACGCCACCTCTTCATGCCCTCCCAGTCGAACGACTTGAGCGCTTTGTCCAGCAGCAGCCGGTAGTCGCCGCTGTCGTAGATCACCGGGTGGCCGTCATACAGCGTGCCCACGTCGTGTGGGAAGCTCTCGCGGCCAATCAGGTTGATGCGCCTCACCTCCACCGGGTCGAGGCCGAGCCGGTGGGCCGCGATGTCCACCAGGCGCTCGCGCACGAAGTTGATCTCGAAGCGCCCTGGCGACCGGTAGGTTCCGCCAGGAGTCTTGTTGGTCACGACGCTTCGATACTCGCCGCGGTATGCGGGCCAGCGGTACGGACCGGGAAGCATCGACACGCTGAGCCCCGGCACGGTCATGCCATGCGTGCGCACATAGGCGCCCGTGTTGTTGAGAAACGTGTCCGCGAGCGCGAGAAACGTTCCGTCCTTCTTCACCGCCATCCGGCAGCGGTGTACCTGCTCACGCGAGTGGTTGGTCGCGCGAAGGTTCTCTTCGCGGTCCTCGACCCACGCCACCGGCTTGCCAATGCGGATTGCGGCAAATGGGATTAGGAAATCCTCGGGGTAGAACTCGCCGCGCGCGCCGAAACCGCCGCCGACATGGAGCTCGACGAGCCGCACCTGGCCCTCATCCCAACCCAGCAGCCGGGCGAGGATCTTCTTGTTGATGTGCGGAATCTTGGCCGCGCCCCACACCGTGACCGACTTCCGCGCGGGGTCGTACTCGGCGAGCAAGCCACGCGTCTCCAGCGGGACGGCAGCGTGGCGCTGGATGCGGAACTCCTCGTCGATCACGAGATCCGCGTCAGCGAACGCTTTCTCCAGGTCGCCCATCTCGACCAGCAGGTGCCCCGCGACATTGGTGCCGGTCTCCGGACGGAGCAGCACGGCGCCAGTGACGACCGCGTCGTCGGGGTCGAGCACGGGTGGGAGCTGCTCGTAGTCGACGTCCAGTAGCTCGGCTGCGTCTTCGGCCAGGTAGCGCGACTCAGCGATGACGAGCGCGACCGGCTCGCCGGAATACCGCACCACGCCGTCAGCCAGCGGTCGCTGCAGGAAACGCATGGAGCCTTCGTCATGGAATTGCCGGGTCGGAATGAGATGGCCCCGGTCTGGAAGATCGGCCACCGTGATCACGTCGATCACGCCGGGCGCGGCCAGCGCGGCTGCGGTGGTGATGCGGGTGAAACGTGCATGCGCAAGAGGGCTGCGCGCGACGAAGGCGTGCACCATTCCCGGCCGCTTGAAGTCTGCGACGAAGGTTCCTTCGCCGCGCACCAGGGGCCAGTCTTCTTTGCGCAGCGGCGACGTGCCGATGCCGTGCAGCGCCACGGCCATGATCGTATCCGTGGACGTGCTCATGTCGGCTTGTCGCCGCCGCCAATAGAGTTCTTCAAGCTGAGATCTCCATACAGCGCCCGGCTGAACCGCTTGCCGATATCGGTGATTTGTATTACTAATTGGGTGACCTGTCAAGGGCGGCGAGACGCCTGAGCGAGGAGGACGGAGCGACGATCGGCGACAGTGTGCTTAGGAAAGAGGACGGCGTGCTGCTTCGCGGCGCCGCGCGCTTCGTTGACGACATCAAGACCGAAGGGCTCCTTCACGTCGCGATGCTGAGGAGCCCGCTGGCCAGCGCTCGCATCGACCGCGTGGAGGCCGGGGCGGCGCGGAAGGCGCCGGGCGTGGTGGCGGTATTCACCGCGTCCGACCTTCGGGGCTCGTGCGACGACCTTGGCGTGCACGTGACCACCCCGGGCGTCATCGCTCCCCCACGCCCCGTTCTCGCGCGCGATCGCGTGCGCTTCGTGGGCGAGATCGTCGCCGCAGTGGTGGCAGACAACCGCTACCGAGCCGAGGACGCGGTTGAGCTCGTCGTGGCAGACCTCGATCCCCTTCCGGCCGTCACGACCTTCGAAGACGCGATGCGTCGCGACGCCTTTCTCTTGCACGACGAGGTCCCGAAGAACCAGTACTTCCTCGGCCACCGCACGATGGGCGGCGTCGATAGGGCGTTTGCGGAGGCAGACATCGTGATCGAAGGCGACGTCGCCCATCCGCGCGTCTCGGCTGCGCCGATCGAATGCCGCGGCGCGGTGGCGATGCCTGAAGGATCAAACGGAGTGGTCGTCTTCAGCTGCACCCAGGCGCCGCACCTCGTCGCCGAGGCAATCGCCGAGACGTTGCACTTGGACCTCGCCAAGGTGCGGGTCGTGGCACCGGACATCGGAGGTGGCTTCGGTCTGAAGGTCGGCGTCTACACGGAAGAGCTGCTCATAGCGTGGATCGCTATGCGCCTCAACCGCCCGATCAAGTGGATCGAGGACCGCTCCGAGCACTTGCAGTCGGCAAACCACGCGCGCGACCAGAGGATCCACTTCAGTGCCGCCGTGAGCGGCGATGGGCGCGTTCTCGGGCTGCGCGCCACCGTGCTGTCGAGCACCGGTGCCTATGCAGGCCGGCCATACGGCGGGCTCCTCGACCCCATGACTTGCGCCGGCCTGATCCCAGGTCCGTATGACATCCGCAACTACGAGTACGACACGTACTCCATCGCAACGAACACCAGCCCCCAAGGCCCTTATCGGGGCGTTGGCATGGTGACTGCAGTGCTCGCCCACGAGCGGCTGATGGACCTCATAGCGGCCAGGCTGGACCTCGACCCAGCGGATATCCGCCACCGCAACCTCGTCCGCCGCGAGCAGATGCCGTACACGAGCGTGACCGGCCATCCCTTCGAGTCAGGTGACTATCCCGCCGCCCTCGACAAGGCGCTCAAGGCGATCGATTACACGCGCGCCAGGGCCGAGCAGTCGAGGGCACGCTCCGAGGGCCGGTTGGTGGGAGTTGGCATCGGCACATACGTCGAGTTCACAGGCGCGGGCTCCGCAACCTTCAAGGGCCGCGGCATGGTGGACATCGCCGGCGTCGACACCGCGCGGGTCTGGATAGACGAGGAGGGCGACATTCGCGTGCAGACCAGCTGTCCGAACCTCGGCCAAGGTGTTCAGACCACGTTCGCCCAGATCGTTGGGTCGGCGCTCGGTGTGGAGCCAGATGCTGTGGTGGTCGAGCAGACGGACACGGCTAAGGTCGGCCGGGGCACAGGGTCGTTCATGAGTCGCAGCTCCGTCACCGCTGCCACGTCGGCGCATCGCGCCGCGAATGCGCTGCGCGACGAGATCCTGAGCGCGGCCTCGTGGCGGCTCGATCAGCCGGTCGAAAGCCTGTCCTTCACCGCGCGGGCGATCGCGGTCGACGGTCGGCCGGCCGGACTCACGCTGCGGCAGTTGGCCGCGGCCAGGCCGGAAGACCTCGGCGGCCACCGGCTGGACGTGTCGGTGACGTACGACCCGGTCCAGGCCTCCCATCCGTATGCGACTCATGCCTGCGTGGTCGAGATTGACCGAGAGAGCGGCGCTGTCGAGATTCTTCGCTACGTCATCGTCGAGGACTGCGGCGTTGTGATCAACCCGCTGATCGTTGAGGGGCAGGCCGTGGGTGGGGTGGTGCAGGGGGTCGGGGCAGCCCTCTTCGAGGAGATCAAGTACAGCTCCGAAGGCCAGCTCCTGACCAGCAGCTTCATGGACTACCTCCTGCCGACGGCAAGCGAATCGCCTGAGGTCACAGTCGAGCACATGGTCACGCCGTCGACCGTGCACGAGCTCGGGACCAAGGGCGTAGGCGAGGGCGGGATCATCGGTTCCACTGCGGCGGTGGCCAACGCGATCGCCGACGCGCTGCAGACCGGCGATGCCACATTGCCGTTCACCCCGGATCGCATCCTGTCCTTGCTCCGGACCACCTAGAGCTGAAGCGGCTCACCGCGGTCGGCATCGTGCTGCTCGCTTTGAACATCCGCATCGCGGTTGGCGAGATCCCTCCCGTGCTCCCCGATCTGCGCATCGACGACGTCACACGGGCGTGGCTTGTGACGATCCCGGTGCTGTGCTTCAGCCTGGCCGCGTTTGGCGGGCCACCGCTCACTGCGCGCCTGGGCGAGGAGCGCGGCCTGCTGCTCATGTGCGCCGCGCTGGGAATTGGGATTGCTTTGCGACCGTGGTGGGGCGCCGCATCGCTGCTGGCCGGAACCATCTTGTGCGGCCTGGCGGTGGCGGTGATGAACGTGATGGTCCCGAGCACCCTGCGCCGCCGGTTCCCGGCGCGTCTAAGCGAGATGACCTCGCTCTACACGATGGCGCTCACGGTGAGCGCCGGCCTCGGCGCCGGCTTCACCGTTCCCCTCGCGCGGGCCTTGGTGGCTTTCGTCGTCTGGCTGCCGCAGCTGGCCCTGCCGACTCCCTCCTCACGAGCGCCGGGTGCGGACATCGGCCTGCTGCGCGACCGGCGGGCCTGGCTGATCACGTTGTACTTCGGCCTGCAGTCGTCCGTCTTCTACATCCTCCTATCATGGCTGCCGACGATCTACCGCGACGCCGGCAGCAGCCCAGTGTTCGCGGGTGCGGTGCTCAGCTTCCTGACCATCTCGGGAATCGTCGGCAGCCTGGTCGCGCCTCTGCTTGCCGGCAGGCTCGGACGTCCGCGCCTGGCGGTGTTGTTGATCGGCTCGGCATCGCTTGTCGGCCTGATCGGCGTGCTCGTGGCGCCTCTGCAGCTGGCGTTCGCGTGGGCGGCGCTCCTTGGTACCGGCACGGCCGGATCCCTTGGCATCGTCCTCTTCCTCATCGCTGCCGAGGCAAAAGACGCCGCGATCGCGGCGCGCCTATCCGGGATGGCGCAGGGGATCGGCTACATGATGTGCGCCCTCGGACCGCTGGCGGCGGGGCTGCTCCACTCCGTCACGTCGGGATGGATGGCTCCATTGGTGCTCGCGATCGCGTTGTGCGCGGGCCAGCTGGCCGCCGGGGTCGCAGCAGCCCGGCCAGGCTCGATCGCAGCCTAATGGGAAAGAGGCCCGCCATCCGCACCGGCCGAACTGGGGTTCAGGCTTCCACGATCCTGGCGAGAATCGGACTTGGGTGAAAGCCGTTGCAGGGGTTGAGATCCTGCGGGCATGCCGAGATCGCGGCCACTATGCCGTCGATCAGCGCTCGCATAACGAACTTGTCACCCGGCTTGCTGGTCGGAATCTCGTTGCCGAAAGTCCGGTCGGCGTGGATCGGCGCGTTCTGGAAGATGTTGATGACGTCGGGGATCTGCCACTCCGCGTAGCCCCATAGGCCCAGCGCCTCGAGGAAGTTGCTCCGGCAGCTGCGGTGGCCCTCCACGCCATAGTCGATGCGATACCGCCGCTGGTCGCACATCGACGTGATGAGGTCGTGGATGCCAACGTCGTCGCTTATCACCTCGTACATGTTCCGGCGCCAGTTCGTCTGCAGCCGGTCACCGACCTCGAGGTTCAACCGCAGGGTGGTCGACCGCGTGTGCGTGGCGGAAAGCCATTCGTCGGGCTTGTTCTCGACGATCGAGATGAAGTCCGCTACTTGCTGTCCCTCGACGTCGATGATCTCCAGCAAGGCGCCCTTGGGCACACGGAACGCGCGGCCGTGGCCGGCCGGCACGTGGACCTCGACGGGAG
>WNFL01279317.1_pt1 | contig 10535 bp, 9 predicted proteins | sample 5400361 | NCBI WGS metagenome assembly WNFL01 (sample SAMN13153351, study PRJNA577476) | soil metagenome | isolation source: 40 cm soil on Douglas fir-dominated hillslope | place: USA:California | collected 2013-09-17 | reverse complement strand
CCAAAGTGATAGCCCTCGTACGCGTGCATGACGATGCTCTCGTTCGTCGTCCACGAGTCGATGACGAACGGACCGGTGCCGACGGGCTTGCGCGATGCCGGATGGGCGGCGAGGTCCTTCACCGGGACGCTCTGCCAGATGTTCTTCGGTACGATCATCTGACCCGCGGCGATGGTGAGGAACGGCGCATACACCTGGGTGAGGGTCGCCTCGAGCGTGTACGCGTCCAGCACCTTGATGCCGGTGATCTCCTTCGCCTTTCCACCGATCCAATCCGGAGCGCCGACGATGCGGCTGAAGAAGTTCCCGATCTGGCGGCCGGCGACGTTCTCCGGATGCGCGTACAGCTCCCACGAGAACTTCACATCGTCCGCGGTGAACGGCTGGCCGTCGTGGAACTTCACGTCCTTCCGGAGCTTGAACGTGAAGACCTTGCCGTCGGGTGAGACCGTCCATGATTCGGCCAGATCGGGGAGCGGCGTGTAGTCATCGCCTGGGCGCGTGAGACCGTTGAAGAAGGACGGCGTGTTGTAGATCGTCGTGGAGACCGGACTGATGATCGGATTCAGCGTGTCCGGATGATTCACGTAGATCACGGCCTGACCACCGCGTCGCGGCCCGGTGGAGCTGGACGGTCCCGCCTGGGGTGTCGCGCCGACGCACGCCGCGAGCCACAGCCCTCCCATCGCCGCGCCGGCACCGAGGACTGTGCGCCGGGTGTACTTCGAGGTCGCGATCGAGCGCGTCATTGCGGGTCCCTCCTTCTTAATGCGCGAGACGGATGCGCGGGTCGACGACGCCGTAGAAGAGATCGGTGATGAGGTTCGCGACGATCACGACGACCGCCGAGAAGAGCGCGGTGGTCATGACCACGGGGTAGTCGCGCTGCAGGGCCGCCGCGACCGTGATCCGGCCGACGCCGGGCAGGCCGAACAGGCTCTCGACGATCACCGAGCCGCCCAGAAGCAGCGGGGTGATGGTGCCGACGACGCTGACGATCGCCACGAGCGCGTTGCGCAGCACGTGCCGGCGGAGAACGGTCGGCTCGGTGAGGCCCTTCGAGCGCGCGGTGCGCACGTAGTCCTCCGCAAGGGCCTCGCGCACGGCGTCGCGCGCGTAGCGCGCGAGGATCGCCGCGATGGGGAAAGCGGTGACGATCACCGGCAGCACGAGATAGGGCAGCGACGCGACCGGATCGAAGCCGCTGGAGCCGACAGGCCGGATCCCGCTCGCCGGAAGCAGCCGCAGCTGCTCGGCGAAGATCCGGATCAGGAACAGCGCCAGCACGAATGCCGGGAACGAGATCGCGGACACAACGCCGATGGACAGCGCTCGATCGAGGAGACCCCGGGGACGCTGCGCGGCGCGCGCCCCCGCGGCGACGCCGATCGCGGTCGCGAGCGCCATTCCGAGGAGCGCCACCGCCGCGGTCGTCGGCAGCGCGTTCCCGAGCATCGTCGTGGTCGACTCTTTGGAGCGGAAGGACCGCAGCTCTCCGGTGAGAAGCCCGCCGATCGTCTTCACGTATTGCACCGGCAGCGGCTCGTCGAGGCCGAGCGACGCGCGCAGCTCCAGCCGTTGCTGGTCGGTGAGGTACGCAGGGTCCGCGAGCAGCGTTGACGGGTCGCCGGGTGAGAAATGCAGCACGGCGAACACGACCGCCGACACGAGCACCAGCAGCGGGAGCGACTGCGCGAGGCGGCCGATCCAATATCGGCTCATGACCGCCGCCCAGCGGCGAGCCGTGGGTCGCTGAGGTCCCGGAGGCTTTCGCCGATGAGGTTGAAGACGAGCACGGTCCCGAAGATCGCGAGCGCGGGGATCGCGGTGAGCCACCACTCGGTGCGGATCACCTTCGCCCCGTCGGCGACCATGTTCCCCCACGACGCGAGCGGCGGCTGCACGCCGAGACCGAGGTAGGACAGGCCCGCCTCGATGAGGATGTTCGTGCCGACCCGAACGGTCGCGGAAACGATGACCACGGCAGCAAGTGCGGGCAGGACATGAAGTGCGAGAACGCGCGCCGGCGACGCGCCGACCGCACGCGCCGCGAGAACGTACTCACGCGCGCGGACCTTCAGCACTTCGCCGCGGACGATGCGTGCGGCGACCGGCCACGAGGTCAGACCGATGACGAGGATCAGCAGCGGCAGGCTGCCGCCGAACGACGCGACGATCAGGATGATCAGGAAGAAGGTCGGGAAGACCATCACGAGCTCGGTCGCGCGCATGAGGACCGCGTCGACCGTGCCGCCGACATATCCGGCGAGAGCCCCGACGAGAACACCCACGCCGACCGTGATGGCCATCGACAGGACACCGATCAGCAGCGATACGCGACCGCCGGCCAGAAGGCGCGCGAGCACATCGCGTCCGAAGGCGTCCGTGCCGAGCGGATGGACGAGCGTCGGCGACTGAAGGCGATCCGCGATGGTCTGACTTTCAGGTGGAAACGCGACGACGAGTGGACCGAACGCCACCACGAGCGCGATCGCCGAGAGCATCAGCGCGGACGGCGCGACGCGCGCGAGCCACCTCGGCGGCGATGCGTGCGCCGCGAGTGATACAGGTAGACGGACGCGAACGGTCGTGCTGATGCCTCTCTCCTGTTGCGGGGGTGTTTGGGACCGAGGCGGAACGGCGGACCGTTGCGGGCCGAGGGCTAGCTAGCGGCTACGACCCTCAGCGCGGCCCGCCATGCGACAGGAGCAGAGGCCACCGGAGACACGTGCGCCACGCGTCGTGAGCCGCCGAAGGCGCGGTGTAACGACACCGGCCGGCCAGTCACGGAGCGCGCGATGCCACACGTGTCACTCCCTCTTGCGGATTTCCGACGTGGTTGGTCCGGATTCTTGCGAGGACGCACATGTTGGGTCAACGGCGCGGCCGGAAGTGTGTGCGGTTAGGCCGTGCGGCGCCTCCGGTAGATCCAGACCGTCAGCTCGAGGCCGATGGCCATGAGGGCGAGGACTCCGAGCACCACGAGCTCGGGCGTGACCTGGAATGGCAGGACCGAGCTTGCCGGAGCGGTCGGCGTTCGGGTGATGCCGAAACCGGTGGAGACCTGGGCCTTCTCCGCGAGCGCGGCTTTTCCGGCCGCGTCGAGCGTCACCGAGTAGATCTCGAAGTTCCCGGTGCGCGGCGAGAAGAACAACAGCTCGGTTCCGTCCTTATTGAGCTCGAACGGACCTTGCGCCTGGACGTTCTGCGCGAGATCCACGCGCGCGGTCGTCAGGTTGTTGGGATCGACGATCCACAGATCGGTGTAGCTCTGGATCGCGGTGACGGTCTCGGTCACGTAGACGAGGCGACCGTCGGCGAGGAATACGGGGAAGTGGCTCTTTTCGCCGACCGGTGAGATCGGCGTCGCCGTTCCCGACGTGAGCGACGCCATGAGCATCACGCGCGCGTTGTCGCCGTCGGAGTACGCGATCTCATTTCCATCGGGGGACCACCGCGCCGCATGGCATGCGAACGTGCACTGGTTGTTCGCTTCTGTGGCGAGATCCTTCGTCAGCGGAGCGGGATTTCCGCCATCCCTGCCAACGGTCCACAGGTTCATCGTCCCGAGGTTGTAGAGGAAGAACGCGATCGTCCTCCCGTCGGGCCTGAAGCTCGGGAACTGCGCCGTCATGCCGAGCTTGGTGATCTGCGTGCGGTTCTTCGACGCGACATCGATGAGTGCGATCTCGCGCCTGATCTCGGTGCCGGTGTCGACGGCAACGGTCTTTCCATCGGGACTCCAGTTCGGATGACGGTCGTCGTTGTCGCCGCTCGTGAGCTGTCGGAGGTTGCTGCCGTCGGTGTTCATCACGTAGATGTGATACGGACCGTCGCGATTGCTCTGGAACGCGATGCTCTTGCCGTCCGGACTCCACGATGGACGGACATTCGTGGCGGTGCTGCTCGTGAGCTGGCGGATCGGCGACGCGCCGATCGCGCTCGCGTGCGCGGTGAGCAGCATGACGGCGAGCGCGAGGTACAGAACGCGGAGGGCGTACATGCGGCTCATGGCTACGCGGTTCCCGACGCGTCGGCGGATGTGAGCATTCGCATGCACTCGCGAGCGAGCAAGATCGCGAAGCCTGCGATCAACACGCCTCCCAGGAGAAGCGAAAGCTGTGCCAGGATCCCTTCCTTCGCCGCGGTCTTGGCCACGAAGGCGCTCGTTACGAAGAAATAGGCTACGGCGAGGTTCGCGAGAGTCCAGAGAAGTCCGAAAACTGCGACCAAACGCCTCATACGTCGCCGCCCCCGGCCACCCCGGCGGTCGAGCCGCCGCGTTCCGTCGCACCCTGCCGGCGGGCCGGCGGCGAGCCCTCCTTCACCCAGGTCGTCGCGATGGAGGCCATCAGCGGCCAGCGCGGGAACGTGTAACGGAGGTGGTCGAGGAGCTTGATGACGATCGCCACCATCGCGGCGACGTGCAGGGTCGAGGCCAGCCACAGGCCGAAGCCCGGGATCGGCACGACGTACCGCGCGGCCTTGATGAGACCGGTGATGGTGATGAGCGCGAGGAGGATCGACCAGCTCGGGAACTCGACGACCTTCTCATAGAAGGTGAACTTCCCGGCCGGTGGTCGCGGCTGACTGAGGTCGACGCGGAGCAGCCTTGCGTAGGGCGCCCGTATCCGCGGGGGCAGCTCGTACGCGAGGCCGAGCAGATGGCGGCCCCACTGGCCGCGCGGCACGAGCAACGAGCGGTCTCCGGTCATCCAGAGGTACGACACGAACGAGGCGGCGGCGAAGAGAACGACCGACGCGCCGATGTAGTGGACGCGGTAGAAGAGGTAGATCGGGATCGGGAGGTTCACGTCGAGGATCCCGCCGAGGTACTGCCACATTCCCGTGGGCAACGCGAGCACGAAACCGAGCGTCAGGACGGCGTGGCCGAACACCGTGCCTGGGCTCCAGCGTCGCACCGCGCCGTCGGCGCGGACCTTCGGGCCGTAGCTCCTCGCCATCAGCAGCCCGACGGCGAAGCCGAACGCGAGAACGAACGGCAGCGCCTTGATGAACACGAAGTTGTCGGAGAGCTCGTTGCTCCATGGCTGCGCGCCGGAGCCCGCCTGGCCGACGGCCGTCATGACGCCGACCGCGGTGATGACCAGGCCGGCCACGACGAGGAGCCAGGTGACGATCCTCACGTGCTCACCCGCGCCGGGTTACGCCTTGCCCTGAGCCGGACTGCCCTCGAATGTCTGGAACGCGCGCAGCTTGTTCCACGTCTCCTTCGTGGATGCGGGAGCGTCAAGGCAGAGCCGCCCGGGCTCGGTCTTGATGATCCCCTGACGGATGCGGATGTTGACGGGGCAGCGCTCGACGCACGCAGGTCCGCCTTCACGCCAGAAGCACAGATCGCATTTCGCGAATGTGTCGGCGACCGCGTCGTAGGTGATGCGCGACTTCTGTGGCGGCGAGTCGCCGTGGTTCGTCGCGTGCGCGAGATCGCTCGTCGGAAAGATGCAGGCTTCGTTGCAACGACCGCACGACACGCAGGTGTCCTCGCGGATGAATCGCGCGCCGGTGCGCGGCTCGACCTGCAACGCGTCGACCGGGCAGACGTAGAGGCATTCGGCGGTCGGACACTGGAGGCAGGGCTCCTGATGGAACTGCCCGCGGTCGGGATACGCGGCCTGGATCAGCGGGTCCACCTTCGTCTGCGGGTCGTTGAAGATACGGATGCGCGGAACATCAGAGAGACCGGCTCGCTTGTGCTCCTGCGAGCAGATGACCTCGCAGGTGAGACAGCCGATGCACAGCGTTGGATCGGGGAAGATGACGCCCTCGGCGAACTTGGTCGGGCGTGGCGTTGCCGCGCTCGCTACGGCCGCGCCGCCGAGCGCTTCCAGGGCCACGAAGGCGACGATCGGTGCCGCTCCCCGCAGGAAGTCGCGACGCGAAACGTCCGTCCCGTCGGCCTGTCCGTCCTGCCTGTCCGGGCCTGAATCCACCGCAGGGGCAAGTTAGACACCCAGCCAGCCTTCGTCAACGCGACCGTTTTTGTTGTTTGCGCAAAGCGCGGGATCAGGCGACGGGCCGCTCGAGATCGGCCCTTGTGTCCACGTCGCGCACGACGCCGGCATCGTCTACGTCGAGATCAACGCGGTCGTCTTGATGATGATGTATCACGTCGTGCAGATTCGCGGTCGCGGCCATCGCCGCGATCTCGTCGCGCAGCGCGAGCGGCATCACGACCGGGTGACCGCGCTTGCCGCGGTATCGCGGTGACACGATCGCCGCCCTCTCGCGGTACTTCGCGACCACCGCGCGCACCGTCTCCGGTCTCACGTACGGCATGTCGCCGGGCAGCACGACGAGCGCATCCCCGTTCGCGGTCGCGACGCCGGCCTGGATCGACGAGAACATGCCGCGCGACGGGTCCGGGTTCTCGACAGGCCGCACGCGCGGGTCGTTCATCGCGTTCACGTCGCGTTCGAGCTCGCGTCGAGCCTCCGTGCCGACAACGACGATCACCTCGGTGATGCCGCCGTCCAGGAGGCTGCGGATGGTGTGGTCGAGGAGCGGCTCGCCGGCGATCTGGGCGAGCAGCTTCTTGCCGCCGAAGCGCTCCGCCGAACCCGCGGCCGTGACGACCGCGACGGCGCGGAAGGTGTCAGGCATCGCGGAGGGATCGTAGGGCGCGCTCGGTGAAGACGCGTGCGGCGCGCTTTCGCTGCGAGATCGTTCCCGAGGTGTTATCCATCGGACGCGCGGCCTTGTGCACGGCATCGGCGGCCGCGGCGATGGCGTCATCGTCGAGCTTCGTCCCGACGAGCGCCTTCGCATCGACTGCGACCGGACGAGATGCGACCGCGGTGACCGCGATGCGCGCGTCGGTGACGATGTCGCCGTCGCGTCGAACGGCCGCGGCGACACCGGCGATGGGGAAGTCAAAGGAGTTGCGGTCGCGCAGCTTGAGGTACGTGCTCCGCCACCCCGTCGGATCCGGGAGCGTGACCGAGACGACGACGTCGTCGCGACCGATCGCGAGGTAGCGGATTCCGTCCTCGCGGTACAGCTCGGCGAGATCGAGCTCGCGGCGGCCACCGGCGTTCTCGACGGTCACCTTCGCGCCGAGTGCGATGAGGGCCGGCACCGTGTCCGCGCTCGCGACCGCGAGACAGCGCGGGCTCGACGGAGCGACGCGGCACACGACGGACGGATGGGTCTTCATGCAGTAGCCCTCTGCGGTGCGCCAGAACAGCGACTGGTCGTACCAGTTGCAGCGGGTGTCGAGGCACACGTTGCCGCCGATCGTCCCCATGTTCCGCAGCTGCGGCGTCGAGACGGCGCCGGCGGCCTGCGCGAGCGCCGTGTATTTCGCGCGCACCGTCGGGTGTGCGGCGACCTCGGTCAGCGTCGCGCCGGCGCCGATGCGCATGCCCAGTGGGACGGGCCCCTTGGTGCGAAGCGACCCACTAGTGATCTCGCGCGCGCCCTTCACGTGGCCGAGCGAGACCAGCACCGCCGGCGCGAACTGCCGGCGCTTCATGTTCGGGAAGAGGTCCGTGCCGCCCGCGACGAGCATCACCGGAACGCTCGGAGTGCCGCTCGCGATGTCCGACGCGGCAGCGCCGTGCTCGCGCAGCAGCGTCGCCGCCTCGGTCCACGTCGTCGGTTCGACCATTCGAAAGCGCGGTAGTCGCAGCATCGTCTAGTCCGCCGGTGTCCCGGTCTTCTTGCGCTCGCGCGCGTCGGTCGATGCCGTGAGCCGGCGCATCGCGTTCCTGGGATCGACCTTGCCTTCGCCGATGCCATCCGGCCCGATGCGATCCTTGGTCACGCCGCGGTTGTCGCGCTTGCCGAGCGCGTCGAGGATCTTGTCCGCGGTGATCGGAGTCTCGTCGAAGCGCACACCGATCGCGTCGAAGACCGCGTTCGCGATGGCGGGGATCACGGAGTTCAGCGGGCCCTCGCCCGCCTCCTTCGCGCCGAATGGACCCTCGCTGTCATTGGTCTCGATGAGGATCGCTTCAAGCAAGGGCGTGTCGAGCGACGTCGGCAGCTTGTAGTCGAGCAGTGATGGCTTCTTGTGGAGGCCGCCGCGGAAGATCTGCTCCTCCACCATGACCTCGCCGTATCCCATGTAGGCGGAGCCCTCGATCTGCCCCTCGACGTTCGCCGGATTCAGCGCCCGACCGCAGTCGTGCGCCGTCGTGATCTTGTCGACCGTCAGCGTTCCCGTTTCGAGGTCGACGGACACTTCGGCGACGGACGCCTGGTACGAGTACGCGGGCGTCGGGCCCACGCCGGCTCCCTTGTAGCTCCCGCCGATGCCGGCCGGTGGCTTGTAGCTGCCTGCGGCGACGAGCGTCCCGTGCTTCCCCTCGGCGAGATTCGCCGCTTCGATGAATGAGATGAACTTCTCAGGATCACGCGAGTCGTACACGCGCCGAAATGCGGTCGCGAGGCGCTCCACCGGAACGCCGAGCTTCTCCGACGCGGCTTCGAACAGCAAGGCGCGCAGCTTCATGCCCGCGTCCTTGACCGCGTTGCCGGCCATCATCGTGACGCGGCTCGAGTAGGACCCGAGGTCCACCGGGGCGAGCGAGGTGTCGCCCGACACGACGTGCACGTCCTCCGGAAGCACGCCGAGCGTCTCCGCGGTGACCGACGCGAGCATGTTGTCGGAGCCCTGGCCGATCTCCGCCGTGCCGCACATGACCGTGACGCCGCCGCCGCGGTCGATGCGGATCTCCGCGCCGGAGTGCGGCATCGGGTTCCAGTAGATCGGCAGGCCCGCGCCGGAGATGTAAGCGCTCCCCGCGACCCCGATGCCCTTCCCCTTTGGGAGCCCCTCGCGCTTCGCGTCCCAGCCCGTCGCCTTGCGCACCGCGGTAAGGCAGTCGCCGAGGCCCATCGTCGTGATGCGCAGGTCGTTCACGGTGCGCGTGTTGGCTGGCTGCAGGACGCGCAGCCGGTACTCGATCGGATCGAGGCCGAGCTCCGTCGCGATCTTGTCGAGCTGGCATTCGAACGCGTAACGCGGCTGCGTGGTCCCATGGCCGCGCTTCGGCCCGCATGGAGGCTTGTTCGTGTACACGCGCACACCGTCGAACTTGTACGCTGGGATCCGGTACGTGACGGTCATGAGCGCGCCCGTGTAGTAGGTCGTCGCGATGCCGTACGAAGCGTAGGCGCCACCGTCGAGGTAGCTCTGGAAGTGCACGGCGGTGATCTCGCCGTCCTGCTTGACTCCAGTGCGGAGGTGCATCTTCACCGGATGCCGGCCGCGGTGCGCGTAGAAGACTTCCTCGCGGTCGAGCGTGAACTTCACGGGTCGCTTGGTGCGCATCGAGAGCAGCGCGGCTGAGAACTCGTGTCCGAACGGGTCGCTCTTTCCGCCGAACGCGCCGCCGTTCGGGGTCGCGATCACGCGGATGCGCGACCGCGGCAGCTTGAGCACCTTCTCGAGCTCGCGATGCACGTAGTGGGGGACCTGCGTCGCGGTCCACAGCGTGAGCTTCCCGTCGCCGTCGTACGAGGCGACGCACGAGTGCGTCTCGATCGGGGCGTGCGTGTTGCCCTCGAAGAAGGACCAGTCGTCGCGGATGAGGTCGGCCTTCGCGAACCCCGCGTCGAGATCGCCGAATGCGAGGTGGACCTCCTTGAAGACGTTCGCGCGCGGCGAGTCCTCGTGGATCTTCACGTCCTCGCGACCGAGCGCCTCCTCGATCGTGAAGATCGGATCGAGCGGCTCGTAGTCGACATCGATCAGGGAGAGGGCTTCGAAGGCGGTGTCCTCGTCGAGCGCCGCGACCGGCTCGCCGACGTACCGCACCTTGTCGACGGCGAGCGCGGTCTCGTCCTGAGTCGACGGCATGATCCCCATCTTCTCCGGCATGTCCGCGCCGGTGACGACGGCGACGACGCCGGGGTGCGCGAGCGCGCGCGACACGTCGAGACGCTTGATCCGCGCGTGCGGCTGCGTGGAGCGCAGCAGCCGTCCGTAGAGCATGCGCGGCAGGCGGATGTCGTCCGCGTAGAGCGCCGTTCCGGTCAAATGCGCCCACGCATTCACCTTCGGCAGGCGGCGTCCTAAAACGGAGAACTCGCTCACGCCCGTTCCACCCCGCCTGAGCCCATCTTCAGGGCTGCGCTTTCTATGGCTTCATAGATCGAGGTGTAACCGGTGCAGCGGCAGAGATTGCCGCTGATCGCGTCCGCCATCTGCTCGCGGGTCGGATGCGGATGCGCATCGAGCAGTGCTTTCGCCGAGAGAAGCATGCCGGGCGTGCAGTAGCCGCACTGCGCGGCGCCCTCTTCGGCGAACGCGGTCTGAAGCGGATGCAGCTCCGGACCGTTCGCGAGGCCTTCGACCGTCGTCACCTCGCCCGAGCCGATCTGCTGCGGAAGGACCAGGCAGGACAAGATCTGCCTGCCGTCGACGAGCACCGTGCACGCGCCGCATTCGCCGAGCTCGCAGCCGTGCTTCGTGCCGGTGAGGCCCAGCTCCTCGCGCAGCACCTCAAGCAGCGTGTGATGCGGCTCCGCGGCGACGGTGTGCTGCTCGCCGTTGACGCGGATCGTGA
>WNFL01165620.1_pt1 | contig 10535 bp, 11 predicted proteins | sample 5400361 | NCBI WGS metagenome assembly WNFL01 (sample SAMN13153351, study PRJNA577476) | soil metagenome | isolation source: 40 cm soil on Douglas fir-dominated hillslope | place: USA:California | collected 2013-09-17 | reverse complement strand
ATTACGACAACGACGGCAAACCGGATCTCCTGCTGATCAACTCCACATCCTGGCCCGGCGCCGTCGCGCCGACGTCCATGATGAAGCTCTACCACAACAATGGCGACGGCAGTTTTACGGATGTCACCGCAGGTTCCGGGCTTGATGTGAGCTACTACGGCATGGGCGTCGCTGTCGGGGATTATGACAATGATGAACGCGTAGACGTTTTCATCACTGCGCTCGGGGGCAATCATCTCTACCGCAATCTCGGCAACGGGAAATTCCAGGATGTCACCGCAAGCGCCGGCGTTGGTGGCGACGGATCGTGGTCCGCAAGTGCGGCGTTCATCGATATCGACAACGATGGCCGACTCGATCTGTTCGTCTGCAATTATGTTCAGTGGAGCAAGGACAAGGATGCCAATCAGGCGTTCCGAATCCCCGGCGTCGGGCGCGCGTACGGCCCGCCGCTGGCTTTCGCGGGGACGTACTGCTTCCTCTACCGCAACAACGGCGACGGCACCTTTACCGACATCAGCGAAAAGGCCGGCATCCGCGTCAAGGATGCCAAAGGACGCCCTGCCGCAAAGAGTCTCGCGGTCGCGCCGATTGATATCGACGGTGACGGGTTCATCGACCTGATCGTCGCCAACGACACGGTTCCCAATTTCCTATTTCACAACAAGCGCGACGGGACGTTTGAAGAGATCGGCGCGCGCTCGGGGCTCGCCGTCAATTCATCCGGAGAGGCGCGCGGCGCGATGGGGATCGACGCCGGTTATTTTCGAAATGACGAAACGATGGGTGTCGCCGTCGGCAACTTCGCCGAAGAGCTTAATGCGCTCTACGTAAGTCACGGATCGGCAGCCGACATGACGTTCACCGACGATGCGACCAGTACGGGCGTTGGGCCGCCGACGCATCACGTGCTGACGTTTGGATTGTTTTTCTTCGATGCCGATCTCGATGGCCGCCTCGATTTGTTCATGGGCAACGGCCACATTGAGCCGGAGATTGACCGGCTGGAAACGCAGCAGCGCTATCGCCAACCGGCGATCTTTCTCTGGAATCGCGGTACGGCTTCCGCGGGTCGGCCGGATTTCCTCCCGCTTTCCGCCAAAGAATGTGGGGCGGATTTATTCAAACCCTTGGTAGCGCGCGGGGCCGCTTACGCCGACATCGACGGAGACGGCGATCTGGACATGATCGTGACGCAATTGGCTGGTCCGCCCCATCTCCTGCGCAACGATCAAAAGCTCGGCCATCACTGGATCCGCCTCAAGCTCATCGGCGACCCCGCCCAGCGCACCAACCGCGATGCGATCGGCGCCTGGGCCGAAGTGCAGATCGGCTCGCAAAGGTTGCGCCGCCAAGTCATGCCGACGCGAAGCTATCTCTCGCAGGTCGAACTACCGATCACCTTCGGCTTGGGCGACCATGATCGGGTCGATCGGCTTACGATCCTTTGGCCCAATGGCTCGCGCCAGGAAATCAGCAGCCCAAAGATAGATGGGCTAACGGAAATCAAACAGGCACCTGCGAAGGCCGCGCCGTAAACATTAATAGGACATTTCCCCTATCCACATAGATCGCTAAACCCGCCCCTTTTTGCTGTATTCTGCCGCCTGACTTCTGTATTCTGTTGCCCCATGCGCGAATCCATTTGGCTTAACGGCGAAATCCTCCCCCTTGCCGACGCGAAGATCGGCGTCGAAGACCGCGGCTATCAGTTCGCCGACGGCGTCTACGACGTGATCCGCATCTACAACAACCGCCCATTCACGCTCGCCGAGCATCTGCGCCGCCTGGAGCGCTCATGCGCCGACATCGAGCTGCCTCATGCGTTCGATCGCGATCGCCTTGCCACGGAGATCCTGCACTTCGTCGAGCGCGAGGACCTGCCCGACGGCATGGTCTATACCCAGGTCACACGCGGTGCCGCCCCACGGAATCACATCTTCCCCGAGAGCATCGAGCGCCCCACGGAATCACATCTTCCCCGAGAGCATCGAGCCGACGATTCTGTTTTACACGCGCGCCCTGACGCCCATGGATGCGCCGGGCGAAGGGGCAGGCGTCAAGCTGCGCAGCGTGCCCGATGAGCGCTGGAAGCGCTGCTGGATCAAGTCGATCGCGCTCCTGGCGAACGTGCTGGCCAAGAACGCCGCCGTCGCGCAGGGTGCGGATGAAGCGGTCTTTATTGAAAATGGAATCGTCAGCGAGTGCTCGGCGAGCAATTTCTTTGCGGTGATCGATGGGCAATTGATCACCCATCCCGTCGGCCCGAAGGTGCTGCCCGGTATCACGCGCCTGGTGCTCAAGGAGCTGGCGATTCACGCGGGCGTTCCGTTCGTGGAGCGGGCGCTTCAGCAGGACGATGCCGCGTCGGCCGATGAGCTGTTCATCACCAGCACAACGCGCGAGATCAACTGGGTGAGCAGCTGGGATGGCCACCGCATCGGCGACCATTGCGGCCCCATCACGCGAAAGCTGCACGAAGCCCTGTCCGAAAAGGTGACACACGACACCGGCTACAGCCGCCGCGTTACATCCGCGGATCGTCGCGTTCTTCTTCCTGTCCCTTAAGATCGTTGAGCAGATCGACGTAGTCCGCATCATCCAACTCAAACCAGTCCGGAATCGATGCCACGGAAGCGCCCCGATTTTCCGCGAGCTTCTCCAGCACGCGCTGCCGCAGCTCAGGGTCAACGATTTCGCGAATGCGGATCATGCCAATCTCGCCTTCTGTTTCGCGCGCGCAAATTACCGGAAATCCTTAGACAACTGAAAAGGCAGCCGTGAATTATATCGAATTCTTTGCAGGATCGCGCGCTTTCCGTGAATGACATTACAGAAGCCGGCAGTTTCCGGTTTATTTGCCGTGCATTCGCGCGATTAGCATTGATTCTCTCCAAGCCCTTGTCGATAGTGACTCTCACTTCCCGATCGGATCTTGAATGGAGCTGATCGGGCTGGTCCTTCCCGGATGGAAACATCCGCGCGGTCGCTTTCCTTCCCGAGTGGAGCGGCCGTGCGACTCGCGGGAAGCTGGGCCGATTGTTACAGGTCGAGCTTCCCTGGGCGCTGTCAACGCCCGTGCCTCACTCTGCGGGTCATCAAGACCTCGACGAGCGAGGTGCATCCGCAGGAAGCGGTGATCATCTCACCGCGCAAAGGACCTTCCCCAATATGGGTTATGACCGGCGCGGGTGGGCCGCCCCGGCAACCCTTTAACCAGCAGAGTTACTGCTCCCGCGCCAAGTGCATCAAGTGCGCCGCGCGGGGGACCGTCTTCCTCTCTCGGCATGTGCCGCGTGCGCGCGTGCGCCAGCATCGCGCGTGGTTCTTCTGCCGGAACGCGGATGTGAGGAAGGAAAATTTGGGCCACGTATGGCCGGAGAGGCAACGCCATCATGTTGAAGTTTTTTAAACGTCGGAAGCGCATCGCCAAAATCGAAAATGTTCAGGGCAAGCTCGAATCGTGCTCGCGCCCTGTGATTGAAAGCCTGGAAGGCCGCCAGCTTTTCAGCATCCCAGCAGCGCCATTTGCCCTCGCTGGAGCGGCGAAGTCCGACACGCAGGTTTACCTGGCCTGGCATGACAATTCCTGGGACGAAACCGGCTTCCGCATCGATCGCCAGACGGCCGGCGGCTGGTATCAGACGATCGCCACGCTCGCCGCAGGCACGACGGGCTACAGCGATTACGGCCTGACCGGCAGCACGCAATACAATTATCGCGTCTATGCCTTCAACGCCTCCGGCAATTCCAGCTACAGCAACAACGCGCTGGTTACGACAAACGCCAGCCCCGTGGCGTCGAGCGGCGGCGGTGGCGCGTGGTGGGCGCTTCCCAATGGTCCTTTCGGCATCAGTGCGACTTCGCCGTCGTCATCGCAGGTCAACCTGCGCTGGTACGACAATGCCAATAACGAGATTGGCTTTAAGGTCGAACGCAGCTCCAATGGCGGCGCTTCGTTCAGCACCGTCGCGATCATCCCGGTGAACACTACCGCTTGGTCCGATGCCGGCCTCGCCGCCGGAACGCTCTACGTCTATCGCGTGAAGGCGTACAACAACGCCGGCGACTCCAGCTACAGTGACAACGGCTGGGTGACCACCGGCGGTTCGGGCACCGTGGCGTCTGCGGTGTCACTCCCGTCCACCGGCGCGCCCGGTTTCTTCCCCACCGCCGTCTTCTATCAGCCTGCGAACAGCTTCGATAAATGGAAAGCGCGCGGCATCAACACGCTGTATGGCTACGACGGCTCGGGCGGCGTGCAGATCCCGCAATGGGACGTCGCTGCACTGCAACATGGCATGCAAGTGATCCGCCAAGCCAGCAGCAATCCATGGGCGGACAATTCCGTGTCGAATCTCGCCGCCTGGCTCACGCCGACGGATGAGCCGGACATGCGCAACGTCAGCGCCGCGACGCTCAACCAGCAGTATTGGCAGCTCAAGGGCGTGAATCCCAACAAGCCGATCACGACGACCTATTCGGGCGGCTACGTGCTCGGCTGGCAGGGGAACAAAACTGCAGCCGATTACCAGAGCTATATGCAATCCACTGATTGGGTGGGCGCCGACCTCTATCCCGTTACTGGATGGAACCTGCCGAGGCAACTCGGCGCAGTGGGCAAGCTGGTCGATACGCTTCAAGCCGATGGGCCGGGCAAGAAGCAGTTTGCGTTCATCGAGAGCAGCAACCAGAACCTTGCATGGGTGCCCAACGATCGCGGCGCCACGCCCGATGAGATGCGCGCGGAGATCTGGGACTCGGTGATTCACGGCGCCAACGGGATCGTATACTTCCCGCAGCAGATCGGAGGCACGTTCAGCTACGATGCCACGCCCTGGAACGTCGCCGCGGAGATGACGACCCAGAACGCGCGCCTTCAGCAGTACGCTGGCGCGCTCAACTCGCAGGAAAATCCCGGCAACATCGGCATGAGCACCGGCGGCGCACTGGAAGTGACCTGGCGTAGCTACGGCGGGAAGAACTACTTCTTCGTGCTGAACCTCTCCAATCAGTGGCTGACGCAAACTTCTTACGTTCGCGGCGTCAATCCCTGGGCTATCGCAGCGGTGGGCGGGGAGAATCGAACCGTGGCGGTTCAGAACACCGCGATCACTGACACGTTCAAACCATACGAGATGCACGTGTACGTGATTTAAGAGAGTCCCCTGGCGTGCGAGCTGTGCTCCCTCCCCTGGTATTCCGGGGAGGGTTGGGGCGGGAAGTGAGATTTGGAATCTGAGATTTGAGATTTGAGATTTCAGATTCGCGTGCATGCTTTGACGAACCCGCGCGCACGCCGTAACTTGCGCCGGCATGCGAATCGTGCGCTTTCAATCGGGCGGAAAGATCCACATTGGCCGGCAACTCGATGAGCGCACTGCGCTGCGCATCGAAGGCAACCTCCTCGCCACCTGGCGTGTCACCGATCAAAAGCTCCCCATCGAAAAACTCCTCGCCCCGATTATTCCCACCGACATCCTCTGTATCGGCTTGAACTATCGCGAGCACGCCGCCGAGAGCGGGTCGAGCATTCCGCAGAACCCGATGCTCTTCATCAAGGCCAGCAATACGCTGAACAACCCATTCGATCCCATCCCCGTGCCTAAGCGCAGCAGCGAAATCGACTACGAATGCGAGCTTGCCGTCGTCATCGGCAAGGATGCGAAGCACGTCTCGCGAGAAACGGCGCTGGATCACGTGCTCGGCTACACCTGCGCCAACGACGTCAGCAGCCGCGATTGGCAGCGCGACAAGAATCTTGGCGGCGGGCAGTTCGCGCGCGGGAAAAGCTTCGATGGCTTTTGCCCGCTCGGGCCTTGCCTCGTCACGCGCGATGAAATTGCAAATCCCAATGCGCTGCGCATTAAGACGATCCTTAACGGGCAGACGATGCAGGATCACACGACGGCCGACATGATCTTTGATGTGCCTGCGCTGATCGAGAGTCTGAGCAGCACGATGACATTGCGGGCTGGGGCCGTGATCCTGACGGGCACGCCGCAAGGCGTAGGTTTTGCGCGCAAGCCGCCGGTTTGGATGAAGGCGGGGGATACGGTGATTGTGGAGATCGAGAAGATTGGGCGGCTGCAGAATCCGCTGAGTGCGGAACAACTCTAACCCTCAGACGTCCCAATCCTGCCAAGGGTGGTGCGACGCGGTACTCCGCGACGGAATCAATGAGCTAAGAATCGTGCGGAGGAGTACCTCCGCACGAGACAGACAGGAATGTCCGTCCCACCAAGACGGAAAGTCTGCCCCACGAAGACGGAAAGTCTGCCCCACCTCAATCACTTTCCTCACGGCTCAACCTTCACCACGACATTCCCGCTCAGGCTGATGATATCAAGGCCCGGCGAGCGCTGTTCGCCGCGGATCGCGGCACCGGGCCGCGAGAATTCGTCCATCATGCTGTTCGGATCGAACGGCGTCTTCGTCTTCACTCCCATCCAGGCGCGCCGAGTGCCGTCGGCGCTGCTTGCTTCGGTGAAGCTCGTCTGGTCGAGCACGGACCGCGAGGCGTTCGTGCGCACGGTGCCGTGGTTCGTCAGCGCCATGATTGGCAGTTTCCCAAGCGCGCCCTGCTTCAGATGGGCCTCGATGCGCCCGGAGTCGGAGACGAGACGATTTGCGCCGTTGGCGAGAGGTCCATCCGCGCTGAAGCGCGTGTTGCCGGTTTCGTTTTTGACGTCAACGACGCCGCTCACGCCGGAGATCGTGAGATTTACGCGGGCGAACCAGGCGGAGAAGTTGCCTTCGATTCCCTTGACGGCGCATTCTCGCGGGGGCGGGATGATGGTCACGACCTCGCCGTTCTCGTGATGGGTAGCGGTATTGGCGTACTCGATCGTGGCGACGATTTTGACGTCGCCGTGGACGTTTTCGAGGCGGTCGAGCGGGACGTTGTAGAGGGCGACTGGCCCCTGCTGATCGCTGATCGTGAACGTGCCTTCGTAGTCGCGGTCGAGCGAGCCGGCATCGGTGAGGATCAGCGGGCACTTGAGCTTCTGCACGTCTATGCTGCCCAGGCAGCCGCGAAGCAGGACGCCTCGGCACTGCGGGACGTAGACCGTTAAGCGCGCGCTGCGGCGCCAATCGCTTCCCATGCTCCCGCCGCCGCCTTCGGAGCGGATATCGACGGTGATCTGCCGATTACCCTCGTCGTGGGTGAGGCCTTTGATCTCGATGACGTCGAGCTGCTTGCCTTGGAAATCGCGATAGGGCTCGTTGCCGCGGCGGATTTGCTGCACGAGTTGATCGCGGACGGGATTGCGCTCGGCTTTGCCGGCGCCGGCGGCTTTTTCTTCCGCATCCCATTCGGCTTGGGTCTTGCCGACGAGATCGGGGGCGGAGCCGACGCGATGATTCAGATGCAGGCCTTTGAACTGTTCCGTTTCCGGCTGGTCGCCCGTCGCCAGGAGTGATTTTTCGAGAACGCATTTCACCTGCGGCTTGTCCCAGCCGACGACTTTGACATTGTCGGCGGTGATCACGAGCAAATGGTCGGGGGCGAGATCGAAGAGCATTTCTTCCGTTTGCTTTTGAAGTTTGAGCGGGGAGACGAGGACCTTCTGCGCTTCTACCTGCTTGCGCAGCGTCTCCAGCTCTATCTCCAATTCCTTGAGCTCGCGCAGGGCATCGGCGCCGGGGACGTTGCCGTCGGCGACCTGCGCTTGGAGCGCGCGGACGCGGGCGATCAGCGCATCGTGCTGCTTGAGGAGGTCGCTGGGAATGAAGTAGGCGCCGCCGTGCGTGTGCTTAAGGACGGAAAAGCGCGGTGGGGCCTTGGCGGGCACGGGTTGATCGGGTTCGGCGGCATGGGACATCGCGGTAAGGGCGAGCGTCGCGATCAATGTGATCCGGCGAAGAAGGATGTTGAAAAGTGGGGACAAACTCATGGCATTGCCTCAAAAAGAGGAGCGGGTGGGTGGCACGGGTTTGCAACCCGTGCTGGTGGCGCTACCGAACGAAAACTTTCCATTTCGCACGTCAAAAGTTCTCGTTGTGCCGCGCCGTCTGCACGGGTTGCAAACCCGTGCCACTACCAAGTGATGTTCTGAGCCAGAACTAAAACGATGCGCTGCTGCGCTTCTAAACGCTCGGCGGCGTTGATTAACGAGCTGACTTGCGCCTGTAGTTGAACGATTTCATCGTCGAGCCGAGTGAGTTCGGCGGCTCGATCGACCTGGGTGACGGTGATGGGGCCGACGGTGACTTTATCGTTAAGAACGAGGCTCCCGTTGTACAGCTTGTAGCCAATCGCTACTGCGACCACTAGAAGCACAATCGCAGCCAAGGCTGTTGTGCGTCTGAGCCAGGTGGTTTGAGGGCCGATTCGATAGCGATCAGGCGATGGTTCCGATGAAATATCCGCTTGTGCTGCGGCCATCCATCGGCGGCGCAGATGCGAGGGCAACGTCGCTTTATCACTCGAGGGGGCGAGGGCTTGTTTTACCTGGTCTAGCATCGCGAGGGCGGCGGCGCACCTGGGGCAGCGGTGGGCGTGGCGGTGGGCGCGCCAGCGGCGAAGGGGGCTGCCGGTTTCGAGGGAGGGGAGGAAATCATCGCAGTTCATTGCAGCCTCCGGCGGAGTTCGTTGAGGGCAGAGTTCAGGCGGCTCTTGGCGGTGCCGGTGGAGATGTTCATGGCGGCGGCGGCGTCGTGAATGGAGAGGCCGGCGGTATAGTGCAGGGCGAGCACGTCGCGCAGGGGCTCGGAGAGGTCGGCGACCTGGTCGCGGACGCGTGTGGCGTTTTCCTCGCGCTCGGCTTGATCCGGCGGCGATGGGAAGCGCATGTCGGGGGCCTCGGCGGTGTTGGCGACGAATTCCTGCGGGACTTTCATGGGTTGGCGGTGATCGAGGAACACGTGGTATCCAATCTTCATGAGCCAGGCGCGCGGGTTTCGGAGAACGGGGCGCGATTTGAAATTGCGCCAGACGCGGGTGGCGGTTTCCTGAAAGAGATCTTCGGCGTTGTGCTCGTGGCGGCTGAGGCGCCGTAACAGTGCGAGTAGCGCGGGGCCGTGTGCATCCACGAGAGCGGCAAAGGCGCGTTGATCGGCGGAATCTTCCGGCACACCGAAATCCTTCTTCCCTTGGCGGCGCGCGGCGGTCAGCAGGCGGCGGCGCCGAGCGCGGCGAGCGGATGATCTGCGCAGCCGGGCGCGCTGTCGCTGCCCTTTCGATTCTTGTGATGGGCCCGAAGAATGCCATTGGGCACGTCGGCCATGCGGCGGCGAGTGCGCAGGCGCTGGCCGAGGAAGAGTTCTGTTTCGCGGAGCATCTTGTTGCGTAGGGCTTCTGAATATCCTTTGGGCATCGTGGTCTCCTTTCGAGCAGTTGCATGTCGCTCAACCCCATTGACTGCCAGTTAGTCGAAAGTGTTCGGTGGAATTCGACTGGAGATGGGCAAATCGGTCATTTTGCGACATAACAGGACACTTTTGAAAAGTGGAAAAGTGTCCTAATTTGATGTAAGTTCTTTATATATAACGAGATATGGATGCGACACTGGGGACGGCGCGGGGAAGAGTGTCGCATGACGGCGGCGGTGCTCAGCGCCACCAACCGCAGAGGATGGAGATGGCGAGGACGGCGACGCCGATGACGGTGAAAACGCCGAGGACGAGGCCGACGAAAAGGCCGGCATGGCGTTTTTTGGAGTAGTCGAAGGCGGCGAGGGTGACGCCGAGGATGCCGCCGAGGACCAGGGTGGCCGTGACGAGTGCACTGTTGCCCTGGGATAGAAACATCATCCCGACGACGAGGCCGAGCAGGGCCCAGACGAGGCCGATGCCTTTTCCGACGGCGCGGGCGCGGCTGCCGGGGAGGGTTTCGACGGGGCGGGAGGTTCGGTAATCGAGGATTGACGCCACGGGGAGCGGGGGCGGAGCAGCGGATCTTGGAGCGCCGAAGTTGTCTGGGGATTGAGTCATCGTCGTGGGATGAATGCGAATCCCACGGAGCAAGCTCCGTGGGCGTTCAGGGATGCGCGGTTTCTAGATTTAACGCGCTGCCTAATTGTACCAGCGGGGCGGGTTCGTGCGCGTGCTGTAGCTCCTTCAGGCGGTTCTCGCGGTGATCGCGATAGAAGAGGTTGAAGGTGTCGAAGGGGATGATCCGGCCATCGGGATGCACGATGTGGACGCAGGTTTTTTTCACGGAGCGAATGTCGAGGTTATAGGCGTCCATGAACTGCATGATGATGACGCGGAAGATGTTGTCGTAGGTCAGAGTCGGCGCATCGATCTGCGGGAGGCAGCAGAGCAAGGTTTTGAGATCGCAGGCGGAAGAGCCGGGGGAGGCGGCGGTGGAGAAGAGCTTGAAGAGGGCTTGGCGCATTTCCGGTTTCTTCTCGAAGGTGATCGTGTTGCTGTCGCCGTGGAGAAGGACCTGGGGATCGATCATGCGGGTGAGGGGGATGACGTTGCCGTCGAGCTTGAGGGCGTAAGCCATGGCGAGGCAATCGGGGTGGCAGGGGATGGGGATGATGTCGGCGGGTTGGAAGAGGGGAGATTGATTAAGGATCTGCTGG
>WNFL01441492.1_pt1 | contig 10536 bp, 12 predicted proteins | sample 5400361 | NCBI WGS metagenome assembly WNFL01 (sample SAMN13153351, study PRJNA577476) | soil metagenome | isolation source: 40 cm soil on Douglas fir-dominated hillslope | place: USA:California | collected 2013-09-17 | reverse complement strand
CCGCAGGCCGCCGAAGTCGAGCGCGAAGGCGCCGCCGAGGTAAGAGTAGGGGCCGAGCAGGCAGAAGGCGACGAGGCCAATCAGCGCGACCGGGAGCCATGCGGCGTGCGCGCCGCCAGGATAGAGCGCGAGCGCCAGCAGCGTTGCGGCGGCGGCGGCCAGCCCCGCGAGCATGATCGCCGGCCGGCCGGTCACGCCGAGCCGGTCACTGAACCAGCCGGTGGCGAGCACCGAGATGACACCGACGCCCGGAAACACGGCGCTCAGTGTCGCCGCTTCCGCAACGGAATAGCCGAAGGCTCCGTGCAGGTACTGTGGCGTCCAGGTGTTGAAGGTCTCGCGGACCACAGTGCACCCGAACGACAGCAGACATACGAGCAGGAACGCGGGGCTGCGCAGCAACGGACCCAATAGATCGCGCAGGCCGCTCGGGCGTTCGTCCGTGTGTGCAAACAGATTGAGCGGGTTCGCCACGGCGGGCGCATAGCCGGCATCGGTCCGGGACTCTCGCAGGAACAGAGCGTTCGCGAGCAGCATCAGGGCGGCGACCGCGGCCGCAAACACGAACAGCGCCCGCCAGCCAAAACCGTGCGCGATCATGGCGCCCATGGCCGGGCGTGCGATGGCATCGCCCACCAGGTAGCTGACACTCAGCACGCCGATGATGGCCCCATAGGAAGAGTAGTTGAACCATTTCGAGCCCACTTTCAGCAGTCCTGCCCAGCCGATCGATTGCACCAGGCGGTTGCCCACCCAGGCCAGGGTGAACACGGGCAGGGACCCACCGGCCGTGAAGAGGAGTGTGAACAGTGCCGCGCCCCCCAGTCCCGTCAGGAAAGTGCGGCGCCCGCCCCACAGGTCGGCGATGCCGGTGAGGAACAGCTTGCCGATCGCATAGGCGAGCACGCCCGCCGAGGAGAGAGTCCCCAGACGCACCATCGCCTCGTTCGCCGTGAGGCCACGACGGTTGAGCTCGTCGACCAGAAGCGGTGTGGCCACCGACAGGTTTGCGCGGCAGAAGTAATAGGCGCCGTAGCCCAGGAACAGGAGCAGGATGGTGAGCGCCTGGCGGCGGGCGAGTCCTTCCGGGCGCGAGGTCATAGGCGTCCCCTAAACCCGCAACATGGCTTTGATGCCCCTTACGCCCTGGCGAATGCGGTTTTCGTTTTCGATCAGTGCAAACCGGACATGTCCATCGCCATTATCGCCAAAGCCGATGCCCGGCGACACCGAGACCTTGGCCTGCGCCAGCAGCAGTTTTGCAAACTCCAGCGAGCCGAGCGGGCGAAAGCGCTCCGGGATCCTCGCCCACACATACATTGAAGCCTTGGGCGTTTCGACGGGCCATCCCGCCTCGTGCAGACCCTTGACCAAAACATCCCGCCGGTTTTGGTATTTTCCTGCAATTTCCTGCACGCATTGCTGGTCGCCTTCCAGCGCGGCAATCGCGGCGACCTGCAACGGGGTAAAGATCCCATAGTCGTGATAGCTCTTGATGCGGGCCAAGGCGTTGACCAGCTCGCGATTGCCTACCATGAAGCCGACTCTCCACCCCGCCATGTTGTAGCTCTTGGAGAGGGTGAAGAATTCGACGGCGACGTCCTTGGCCCCCGGGATCTGCATGATCGAGGGCGCCTTCCAGCCGTCGAACACGATGTCCGCATAGGCAAGATCGTGCACCACCAGGATGTCGTGCTGGCGCGCCAGCGCCACGACACGCTCGAAGAAATCGAGCTCGACACACATCGCTGTCGGGTTGGAGGGAAAGCCCACGACGATCAGCTTCGGCTTCGGGTAGCTGCCGCGGATCGCACTTTCCAGTTCGGCGAAAAAATCGATGTCCGGTGCGATCGGCACGGAGCGGATATCGGCGCCGGCAATGACCGCACCATACATATGGATGGGATAGCTCGGATCGGGGACCAGTACGGTGTCGCCGCGGCCCAGCGTGGCGAGCATGAGGTGGGCGAGCCCCTCCTTGGATCCAATGGTCACGACGGCTTCAGTATCCGGGTCAATGGCTGCCCCATAGCGTTGCTCATACCAGTGCGAGATGGCGCGCCGCAGCCGCGGGATCCCCCTGGAGGTGGAGTAGCCGTGCGTGTCCGGGCGCTGGGCCACATCCAGGAGCTTCGCGACGATGTGTGCGGGGGTGGCCCCATCGGGATTGCCCATGCTCAGGTCAATGATGTCCTCGCCGCGCCGGCGTGCGGCGATCGATGCGTGCGAAGCGCCGCTGACCGGCAGGAAAATCAGTCATTTATCCATTCTCACGTCAGCGCCCGGAACCGTCCGAGCGACGTCGGTCAGGGCCAGGTGCCCGCCTGGAGCACAGTCTAGCCGCTTTCCGAGCCGCCATCATCTGGGATCATGCCGGCATCCGTCCGATGGCTTGGCATTCCGGTTCGCGGCGTGATATCATGTATTAACGCGTTAATACATTATTACAACTTATGAAACCACACAAGGACTTTTCGAGCCGCCAGGAGTCCCAGGCCGAACAGCGCCTGGCCGAGGCGCTCCTGACCCTGCGTAGCGTGGAGGAATGTCGCGCCTTCCTGCGAGACCTGTGCACACCGGCGGAGCTGCAGGCCATGGCGGACCGATGGGCCGTGGTGCGTGATCTCGAGCGCGGCCTGCCGTACCGGGACATCCACGATCACACCGGAGTCAGCGTCACGACCATTGGTCGCGTCGCGCGCTACCTCGCGCAGGGCAATGGCGGCTACGCCATCGCCAGCAGGCGCCTTGGCGTCCCGGCCCGTGGATAAGGAACCGCGGCTCAAACTGGCGGTGCAGAAATCGGGACGGCTGACCGATCCGTCGCTCGATCTGCTGGGTCGCTGCGGCCTCAAGCTCTCGCGCGGCAGGGACCAGCTCATGGGCTTTGGCGAGAACATGCCACTCGATGTGCTGTTCGTGCGCGATGACGACATTCCGGATCTGGTGCAGGAGGATGTCTGCGACCTGGGGCTGGTCGGGCTGAACGTCCTGGAGGAGCGGCGCCTCGAGCTGGCGGCACGCGGCGCCCTGGCCCAATTCGAAACGGTGCGCGACCTTGATTTTGGCCGCTGCCGGCTCGCCCTCGCGGTGCCCGAGGGTGCGAGCTTCGCCGGCCTGGAGTCCCTCCGGGGCAAGCGTATCGCGACCACCTTTCCTTTCCTGCTCGACCAGTTTCTCAAGCGCCAACTGATCAGCGCTGAAATTGTCACCCTGTCGGGCGCGGTGGAAATTGCACCGCGCCTGGGCAGAGCCGATCTGATCTGCGACCTGGTTTCCAGCGGCTCGACGCTGCAGGCCAATCACCTGCGTGAGGTTTACACCGTGCTCGAGAGCCACGCCGTACTGATCCGCACCCCGGTGATCCTCCCGCCGCTCAAGAGCGAGTGGGCCGCGCGCCTGCTGATGCGCATTGACGGTGTGGAGCAGGTCAAGGAGAGCAAGTACATCATGCTGCACGCGCCGCGGGCCGCGCTCCCTGAGATCCGCAAGCTCCTGCCGGGAAGCGAGTCGCCCACCATCATCCCCCTCGAGGGCAGTCCTGGGCGCGTCGTGGTGCACGCCGTGTGCCGCGAGAACGTGTTCTGGGAAACCCTCGAGAGCCTGAAGAGGGTGGGGGCCAGCGCGGTGCTGGTACTCCCGGTCGAGAAGATGCTGGCCTGAACATGGAGCGGCTCGATTGGCAGGGCCTGGACGATGCCGGCCGGCGCGCTGCGCTGGCGCGACCGCCGGAAGCCAGCGATCCCGGTTTTCTGGGGCAGGTGCGCGAGATCATCGCCACGGTGCGTCGCGATGGCGATACCGCTCTGCGCGGCTACGGGCGTGAGTTTGATCGCGCCGAGCCGGGATCTCTCCGCGTGTCAGAGGCGGAATTTGCGGCGGCTGAAGCGCAGCTTGCGCCCGAGGCGCTGCGCGCGTTGCAGACCGCAATCAACAATGTCACGACTTTTCATCTGGCGCAGGTACCACGCGATGTCAGCCTGGAGACGCAACCCGGGGTGCGCTGCGAGCGCCTGGTGCGGTCCATCCAGGCGGTGGGGCTGTATGTGCCCGCCGGGTCCGCGCCGCTGCCGTCAACGGCGATCATGCTGGCGGTGCCCTCGCGCCTCGCCCGTTGCCCACAGCGGGTGCTGTGCACGCCGCCGCGCCGGGACGGGACCGCCGATCCGGCGGTGCTGGTCGTGGCGCGACGCTGCGACATCGATTCCGTTTTCAAGGTGGGCGGGGCCCAGGCGATCGCGGCGATGGCCTATGGGACCGCAAGTATCCCGAAAGTCGCGAAGGTCTATGGGCCTGGAAACCGGTGGGTGAGTGCAGCCAAACAGCTGATCGCCACCGATCCTCAGGGTGCGGCGATGGACATGCCCGCCGGGCCCTCTGAAGTGATGGTGATCGCCGACGAAACCGCGAGCGCCACTTTTGTTGCCCTCGATCTGCTGGCGCAGGCGGAACATGATCCGCACGCGCAGGCGCTGCTGCTGACGACGTCGGCAGAGTTGGCGGACCGTGTCGCCGCTCGTATCGCGCAGCTCGTGCCGGGTCAGCCGCGCCGCGCGATACTTGAAAAGTCGCTGACCGCGGCCCGCCTGATTGTGGTGCCCGACCTCGCCACCGCCGTGGCGATCGCTGAGAACTATGCTCCGGAACACCTGCTGGTCCAGACGCGCACGCCACGCGCCCTGCTGGGCTCTATCACCACCGCCGGTGCGGTGTTTCTCGGTGCCTGGTCGCCCGAGCCGCTGGGTGATTACTGTTCCGGCACCAATCACGTACTCCCGACCCACGGGTACGCGCGTGCCTACAGTGGCCTCGGCGTCGGCGATTTCATGCGCAGCATGGTGGTGCAGGAACTCAGCACTGCGGGCCTGGAGCAGCTCGGCCCGGTGGCGGCCACGCTTGCGCGCCTCGAGGGACTGGAGGCGCACGCCGCCGCCGTCGAGGCGCGCTTGGAGCGGCTGCGCGCCATGGATGCGCGGCGCGCCGGGCTGCACTCATGAGCTGGATTACCGCCCTGGCGCGCCCTGAAATTCAGACGCTGCAGCCGTATCAGCACGCCAGCTGGGAACCCGGACTGGTTCGCCTGCACGCCAATGAGCTGCCCTGGCGCGCGCCGCTCGATACGAGCGAGGCGGGCCTCAATCGGTATCCGGAACCGCACCCGCGCCAGCTCGCCTCCTGCCTGGCGGCGCACTATGAACTCAGCGCCGGCTCTGTCCTGCCTTGCCGGGGGAGCGATGAAGCCATCGACCTGTTGACACGGGCCTATTGCCGGGATGGCAGGGACGCCGTGCTGATCACGCCGCCGACCTTCGGCATGTACAGCCTGGCGGCGCGGATCCAGGGAGCGACCGTCATTGAGGTGCCGCTGCGGCGCGGGGCCGGCTACCGCCTGGAGCCCGCGGCGCTGCTGGCGGCCGTGACGCCCGCCGTGAAGCTCGTATACCTGTGTTCGCCCAATAATCCGACGGGCAACCGGTTTGAGCGCGCGGCCCTGCTGGAACTCGCGCGCGCGCTATTGGGACGCGCGCTGCTGGTGATCGATGAAGCCTACCTGGAATTCTCTGGCGCGCCTTCCTTAAGCGCGGAGCTTCGCGCCCATCCCGGACTGGTCGTGCTGCGCACCCTGTCCAAAGCCTACGCACTGGCCGGCGCGCGCTGCGGCGCGCTGCTGGCCCACCCGGATATCGTGGTGCTGTTGCAGCGGGTCATACCGCCGTACGCGATTTCTCAGATGACCATCGAAGTCGTGCTCCGCGCGCTGCAGCCGGAATATCTGCTCGTGGTTCGGGACCGCATTGGGGCGTTGATTCGGGAGCGGGAGCGACTCGCCGCTGCGCTGGCGGGATTTCCCGGCGTCAGGCGTGTCTGGCCGAGCGAGGCGAATTTCCTGCTGGTGGATTTTGACGACGCCGGTGCGGCCCTGGCGCGCGCGCGCGCCGTGGGTCTGCTGCTGCGCGACCTGCGCCGTGCGCCGACGCTGGGCCAGTCCCTGCGTATCAGCGTCGGCACGCCGGAGCAGAACGATCGATTGCTGGCGAGCCTGTCATGAGCGTCGCGGCGCACAATTCCGCGCCGACACTCTTTATCGATCGCGACGGCACGCTCGTGGAAGAGCCCGCCGACGAGCAGGTTGATGCACTGGAGAAGATCCGCTTCCTGCCGGGAGTTTTTGTCGCATTGGGAGCGCTGCGGGATGCGGGGTACCGCTTTGTCATGGTGAGCAACCAGGATGGCCTCGGCACCGCATCCTTTGCCCGCGCTGACTTCGAGCGCTGCCAGGAATTCATTCTGCGAGCCTTTGCCTCCCAGGGCATCTGCTTCGAGGCGATTCTCATCTGTCCGCACCAGATCGCGGACGCCTGCGATTGCCGCAAGCCGCAGACGGGCCTGTTGCGCGACTGGCTGCGCAATCACGCCCTCGATGTCGCGCGCAGCGCGGTGATCGGAGATCGCGACAGTGATCTGGAGTTCGCCGCCAGGCTCGGAGTGAAAGGTGTGCGGGTGCGGCATCCGGCGGCGGCCGGCGAGAGCTGGCCGGACGTGGCGCGCGCGCTGCTCGCGCGCCGCGCACGGATCGGGCGGCGCACCCGCGAAACCGCCATCGACGCGAGCGTGGAACTCGACGGCGACGGCGCCATTCGCGTCAACACCGGCATTGGCTTCTTCGATCACATGCTCGAGCAGTTCGCCAGGCACGGTGGATTTGGCCTGCAGTTGCACTGCGAGGGGGACCTGCGGATCGATGAGCATCACACCGTCGAGGACTGCGCCCTGGCCCTGGGCGAGGCCTTGCGTCAGGCCCTTGGCGACAAGGCAGGCATCGGCCGCTATGGCTTCCTGCTGCCGATGGATGAGGCGGAAGCGCAGGTCGCCATCGATCTGTCGGGCCGCGCCTATTTCGCCTTTGAGGGGGAGTTTGGCCGCGCACAGGTGGGCGCGCTGCCAACCGAGTTGGTGCCGCACTTTTTCCGCTCCCTGAGCGATGCCCTGGGCTGCGCACTGCACCTGACCGTGCGTGGAGAAAATACCCACCACATGATTGAGGCCTGCTTCAAGGGCGTGGGCCGCGCCTTGCGCCCGGCGCTGCGTCGTGAAGGTCGGGAACTGCCCAGCACGAAGGGAGTGCTGTGAGCGAGGCAGAAGTCCTGATCATCGACAGCGGCGGCGCCAATCTTGCTTCGCTCCGCTACGCCCTCGATCGGCTCGGCGCCCGCAGCCTGGTGAGCGCCAATCCGGCCCAGGTTGGCCTCGCACGTCGGGTCATGTTGCCCGGAGTCGGTGCGGCCGGCGACGCCATGGCGAGACTGCGTGCCGCCGGATTGGTCGAGTGCATCCAGAAACTGCGACGGCCACTCCTTGGCATTTGCCTGGGGATGCAGCTGCTGTTTGCTCATTCGGAGGAAGGCGACACTGCAGGATTGGGGCTGCTCGCGGGCACGGTGAGCCGCATGCCTTCGCAGGCGGGTCGGCCTGTGCCGCACATGGGTTGGAATACCTGCCAACTCGTGCGCGACAGTCCCTTGCTGGTCGGTCTGCGCCCCGATGAACACTTCTACTTTGCACACAGTTACGCGGCGCCGGTGGGCGAGCACACCTGTGCCGCGACGACCTACGGCCATCCCATGAGCGCGGTTGTCCAGCGCGGGAACTTTTACGGCGTGCAGTTTCATCCCGAGCGCTCGGCGGCTCCGGGCGCTCGTCTGCTACGGAATTTCCTGGATCTGTAGATGCTCCTCATCCCCTCCATCGATTTGCGGGGCGGGCGCTGCGTGCGCCTGCTCAAGGGCGACTTCGGCACTGAGACCGGCTACGCCGTCGAGCCCCTTGAGCTGCTGCAACGCTATCGCGCGCTGGGCGCGCCCTGGCTCCACATCGTGGACCTGGACGGCGCCCGCGGGGGCACGCTCGCCAACGGGTCGACGATCGCCGCGCTGGCGGCCCAACAAGGCGTCGCGCTGCAGATTGGTGGCGGCGTGCGGACGCGGGCCGCGGCGGTGGAGCTGCTGCGGCTGGATATCGATCGCATAGTGGTCGGGAGCGCTGCCGCGGAGTCGCCTGTTGAGGTGACAGAGTGGCTGGCCGAGTTTGGCCCTGAGCGCGTCACTCTGGCCTTCGATGTCCGGCTCGATGCGCTGGGAGCGCCGCTGATTCAGGTCCGGGGCTGGCGGCAGGCGACGGCCCTCTCGCTCTGGCGCGGCGTGGACAGATTCAGGGCCGCTGGCCTGCGCCATGTGCTCTGTACGGATATCGAGCGTGACGGCGCATTGGCGGGGCCGAACATTGCCCTGTACCGCGAGGCCGTGGCGCGCTACCCGGAGATTCAGTGGCAGGCCTCCGGCGGCGTTGCCACCGTCGCCGACCTCCACGCCCTGGCAGCCGCCGGGGTCGCCGCCGCCATCAGTGGCAGGGCCCTGCTGGAACAGCGTTTGCCGTTGGAGGGGCTGCAGCCATTCTTACGCGTCGCATAATTCCCTGTCTTGACGTCCGTGAAGGCCGCGTGGTCAAGGGGCTGCGCTTTCGCGATCACCGCGTCGTCGGAGAAGTCATTGACTTGGCGCGCCGCTACCGCGATGCCGGCGCCGATGAGCTGGTGTTCTACGACATCACGGCCAGTCCCGAGGGCCGTACCGTCGATCGCATCTGGGTCAGCCGCGTGGCCGAGGTCCTCGATATCCCCTTCTGCGTGGCCGGCGGGGTCCGCTCGGTCAACGACGCCGAGGAAATCCTGGCGGCCGGGGCCGAAAAGATTTCCGTCAATTCGCCGGCGCTGGAGCGTCCCGGCGCACAGTGTGTCGTGGTGGGCATCGACAGCCAGGCGGCGCCGGACGGATTTCACGTCCACCAGTACACCGGCGATCCTGCCCGCAGCTGCGATACCCAGCGCTCCACCCTCGCCTGGGTGCGCGAGGCGCAGGATCGGGGTGCCGGCGAGATCGTGCTCAACTGCATGGATGTCGACGGGGCTCGCACCGGCTACGACATTGAGCAGTTGTGTGCCACGCGCGCACACTGCCAGGTGCCCTTGGTCGCCTCTGGTGGCGCGGGCACGGCCGAGCACTTCGAGGCGGCGTTCAGTCAGGGCGGGGCTGACGCGGCGCTGGCCGCGAGTGTATTTCACTCCGGCCATGTCGCCATCGGGCCGCTCAAGCAGTTCCTGCGTGCCCGTGGCATCGAGGTGCGGGCGTGAAACTCCAGGTGGCGGACATCGAGCAGCTCGCGTGGGAGAAGCAGCAGGGCCTGTTGCCGGCCATATCGTGCAGCATGCCGGGAGCGGCGCCGTCCTGATGCTGGGGTACATGAATCGCGAGGCCCTGCGCGCTTCCCTGGAAGGACGCCGCGTGGTGTTCTACAGCCGCTCTCGCCAGCAGTTGTGGGCGAAGGGCGAGACTTCAGGGCATACGCTTGAACTCGTCGATGTCCGGCAGGATTGCGATGCCGACGCACTGCTCGTCACGGTCTGGCCCGCAGGACCCGTTTGTCACCTCGGCACTGCGAGCTGCTTTGGAGATGAACCGGCGACGGTGGCCGAGGGCCTCGCCTTCATTGCCGAACTCGAGACAATTATCGCCGAGCGCATTGCCGGCAATCCGGAGGGAAGCTACACGGCCAAGCTCTATCAGAGCGGGGTCAAACGCATGGCCCAGAAAGTGGGCGAGGAAGGCCTCGAGGTGGCGCTCGCCGCGGCGGGCGAACCGGATGAGCAACTCCTGGGCGAAGCCGCCGATCTGCTATTCCACCTGCTGGTACTGTTGCGCAGCCGCGGACTCGGTGTTCAGGCGGTCGTTGACGAATTGCGCATCCGGCACGCCCGCCGGGTGACCATGGCGCGCTGATCGGGCGCCGATCGCCCTCATCACGCCTGGATGTGCCCGCCCTCGATCCGCACTTCCTGTCCGACGCGCAGATTGCTGGCCTCGCTTTCGTTGAACGTCCGCGTGCCGGCGCGACGCATCCGCACCTGGAGTCGAGTCATTCGGGAACATTTGTGCATAAAGTGCTTCTTGAGTCAGGATGCTGCTCCCAGTTCACGCGGTATTCCGTACGGCCGCGCACTTAGGCGCGCGGCGCGGAGGGTAGTGCATGCTGGATTCAAGACCGCGGCAGTGGGCAGCGCCCGCTGTCGTCCTGATGCTGGCGGCCTGCGGTGGTTCCGGTGCCCCGGGCGGATCCTCTACGCCACCCGCGGTCCCCATCGCGACGGTGACGGATCTGGATCAGGTCCCACCTGATTCCTTTTCCCTGGCTTTTCTGCTCACCGACGGCACGGTCATGGTGCAGGGCGATGCCGTCGCCAATACAGGAGCGACAGAGAGTGCCTGGTACAAACTGACGCCTGATGCGTTCGGCAGCTACGTGCACGGCAGCTGGTCCCAATTGGCGAGTCTGCCGTCCGGATACGTGCCGTACGCCTTCGCCTCGGCGGTGCTGGCCGACGGGCGCGTGGTGATCGTCGGCGGTGAATACAACCGGGGGATCTTTACCTTGACCGCCCAGGGTGCAGTCTACGACCCACGGCTGGATCAGTGGACGTCGCTG
>WNFL01418676.1_pt1 | contig 10536 bp, 7 predicted proteins | sample 5400361 | NCBI WGS metagenome assembly WNFL01 (sample SAMN13153351, study PRJNA577476) | soil metagenome | isolation source: 40 cm soil on Douglas fir-dominated hillslope | place: USA:California | collected 2013-09-17 | reverse complement strand
CCAGCCACTCGGTGTAGTAATCCTTTTCCGTCGCCGCTTTTGCGTTCTTGACGAGCTTGCGCGTGGCCTCGTCGCCGCGGATTTCCACCGATTTCTCGCTGTAGATCTTGCCGATCCGCGGCAGCACCTGCGCGGCAATGCCTTCGGCCACCAGCAGCGTCTCCATGGTGTTGCAGGTGCCGTAGCGCTGCGTCTTGGCGTTGTCGGCGATCCGCACCGCCATGTCGGGGTCGGCACGGTCGTCGATGTAGACGTGGCAGACGCCATCGAGGTGCTTGATCATCGGAATCTTCGATTCGCGCGCCAGGCGCTCGATCAATTCCTTGCCGCCGCGCGGCACGATGATGTCGACGTACTCGCGCATCCTGATGAGCTCGCCCACCGCGGCGCGATCGGCGCTCGCCACCACCTGCACCGCGGCCTCGGGCAGACCCGCGGCCTTCAAGCCCGCGCGCACGCAGGCGGCGATGGCGAGGTTCGAGCGCAGCGCCTCCGAGCCGCCGCGCAGGATGCAGGCGTTGCCCGCCTTCAGGCACAGGCCGGCCGCATCGGCCGTGACGTTCGGGCGCGACTCGTAGACGATGCCGATGACGCCGAGCGGCACGCGCATGCGCGCGACCTCGATGCCCGTCGGCCGCGTCGCCATGTCGCTGATCTCGCCGACCGGGTCGGGGAGCGTGACGATGCTCTCCAGGCCCTCGGCCATCTGCTCGATCCGTTCCGGGTTGAGCGTGAGGCGATCGACGAACGCCGCATCCAGGCCGTCCTTCTTCGCCTGCGCGACATCGGCGCGGTTGGCCTCGAGGAGGGGCTTCTCCTGCACGCGCAGCTCCTTCGCCATGGCGGCGAGCGCGCGGTTTTTTGCCGCGGTGGTCGCGCGCGCGAGCTCGCGCGCCGCATCGCGCGCGGCGATGCCCATCTCGCGCATCTGCGCGGCGATATCCGGCGTTTTAGCGCGCCGTATTACGTCCAGCTTCGCGGGCGACTTCGTGGCCATCGGACAATTTTAACCCCAGCCGCAGCAGCTCATCCCAGGGCTGGGCACTGGCGACGCCCTTGGCCGCGCGCTCGATGCGCGCGACGTGCAGCAGCGACAGGCGCAGGCGCTCGGTATCGAAGCGCTTGAGCGCCTGCTCGCAGCGCGGCTGCGCCGCGCGCCAGATGCGGTGCTGGTTGAAAAGCGCGTCGAGCGCCTGGCCCGCGTCGAGCTGCACGCGGATGCGCAGGAGCGCGGCGAGCTCTTCGCCCAGCCGCCAGGCGATGGCGGCGATGCTCTCGCCTTCGCCCCGCAAACCGGTGAGCGCGCGCGCGTAGCGCGCAAACTCGCCGCTGTAGAGCGCGCCGGCAAGGGTCTCGAAATCGTAGCGCGCGACGCTCGAGACCGCGCTCTCGATCTGCGCCTGCGCGAGCTCCCCCTCCGGGGCCAGCAAGCCGAGCTTCAATACCTCCTGCTGCGCGGCGAGCAGGTTGCCTTCGACGCGCTCGGCGAGAAAGGCGAGCGTCTCGGCGCTCGCGCGCTGGCCCTGGCGCGCGAGCCGCCGCGAGATCCAGTCGGCCAGCAGCGGCCGCGCGACCGGTTGCGCCTCGACGATCATGCCGGCGCTCTCGATCGCGGTGAACCAGCCGGCTTTCCACCAGGCGTTGCCCTCCGGGCGCGGCATGGTGACGAGGAGCACGGTGTTCGGATCCGGGTTCGCGCAGTAGGCCTCGAGCGCCTGCGCGCCCGCGGCCGGCATGCGGCCCGAGGCGAGGCGCAGCTCGACGATCTTGCGATCGCCGAACAGCGACTGGCTCGCGAGCGACCCGCTCACCTCGCCCCAGTCGATGCCCCTCTCGGCGAAGAACACCTCGCGCTCGGCGTGCCCGCGCTTGCGCGCCGCGGCGCGCACCAGATCGGCCGACTCCAGCGCGAGCAGCGGCTCGTCGCCGTGGATCAGGTACAGGCCGGCGAGGGACTTCGAGAGGTGGGTTTCGAGCTGCTCGGGTCGAAGACGCACTTACTGCGGCTTACTGTGCAGCGGGCTTGGGCTTTTGCGCCGCGGCCAGGCGCCGCATCAGCTGCTGGACCATGTCGGACTGCATGTCGCGATAGAGTCTCTGCTCCTCGGTCTCCTTCGCCAGCACGTCGGAGTCGTTGAAGGTAATGTCGCGCGTCAGCTGCACGGTGCTCGCCGGCACGAACTCGCCGCCCTTGCCGTCGTGCACGCGAAAGCCGACGCGGTAGCGCAGCTGGTATTCGCGCACGCGGCCGGTGGCGGCGAGCGAAAGGATGATCTTCTCGCGGGTTTCCCCCGTCAATTCGAGCAGAGCCTCGGCCTTCTTCGGGTCGTCGACGAGGGAGGTCGTGGTGCCCGAGCGGATGTTGCGCCTGAGATCCAGCGCGACGCCCGCCGCGCTGACCGGCGCCATGTAGAGCGTGTCGAAGGGCAGCGTGGCCGTGCCGCGCAGCTGGAAGCCGCAGCCGGCGAGCCCGAGCGCTGCCAGAAAGAGAAGGCGCCTCACTAGAGGACGATGTTGATCAGTTTGCCGGGCACGACGATTTTCCTGCGAACTTCCTTGTCGCCAATGTACTTAGTCATCGCTGTTATGGCAATTGAAACCGTTTGATCGTCGTCCAGACCCGCCGGAACCGAAACCTTTCCCCGGGTCTTGCCGTTCACCTGCACCACGTACTCGATTCTGTCCTGCTCGAGCGCGGCCGCCGCCGGGTCCGGCCAGGCTTCGCGCATGACGTCCTCGCCGAAGCCGAGCTCGCGCCACAGGCGATGGCAGACGTGCGGCGTGATCGGCGAGAGCACTCTGATGAGGATGCGCAGGCCCTCTTCCGCCTCCGCGGGAAAACCCTCGAGCCGCTCGAGCGCGTTCAGGATCTTCATGGCGCCCGAGGCGACCGTGTTCAGCTGGTGCTTCTCGATGTCGTAGTTGACCTGCTTGAGCACGGAGTGGATCTCGAACCGGGTTGCCTTGCACGATTGTTCGGGGGTTTCTATTGCATTGCCATTCTTGTATTTCAGGCAATACGCCCAGAGGCGCTTCAGGAACCGGTACGAGCCCTCGACGCTCTCGTCGCTCCACTCGAGCGTGTTGGTCGGGGGCGAGGCGAACATGGTGTAGAAGCGCGCGGTGTCGGCGCCGTACTTGTCGATGAGCGCCTGCGGGTCGACGCCGTTGTTCTTCGACTTCGACATCGTGCCGATGCCGTCGTAGATGACATCCTTTCCGTTTTTCGCTTTTGCGGAAAGAATCTTTCCCTTGGCGTCGCGCTCGACGGCGACGTCCGCGGGATTCACCCATTCCCGGCGGCCGTTGGCATCGCTGTAGTACGACTCGGCGAGCACCATCCCCTGCGTCTCGTCGCGCATCACGCGCTGGAAAAAGCGCGAATAGAGCAGGTGCAGGATGGCGTGCTCGATGCCGCCGATGTACTGGTCGACCGGCATCCAGTAGCGGGCGCGCTCATCGACCATGCTCTTGTCCTGCCCGGGGCAGGCGAAGCGCGCGAAATACCACGACGAGTCGACGAAGGTGTCCATCGTGTCGGTCTCGCGCCGCGCGGCCCTGCCGCACGACGGGCAGTTGGTCTCGTAGAACGCGGGCAGCTTGTTGAGCGGATTGCCGGTGCCGTCGGGCACGAGGTGCTCGGGCAGCACCACCGGCAGCAGCTCGTCGGGCACCGGCACATCGCCGCACGAGGCGCAGTGCACGATCGGGATCGGGCAGCCCCAGTAGCGCTGGCGCGAGATGCCCCAGTCGCGCAGCCGCCACTGGATTTGTTTTTCGCCCAGATGTTTTTGTCGCAAGTCTTCCGCGATGGCATCCGCGGCACGCTGATACTCCAAGCCGTCGTATTTGCCGGAATTGATGCAGCGCCCGTACTCGGCGAAGGACTCGTGCCAGGTCTCGGTCGAGAACGGGGCCGCGCTCTTCGTCTCGATGACCTGCCGGATCGGCAGCCCGTACTTGCGCGCGAAGCCGAAGTCGCGCTCGTCATGCCCGGGCACGCCCATCACGGCGCCTTCGCCGTAGGCCATCAGCACGTAGTTGCCGACCCACACCGGGATCTTCTCGCCCGAGATCGGGTGCGTTACAGCGAGCCCGGTCGGCATGCCCTTCTTCTCGATCTGCGCGAGCTCGGCCTCGGTGACCGTACCCTGCTTGCATTCCTCGACGAATGCCTTCAGCGCGGGATTTTTCTGCGCGGCGAAGGTCGCGATCGGATGCTCGGCGGCAACCGCCATGAAAGTCGCGCCCATGAGCGTGTCGGCCCGGGTAGTGAAGACCCACAGAATTTGTTTTTTGTTTTCCAGAACATATTCAAAACCAATTCGTACGCCTTCCGACTTGCCGATCCAGTTCTTCTGCATCAGCTTGACCTGCTCGGGCCAGCCGGTCATCTCATCGAGCGCGCCGAGCAGCTCCTCGGCGTACGCGGTGATGCGGAAGAAGTACATCGGAATCTCGCGCTTCTCGACCGGCGCGCCGGTGCGCCAGCCGCGGCCGTCGATCACCTGCTCGTTGGCGAGCACCGTCTGATCGACCGGGTCCCAGTTGACCATCCCGGTTTTCCTGTAGGCGAGTCCTTTCTTGAAGAGGCGCGTGAACAGCCACTGGTTCCACTTGTAGTACGAGGCGTCGCAGGTGGCGAGTTCGCGCTGCCAGTCGAGCGCGAAGCCAAGACTTAACAACTGCGCCTTCATGGTCGCGATGTTGTCGCGCGTCCATTTCGCGGGCGGCACCTTGTTCGCCATCGCCGCGTTCTCGGCGGGCAGGCCGAACGCGTCCCAGCCCATCGGCTGCAGCACGTTCTTGCCGCGCATGCGGTAGTGGCGCGTGAGGACATCGCCGATCGTGTAGTTGCGTACGTGGCCCATGTGCAGCTTCCCCGAGGGATAGGGGAACATCGACAGGCAGTAGAATTTCTCGCGCGCCGGGTCTTCGGTCACGTTGAAAGAGCGCTGCGCGTCCCAGAACAGCTGGGCGTCGCGCTCGATAGCCTGCGGATCGTAACGGTCTTGCATGGAAGCGACGGATTATAAAGGGGTTTTCGCTTGAGAATTGTTTTGCTATTGGCCGCATTTGTGATCGCGTCCGGAAACGCGCTAGCCCAATGGCCCGCGAAGCCCATCCGCTGGATCGTTCCGTATCCTCCCGGAGGCTCGACCGACATCGCGACTCGACCGCTCGCCGAGCGCGTCGGCCAATCCCTCGGCGGCCACGGCGGCCTGGTTGAGAACCGCGCCGGCGCGGGCGGCAACATCGGCTTCGAGGCGGCCGCGAAGAGCGCGCCCGATGGCTACACGCTGCTCGTCGCGCCCGACGCGCTCGCGAGCAACCCGCACCTGTACAAGGTGTCGTTCGATCCGTTCCGCGACTTCGTGCCGGTGATCCAGCTCACGCGCCAGCCAGTCGTGCTGGCGGTTCATCCCTCGCTCAACGTGACGAGCGTAGCCGAGCTCGTGGCGGCGGCGAATGCCAAGCCCGGCCTGGGTTTTGCCACCTCGGGCGCGGGCTCGCAGCAGCACATGGCCGCCGAGTGGTTCGCCAAGCTCGCGGGCATCAAGCTCACGCACGTGCCGTACAAGGGCGGCGGCCAGGCGATCACCGACCTCGTGGGCGGCCAGATTCAGGTCGGTTCGCTCGGCTCCTCGCCCCTCATTCCGCATTACAAGGCCGGCAAGCTCAGGCTGATTGCGCAATCGACCGCGGCGCGCGCGCCGAGCCTGCCCGAGGTGCCCACCTACCGCGAAGCCGGCTACAAGGAACTCGTCATCGAGCAGTGGCTGGGCGTGTTCGCGCCGGCCGGCACGCCTGCCGAGATCGTCGCGCGCCTGAATGGAGAGATCGGCAAGGCGCTCTCGGAGTCGGCGTTGCGCGAGCGTTACGCGCAAGCCGCGCTCGAGCCCGTCGGCGGAACCGCTGCCGAGATGGGCCGGCTGCTACGCACCGACTACGAGAAATACGCGCGCCTCATCAAGGATCTGAACATCAAGTTGGACTAAAATCGAAGCGCTTTGTCGCTTCGTCTCGAACTCCTAAACCCCGAACAGCTCGCCGCAGTCACTCTGCCCGCAGGGGAAGTCGCCGCTCACGCGCTCGTGCTCGCGGGCGCGGGCAGCGGCAAGACGCGCGTGCTCACGACGCGCATCGCCTGGCTGCTCAAATCGGGGCACGTCTCGCCGGGCGGCGTGCTGGCGGTGACCTTCACCAACAAGGCGGCGCGCGAGATGACGACGCGCATGACGGCGATGCTGCCGGTGAACCCGCGCGGCCTGTGGATCGGCACCTTTCACGGCCTCTCCAACCGGCTGCTGCGCGCGCACCACCAGGAGGCCGGGCTGCCGCGCGAATTCCAGATCCTCGACACGCAGGATCAGCTCTCGGCGGTGAAGCGCCTGTGCCGCGCGCTGAACGTCGACGAGGACCGCTTCCCACCGCGCGAGCTGCAGTACTTCATCATGGGGCACAAGGAGGAGGGTCTGCGCGCCCGCGACGTGCCCGCGGCGGACGAGCACACGCGCCGGCAGGTCGAGCTCTTCGCCGCCTACGACGAGCAGTGCCAGCGTGAAGGCGTTGTCGATTTTGCAGAGCTCCTCTTGAGAAGTTTTGAACTATTGAATCGGAATCAAATGCTGCGGGAGCATTATCAGCACCGCTTCCGGCATATCCTGGTGGACGAATTCCAGGACACGAACCGTCTGCAGTACCGGTGGCTCAAGCTCTTCGCCGCGCCGGCGACGAGCCTTTTTGCCGTGGGCGACGACGACCAGTCGATCTACGCCTTCCGCGGCGCGAACGTCGGCAACCTCGCCGAATTCGAGAAGGAGTACTCGAAGGGCAAGGTGATACGCCTCGAGCAGAACTACCGCTCGCAAGGGAACATCCTCGATGCCGCCAACGCGCTGATCGCGAACAACCGCAACCGGCTCGGCAAGAACCTGTGGACCTCGGCCGGGCCAGGCGACCCCTTGCGCGTCTTCGAAGGCGAGTCCGACTCGGACGAAGCGCGCTTCGTCACCGACGAAGTCGCGGCGCTAAAGCGGGAGGGCACGCGCCTCGTCGATGTCGCCGTGCTCTACCGCTCGAACGCGCAATCGCGCGTGATCGAGCACGCGCTCTTCGGCGCCGGCATTGCCTACCGCGTCTACGGGGGCCTGCGCTTCTTCGAGCGCGCCGAGATCAAGCACGCGCTCGCCTACCTGCGCATGGTCGCGCTGCCCGCGGACGACAACGCGTTCCTGCGCGTCGTCAACTTCCCGCCGCGCGGCGTCGGCACGCGCACCGTCGAGCAACTCCAGGATGCCGCGAAGCAGAAGGGGATTTCGCTTTATCAGGCAGTGGAATTTGTTCCCAAGGCCGCGAACTTCAAGAACCTGATAGAGAAAATAAGAGGCGAGACGGCAAACCTTTCGCTCCCCGAGATCATCGAGCATGTGACCGCGGGGAGCGGGTTGATGGAGCACTACAAGAACGAGCGCGAGGGCGCCGAGCGCCTCGAGAACCTGGGCGAGCTGGTGAACGCGGCGGCCGCCTTCACCGAAGAGGAGCGCGACATGGAGTCGGGCGAGGCGATCAGTCCGCTCACGGCGTTCCTGACCCACGCCGCGCTCGAGGCGGGCGAGCACCAGGCCGGCGAGGGCCAGGACGCGCTGCAACTGATGACGGTGCATTCGGCCAAGGGCCTGGAGTTCGACGCGGTCTTCCTCTCAGGCCTGGAGGAGGGCCTGTTCCCGCACGAGCAGAGCATGGTCGAGCGCGACGGCCTCGAGGAGGAGCGCCGCCTCGCCTACGTCGCGATCACGCGCGCGCGCAAGCGCCTGTATCTCTCCTTCGCGCAGACCCGCATGCTGCACGGCCAGACGCGCTACAGTCTGCCCTCGCGCTTTCTCGAGGAGATCCCGGAGGGCCTGAAGAAGTGGCTGACGCCGCGCTTCTCGCGCCAGAGAGATTTTTCGTGGTCAGCACCCGTCAAGAAAGAGAGACCGTTCCAGATGAAAAACCGTACAGGCGCCGGCTTCCGCATCGGCCAGAACGTCATGCATGCGAAGTTCGGCTCGGGCGTCATCATCGACGCCGAGGGCGACGGCACGGACGCGCGCGTGCAGGTGAACTTCGGCGCCAAAGGCGTGAAGTGGCTCGCCGTGGCGGTCGCGAAGCTGCAGGCGGCCTGATTTTTCCGACCTCCCCCAGGGGAGGGGGTCGCGGCGCGCGGTTGTGCTAGGCTTCGCGGCTTGCGAACGACCGACTACCTCGAGAAGATCCTCAATGCGCGCGTCTACGACGTCGCGCAGCAGACTCCGCTCGAGGTGGCGCCGGGCCTGTCGCGGCGCCTTGGCAATCGCCTCCTGCTCAAGCGCGAGGACCTGCAGCCGGTGTTCTCGTTCAAGCTGCGCGGCGCCTACAACAAGATGGCGGGCCTGACGCCGGCGCAGCTCGCGCGCGGCGTGATCGCGGCGAGCGCCGGCAACCACGCGCAGGGCGTGGCGCTCGCGGCGCAGAAGCTCGGCTGCCGCGCTCTCATCGTCATGCCGGTGACCACACCGCGCATCAAGATCGAAGCGGTGGCGCAGCGCGGCGCGAAGGTGGTGTTGCACGGCGACAGCTACGACGAGGCCTATCGCCACGCCCTCAAGCTCAAGCGCCAGCGCGGCCTCACCTTCGTGCATCCCTACGACGATCCCGACGTCATCGCCGGCCAGGGCACCATCGGCATGGAGATCCTGCGCCAGTCGACGCGGCCGATCCACGCCGTGTTCGTCGCCGTGGGCGGCGGCGGACTGATCGGCGGCATCGCCGCCTACATCAAGCGCCTGCGTCCTTCGGTGCGCGTGATCGGCGTCGAGCCCACCGACGCCGACGCCATGGCGCGCTCGCTGAAAGCGCGCCGCCGCGTCGTCCTGTCGCACGTGGGCCTCTTCGCCGACGGCGTGGCGGTGAAGCAGGTCGGCCGCGAGACCTTTCGCCTCGCGCGCCAGTTCGTCGACGAGATGGTGCTGGTCGACACCGACGAGATGTGCGCCGCGATCAAGGACGTGTTCGAGGACACGCGCGTGGTGCTCGAGCCCGCCGGGGCGCTCGCCATCGCCGGCGCCAAGAAATGGGTCGAGAAGCGCGGCGCCCGCGGGAAGAAAGTCCAGGGCAAGACCCTCGTCGCGGTGGCCTGCGGCGCGAACACCAACTTCGACCGCCTGCGCTTCGTCGCCGAGCGCGCCGAGGTCGGCGAGCACCGCGAGGCGGTGCTCGCGGTCACCGTGCCCGAGCGGCGCGGCAGCTTCCGGCGCTTCCTCGATGCGCTCGGCGGGCGCAACGTCACCGAGTTCAACTACCGCATGTCCGGGCCGCGCGAGGCACACATCTTCGTCGGCGTGAGCGTGCATGGGCGCGACGAGACCGCGCGCATCGTGCGGCGCCTGGGTCGCGCCGGCTGCCGCACGCTCGACCTTTCGGACAACGAGATGGCCAAGGAGCACGTGCGCCACATGGTGGGCGGGCGCTCAGGGCTGGCACATGGCGAAGTGCTCTACCGCTTCGAGTTCCCAGAGCGCCAGGGAGCGCTCATGAAGTTCCTGCGCGCGATGAACCCGACCTGGAACATCAGCCTCTTTCACTACCGCAACTTCGGCGCCGACTACGGCAACGTGCTGGTGGGGCTGCAGGTGCCGCGGCGCGAGATGGGCGACTTCCGCCGCTTCCTTGCGCGGCTCGGTTATCCGTACGCCGACGAGACGCGCAACCCGGCCTACCGGCTCTTCCTCGGCTGACCATGCCCCGCGGCGCAATCGATATCCCGGCAAATCTCGCGGCGTACATCGTCGCGCAGGGCACGCGCGAAACTGCCGTGCAGCGGCGCCTGCGCGCGGTGACCAAGAAGATCCCGCTCGGCGGCATGCAGATCGGTCCCGACCAGGCCGCGCTCATGCAGGCGCTCGTGCGCGCGATCGGCGCGCGCCGCTGCCTCGAGATCGGCACCTTCACCGGCTACTCCTCGCTCGCGGTCGCGCTTGCGCTGCCGCCCGGCGGCAAAGTGGTTTGCTGCGACATGAGCGAGGAATGGACGTCCATCGCAAGAAGGTTTTGGAAGCTGGCTTCTGTCTCGCACAAGGTCCAACTTCATCTTGGGCCGGCCCTGCAAACTCTCAAAAAACTCAAAGGCCCGTTCGACTTCGCGTTCATCGACGCGGACAAGGCGAACTACCAGAACTACTTCGAGCGCTGCCTCAAGCTCGTGCGCAAGGGCGGCGTGATCGCGATCGACAACACGCTCTGGTATGCGCGCATCCTGGATCGGCGCGATCAAACGCTAGACACGCGCGCGATCCGTGCCTTCAACAAGCGGCTGCGCCGCGATCAGCGCGTCGACATTGCCCTCGTGCCGATTGGCGACGGCGTCACGCTCGCCGTCAAGCGCTAGGCCAAGGGCAACAAGCCTTCCTCGCAGGCTTTGATCTGCAGCCCGAGGGTGCGGGAGTAGATCCGGCATTGCGCGAAGCTGCCGGCGATGAACCAGAGACCGGGCTGGGCGGTGCGCGTGAACATGTT